>Ga0210402_10000324_pt1 | contig 54847 bp, 48 predicted proteins | sample IncBWC7MmetaG_FD_161055 | JGI IMG/M metagenome (GOLD analysis project Ga0210402, IMG submission 161055) | Forest soil microbial communities from Barre Woods Harvard Forest LTER site, Petersham, Massachusetts, United States - Inc-BW-C-7-M | ecosystem: Environmental > Terrestrial > Soil >... | reverse complement strand
TCTCGCCTCTACATAGGGTTGTAGCACACCGGATGGTCGAAACAAAACCGATGTGGGAAAACATCGCCGCAGGCGGCGCATTGTGGGGCGAGTCTTCCGGTCGTTTCGCAGCGGAAGGGCAGGCGGCGCGTTAATCGTTATAGATCAATGGCTTGCGAGCGATTAATCGCCCCACCGGGATAGTTTCCCTTTTAGTTCCCTGCTCACTAGGCCACAAGCCGAGGCGCACTCGGCGGGTGGGAAACTGCAAATTCTTGACCGCCGCGACCTGATCGACGACCCCACCCCGGTACCCGGTTTTGGTCTGGAAAAACGAGGCACCTAACTCGACTAGCGCGATACTATTTCGGTTTTACCTGCGGGCTAATTATCATGTCAAATTTTACTGCGGGACCGGGGATACTCGACCCCGGAAACCGCTGTTCGACACAAGCCGCAACCACGTCCAATAAAGCCCCGACAACCGTACGCGTCCAAGCCAAAGCCGGAAGTCCTCGCGACTGGATGGAGAAGTAACGAAAGCTTTGGAATTCGTCCCCCAGTAGACCGACGATGTTGCCGATCTCGACGCGATCATCTGGCCCCACGATCAACCCTAGCTTTCGACACTCTTCGTAAAGGTCCTTTACTCGGTGGCCGCTTCGCCAATACGTGATTGGAACCTTGTGAGCTACGAGATACGCCTTTAGGGCCAACTCCATCGCATGGAAGTACAAAAAATAGATTGGGTTGCTGAATTCAGATTGACGATTAACCTTCTTTGGCCGCTGTTCCGACAACGCCAACAGTGCGTTTGCTGCGGTCTGATATTCGCGTGCCATGTTTACGAACGCCATCGGGCGCGCGTCTGACGGCGTGCTTTTCTTTACCATCGCGAGAGTGTCCCACGAAGGCGCACGCCCCAAGGGACACAAAAGGGAAACATTTCCGACGAACGGCACTCTACGCCCCGCAGCGAACGTTCTCGTAGCGGATCGCCAGCGATTGGGTGAGCACGTTGTTCAGGTTGTGACCGAATCCGAGAATGAACGCCAGCACCACCAGCATGACCGCGGCGATGAACGCGTGAAGCTGATCGCCTTCCATGGCAACCCGCACGATGAGCGGCACCAGCGCCGGCAGCACGAAGCCGTAAAAGGAAGCCTTGTAAACTGCAATGAGATTGATGCCTCCGAGAATCACGCCGAAGAGGCAAACGATGAGCAGCGCCTGATGTCCCGGATCGCCGGGAACGAACAGCACGACGCCGGCGACACCCCAGAGCGCGCCGGCGAGCATCGAACCAACCACCCAGACGCGGCCCCATTGCGCTCGACGCGCGGGCTCCGGAGCGGCAGCGCGATAGCGACGCACCAGCCACAGGCGCCACGTCTGGTTGAGGATGATGGCGCCCATCCACGCCGCGAACAGCCGCGGCGCGACGGTGCCCCACATCACGGTGCTGAGGATGGTTGCGCCGAGGATCATCGACCCCGTTGCGACCGGCCATTGCGTGAACAGGGTCGCGATCTGGTCGGCACGTGCGCGCTGCACGAGCCGCGGCGCGAGCGCGGTCAGAGACGGCATACGTGTAACTCAGGTGCGAAGGCGGCGCGCTAACGTGCGCGGACGGCGGTCGTATCGAGGCGCACGCCACGGCGCGCGAGCTCGATTACGACCTGCGTCCGGTTGTGAACCTTGAGCGCTCGTAATATCGCACTGACGTGAACCTTGATCGTCCCTTCCGAAAGACTCAAATCCCGGCAGATGAGTTTGTTCGGTTTGCCCTGCACCAGCAGCTTGAGCACGTCGCCCTGTCGCGGTGTCAGCCCGAGCTCCTGTGACCGGGTCCCGGTTCGTGGCCGGAAAGCGCCGCCGCCGCCGACGGAACATTCCACCGGCACAAAGACGCCTCCGGACAAAACCAGACGCAACGCATCGATCAGGATGTGCGCGTTGGCGGTCTTGGGAATGAAGCCCATGGCGCCCAGATCGAGCGCCAATTCAACGGTGGCCCTGTCGTATGTCGCCGACAGCACCAGCACCGGGATATCGGGCCAGTCACGGCGCAAGTCCGCGAGCAGATCGAAGCCATCGCAGCCGGGAAGGGCCAGATCGAGCACCAAGAGATCGATACCGGACGTTCGCGAAAGCGCCGCGTGCGCGGAAGACGCGTCTTGCGCCTGAATGAGCTCGAGCGATGCATCGAGCTCGATCAGCACGTGCTTCAACGCCTCCTGGATCAGCGGATGATCGTCGATCACCAAAATCTTCATCGTTCTTCCCCTTGAGACGTGAAGAGCGTACTCGGCAACGCCGGTCGCATCAGGCCACTCTATGCGCATGCCTGGGGACGTCAACTGTAGGAAATGACAGGTCGGCCCGACGCCGACCTCGCCGAGCGATCGACAGCAGGAGGACAGACGACGCGCGCGTTCCGAGGCATGACTTGCGCTTCGCGCGAAATCCAGGCCGCTCGCGCTGGATTGCCCCCTTAAGGTACTCTCTTGGCCTCAGCCGCCTCGATGGCAGAAACGTTCCAGCCATGCTCGTCTACATCATTCGCCGCAGCCTCCAGGCCATACTGGTGATGTTCGTGATGTCGGTGCTGGTGTTTGTCGGCGTGTACGCGATCGGCAATCCGATCGACATCCTCATCAACCCGCAGGCCGACCAGAATGAGCGCGAGCACGCCATCGTCGCGTTGGGGCTCGATCAGCCGCTCTGGACGCAATACGCAAAGTTCCTGGTCGGCGCGCTACATGGGGACCTTGGCCGCTCGTTCGTTCACAGCACTTCGGCGCTCGGATTGATTCTGGAGCGCATGCCGGCGACTCTGGAGTTGGCCGTCGTCGCCATGCTGATCGCGATCGTGCTCGGGGTCCCGCTCGGGCTGTGGGCCGGGCTCAAGCCGAAGTCGCTGGCGGGCCGGTCGATCATGGCCGGGTCCATCCTTGGATTCTCGTTGCCGACGTTCTGGGTCGGCTTGATGTTGATCATGGTCTTTTCGGTGATGCTCGGATGGCTGCCGTCGAATGGCCGCGGGCCGACCAAGCTGCTGTTCGGCATTCCGGTGAGCTTCACTTCGGTCGAGGGCTGGCGGCATCTGATCCTGCCGGCGACCAACCTTGCGTTGTTCAAGCTGGCGTTGCTGATTCGGTTGACTCGCGCGGGAACGCGGGAGGCGCTGCTTCAGGATTACGTGAAATTCGCGCGTGCCAAGGGTCTTAGCAACGCGCGTGTCATCGGCGTACACGTGCTCCGCAATATCCTGATTCCCATCGTCACCGTGATCGGTCTCGAGTTCGGCTCGGTGATCGCCTTTGCCATCGTCACCGAAAGCGTCTTCGCGTGGCCCGGCATGGGCAAGCTATTGATCGATTCCATCAACCTTCTGGACCGGCCGATCATCGTCGCCTATCTGCTGGTGATCGTGTTCATGTTCATCTTGATCAACCTGCTCGTCGACGTTCTCTATTCGGCGCTCGACCCGCGCGTTCGGCTGACCGAGAGCAAAGGCTGATGGCAAACGAAGAGACGCCATTCCAGCGCATTGTCGGCGACTTCGTCGCCGATCCGGTCGCGGTATTCGGCCTGGTGCTGTTGACCGTGATCATGCTCATCGCGATCTTTGCCCCGCTGATTTCGCCGCAAGACCCGTATGACCTGGCGCAGCTCGACGTCATGGACAGCCGTCTGCCGCCGGGCTCGTCGTCGCCGACCGGCGGCACCTTCTGGCTGGGAACCGACGACCAGGGACGCGACATGCTGTCGGCGATTTTTTACGGCTTGCGGATCAGCCTCTCGGTCGGCGTGATCGCGACGGTGATCGCGCTGGCGATCGGGCTCGCGCTGGGCCTGATCGCCGCCTATCTAGGCGGCAAGACCGAGACCATCATCATGCGCATCGCCGACATCCAGCTTTCGTTTCCGGCGATCCTGATCGCGTTGATTCTGCTCGCTGTGCTCGGACAGGGTATGTTCAAGATCATCGCTGCGCTGGTGACGGTGCAATGGGCGTACTACGCGCGGACGGTGCGCAGCGCCGCGCTGGTGGAGAAGCGCAAGGAGTACATCGAAGCCGCGCGCTGCTTGGCACTCGCACCGCCGCGCATCGTCTTTCGCCATCTGCTGCCGAACTGCCTGCCGCCGCTGATCGTGGTCGCAACGGTCCAGGTCGCCGCCGCCATCGCGCTGGAAGCGACCCTGTCGTTCCTCGGCCTGGGACTGCCGATCACCGAGCCTTCGCTCGGCCTCTTGATCGCCAACGGGTATCAATATCTTCTTTCCGGCAAATACTGGATCAGCTTTTTCCCCGGTGTCGCGTTGTTGCTGACGATCGTCAGCATCAACCTGGTGGCCGACCAGATGCGCGATGTCCTCAATCCGAGGCTGCAACGATGACATCGGCAGCGGATCCGCTGCTCGACGTCGAGGGACTTTGCACCCGCTTCTTTACCAAGGCGGGCGTGGTGAAAGCGGTGGAGGATGTGAGCTTCAGCGTCGGTCGCGGCGAGGTCCTCGGGCTGGTCGGAGAGTCCGGCTCGGGGAAATCCATGACCGGCTATTCGATCATGGGCCTCATCGATCCGCCCGGAAGAGTGGTTGCCGGCCGCATTCTGTTCGATGGGCGCGATCTGTCCTCCTTGTCGCCGGAAGCGATGCGGCGGCTGCGCGGCAACCGAATCGCGATGATATTTCAGGACCCGATGATGACGCTCAACCCGGTGCTGCGCATCGACGCGCAGATGGTCGAGACGATACGGGCGCACGGCAGGGTATCGCATTCGGCGGCGCTGGAGCGCTCGCGCGAGGCGCTGGTCAAGGTCGGCATCCCGTCGCCGGACGAGCGGCTCAAGAGTTACCCGCATCAGTTTTCCGGAGGCATGCGGCAGCGCGTGGCTATCGCCATCGCGCTCCTGAACGGGCCGGCGCTGATCATCGCCGACGAACCGACCACCGCGCTCGACGTCACAGTTCAGGGACAGATCCTGTTCGAGATGCAAAAGCTCTCGCGCGAGACCGGCGCCGCGCTGATCTGGATCACGCACGATCTGTCAGTGATCGCCGGGCTCGCCGATCGCATTTGCGTCATGTACGCTGGCCGCATCGTCGAAGAGGGCACCACCGCCGACGTGCTGACGATGCCGCGACATCCGTATACGCGAGGCCTGCTCGACTCGGTCCCGGCCAACACCCTGCCGCACGAGCGGCTGCGTCAGATTCCGGGCATGACGCCGACGCTCCTCGAGATTGGCACCGGCTGCGCATTCAGGTCGCGCTGCGCGCGCGCGCAAGCCGATTGCGAGCAAGACCCCGAAATGCGCCCGTATGGCGCCATCGGTCAGGCGGTGCGATGCTTCCATCCGCTGGAGGCGGATTGAGCGAGACCCATAGCGAGGGACTGCGCGAAATGCAGAGCGCGCGAGCCGGCGTGCCGCCGCTGGTCGAGCTGCGAGGAGTCTCGAAGCGGTTCGTGAAAGCGCTGGACACCTCGATGCGCATCGCGAATCTGTTCGGCGCCGGAATGCGCGAGGAAATCGTGCGCGCCGTCGATGGTGTCGACCTGGCGATCCGCGCCCGCGAGGTCGTCGGTCTGGTCGGCGAGTCCGGCTGCGGAAAATCGACTCTCGGAAGGCTCGCGGTCGGGCTGCTTCCATTGTCGGCAGGCGAGCGTTTTTGGCAAGGAAAGCCGCTCGGCGATGTTGCCCCGGCGGCGGCGCGCGCGCAGCAGCTCAAAATGCAGATGATTTTCCAGGATCCCTACGCGGCCTTGAATCCGCGAATGCGCGTGGTCGACATCGTCGGTGAGGCGCCGGTGGTTCACGGATTGATCGGCACGCGGCAGCAGATCGAGTATGTCGGTCTGCAGCTCAACCGCGTCGGCCTGGACCCGACGCTGATGCGCCGATTTCCGCATCAGTTTTCAGGCGGGCAGCGTGCGCGCATCGGCATCGCGCGCGCGTTGGCGGTCAAGCCGGAGTTCCTGGTGTGCGACGAATCGGTCGCCGCGCTCGATGTTTCCATCCAGGCGCAGGTGCTCAACCTGTTCATGGATCTGCAGTCGGCGCTGAGCCTCACCTATCTGTTCATCAGCCATGACCTCGGCGTCGTGCAGCACATCAGCGACCGCGTGGTCATCATGTATCTGGGACGCGTCGTCGAATCGGGCCCGACCGCGGAGCTTTTCGCCGCGCCCAATCATCCGTACACCCGGGCGTTGCTTGCCGAGGTCGGGAAGGTCGAGCCCAGGAAACGGGTTTTCGTGCCTATCAAGGGCGAGATTCCTTCGCCGCTCACACCTCCGTCAGGATGTCATTTTCATCCCCGATGTCCGTATGCGATGGCGAAATGCAAGGAGACCGCGCCGCCGCTGGAGGAGATCGCGCCGGAGCATTGGTCGGCTTGTTATCTCAACGAAGCAGCCTTGTCATGACCGACGTCGTCAGGCGACACGAACCCGCACGCCAGCCGATCGCCCTGGTGCTCGACTCGCCGCATAGCGGTACGGCGTACCCGGACGATTTCGATCATCTCCCGCCGCGCGATGTCGTCAGGCAGGCCGAGGACACGCATGTCGAAGCGCTCTACGCCGCGGCACCCTCCATCGGTGCGACGCTGGTCGAGGCGCTTTTTCCGCGCGCCTACATCGATCCCAACCGTCAGCGCTCGGATATCGATCCGGCATTGCTTGCCGACGCGTGGACGGAGCCGATCACGCCGTCGCGCAAGACCGAGCTCGGCATCGGACTGGTGTGGCGCCTCGCGCACGGCGGCGTGCCCATGTACGCGCGCAAGCTCTCGGCGGCCGAGGTGCGGCGACGGATCATCGATTTCTACGAGCCCTATCATGCCTGCGTCGCGGCCGCGCTCGAAGAGCGGCACGCCACCTTCGGCGCGGTATGGCACATCAACTGCCACTCGATGCCCGCGGTCGGTGACGTAATGTCCGAGGATCCGGGCCGTGCGCGCGCCGATTTCGTGCTTGGGGACCGCGACGGCTCCACGTGCGCGCCGGAATTCACCGCGTTCGTGGCACAAACGCTCACAGGCCTGGGCTACGACGTCGCGGTAAACGATCCGTACAAAGGCGTCGAGCTGGTGCGCATGCACGGTCGTCCGGCAGAGCGGCGCCACAGTCTGCAAATCGAAATCAATCGCAGGCTGTACATGGACGAATCGACGCTCGCCAGACACTCCGGGTTCGCGACCTTGCAGTCGAATCTTCAAAGCCTGCTGGAAGCGCTGCGGGAATTTGTCATCGATCGAACCTGAATTCGAGGGCGAAACCTGGGCCGCCCTCGCATCCGGTTCTTGTTGCTGCTCAAGCGACGCCTTCCGGGATCGCGTTTCCCATAGGGGGCTTTGGCCCCAATGTTGCGCCGCAGCGCGTTGACCCCACTGCACGTGGCAGGTTAAAATCCGAGGGTTTCAACCGGGTCCCGCCGGCGTCCTCCGTGGATTGCGATCCCCCATGCCTGGCAAGCTCGTCGTCGGTAACTGGAAGATGAACGGCGATTTGCGCCGAAACGACGCGCTGCTGGCGGATCTGCGGCTTGGCTGGCCGGTCCAGGCGACGCGGGAAATCGCGGTGTGCGTTCCGTTTCCTTATCTGTGGCAAGCCCAGGCGGCGTTGTCGGGTTCGACGATCGGCTGGGGGGCACAGAATGTGAGCGGATTTGCGCCTGGCGCTCATACAGGCGAAGTCGCGGCCGGCATGATCGCCGAATTTGGTTGCAGGTACGTCATCGTCGGGCATTCAGAGCGACGAACGTTGTACGGCGAGACCGACGAGATGGTGGCGGCAAAGTCGAGTGCGGCGCTGGATGCCGGCGTGACGCCTATCGTTTGTGTAGGCGAGTCATGGGCCGAGCGCGAGTCAGGCGCCGGAGAAGCCGTGGTGCTGCGTCAGTTCGATGCGGTCGTGTCGCGAATTGGCCGGCGGATCGCGGAGACGGTGATTGCATATGAGCCGGTTTGGGCGATCGGTACGGGCCGATCGGCGACGCCGGAGCAGGCGCAAGCCGTGCATGAGGTTTTGCGCAGGCGGCTGCGCAAGCATGAAGCGGCCGAAAGCGTTCCCTTGCTTTACGGCGGGAGCGTCAAGGTAGGCAATGCGAAGGCGCTTTTTGCGTGCGCCGATATCGATGGCGGCTTGATCGGCGGCGCGTCCCTGAATGTTGATGAATTTTTGGCTATTGCCGGTGCCTAAGCTTCGCTTGAGTGCCGAAAAGCGGTCCAAAGGCGCAACGAGGATGAAAGAATGATCTGGGAAACCTTATTGTTGGGCTTGCACGTCGTCGTTGCGGCGGCGCTGATCGGCTTCGTGCTGCTCCAGCATGGCAAGGGCGCTGACATGGGCGCAGCGTTCGGCAGCGGTTCCTCGGGAAGTCTTTTCGGCGCGGCCGGATCGGCGAATTTCCTGTCGCGAACGACCGCCATACTGGCGACGATATTTTTTCTGTCGAGCCTCGGGTTGACGTATCTGGCGAGCAATCGGGTTTCGGCCGGGCCCGGTGACGTCATGAAGCAGGGCGTGATGCAAAACGCGCCTGCGTCGAAGGCGCCTGAGCCGGCAACGAAAGCCGGGGAGGTGCCGGCAGGAGCAGCACCGACGGTGCAGCCGGCGGCGCCAGCGCCGGCCAAGGATTCGTCCTCCAAAGCGGCAGATGTACCGAAATGACGCCGACGTGGTGAAATTGGTAGACACGCTGTCTTGAGGGGGCAGTGGCGTAAGCCGTGGGAGTTCGAGTCTCCCCGTCGGCACCAAAGGACAGGGACGCGCCGGATGCGCTCTCGCGCGACAGGAGAGCAGTGGGAGGCCGTGCTGGTTAGCGTGGCCCGTCAACGATTGACGAGGATTGGCTTCATCCGATCATGCTGCAACTGTACTTTCCGGTCCTGCTCTTCATCCTTGTCGGCATCGGCCTCGGCCTGATCATGCTTGCGCTCGGCTCGCTGGTGTCGCCGAGCCATCCCGACCCCGAAAAACTGTCCCCCTACGAATGCGGCTTCGAGGCTTTCGAGGACGCGCGAATGAAGTTCGACGTCCGCTACTATCTGATCGCGATCCTGTTCATTCTTTTCGACCTCGAAATCGCGTTCCTCTTTCCGTGGGCCGTCGTGCTGCCCGAGATCGGCGTCTTCGGTTTCTGGTCGATGATGATTTTCCTGGCCATCCTGATCGTCGGATTCATCTACGAATGGAAAAAAGGGGCATTGGAATGGGAGTGAGTGTTATGGGGTCGGGTACATTCAATGGCCATTGAGGGCATCCTCGAAAAGGGCTTCGCCACTACGACGCTCGATGCGCTGATCAACTGGTCGCGCAACGGATCGATGTGGCCGATGACGTTCGGATTGGCATGCTGCGCGGTCGAGATGATGCATGCCGGCGCGGCTCGTTACGATCTCGACCGTTTCGGCGTGGTCTTTCGGCCGAGTCCGCGCCAGTCGGACGTGATGATCGTTGCCGGAACGCTCTGCAACAAGATGGCGCCGGCGCTGCGCAAGGTCTACGATCAAATGGCCGAGCCGCGATGGGTGATCTCCATGGGCTCATGCGCCAACGGCGGCGGCTACTACCACTATTCGTACTCCGTCGTGCGCGGCTGCGATCGCATCGTTCCTGTGGACATCTACGTTCCGGGTTGCCCGCCGACGGCGGAAGCGCTGCTATACGGCATCCTGCAGCTTCAAAACAAGATCTGGCGCACCAATACCATCGCGCGCTGATGAAAACGGAGACCCTCGCGGCGTCACTCACCGCCGCGTTCGGCGGGCGGCTTGGCAGCGTTACCGTCGCGCTGGATGAGCTTACCGCGGTGGTCCATGTTGCGGACCTGGTCGAGACCATGCGCGGACTGCGCGATCGGCCGGAGCTTTCTTTCGAGACGCTGATCGATCTCTGCGGCGTCGACTATTCCGCATACGGCGGGGAGAAAGTCGACATCCTTTATTCGAGCTCCGTTGCCACTCCGCCCGAGCCCGTCGTACGAATACACCCCTGCCGTTTCGCGGTCGTCTACCACCTGCTGTCGCTGACGCATAACACCCGCCTTCGAGTGCGCGCCTTCGCGGCCGACGACGATTTTCCGGTTCTGCCGTCGGTGATCGATGTGTGGCCGGGCGCCAACTGGTACGAGCGCGAAGCCTTCGACTTTTTCGGGATCATGTTCGCGGGACATCCGGATCTGCGACGGATCCTGACCGACTATGGCTTCGTCGGCCATCCCTTCCGGAAGGATTTCCCGCTCTCGGGGCACGTCGAAATGCGCTACGACCCGGAACAGGGCCGCGTCATCTACCAGCCGGTGACCATCGAGCCGCGCGAAGTGACGCCGCGCATCATACGCGAGGAGAACTTTGCCGAGAGCGAAGGCTTCCGCAAGGGTTGACCGTGTCCGAGATCCGCAACTACACCATGAACTTCGGTCCCCAGCATCCGGCGGCGCACGGCGTGTTGCGCCTGGTGCTTGAGCTCGACGGCGAGGTGATCCAGCGCGCGGATCCGCACATCGGCTTGCTGCATCGGGCGACCGAGAAGCTGGCCGAATACAAGACCTACCTGCAATCCCTGCCGTACATGGACCGGCTGGACTACGTGTCGATGATGTCCAACGAGCATGCCTACTGTCTCGCGATCGAGAAGCTGCTCGGTATCGACGTTCCCATCCGAGCGCAATACATACGCGTGATGTTCGACGAGATCACGCGCATTCTGAACCATCTGCTGTGGTTGGGTGCGCACTCGCTGGACGTCGGAGCGATGACTACGTTCCTCTATTGCTTCCGCGAGCGCGAAGACCTGATGGACGTGTACGAGGCGGTATCGGGCGCTCGCCTGCACGCCGCCTATTATCGGCCGGGCGGCGTCTACCGCGATCTGCCTGAGCGCATGCCGCAGTATCAGGTGTCGAAGATTCACAATGCCAAGGCGATCGCGCGCATGAACGTGAACCGCCACGGCAGCGTACTCGACTTCATCGAGGACTTCACTCGCCGCTTTCCGGGCTACGTCGACGAATACGAAACGCTGCTGACCGACAACCGCATATGGAAGCAGCGGACCGTCGGCATCGGCGTGGTTACGCCGGAGCGCGCGATGGCGCTGGGATTCACCGGACCGATGCTGCGCGGCTCGGGCGTGGCGTGGGACCTGCGCAAAAAGCAGCCGTACGCAGTCTACGATCGGATGCTGTTCGACATTCCGCTGGGAACTACCGGCGACTGCTACGACCGCTATCTCGTTCGCGTGCAGGAGATGCGCGAGGCGAACAAGATCATCAAGCAATGCATAGCCTGGCTGCGCACCAATCCCGGTCCGGTTATCACCGCGAGCCACAAGATTGCGCCTCCTTCACGCGAGGAAATGAAAACGAACATGGAGGAGCTTATCCATCACTTCAAGCTCTTCACCGAAGGCATCCACGTTCCGCCGGGCGAAGCGTACGCCGCGGTCGAGCATCCGAAGGGCGAGTTCGGCATCTACATCATTTCCGATGGAGCTAACAAGCCCTATCGGCTCAAGATTCGGGCGGCGGGCTTTCCGCATCTCGCGGCGCTCGACGAAATGTCGCGCGGGCACATGATCGCCGACGTTGTCGCGATCATTGGCACGCAGGACATCGTCTTCGGGGAGATCGACCGGTGAAGGGACCCGTGATCAATCTCGATCAGCTCGAGTTCACGCGAGACTTGAGCCACGGCGACAAGTTCGAGGCCAGGATCGCGCCGATCGGCGCGACGCTCGGCGCGCTGAAGCTTGGATACAACGTCACCGCGGTTCCGCCCGGCAAGCGTGCTTTCCCGTTCCACAATCACCACGCCAACGAGGAGATGTTCTTCGTGCTCGAAGGCGAAGGGAAGCTGCGTTTCGGGACCGCGGAATATCCGTTGCGCAAAGGCGACTTCGTGGGCGCTCCGTGTGGCGGCCCCGACGTCGCGCACCAGATCATCAATACCGGGCCGACCGAGCTCCGTTACATTGCGGTCAGCACCACCATCGACACCGACATCTTTCAGTACCCTGACTCGGGGAAGTTCGGCGCTGTCGGCGGCCGCAAGGCGGGCCAGCCCGCCGCGGAGGCGACCTTCGGCAAGTTCACGCTGGACGACGCCGGTCTCGACTACTGGCACGGGGAATAGACGCGCATGAGCGTGTTGAGCGATGGACCAGAACGTGGCGCCAATGGCATGATCGATTTCCGAGTCATTAACATCGATGAATTGAAGCTCGAGCATTTCTCGAAAGGCGACACGTTCGAGAGCGACTCGGGGCGTATCGGACCGTTGCTCGGCGCCAAGGACCTCGGCTATTCATACGACATCGTCCCGCCGGGCAAGCGCTCCTGTCCTTTCCACAGCCACCGCGGCGAAGAGGAGATGTTCTTCATCGTAAAGGGCACAGGAACGCTGCGCTACGGTAGCGAGACGCGAAAGATCCGCGCCGGCGACGTGATCTGCTGCCCGATCGGCGGGCCGGAAACGGCGCACCAGATCGTCAACGACTCGGACGCCGAGCTCGCCTACCTTTCCGTCAGCACCATGATGCCTGCCGAAGTCTGCGAATACCCGGATTCGAAAAAGATCGGCGCTTTCGGCGGCGGCCTGCGCCACATGACGCGCGTGGGCGACCATACGGATTACTGGACGGATGAGGCGTGAACGCGCGCATCCTCGACATCGAAGAGGCAGGCGTCGCGCGTCCCTCACCCGTTCGTTCGTTGATCGACTGATCATGTTGAGCCCAGACGCCCTGAAACGCATCGATCGCGAGATCGCGAAGTATCCGCCGGCGCATCGCCAGTCGGCGGTCATCGCGGCGCTCGCCATCGCGCAGGACGAGCACGCATGGCTGTCCACCGAGACGATGGATTTTGTTGCCCACTACCTCGGCATGCCGCCGATCGCGGTCTACGAAGTGGCGACTTTCTACGAAATGTTCGACACCGAGCCGACGGGGAAATACAAACTCACGATCTGCACGAATCTTCCCTGCGCGCTCTCGAGCGCAGCCCAGGCGGCCGCGCATCTGAAGCAGAAGCTTGGCATCGGCTTCGGTGAAACGACCGCCGATGGCCTGTTCACGCTCAAGGAAGGCGAGTGCTTCGGGGCCTGCGGCGACGCGCCGGTGGTGCTGGTCAACAACAAGCGCATGTGCAGCTGGATGAAGCCCGAACAGCTCGACGGCTTGATCGCCGAGCTTTCCGCTGAGGCGAATCGTTGAACGCGCCGTCCGAATTTCTGGATTACGGGCCCGACGCGCTCATCCTCGCCGGCCTCAATGGCCGCAACTGGGGGCTTAACGACTACATCGCGCGCGGCGGCTACGAGGCGTTGAAAAAGATCCTCGCCGAAAAAATCACACCCGCGAACGTAATCGCGGAAGTCAAAAAATCCGGGTTGCGCGGGCGTGGCGGCGCAGGCTTCCCGACCGGCCTCAAGTGGAGCTTCATGCCGCAGCAATACAGCGGTGACAAATACCTGGTGTGCAACTCCGACGAAGGCGAGCCCGGAACCTTCAAGGATCGCGATATCCTGCGTTACAACCCGCATATCCTGATCGAGGGCATGGCCATCGCCGCTTACGCGATGGGCTGCAAGCGTGGCTACAACTACGTCCATGGCGAAATCTGGGACGCGTATGAGCGCTGCGAAGTAGCCCTCGAGGAGGCCTACCAGGCGGGGTTGCTGGGCGACAACATTCTCGGCAGCGGCTTCAGCTTCCATTTGTACAACTGCCACGGCTACGGCGCCTACATTTGCGGCGAGGAGACGGCGTTGCTGGAATCGCTCGAAGGCAAGAAGGGCATGCCGCGATTCAAGCCGCCATTCCCGGCGAGCTTCGGCATGTACGGGAAGCCAACCACGATCAACAACACCGAGACCTTCGCGGCAGTCCCGTGGATCATTCGCAAAGGAGGGGAAGCGTTTCTGAATCTGGGGCGTCCCAACAACGGCGGCACCAAGATCTTTTCGGTCACCGGCGACGTCGAGCGGCCGGGCAACTTCGAGGTCAAGCTGGGTCTTCCGTTTGCGTCGCTCCTCGACATGGCGGGCGGCATGCGTGGTGGACGCAAGCTCAAGGCGTGCATTCCCGGCGGCTCGTCGATGCCGGTGCTGCCCGCGAACATCATGATGGCGACCGACATGGACTATGACTCGATTGCCAAAGCCGGATCGATGCTCGGCTCGGGCGCGGTGATCATCATGGACGAGACGCGCTGCATGGTGCGATCGCTCTTGCGGCTGTCCTATTTTTATTTCGAGGAGTCGTGCGGTCAGTGCACACCATGCCGCGAGGGAACCGGATGGCTGTGGCGCGTGGTCGACCGCATCGAGCACGGGCAGGGCAGAAACGAAGACCTCGACTTGCTGATCTCCGTGTCCGACAACATCGCCGGCCGCACCATATGCGCGCTGGGAGACGCCGCCGCGCTGCCGGTCAAGAGCTTCATCAAGCATTTTCGCGACGAGTTCCAGTATCACATCGATCACAAGCAGTGTCTGGTTCCCAGCTATGTCTGAGACCAAAATGCTGAATCTGGAAGTCGACGGCAAGCCGGTCGTGGTGGCCAACGGCAGCACGGTGATGGATGCCGCGCACAAGCTCGACATCTATGTGCCGCATTTCTGCTGGCACAAGAAGCTGACCATTGCCGCCAATTGCCGGATGTGCCTGGTGCAGGTCGAGAAAGCGCCCAAGCCCTTGCCTGCGTGTGCCACTCCCGCGACGGAGGGCATGAAAGTCTGGACCCATTCCGACCCGGCGATCATTGCGCAAAAAGGGGTGATGGAATTTTTGCTCATCAACCACCCTCTTGACTGCCCGATTTGCGACCAGGGCGGCGAATGCCAGCTGCAGGATCTCGCGGTCGGCTACGGTGCGTCGAGCTCGCGATACACCGAGGCGAAGCGGGTTGTGTTCAACAAGAACCTGGGTCCGTTGATCGCCACCGACATGACCCGCTGCATCCACTGCACGCGCTGCGTGCGCTTCGGTCAAGAAATCGCAGGCGTCATGGAGCTCGGGCTCGCAAATCGCGGCGAGCACGTCGAGATCCTGACCTTCGTCGGCAACACCGTCGACTCGGAACTGTCCGGCAACATGATCGATCTGTGTCCTGTCGGCGCGCTGACGTCGAAGCCCTTCCGATACCTGGCGCGGACCTGGGAGCTCGCCCGCCGCCGATCGATCGCCCCGCACGACGGCCTCGGCAGCAATCTGATCGTGCAGGTCAAGAACGATCGCGTGATGCGTGTGGTGCCGGAGGAAAACGAGGCGATCAACGATTGCTGGCTTTCCGATCGCGACCGATTTTCGTATGAAGGCCTGAACGCCGAGAGCCGACTGTCGAAGCCGATGGTCAAGCACGAGGGCACGTGGCGCGAGACCGACTGGCAGAACGCGCTTGAATATGTAGTGGGCAGACTCAAGCGCGTAAGCGAGGAGCATGGCGGCTCGGGAATCGGCACACTTCTCTCGCCGCACTCGACACTCGAGGAGCTGTACCTCGCGCAGAAGCTGACGCGGGGCTTCGGCAGCGACAACATCGATTTCCGACTCCGGCAGTCCGATTTCACCGCCGATCCGGCATCCGGGAATGAAACGCGGCCCGTACCCTGGCTCGGCATGTCGATCGCTGAATTTGCCGCGCTCGACCGGGTGCTGGTCGTCGGCAGCTTCTTGCGCAAGGATCATCCGCTGCTTGCAGAGCGCTTGCGTCAGTCGGCGAAGCATGGTGCCAAGGTCTCGATCCTGCATTCCGCAGCCGACGAGCTGCTGATCACGCTGGCGCACGAGTCCGTGGTCGCGCCTTCGCGGCTCCCGCGAGCACTGGCCGAGATGGTCGTTGCCGCCGCAGCCGCGAGAGGCACGCCGGCGCCCGCGGCGCTCGCCGGAATCGAGGCGTCCGACGTCGCGAAGGCGATTGCCGCGAGTTTGATGGAAGGGATTAGCGCAGGTGGCAAAAGCGGCGGCGAAGGCGGCGGCAAAGGCATTTTCCTCGGCAACTTCGCGCAGCAGCACCCGCAGGCGGCGCAGCTGCATGCGCTGGCGCAGGCAGTCGCCGAGCTGACCGGCGCGCGCTTGGGCTTCCTGACCGAGGCAGCGAATACGCTCGGCGGTTACCTCGCCTCCGCGTTGCCGAACGCAAGCGGTCTGAATGCCGCGGCGATGCTGGGCGCCGGAGACGGCCTTCCTGCAAAGGCATTCCTGCTTCTGCACGCCGAGCCGGAGCTGGATACGGCCGATTCCGCACGTGCGCGTGCGGCGCTTTCCGCGGCCGAATTCGTGGTCTCGCTTTCACCCTTCAAGCACGACGCGGTCGACTACGCCGACGTGATACTGCCGGTTGCCCCTTTCACCGAGACGGCAGGCACCTTCGTCAATTGCGAGGGCCGCGCCCAGGAATTCACCGCCGTGGTGCTGCCGCTTGGCCTGGCGCGTCCGGCATGGAAAGTATTGCGGGTGTTGGGATCGATGCTCGGTCTCGCCGGCTTCGGCTACGACAGCATCGAAGCCGTGCGCCGCGAGCTGCCATCGCAGGACGAAATTACCGCGCGGCTGTCCAACGCGACGCGGACCGCGATCGACTCGCGCGTGGCCGCCGATGCCAATCACGGCGACGGCGGTGTGCGCGCGCCGGAGCGCGTCGCCGACGTTCCCATCTATTTCACCGATCCGCTGGTTCGCCGCGCGCCATCGCTGCAGAAGACAAGGGATGCCAGGGCGCCGCTGGCGCGCGTCAACGCGGCGACGCTGGCCGCCCTTAAGCTCATCGACGGCGGTGCCGCGCGCGTCCGTCAGGCGGGGGGCGAGGCGATGATGAAAATCGCGGTTGACGCAAGCGTGCCCGACGGATGCGTGCGCGTCGCGGCGGGGCACGCAACCACCAGCATGCTAGGGCCCATGTTCGGTCCGATCGGCGTGGAGCCCGTGTGATGGATGAGCTTCTGCTGCCGGTGCAGCGCTTGTTCGGTGCGGCCTGGCCCACGGTCTGGACATTGGCGAAGATCATCGCCATCACGGTTCCGCTTATCCTCTGCGTCGCCTACCTGACGCTCGCCGAGCGCAAGGTCATCGGCTGGATGCAGGTACGTATCGGTCCCAATCGCGTCGGCCCGATGGGTTTGCTGCAGCCCTTCGCCGACGTCTTCAAGCTCATCTTCAAGGAAATCGTCGTTCCGACCGGCGCCAGCCGGACGCTGTTCTTCGTCGCTCCAGTGCTGTCGATCGGTCCGGCGCTCGCGGCATGGGCGGTGATCCCCTTCGACGACGGACTGGTGCTCGCCAACGTCAACGCCGGGCTGCTCTATATCCTCGCCATGACCTCGGTGGGCGTCTACGGAGTGATCCTCGCCGGCTGGGCGTCGAACTCCAAGTACGCGTTTCTCGGCTGCCTGCGCTCGGCGGCGCAGATCGTTTCCTATGAAATTGCGATGGGCTTCGCGCTGGTCGGCGTGCTCATGGCGGCGTCGAGCCTGAACCTCAGCGACATCGTCCGCAACCAGTCGGGCGGCTTGTCGCACTGGTACATCTGGCCGCTGTTTCCCCTGTTCGTGGTCTATCTCGTGTCCGGCATCGCCGAGACCAACCGCCATCCGTTCGACGTCGCGGAAGGCGAATCCGAGATCGTCGCCGGGTTCCACGTCGAGTATTCGGGCGTGGCTTTCGCGGTTTTTTTCCTCGCCGAGTACATGAACATGATCCTGATCTCGGCGCTCGCCTCGATCATGTTCCTGGGAGGGTGGCTCTCGCCGTGGCCGACCATCCCCGACGGCATGCCGTGGCTCCTGCTCAAGATGTGCGGCGTGCTGTTCATCTTTCTCTGGATACGGGCGACGTTTCCGCGCTACCGCTACGACCAGATCATGCGCCTGGGCTGGAAGGTGTTCATTCCGATTACGCTGGTATGGATCGTGTTTCTCGGCGCGATAATGCAGACGCGCTGGGCGTATCTGTTTCACTGAGCTATTCGACTGAGGAACGGCCATGCTTCAAAGAGTGCGCGATTTCTTCAACACCTATCTACTGGTCGAGCTCTGGAAAGGCCTATGGGTGACAGGCGGCAATATGTTTGCGCGCAAGGTCACCGTGCAGTTCCCGGAAGAAAAGACTCCGCAGAGCGGACGCTTTCGCGGCTTGCACGCGCTGCGCCGCTATCCCAACGGCGAGGAGCGCTGCATCGCGTGCAAGCTCTGCGAGGCAGTCTGTCCGGCGCTGGCGATCACCATCGAATCGGAACAGCGCGACGACGGCACACGGCGCACCACGCGCTACGACATCGACCTCACCAAGTGCATCTTTTGCGGCTTTTGTGAGGAGAGCTGCCCGGTCGACTCCATCGTCGAGACCCGCATTCTGGAATACCACGGCGAGAAGCGCGGGGACCTGATCTACACCAAGGAGATGCTGCTGGCGGTCGGCGACCGCTACGAAGCGCAGATCGCCGCCGATCGAGCCGAAGACGCGCGCTATCGATGACCAACCTGGCCCTTATTTTCTACGCCTTCGCCGCGATCCTCGTGTTCGCAGCGCTGCGCGTGATCACTAGCCGCAATCCGGTCCATTCGGCGTTGTGGCTGGTGCTGTCTTTTTTCAGCTCCGCCGGCGTGTGGATGCTGCTGCAGGCGGAATTCCTGGCGATCGCGCTGGTGCTGGTCTACGTCGGCGCGGTGATGGTGCTGTTTTTGTTCGTGGTGATGATGCTGGACGTGAATTTCGACAAGATGCGCGAAGGGTTTCGAGGCTACATTCCGGTCGGCGCGACCGTTGGCGTTCTCATTCTCGTCGAGATGGCGCTGGTTTTGATCGGCGGTTACCTGGCCCCGGGCTCGACGCCGAGCCCCGGCCAGACGGGGCCCGGTTACAGCAATACCAGCGCCCTGGGACGACAGCTTTACACCGATTACGCATTTCCGTTCGAAATCGCGGCGGTGATTCTTCTGGTCGCGATCATCGCCGCCATCGCGCTGACGCACCGCACGCGGCGCGAGACGAAGTATCAGAATCCGAACGAGCAGGTCAGGGTCCGCCGCGCCGACAGGCTCCGGATGATCGACATGCCGGTCGAGAAAAAGGAATCATGAGCGGCTGCTTGCGCCGATCGACGTAGCATGGCTCCGGCCAAGCGCCGGACGTCTTTGGGGGGTTCGAATTGTCGCTGCTTTCGCAACCGACGCTGTCGCATTATCTGGTGCTGGGGGCAATACTGTTCGCCATCAGCGTCATCGGCATTTTTTTGAACCGCCGCAACGTCATCATCATGCTGATGGCGATCGAGCTGATGTTGCTCGCCGTGAACCTCAACTTCATCGCCTTCTCGTACTATCTCGACGATAGCGCGGGACAGATCTTCGTCTTTTTCATTCTCACGGTCGCGGCCGCCGAATCGGCGATCGGACTGGCGATCCTGGTACTTCTATTCCGCAGCGTGGGCTCGATCGACGTCGAGGACCTGAGGACCTTACGTGGCTAACTCTCGTGGCTGACGTGTTCAACAGCGCGGTCGATCCCGTTGCCGGGCGGACCTCATGAGCATGCAGCAGCTCTATCTGCTCATCGCGATCGCTCCGCTGGCCGGCGCAATCGTCGTCGGCCTTTGGGGCTCGAAACTCGGCCGCGCCGTGTCGCACTGGATCTGCATACTCGGGGTCGCGGTTTCTTTCGTCGGCTCGGGAATCGTTCTCCGCGATGTGCTCGCCGGCCATGCATTCAACGGTGACATCTATGTCTGGATGACCTCGGGCAACGTCAAGTTCACGATCGGATTTCTGATCGACCCCTTGACCGCGCTGATGATGGTCGTGGTCACCTTCGTGTCGCTGATGGTGCACATCTACACCATCGGCTACATGGCGGACGACCCCGGGTACACGCGCTTCTTTTCCTACATCTCGCTGTTCACGTTCAGCATGCTGATGCTGGTGATGGCCAACAACTTCCTGCAGCTCTTCTTCGGCTGGGAAGCGGTCGGGCTGGTCTCGTATCTGCTGATCGGCTTCTGGTTTACCCGGCCGACGGCCATCTACGCCAGCCTGAAGGCCTTTCTTGCCAACCGCGTCGGCGACTTCGGCTTCGTCCTGGGCATCGGGCTGATCGTCGCCTTTTTCGGATCGCTCGACTACGCGACGGTGTTCGGCGCCGCGCCGAAGCTCGCGACCACGGTACTCGACGTCGGCGCCGGCGCGCCGTGGCCGCTCATGACCGCGATCTGCATCGCACTTTTTGTCGGCGCCATGGGCAAGAGCGCGCAGTTTCCGCTGCACGTCTGGCTGCCGGACTCGATGGAAGGTCCGACGCCGATCTCGGCGCTGATCCACGCGGCGACGATGGTAACCGCCGGCATATTCATGGTCGCGCGCATGAGCCCGCTCTTCGAGCTGTCCGACACCGCGCTGTCGTTCGTCACCGTCATCGGCGCAACGACAGCGCTGTTCATGGCGCTGCTGGGCATCGTTCAGAACGACATCAAGAGAGTCATCGCCTACTCGACGCTGTCGCAGCTCGGCTACATGACGGTCGCGCTCGGCGTGTCGGCGTATCCGGCGGCGATTTTTCATCTGATGACGCACGCGTTCTTCAAGGCGCTCCTATTCCTGGGCGCGGGCTCGGTGATCCTCGCCCTTCACCACGAGCAGGATCTGCGAAAAATGGGCGGCCTGCGTCGCTACATGCCCGTCACCTACGCGACGATGTGGGTCGGAGCGCTGGCGCTGGCGGGGATCCCGCCTTTTGCCGGCTTCTTTTCCAAGGACGCCATCATCGACGCCGTGCAGCTATCGTCGGTGGGTGGTCATGGCTATGCGCAATTCGCCGTGACCGCGTCCGTATTTCTGACCGCGTTCTACACCTTCCGCATGTTGTTTCTCGCCTTTCACGGCAAGGAGCGCTTCCGTCATTCCGAGCCCGCGCATATCGACGATCACGACGCAAAGCAGGCGCACGTGGCGCCCGGCCATGAAGAACATGGGCACGGCGCAACGCCCCGCGAAAGCCCGTGGGTGATAACGGTGCCGCTGGTGCTGCTGGCGATTCCGTCGCTGTATTCAGGCTGGGCATACGTCGGCACCGTGCTGTTCGGGGATTATTTCGGCAGCTCGGTCGCAATTGCGGCCCAGCATGGCGGACTGGCTGTCATGCGCGAGGAGTGGGAGGGCGCGGTGCCGTTCATCGAGCACGGGTTGCTTGGTCTGCCGTTCTGGCTGGCGGTGGCGGGTATCGCGACCGCGTGGCTGCTCTACATCAAGCGCACCGATCTGCCGGAGAAGATACAGGCGAAGACAGGAGCTCTCTACGCCCTGCTTATCAACAACTACTACATCGACCGCTTCAACGACTGGTTCTTCGCCGGCGGCTTTCGCCGGATCGGCGCGCTGTTCTCCAACGTCGGCGACCGGTCGATCATCGACGGCTTCTTCGTCAACGGCAGCGCGCACCTCGTGGGTGCGACTTCGGCACTGTTGCGCAAGATCCAATCGGGGTATGTCTATCACTACGCATTCACCATGATCATCGGCGTATTCGCGCTCTTGACGTGGTGGGTAGGACGATAGCCGGCACCATCCGCAATGACCATGCTGCCTTATCTCAGTCTCGCGATCTGGGTGCCGATCGTGTCTGGGTCGCTGGTGCTCGCGGTCCATCGCGACCGCGATGCCGCCGCCGCGCGCTGGCTGGCGCTCGTCGGGTCGATCGCGGGCTTCGCGGTGACGATTCCGCTTTACACGCATTTCGCGCTAGGCACCTCGGAAATGCAGTTCGTCGAGTTCAAGGAGTGGATTCCCCGATTCAACATCAATTATCTTCTCGGCGTCGACGGGATCTCGGTGCTGCTGGTGCTTCTCAACAGCTTCATCACCGTGCTCGTGGTCTGGGCCGGCTGGATCGTGATCGAGAAAAAGGTCGCGCAGTACATGGCCGCCTTCCTGATCATGTCGGGGCTCGTCAACGGCGTGTTCGCCGCCCTCGACGGCATACTGTTCTATGTCTTCTTCGAAGGGATGCTGATTCCGATGTACCTGATCATCGGCATCTGGGGCGGCCCGAACCGCGTCTACGCCGCGATCAAGTTTTTTCTGTACACGTTTCTCGGCTCGGTCCTGATGTTGGTGGCGCTGATCTACCTCTACTCCGTCAGCGGCGGGACCTTTTCGATTCTCGAGTGGTATCAGCTGCCGTTGTCGCTCAAGGCGCAGGTGCTGCTTTTTGTCGCGTTCTTTTTCGCCTTCGCGGTCAAGGTGCCGATGTGGCCGGTGCACACCTGGCTGCCCGACGCGCACGTCGAGGCGCCGACCGGCGGTTCGGTGGTGTTGGCGGCGATCACGCTCAAAGTGGGCGCCTACGGCTTCGTGCGCTTCATTCTTCCCATCGTCCCCGACGCGAGCCGTTACCTGGCCGGCTTCGTGATCACGCTGTCGCTGATCGCGGTCGTTTATATCGGATTTGTCGCGCTGGTCCAGGCGGACATGAAGAAACTGATCGCCTATTCGTCCATCTCGCATATGGGATTCGTCACGCTGGGATTTTTCCTGTTCAACGAAATGGGCGTCGAGGGCGGCCTCACGCAGATGATCTCCCACGGCTTCGTGTCCGCTGCGATGTTTCTCTGCGTCGGCGTGCTCTACGACCGCATGCACAGCCGGCTGATATCGGACTATGGCGGAGTCGCCAATACCATGCCCACGTTCGCCGCCCTGGCCATGTTTTTCGCGATGGCCAATGCCGGCCTGCCGGGAACGAGCGGATTCGTCGGTGAGTTCATGGTCATCCTCGCCGCGGTCAAGGTCAATTTCTGGCTCGGCTTTCTTGCCGCGACGATCATGATCCTCGGCGCGGCGTATACGCTGTGGATGTACAAGCGCGTCTGGTTCGGCGCCATCGCCAACGAACGAGTTGCCGCGCTGAAGGATGTCTCGCGCCGGGAATTCTGGCTGCTGGCAACACTTGTAGTCGCCGTCCTGGCCCTGGGCCTCTACCCGAAGCCGTTCACCGACGTGATGCATGCGTCGGTCACGGATCTGCTTGCGCACGTAGCCAAGAGCAAGTTGTGATGCCGGCAATCCCGACACTTGCCTTCGACTACGTTCCAGCACTGCCGGAGATACTGTTGCTGGGCAGCGCGTGCGCGGTGCTGATGATCGATTTGTTCGTATCGGAGCCGCGGCGTCACCTCTCCTACTGGCTGACGCTGATCGGGATTGCGGCAACCGCACTGGCGACCCTCTGCGTGTTTCACGAGACTCCCGTTCGCACCTTCGGCAATATGTTCGTGGCCGACGCTTTCGGCGACGTGCTGAGCTTCCTGACCTGCCTCACGGTCATATTGATGCTCGTCTACTCGCGCGGCTACCTCGCCGCGCGTGGCTTGTTCCGCGGAGAAACCTTCGTGCTGGCGATGTTCGCGCTGCTCGGGATGATGGTCATGATCTCGGCAAACCATTTCCTGACGCTCTATCTGGGGCTCGAGCTCATGTCGCTGTCGATATACGCGATGGTTGCGCTGCATCGCGATTCCGGCACCGCGGTGGAAGCGTCGATGAAGTATTTCGTGCTCGGCGCGCTCGCATCCGGCCTGCTGTTGTACGGCATCTCGATGATCTACGGCGCCACCGGCACACTGGAGATCAGCCGCGTAACTGCGATCATTTTCAGCGGCCATGCCAACCGGATCATTCTTATTTTCGGATTGGTGTTCGTCGTTTCGGCGATTGCATTCAAGCTGGGTGCAGTCCCGTACCACATGTGGGTGCCCGACGTGTACCACGGCGCACCGACGGCGATCACCCTTTTCATCGGCAGCGCGCCGGAGTTCGCCGCGTTTGCGTTCATGACCCGGATCCTGGTGGGTTCGCTCGCGGCACTGGCCTTCGACTGGCAGGGGATGCTGATCGTCCTTTCGCTGCTGTCGATGATCGTCGGCAATGTGATCGCGATCGCCCAGACCAACGTCAAGCGGATGCTCGCGTACTCGGCCATCGCCAATATGGGCTTCATGCTCATGGGTTTTCTTGCCGCCAACGTCAATGGCTACAGTGCGGCCATGTTCTACATCGTGACTTACGTGATGAGCAGCCTAGCAGGCTTCGGGACCGTGCTGCTTTTGTCCCGTGCCGGTTTCGAGGCCGAAAATCTGGATGACTTCAAGGGCCTGAACCAGCGAAGTCCGTGGTACGCGTTTCTGATGCTGCTCACCATGTTCTCGCTCGCCGGCGTGCCGCCAACGGTCGGCTTCTACGCCAAGTTCTCGGTGATCGAGGCGGCCGTCGAGGTTGGCCTGGTATGGCTTGCGGTCGTCGCGGTGCTGGCCTCGCTGATCGGCGCTTTCTACTACCTGCGGATCGTCAAGCTCATGTATTTCGACGAGCCGGTGGACAAGGCACCGCTCGAGGCGCGAACCGACATGCGGGTATTGCTGTCGCTCAACGGGCTCTCGCTGTTGTTCTTCGGCATCTTCCCCCAGCAGTTGATGGGAATGTGCGTCCTCGCCCTGACCCGCTCATACTGACCTTGCACGCTCGCTGACATCATGCGCGTCGGGTTTTTCGTCACCTGCCTCGTCGACCTGATGCGTCCATCGATCGGCTTCGCCGCGATCAAGCTGCTCGAATTCGGCGGCGCGCAGGTGATCGTACCCGCGACGCAAACGTGTTGCGGCCAGCCCGGCTATAACTCGGGTGACCGCAAGGGCGCGATCGCGCTTGCATCCAAGCTGATCGGGGAATTCGAGGGTTGCGACTATCTGGTCGCGCCTTCCGGGTCGTGTACCGGCATGATCAAGACGCATTACGCGGATCTTTTTCGTGACGACCCGGCGATGCTTCGGCGCGCAGGCGCGCTCGGCGCCAGGACCTGGGAGCTCACCGACTTTCTGGTCAACGTCCTCAGGCTGGAGTCGATCCCGGGTAAATTTGTCGGCACCGTCACCTATCACGACGCCTGCGCCGGCTTGCGCGAAATGGGGGTCAAGCAGCAGCCTCGCAGGCTGCTGGCCAAAATGCCGGGGCTCAATCTCAGGGAAATGACGGAATGCGAAACCTGCTGTGGCTTCGGCGGAACATTCTCGATTAAATATGGCGAGATCTCATCGCGGCTTGCCGACAACAAATGCGAGTTCGTGGCGCAGTCGGGAGCGGACGCAGTCGTGCTGGGCGATCTCGGGTGCATGCTCAATATCGAGGGCAGGCTGCGGCGGCGGGGCGACATGAAGACCAGGATTCTGCACGTCGCCGAGGTGCTGGCCGGCGACGAGCTGTAGCACCGGCTGACAAGGATCGCAATGCAAATCGCATCGATGCATTTCAAGGAGCGCGCCCATGACAACATGGGCAACGCGCAGCTTCAGGGCAACCTGCAAAAGATCAAGGGCAAATTCGTCGCCAAACGCCGCGAGTCCTTGTTCGAGCTCGACGATTTCGAAGCGACGCGCGAGGCGGCACGCGCCATCCGCCAGCGGGCTCTCGACCGTCTCGACATATGGCTGGAGATTTTCGAAAAAAACGCCACCGCGCGCGGCGCCACCGTGCTCTGGGCGGCGACGCCGGACGAAGTCAACCAACACGTGCTCGACATCGCGAAACGTCACGGCGTGCGCAAGACCATCAAGTCGAAGTCGATGGTCAGCGAAGAATCGGCACTGGATCGGGCCATCGAAGCGGCCGGCGGGCAGGTCGTCGAGACCGATCTCGGGGAGTACATCCTCCAGATCAATGACTACGAGCCGCCGTCGCACATCATCGGTCCGGCATTGCACAAGAGCAAGGAAGAAGTCTCGGACCTGTTTGCCAGGGTGCACGGAACGGCGCGCAAGACCGGGATCGCCGAGCTTTGCCTCGAGGCGCGCGGCGTTTTACGTGCCCACTACCTGACCGCCGATATGGGTATTTCCGGCGGCAATTTTTTCGTCGCCGAAACCGGCTCGGTGGTGGTGGTGACCAACGAAGGCAACGCGACGCTGACCACGACCCTGCCGAAAGTTCACGTCGCCATTTCCGGCATCGAGAAGATCGTCCCGACGCTGGAAGACGTCGCAACGCTGATGCGGCTCCTGCCTCGATCGGCGACCGGCCAGTCGATTTCCAACTACGTCGACATCCTCACCGGGGTCAAAGGCGAAGGCGAGTTCAACGGCGCCGAGCACATGTACTTCATCCTAGTCGACGCCGGGCGCAGCGGCGTGCTCGCGGGCGAGCTCAAGGAAGCGCTGCGCTGCATCCGCTGCGGTGCGTGCATGAACCATTGCCCGGTCTATCAGAACATCGGCGGTCACTCGTACGGCTGGGTTTATCCCGGGCCGATCGGCTCGATCCTGACGCCCGCGTATATCGGCATCGAGAACGCGCTCGATTTGCCGCAGGCTTCAACGCTGTGCAACCAATGCGGCGTCGTCTGCCCGGTGAAGATCCCGCTACCGGATCTGCTGCGAAAGCTCCGCGAGCAGCAATTCGATCGCCAGCTGCGTCCATGGCACGAGCGCGCGGGCTTGCGAGCCTGGTCGTGGCTCGCGTCGCGGCCCGCACTGTACGCGCTGACGACGCGCGTTGGCGCGCGTCTGCTTTCGTGGATGGGTGACCGCGAGCGGCTGATTCACCGCTTGCCGTTCGGCGGGGGCTGGACCGATAATCGTGACATGCCGGCGCCTGCGGGGAAAACATTTCGCGAGCTGGCTGCGCTGCGGAAGAAAAATGGAGGCGCGCGATGAACCCGCCGCTCGATTCGCCGAATGCCGCGCTCAAGATCAGCCGCCGCGGCGAGAGCCTTGGAACCGAGAATGCATTCGTGGTCCTGGCCGAGGTCAACGCCCTTGCCCGGCAGGGCCGGGACATCGTGTCGTTCTGCATCGGCCAGCCGGATTTTCCGACGCCTTCCAATATCCAGGACGCGGGCGTTGCGGCGATTCGCGGCGGCAAGCACGGTTACACGCCGTCGGCCGGGATCGACGAGCTTCGCGCGGCGGCGGCGCGCGACATGGGTGCTCGGCGGGGGCTCGACATCGCGCCGGAGGAAGTGGTCGTCGGCGCCGGCGCCAAGCCGTTCATCGCCTACACCATCGCGTCCGTGACCGACTTTGGCGCCAACGACGAAGTGATCTATCCGGTGCCCGGATTTCCCATTTACGAATCGCAGATCATCGCCAATGGCGCGGTACCGGTGCCGATCTATCTCAAGGAATCGCGCGATTTCGCATTCGATCCGCACGAGCTCGAAGCGAAGATCACGCCGCAAACCAAGCTTCTCATTCTCAACACGCCGCACAACCCGACCGGTGGGATTTTGAAACGCGCCGATCTGGAGGCGATTGCCGAGATCCTCCGCCGCCACCCGCAGATCTGGGTGTTCGCCGACGAGATCTACTCGCGGTTGAGTTACGACGGCGAATTCGTGTCGCTGGCGCAATTCCCCGGCATGGTCTCGCGCACCGTCATATCCGACGGCGCGTCCAAGACCTGGGCGATGACCGGTTGGCGCATCGGATTCGTAGCCAACCGCACACTCGCGCCGGTTTTCACGCGCTGGATCACCAACACCGACTCGTGCGCGTCGCAAATCAGCCAATGGGCTGCGGTGGAGGCGATCAACGGGCCGCAGGATGCGGCCGACGCGATGCGCGCATCGTTCCTCGAGCGCCGCGACCTGATCGTCGGGCTGTTGAAGCAGGTGCCGGGCTTCACCTGCAAGACGCCGGGCGGCGCTTTTTACGCCTGGCCCAACGTCACTAAAGCGTGCAAGCAAAGCGGCTGCGCGGATTCCGAGGAGCTGCGCAAGCGCCTGCTCTACGATGCAGGCGTCGCGGTGCTCGCGGACATTCATTTCGGGCGCCGCGTTCCCGGCGACGGCCAGCACATCCGTTTCTCCTATGCGGCGTCGCCGGCCATGATTCGCGACGGCGTCGAGCGTATCGCGGCGTTCATGCGCGCGAACGTCCGGTGACAAGCTCGCGCGACACGGTGCTCGGCCGCGTGCGCCAGGCGCTCGGCAAGACCGGCACCGATCAGGCGGCGCTGGCCGAGGCGCAAGCGTACCTCGACGCGCATGCTCGAGGACCGGCACCGGCGTTCGACGGCGATCGCATCCCGCGCTTCATCAGGCGCGCGGGCGACATGGAGAGCACCGTTGCCCGTGTCAGCGATCGCAACGAGATTCCGGCGGCGGTCGCGGCTTACCTCGACGCGCTCGAGCTGGCGCCGGCGTTGGTTACCCAAAAGTCGCATCGCGGCGTGTGCTGGCCGGAATTCGCGGACCTGGATTGGACCCGAGCCGGATTGAGGGTGGAAGCGCGGCCGACGGTGGGCGACGACCGCCTCGGTATCACCGGCGTATTCTGCGCCATCGCCGAAACCGGCACGCTGGTCGTTTTATCGGGGGCCGACACGCCGACCGCGACCACGCTGCTGCCGGATACCCACGTCGCCATCGTTTCCGCCAATCGCATTGTCGACACGATGGAAGATGCGTTTCTCCTGATCCGCAAGGAGTGCGGCAGCGTTCCGCGCGCGATCAATATGATCTCCGGACCGTCGCGCACCGGCGATATCGAGCAGACTATCGTGCTTGGCGCGCACGGACCGTTCCGCGTTCACATTCTCGTTGTCGATTCGGCGCCGGCCTCACAAGCGTCGAACTAGCGCTTCACAAAACGCCAGGCCATCGCTCTGATGCGTGTTGTGGTCTGCAAACACCATTGGGCAATTGTCAGCCCTCGTCCTACACCGATGCAAAATGGTCGCGTCGGCCCGTCGCGCGAAACCAATACGTGGCACGAACTGTCAACACCCACGCAATCACAAGCGTTAGTGGACCGTGCGGGCGCTACACACCGCGTCCACTGGAAACTTAACCAACTGTGGGAGGATGAGATGTCAATGCGAACTCGAATCGTTGTTGCAGCGCTGGCCCTGGGGGCGATCGCGGTACCGGTCGCCGGCGAGGCGAGAGTGTATGTGGACATCGACGTCGCACCGCCTCCGCCCAGGGTCGAAGTCGTTCCGGCGGCCAGGGTCGGTTACGTATGGGCGCCCGGCTACTGGAACTGGAACGGTCACCGCCACGTCTGGGTGGGCGGGCGCTGGGTGGGCGAACGTCACGGCTATCACTACGCGCCGCACACCTGGGTGGAACACGAAGGGCGCTGGCGCTTCGAAGAGGGTGGCTGGAGGCGCTAGAGTGCGCGACAATCCGTGAGCCTGTTGCTCGCGGCATTGGACAGCTGGTCGAAGGTTGGTGTGGCAGGGCGTTGCGCCCTGCCACTTTCCTTTCCGTCAGGACAAGCTTGTCGGCGCGGTGACGGTTTTCGGCGCCAGCATCGGCGCCTGGTGCTTCGGCTGCGGATACCAGCCCAGCACGGCAAGCATCACAAAAAATCCGATCACGTACGCGACGGCCACGTGCCATCCGCCGCGAACCCAAGCAATCGCATCCTTGCCCTCGGGGAACATGTTCGACAATGCCACCCCGGCCGATGAGCCGAACCAGATCATCGAGCCGCCGAAGCCCACACCATACGCCAGATAGCCCCAGTCGTAGCCGCCCTGCTGCAACGCCAGCGCAGTGAGCGGAATGTTGTCGAACACAGCCGAGACAAAGCCCAGCCCGAGCGCCACGCGCCACGACGCGTCCGGAAGCTTGTGCACCGGCATCATCGACGCAGCGAGAACCAGCGACAGCAGAAAAATGCTGCCGCGTATGGCTCCGGGCAGCTCGCCCCATGCCGGCCGGCGCAGCGGTACGCACACCAGCAACGCTACCCATACGGCGGCGCCGATGAAGGGGAAAGTATCGGAGATCTCGTTGAAGCGAACGTTGATGACCACGTTGACCACGATCGCGGTGACCAGAATCAAGGCCACGATAAAGACGCGCGCCCAATCGACCACCATGCCGGCGACGGGGTCCTTCGTGATGGGCGAGTAGCGCTGCTGCTGCAGCGCGGCGGGCACCCCGAAAACGAGCATTGCCGTGCCGGCCGCAACATACGCTTCGAGCACCTGCAAAGGGTGCACGCCATCGATCCACATCATCGTCGTCGTCGTGTCGCCGACGACACTGCCCGAGCCGCCCGCATTCGACGCGGCGACGATCGCCGCAAGATAGCCGATGTGCACCTTGTTCCGGAACACCGCGCGCGCGATCGTGCCGCCGATGAGCGCGGCGGCGATGTTGTCGAGAAAGCTCGACAGCACGAAGATCATCACCAGCAGCACAAGGCCGCCCTTCCAGTCGTCGGGCAGGAATTGCGGCAGCCGGGCAGGGACGTTGCTCGCCTCGAAGTGCTTCGACAGCAACGCAAAACCGAGCAGCAGGCCGAGCAGGTTCGTAAGCAGCACCCATTCGTGACCGAAATGCGAAAGCCAGCCATCGAGCCCCGGCCCTTCGGCGAACGGCGAGACCGCGATCTTGAACAGCGAGATCACAGCGAGGCCGGTCAAGGCGATCGCTAGCGTGTGTCGGTGAAAGAGCGCGACACCTGCCAGAGTCAACGCAAAGAGAACAAAGTCGATCGGAACGCCGAGTGCCGCGGGCGGCTCGACCGGAGCGCCCCAGGCTGTCATCGGCGTCAATAACAGGGCAAGGCACCACCGAGCGGTGAAAAGGCCAGTCCGAAGGCCGGCGCGTTCACGCGACATGGGGACTTCCGACGCGCGTAGTTGGAGGACGAAAGGTCGAAGGACCAAGGTTCTCCCGATGTGCCGTCCGGGGTGATTTTGTGACGGCGATTGTAGCGTGACAGAGCGTGCAAGCCAATGAAAAGCCATAGAAAGCCCCGCATATGCGGCATCGCGCCTGCCACTGGTCGATGGCAGGTTCCTTGCTTGTTAGTCCCTGTTTAGACCCTAAGACTGCGATGGCTGCCTGTTTCCCTGCCTTTAACGGGGCTAAAGGAGAGGGTGGCGCGACCGGTACCATGGCGCTCACGAGATCACTGACCCGGCTCGATTCCCCGACGCTGCAGACCACGAGCGAGGGAATGGAACGGGAGTCCTTGCTGGCGCTTTCCCAGCGCAAGCTGAACGCGCTCGGCCTGCCGGTCTGTTACATCGACGTGGACCAGCGCTATCGTTTCGTCAATCGTGCCTTCCTCGACTGGACCGGCCGCTCCCACGCCGAAGTGATCGGCCGCGAAGTCGTCGAGGTCGATGGCCGCGAGCTCTACCAGCTCTATCACGCTTATCTCGAAGCTGCGCTTTCCGGCGAGCGCGTCAGCTTCGAACGCCAACTTACCTCGGTCAAGCGCAACGCTTTCTGGATCCGCGTCGATTATTACCCGGATCGCGGGTCGCGGGGCGACGTTCGCGGCGTGCTGTCCACTTTCACCGACGTCGACAACATCAAGCGCCTCGAGCTCGAGGCGGGTGAGCGTGAGCATCGCTTACGCATCGTCACCGACAGCGTCGGCCTGCCGATCTTTTATTTCGACCGCGCGCTGCGGCTGCGCTTCGCCAACAAGCCCTACGGCAAATACATCGGCGGCCAGATCGATGATCTCCTGGGCCAGCCGCTCAAGAACTTCCTCGCGACCGACGCGCTCGCCGAGATGCAGAGCTACATGGAGCGCGCGTTTGCGGGCGCGACGGTGAGTTACGACCGCCGCGAGCGGTCCTCGTCCGGGGAGCTGCGCTGGGTCCGGATGACGCTGTTTCCCGACCGCGAGCCAGGCGGCAAGACCGGCGGCGCGTTCGTGGTCATCAACGACATCGAGGATGACGTACGCATCGGCGAGGCGCTCAAGTCACAGGAAGCGCAGCTGCGTTTGTTTGCCGACAATATTCCGGGGCCGATCGCCTATCTCGACAAGAAGCTCAAGTACACCTTCGTCAATCAGGCATTCGCCAACTGGGTACGCCGGCCGCAGGATCAGATCTACGGCAAGACTCCGTACGACATCATGCCGCACGACGTCAATTCTTTTTTGCGGCCGATCATCAAGCGCGCGCAGGAAGGCGAGAACGTCGAATACGAGCGCGTAGGCACCAGCGCCGACGGCCAGCGGCGCTGGATGCACGGCCGCATCGCGCCTGATCTCGACGGCACCGGCAAGGTTCGCGGGCTGTATTGCACCGAATACGACATTCACGATCTCAAGCTGACCGAGGAGGCGCTGGCCACCCGCGAGGAGCAGCTGCGGCTGTTCACGGACAACATTCCGGAGCCGGTGGTGTACATCGACATGGAGGGCAACTACACCTTTGTCAACGATGCGTTCCTGCATATGGTCGGCATACCGCGCGAGGAAGTCATCGGGAAGTCCGTCAAGGAAGTGCTCGGACCGGAGGTCTTCGAGCTGCAGCAACCGTACGTCGATCGAGCGGCCAGAGGCGAGAGTGTCACCTTCGAGCGCGAGCACATCGACCTCAACGGCCGGCAGCGGTGGCTGCGCAACAGCATCGTCCCGGACATGAACTTCGACGGAAAGATCAAGGGTTATTACATCGTCGGCCATGACATCACCGACCTGCAGCAGGCGCAGAACGCGCTCGCTGCGCGCGAATCGCAATTGCGCGCGATCATGGATGGCGTCCCGGCTCCCGTCGCGTACCTCGATCGTGACGAGCGCTGTCAATACGTCAACAAACCATTTCTGCAGTATTTCGGGCTGAACGCGGAGCAGATTGGCGCGCTTCGCATCCGCGACGTGGTCGGGCATGGCATCTACGCCAGCGCGCAGGCGATGCTGTCCCGCGCGTTGCACGGCGAATCGACCTCGTTCGATCGCCTCGTTCCGGGAGCAGGCGGCGCGAAGCGGTGGATGACCATCCGCGTGGTGCCCGACGCGACGCCTTCGGGCGAAGTGCACGGCGCATTCATGCTGATGAACGACATCCATGGCCTGAAGCAGGCGCAGGAAGCATTGCGCGCCAGCGAGGCCGAGCTGCGGCTCATCATGGACAATGTGCCGGCGCGTGTGGCTTATATCGATCGCGAATACCGCTATCGGTTCCTGAACCGGCATAACGAAGAATGGCTCTCCGAAAGCCGCAAGGAGCTCACCGGCCGGCCGGTGGCAGAAGTCCTGGGCGACGCGCGGGCGCGGCAGCTGCAGCCGCTGCTGGCGCGGGTTCTTGCCGGCGAAACCATTTCCACCGAGCAGCTTCTTGTTCAGCCCAACGGCGAGCAGCGCTGGGAATCGATACACCTTGCACCGAATCGCGATGCCGAGGGCAATGTAATCGGCATCTACGCGGCCCACACCGACATCCACGACCAGAAGCGCAACGAGGAAGCGCTGCACCGCGCCAACTGGATGCTTTCGTCGCACATCAACAACACGCCGCTCGCGGTGCTGGAGTGGGACCGCGACTTTCGTCTCGTCCGCTGGTCGCCGCAGGCGGAGAACATCTTCGGTTGGCGCGCCGAGGAAGTGCTCGGGATGCCGATCAGCGGCAGTCAACTCACCCACGAGACCGATCGCGAGGCAGTCGTCGAGCTGATCAACAAGCTCATGGCCGGCGCCGAGCCGCGCGCCACGGGCCTCAATCGAAACTATCGCAAGGACGGCCAGACGATCTGGTGCGAGTGGTATCACTCGTGTCTCCTCGATGAGCAGGGACGCACCGTGTCGATCCTCTCCTTCGTCCAGGACGTGTCATCGCGCATCCAGGCGGAAGAGCGCTTGCAATATCTGGCGACACGCGACGCGCTGACGGGGTTGCCGAACCGATTGCTGCTGCAGGAAAGGCTCACGCAGGCGATCGCACAGGCCAAGCGCAGCGGCAGGCGGGTCGGCGTAATGTTCATCGATCTCGACCGTTTCAAGAACGTCAACGACACGCTGGGCCATCGCATAGGCGACGAGTTGCTAAAGCACGTGACCGCCAACTTGTCGGACGCCTTGCGCGAGACCGACCTGCTGGCGCGGCTCGGGGGCGACGAGTTCATGGTCATCGTCGAAGATTTCGACGACCCCGCGGTGCTCAATCGCGTCGCGCAGAAGCTTCAGGATGCCATCGCTCAGCCGTTCGAGATCGAGGAGCACGATATCCACGTCACGTCTTCGATCGGTATCGCGGTCTTTCCCGACGACAGCGACGATCCGGAGGGTCTGCTCAAGCATGCCGACGTGGCGATGTACCGCTCCAAGGAGCTCGGCCGCAACACCTATCAGTTCTTCGACGCCGATCTCGCCGCGCGGCGAGTCAATCAGCACACGCTGGAAAAGGCGCTGCGCATCGCAGTCAAGGAAAACACGCTCACGCTTCACTATCAGCCGGTCATTCGCATCACCGACCGGGCGATTGTCGGCGCCGAGGCGCTGCTGCGCTGGAACGATCCCGAGCACGGCGACATTGTGCCGCAGGTTTTCATTCCGCTCGCCGAGGAGTCGGGCCTGATTCACGTTCTCGGCGACTGGGTCTTACGCTCTGCGGCCGAGCAGTGCGCGGCGTGGCGCAAAGCCGGGCTGTCGCTCAAGGTGTCGGTGAATCTTTCCGGGCGCCAGTTTTACCGCGAGGATCTGGCACAGCGCATTTCGGAGATCGTGCGCACCGCGGGTTGCGAGCCGGCGTGGGTCGAGCTCGAAGTCACCGAATCGAGCCTCCTGCACGATCTCGAAGCGATCAAGAAAGTGCTGCAGAAGTTGAGAGAAGAAGGCTTCTCGGTGGCGATCGACGATTTCGGCACCGGGTATTCGAGCTTGTCACACCTCAAGCACTTCCCGATCGACACACTGAAGATCGACATTTCTTTCATTGCCGACTTGGAGACGGACCCCGGTGACGCTGCCATTACCCAGGCGATCATCGCGCTCGCGCGCGGGCTTGGCCTGCGCGTCGTCGCCGAGGGTGTAGGCACGCGCGCACAGCTCGACTTTCTAGAAGGTCGCGGCTGCGACTGCTTCCAGGGTTTCTGGGCCAGTAAGGCGCTGCCCCCACTCGAATTCGTCGAATACGCCAAGAGCGTGCATTAAGCAGGCGCCCGCCATTGCCGCGGAAGTGATGAGCGCCGGCCCATCTGACGCCGCCGCACAGCGCAGCTACGATCGGGAGGCGCGTCGCGCGCTCGGCGCCGCGGCTGCGGGGGAGACAACCTCGCGTTCGAGCCAGTCGAGCAGTGGCCGCGCCGCGGTCTCCCAATCGCGCTCCAGCATCATCATGTGAGCGGGGCCACGGATGATGGTCGGAGCGATGCCGTACAGCGACGCGGTCGCCTTGACGTCGGCCGGCGTCGATATTCGGTCGTCGTGCGAGCCGAGCACGAACAGACGCGCTGCCGCAACCGGCTTGCCTCCGTGCAGCCGCAGCGTGAGATCGAGCAGCGCTCGCGGCGATTCGACGGAAAGGTGCGCAAACGCCTCGGCCAGGATTTTCGGGTCGATCGTCTCGCTGAAATACATGGGACGCAACGCCGCCTGAATATCGCCTGACAGATGCGGAGCATCGAGCCGCTGCATGTTGATCAGGTACTCCGGCTGCCACGCCATCAGGCGGCTCGCGACTGGCCCCAGTCCGCCTGGCGGCACGGGTGCGAGAAGCGCCGCGGCGCGAATGGGTCGCGTGGTGAGAATCCGCTCGACGACTGCCGCGCCCATCGAATGCCCGATCAGCACCGGCGGCGACGGCAGCGTTGCCACGACGTGCTCGACATCGGCGACATAATCGTCGAGCCCGGCGACGAACAGCGACTCCTGACCGCCGCTCGCGCCGTGACCGCGGAGACTGAGCGCGTACGAGGGAAAACCTTGCGCGGCGAACCATGGCAGGAAAAACGGCTCCCAGCACCACGCGTCGCAATATCCGCCGTGAACGAATAGCAGCGGAGGCTTGGCCGACGCTGCCTGCGGCAGGTGCGATCGAACTTCGAGTCTGGTTTCGGGTGGAAGCATAAACGAGAGGGAAATAGCGCCGCGGTGTGGCGTGATAAAATTGGCTGCAGTCGGGTACGAACCGATGACTGCCACCGAAGTCTTACCGCACCTGCGCGCGACGAATAGCGCGCAATTCTACATGAGTCAACCACCTCGACGCATTGCCGCCGCAATGGTGGACGCGTCCCGATACGACATCGATTGCCGCCGCTGCGCGCGACTCGCGGCTTTTGTCGACCAGGTGCGCGAAGCGAACCCGAGCTACTTTTGCAGGCCGGTGCCGCCCTTTGGAGACGGCGTCGCCCGACTGGTCATCGTCGGCCTCGCACCCGGCATGCATGGCGCGAACGCGAGCGGTCGACCCTTCACGGGCGACTATGCCGGCATATTGTTGTACGCAACATTGTTCAAATTCGGATTTTCAACCCGCGCAACATCCACTGGCGTCGACGATGGCCTGCGGCTTATCGGCGCCAGGATCACCAATGCCGTCAAGTGCCTGCCTCCCGGCAACAAGCCGCTGCCGGAGGAAATCCGGAACTGCAACACGTATCTCTCCGCCGAGCTTGCCTCATTGCCTGACGGCGCGGCGGTTCTCGCGCTGGGCCGGATCGCGCACGACGCGACACTGCGCGCGCTCGGCCTTGCCGGTCGCGATCATCCCTTCTCGCATGGCGGCCATCATCCACTGAATCGAGGCGTGCATCTGTTCGATAGCTATCATTGCAGTCGTTACAACACCAATACGCGACGGCTGACGACCGAGATGTTCGAAAGCGTGTTCGCCTCGATCGTGCGTCACCTCGCCGCCGGCGCCTGCCGCGCCGCCTGATGCAACTCGGACGTCAGCAATACGCATGAGCGCAAAGGCCGAAGGCAAGAGCCCGACCAACGCGTTCGATGCGCGCGAGCTCATCAGGTCGCTGCCCAATCGCGCGGGTGTCTATCGCATGCTCGACGCCGATGGTGCAACGCTTTACGTCGGCAAGGCGCGTGATCTCAAGAAGCGCGTGTCGAGCTACTTTCAGAAGAGCGAGCATCATCCGCGCACCGCGATGATGGTGGCGCAGGTGGCGCGGGTTGAGACGACGGTCACTCGATCCGAGGGCGAAGCGCTGCTGCTCGAAAACAACCTGATCAAGGCACATCAGCCGCGCTACAACGTCCTGTTTCGCGACGACAAGAGCTATCCGTATATATGCCTGACCGGAGATGAGTTTCCGCAGCTCCGATTCCATCGCGGACGGCTGGATAAGCCGAATCGCTACTTCGGGCCGTTTCCGAGCGCGGGCGCGGTGCGCGAGGGCATGGCCTTGCTGCAGAAAGTATTTCAGTTGCGGACCTGCGAGAACAGCGTGTTCGCCAATCGTTCGCGCCCGTGCATGCTCTATCAGATCCAGCGCTGCACGGGTCCCTGCGTGGGCCTGATTTCGGAAGCCGACTATCAGGACGATGTCCGCAACGCGACCTTGTTCCTGCAGGGCAAGACCAATGAGGTGATGGAAACGCTGCAGCGCCAGATGGAGACCGCGGCGGCCGCGTTCGAATTCGAGCGCGCGGCGCGAATTCGGGACAAGATCACGCGCCTGCAACAGTTGCAGTCGCGACAGTTCGTCGAAAGCGCGACTGCGGGCGATCTCGACGTGGTCGCCGGTGTCGCGGACCAGGGCCTGACGGCGGTCAACCTGGTAATGATCCGCGGTGGGCGGCACGTCGGCGATCGAACCTTCTTTCCACAACACGCGGAAGGCGCGACGCTGGAGGAAGTCGTTCCGGCATTCCTCGTTCAGCACTACCTCGATCGGCCCGCGCCCCCGACCATCATCACGACCGAAGGCGGCGAGGACCCGGTGCTGGCTGAAGTGCTTTCCGAACAGTCGGGGCACAAAGTGCAGCTCATCGCCAATCCTGGCGGCGAGCGGCGCGTGTGGGTGACGATGGCCGTGCAAAACGCGGGGCTTGCGATCGGGCAGAAGCTCGCGCAAAAGGCGACGCAGGACGACAGGTTGACGACCCTGCAGGAGACACTGGGTCTGCCGTCGTCGGCGCAAAGAATCGAATGTTTCGACGTCAGTCACACCATGGGCGAGGCGGCGGTCGCGAGCTGCGTCATCTTCGATCGTCTGGCGATGCAGACCAGCGAGTACCGACGCTTCAACGTCAAGCCGGAAGCGGCGGGAGACGATTATGCGGCGCTGCGCGAGGCGCTGTCGCGCCGCGCGGCGCGCATCGTGGCCGGGGAATATCCGGCGCCGGACCTGCTGGTCATCGACGGCGGCAAGGGACAGGTCGGCATCGCTGCCGAAGTGCTTGCCGAACAGGGCTTGCACACTACCAAACTGATCGGTATCGCCAAGGGACCCGAGCGCAAGCCCGGATTGGAAGAAATAATCTTCCCCGACCGCGAAGCACCTTTGCATTTGCCCGCCGATAATCCCGGACTGCACCTGTTGCAGCAGATTCGCGACGAGGCGCACCGGTTTGCCATTCAGGGACATCGCGCGCGGCGAGGCAAGGCGCGCACCACGTCATCGCTGCAGGACATCGGCGGCATCGGCGCCACCAGGCGCCGTGCGCTGCTCGCACATTTCGGCGGATTGCGAGGCGTGCAAGCGGCAAGCGTCGACGATCTCGCGCGCGTGCCCGGCATCAGCCGCTCGCTGGCCGAGCGCATTTTTGCGGAGCTGCATTAGCGAGTCCGTCAGTGCAGCGCACGCCTGACATCATGTGCGGCACGCGGCGGTGTAAGTACGCAGCGGGGTAGAATATCGCCTGCCGCGAAGCGGCAACGTGCACCGCCATGAAATTCAATCTCCCGACCGCGCTCACCTGGCTGCGGATCATCCTCATTCCGGTGTTCGTCGGCGTCTACTATCTGCCGGCCTCGATGTTGTCGATGCCGGCCAAGAATTGGCTCGCGATGACGGTGTTCGCGCTGGCGGCGATCACCGACTGGGCCGACGGCTACCTGGCGCGCAAGTGGGGGCAGACCTCGGCGTTCGGCGCGTTTCTGGATCCGGTAGCCGACAAACTGATGGTAATCGCCGCGCTGATCGTGCTCGTGTGGCTCGATCGCGCCGACGCTTCGCTTGCCATCATCATCATCGGCCGCGAAATCGCCATTTCCGCGCTGCGCGAGTGGATGGCGCAAATCGGCAAGGCCAAGAGCGTCGCGGTGGCATTCATCGGCAAGGTCAAGACCGTGGCGCAAATCACGGCGATCATCGCGCTGTTGCTGTACCAGCCCGTCATTCCCGGCATCAACACCGTCTGGCTCGGCACGATCGCGCTGTGGGTCGCGGCGATCCTGACGCTGTGGTCGATGTTTCATTATCTCCGCCTTGCCGCGCCGCATGTCGTGGATAGCGATGTCCCACGGCTGCCGCCGGACTGATTTCGTGCGCGACATCGGTTTGACCCGAATCGCACGCAAACGCTATAATTTAAGGCTGTTCCCCGATAGCTCAGCTGGTAGAGCGACGGACTGTTAATCCGCAGGTCCCAGGTTCGAGCCCTGGTCGGGGAGCCACAGATCTACGTTTCCGCGATAGCATTCACTAACATCGCATCGAAACTGTAGCCAAAGTGTAGCCAGAATTGCGCAGAACGGCGTCCTAGCGGCGCCGGGTTTCTTTTCGGTACAGGAGGTTAACAAATGCGACCTGCGGATTCTTGGTCCGTGGGTCTCCCGCGTCCGGACGAACGCGAAGGCACCATCGTTCGTCGGTTCCTCGGGTGCGATGCGATGGTCTTCCCCGTCAGCAATGCATCCTGGCGCACCCTGGAATTTGGTAGAATTCTTACTTGGTATTACTCGCGAGGCGGTCTATGGCGGTATCGGTCACGAGCAAGGGTCAGGTCACCATCCCGAAACGGGTTCGGGACGCCTTGGGCATCACTCCAGGTAGCAAGGTCGAGTTCGACGTCGCAGGCGGCGGCGCGCGACTCAAGTTGGTTAAGCGGCATGCCGCTTCAAGCATCGAAATGGGGGCTGCGATTCTGAACTACAAAGGGCCTCGGATTCCGGTGGACCAGATTCACGGCGGGTTGGCGATGAAAAAGGCAGCGAAGCGTGCGCGCCGTTGACACGAACATCCTTGCACGCTTCTACCTCCACGACGATGCGGCGCAGGGACGTATGGCTGCAAGCGTGCTCGCGGCCGGCGACGTGTTCGTTCCCAAGACTGTGATCCTGGAACTCGAATGGGTGTTGCGGTACGTGGCGGAGCAGCCGGAAAGCAAGGTGATCGAGTGCCTGGCCCATCTGATCACGCTGCCCGGAATCACCGTCGAGGACCGCGATGAAATCGAAGCAGCGTTAAGCCACTGCCGGAAAGGAATCGACTTTGCCGATGCGCTGCATCTCGCCGCCAGCAAAGCATGCAGCGAGCTGCTCACGTTCGATGACCGGGGATTCGCTCGCCGGGCAAGGACGCTTCGGCTCAAGCCACCGGTCCAGATGCCAACGCGTTAATTCTGGTTGGGCACAAATTATCGTTGACGGGAGCCAACTGGCTGACCGTTCAGGCGGGAAGGAGCCGTTCGCTACCGTCGGGCGAAATGGAGCCACCGAATCGTTGCAGTCATAGGCAGCGGGCCAAAGCGGCCATCCACGCTCTGTAATTATGACGAGAGCCGGCGTCGATAAGCCGGACGCCTTCGTCTCGAGCAGTGTCCCAGGAACGCACTGGGGCCCGGCGCGACGATGTGTATCTGTTGACCAACATGGCTGTGATGATCGACGGCATCGTAAGAACGGCAGGCTCGCCGCCCTAGCGGCGTAGACTTACCCATTGCTGACGACGCCTTCTCGGCAATGGCCCTTCCCGCACAGCCTGAGCGCTACCGCTTCGGTCCCTTCGAGCTGCAGCCCGACCAACGACGGCTGCTGAAGGACGGCGCAACGGTTGCGCTGCGCCCGCGCGCGTTCGATTTGCTGGCCGCGCTCGTTGCTCGCGCCGGGCATCTCGTCACGAAGGACGATTTGCTCGACCAGGTGTGGCCGAAGATGGTGGTCGAGGAAGCCGCGTTACAGGTGCAGGTGTCCGCACTGCGCAAAGTCCTCGGCGCCGAGGCCATCACCACGGTGTCGGGACGAGGTTACCAATTCACGCTGGCGGTTACAAAAGTTGATGGCGAAGCGAATCGCGCATCGAAACCCAAGCAAAACCTGCCCTATCAGCTGACGAGCTTCGTGGGTCGCGAACAGGAGATCGCGCAACTCGAAGAGCTGGTGACGGCGAATCGGTTGGTGACGCTGACTGGTGCCGGTGGGGCGGGCAAGACGCGCCTGGCGATCGAAGTGGCGAGCCGGTTGATCGACGCGTTTGCCGATGGCGTGTGGCTCGTGGAGCTGGCGGCCTTATCTGATCCGCGTCTCGTGCCGCAAGCCGCGGCACAAGCGCTTGCACTCCCGGAACAGCCGAAGCAGCCCGTGATGGAGACGCTCAGCGACTATCTTGCTTCGAAAAAGCTGCTCCTGGTGCTCGACAACGCCGAGCATCTGCTCGAGGCTTGCGTGCACCTGGTCGATGAGATCGTTCGTCGTAGCCCGGACATCGCCGTGCTCGTGACCAGCCGCGAGCGGTTGGCGATCACGGGAGAGCTCACCTATCGCGTGCCGTCGCTGACCGTGCCGGGAACGAACGAAACGTCGACGCCGGAGACGGTGTCGCGGTACGAAGGTGTGCGTCTCTTCGTAGAGCGCGCGAAGCTCTTACGTCCCGACTTCGACTTGACGACGGCCAACGCTTCCTACGTCGCATCGATTTGCACTCGGCTCGACGGCATGCCGTTGGCGATCGAATTGGCTGCGCCGCGGCTGCGCTCGATGTCGGTGGAGGAGTTGAGCCAACGGCTGGATCAACGCTTCGCATTGCTTACCGACGGTTCGCCTACGGCGCTGCCGCGGCACCGCACGTTACGGTCGATGATCGACTGGAGCTACGACTTGCTCACCGATGTCGAGCAGGCGATGCTGCGTCGAGTGTCAGTCTTCGCTGGTGGGTGGACATTGGCGACTGCGGAGGACGTATGCAGCGGAGACGGAGTCGAGAGATCCAACACGATCGATCTCCTTGCGTCTTTGGCCGACAAGAATCTTATCGGCATCGAAGAGCACAACGGAGCGACGCGTTACCGGATGCTGGAGACGATACGGCAATATGCGCTCGATCGATTGCGCGAAGCCGGCGAAGAAGCGCAATGGAGGAATCGACACTTCGCGTGCTTCCTGGCATTTGCGGATGCATCGTTCGAGCCGCTGAGGGGTCCGCAGCAAAAGCAGTGGTTCGATCGGATCGAGAGCGAGCGCGACAACATCCGGGCAGCCCTGACATGGGCGATCGAGCAAAAGCTGCCAGACGGGCTTCGAATGTGTCCCGAGCATTTCCTCTCCTGGGTCAGGCGCGTTCACACTCCTATCCGAGAGGCCCGCGAAATGCTTTCCCGGTTGCTCGATGCGATTCCATCCGACCGCGCCACCCGTGACCGTGCGCGCGCGCTCAGCGCCGTCGGCCATCTCGCAATGCGCCAGCATGATTATGAGGAGGCAGAGCGAATGCTTCGAGAGAGCCTCGCACTATTCCGCACGCTGGACGAAACGCGCGGGTTGGCGTACGCGCAAACCAACCTGGCATTGCTGGCGGTGGCGCGGGGGCAATACGCAGATGCAGAGCGCCTCCTGGTGGAGTGCGCCGGGGTCGCACGGGCGCTGGGCGATCCTAACCTACTCGTAGTGAACCTCGGCCATCTCGCCATCGTCGTCCATGCGCAAGCCGATGCTGAGAAGGCGGCGTCGTATTTCGAAGAAGCGCTGTCGGTCGCGCGTGATATCCCCAACGGTTTTCTCACGAGCAGCGTGCTCACGTACAAGGGTCGCGCCGAATGCAGCGATGGAAACCTGGAGCTCGCCGAAGTTAGTCTTGCGGAAAGCCTCACGATTGCCGGTGAACTGAAGGACCCCGTTGTCACAGTTTGGGCGCTGGAACGCTTCGCCGAACTGGCCATTCCAAAGCAAGCCCCGAAGCGGGCAGCAACCATCTGGGGCGCCGCGGCGCGCCTGCGCGAAAAGATCGGCATTCCGATACCGCTTAACGAAGAGGCCGACTATGAGCGCGGGGTCGCAACTACGCGCGTCGCATTGGGCGAGGACGCTTTCGACGAAGCCTGGAGCGAAGGTAGCGCGATGACGTTGGATGATGCCGTGCGTTACGCGTTGGGCGTGAAGACCAGGCGCGACGCCTGAGCGCGATGTGATTGCCGTTGCTCTCCCCAATCGTTAGGAGCTTCGGCCTTCCTTTGAGCCGTGGACCAATGGCCGCCGGAGTCGGTTTCCGGCCGGTCGCGGAAAGAATTGGGAAATATTGGGATCCGAACGGGACTCTTCCTGCGCTAGTCCCGACAATTCCCACACGCCGCGTTCGGCGCCCGTTAAAGCAAAGGACCCCCATGAAATACAAGCCCCTCGGCCGCACCGGCCTGTTCGTCTCCGAGCTCTGCCTCGGCACCATGACCTTCGGCGGCAGCGGCGACGGCATACAGTCGATGATCGGCCAGCTTCAGCAGGAGGAATCGGAGCGCATCGTCGGCAACGCGCTCGATGCTGGCATCAACTTCATCGACACCGCCGACATCTACGCCGACGGCCACTCTGAAGAGACTACCGGACAAGCGCTCCGAAACCTGAAGGTACCGCGCGAGAACGTCGTCGTCGCGACCAAGGTCTTCAACGAGACCGGCCCGGGCGCGAACATGCGCGGCGCGACGCGCAGCCACATCGTCGCCGGACTGCAGGCGAGCCTGAAGCGCCTGCAGCTCGATCACGTCGACCTGTACCAGATCCACGGCTTCGATCCGGCGACGCCGATCGAGGAAACGGTGCGTGCGCTCGACACCATGGTGCAGCACGGCCATGTGCGCTACGTCGGCGTTTCGAACTGGGCGGCCTGGCAGATCACGAAGGCGCTCGGCATTTCCGAGCGGCTCGGCCTGGCGCGCTTCGAGAGCCTGCAGGCGTATTACACGATCGCCGGCCGCGACCTCGAGCGCGAGCTGATCCCGATGCTGCAGAGCGAAGGCCTCGGCCTGATGATCTGGAGTCCGCTCGCCGGCGGCCTCCTGAGCGGCAAGTACGGGCGCGACCAGTCCGCCGAAGCGGGCAGCCGCCGCACTTCGTTCGACTTTCCGCCGGTCGACAAGGGGCGCGCCTTCGATTGCATCGACGTCATGCGCGAGATCGCCGGCCAGCGCGGTGCGTCGGTGGCACAGGTCGCGCTCGCCTGGCTGCTGCACCAGCCGCAGGTAACGAGTGTGATCATCGGCGCGAAGAAGGCCGAGCAGCTCGCCGACAACATCGGTGCCACGAAGGTCGCGCTCGGCGCCGACGAGCTGAAGCGTCTCGACGCGGTGAGCCGCCTGCCGTCCGAATACCCGGGCTGGATGTTCACGCGCCAGGGCGAGGTGCGGCGCAAGCAGCTCGCCGAAGCGGGACGCGCACTCGCCGCCTAGGGCCTGGCCGGGTGGCTGCGACACGGATAGCACCCGTCGCCGCGGAGCATGATCGCGACGAGCAATCGCGCGCAAAGGGAGACGCGCGATGACCTTCCCGATCACCCGAATCTTCGCGCTCGCAGTGGAAGTTGTCGCCGTCGGTCAGATGGCGTGCGTTTAGAAGGGGAAGGAGACGTCGCTGAAATTCGTTCCGCAATTTCGATGCACGCCGCGCCAGTAAAGGCTTTCGCGGTGTCCAATTTGAGCTAATTGCGGAACGGATTTTCGCCTAAGTCTCTGAAAGAGCGGCGGTCCGCGGTAGACTGTTAATCCGCAGGTCCCAGGTTCGAGCCCTGGTCGGGGAGCCAAATCCACTCTGCCTTTCTTCGATAGCACCCACTAACTTTGGGTCTGTTTTTTGGGTCTATTACGTCCGTTTTTCGCCGTCGTCGGACAAATCTTTAGTATTAGGGCCTTCAAACCGACTCCCACTCGTCTGCGCACCGTATTTGGGGTTTATTGTTCGTCGCTCGCTGTCCCCGCCACGTCTCGTGAAACAATTTTCGCGAAACTCTGCCATCCACTTTCAAGGCAGCCTCGCGGCTACCGAACGAGGTAGGTGCGACCAACGGGATTCCTAATCCGCAGGTCGCTCAGGAGCCACGCGGACCTAGCCTTGAGCGTATGACGCTGGCAGCGACAGGCGGCGCCCGATGTTGCGTCGAGGCGATGCGTAAACCGATTCCAGGCGCGGGACAGTTGCGTCCTCAGTCGCACAGCGGACTGATGGAAGGTGTCGACCAGGCGGGAGGCAACTTTGTAGTCCGCGATGACGCTTCGGCGATAATACGCTGGCATTTTTGATTGCACGTTCGTCACATCGAGCAATTGCACCAGGCATTGGGAGACCTGGAACGCGAACTGGATCACAGCGCAGACAAGTCCCGATTCGTCGAGCATCAGGCACGAATCGCCGAAATTGAATCCGCCATGCGATCGCTCAAGGTTGCACGTTCATTCGAAGTCGATCTGCAGCTACTCAGGTTCCATCTGCGCGAGGTGCAGGATCACGTCGGTCGCATCGCAGCGGCCGACCCATGATGCACGCTGGCCGGGCGTGCGAGGAAGCCGCTGGCCACATCCATGCCCACTACACCCCCATCGCGGCGCACCGCCGTGCTCGTGATCGTCATCTTGAAGCATGCTCATCCGCTGCCCAAAATTGCTTGCTGAGGCACGGTGAACCGTCCGCACCCGGCTGCGTTGTTGGGCGACAATTTCAATCCCTCCGGATCGCATGGGAATTGCCGAGTGTGAATTATCGGCTTGCTATCAAAATTCGCGTGATCCCATACTCTGCATCGCTTAGCCCCAATTGACCACCCGCGCTGTCGCTCGCCGTGGCGCCCGACGTGCAACCCAGGAGGGATCATGACCAAGCTACTCTTCGAACACTTTGTTGTGCTCATGCTCGAGAATCGCTCGTTCGATCACCTGTTCGGATACCTCGGTGTCGGCGAGGGACTTGCGGGCGTCAGTGCGACGAACTACCTAAAGCCCCTCGACAAGAAGACCACGGCCTTCAATGCGAAACGTGGCGGCGACTACACGGCCATTGGCCAGGGGCCGTCACACAGCCTGAAGGAAACCAACATGCAGCTGTTCGGGGCAACGAACCTCCCTGCCAACATGCCCGCCGATCAGGCGACGATGAGCGGTTTTGTCGCTTCCTTCGCGACGTCTCTCAAGACCGACCTCAAACGGGCACCGACTGACAGCGAGCTCCAGCAGGCTATGAATTGCTTCGACCCGGTCCAGCTACCCGTTCTCTCGACGCTCGCGAAGAACTTCGTACTTTGCGATCATTGGTTTGCCGACGTGCCGGGGCCGACGATGCCCAACCGCGCCTTCGTGCACGCTGCCACGTCGCAAGGATATACGTGGAACGCCAACTGGAAGCCGCAGTTCACGTGCAAGACCTTGTACGATCGCATCAATGCGAATGCTTCGCTCTCCTGGCGTGTCTACTATCACGACAACAACGACGTCCTTGAGCTGTACCCGGCACTAAAGAAGAACCCCACCAACAATTCGCTGTTTGATGGCAATTTCTTAACTGACGTCGCCGGCGACAACCTGGCGACGTATTCGTTCATCACCCCAGCATTTGTCGGTACACCGAGACAGCCCGTGAACAGTATGCACGCGCCTGCAGATGTGCGACCCGCGGAGAAGTTGGTGGCCGAGGTCTACAGCACGCTGCGCTCCCAGCCCGATGTCTGGAGCAAGACCCTACTCTTCGTGCTATTTGACGAGCACGGTGGCTACTACGATCACGTGACTCCGCCCGCAACGGTGTCACCGGACAACATTGCGGGGCGCACGGACAAACCATTTCTTGAGCCATTCGCTTTTGACCGCTTGGGGTTGCGCGTCCCCGCCATCTTGATCTCGCCCTGGTTCCAGCCAGCCGTTGACTCGACCATATACAGTCACGCAACGATCCCGGGGACCCTCATCGAGGCGTTGCAGCTCCCCGGTGGCTTCCTCACGAAGCGCGACAAGAATGCGGCGAAGCTCACCGCGTACCTCGTCGACGACGGTACACGCCACCTGCGCAATAACACTCCAGAAGTCACGGTCCCCGTGCAACCGCAGCCGATGGACGCAATGCAACGCGAAGTCCTCGCCGGCTCCGTGCACCTCGACCCCCATCCGGCGAGCCGCAGTGAACTGCGCACGCGCGATATTCAGGATCCGGAGCAGGCAAAAGCGTTTATGCGGACGCAGGTCGCCAAGTACCTGGAGCACTATTTCGCGTCCAACGGACGGCCGCAGGTTGGATCAAACATGACCGCTGCCAACCAGCTACCGTCACCCGTGGTTAGCGCAGCGCGTATCGCCGAGATGCGGAGCTCGGTGAAGTCCAGCGCGGCAAAAGTGCGTGAGCGACGAGACACACCTGCAAAGCGTACCAAGAAAGGAGCGCGCGGTCGGTGACGCATTCTTTATCGCTTCCAGCGGTAAGTCGACGTCAATCAAGGAAATGCAGAACAAAGAGCGGCAGACTTTTGACGCGCGGCAGCTGACCGCAAACGATCGTCCTGGCAGGGTTTGCGATCGGCACGGCGGTTGGCTACTACGCGCAGTGCGTCCGATCGCGCTTTGTTCTTGGATGCGGCCGATTGCAAGCGCAACGCTCCCTAAGAAGTACCAAGTGTCCGGAGATATAGGGCAACTCCAAGTCCCGGCACGTCCACTGCACAAAATATTGGCGACCTACGAACATGCCCGCTGGGCGCGACGGTGGCGGATTCATCCACAAGGATATCCACAAGTTTGGTGGATAATTCAGGATCGATTTCGATGTTGCTGTGATGTGTTTGGCAATGACGCAGACAATCGTGGCGGTGCTGCTGCCACTGCTGGGCCTGATCCTATGGTATTTCCTCGATAAACGTAGAACTGCCAAGTTGCGAGGGCAACGGCTAGAACGCAGCGTGGGGCGCCCGCAGGCAGATCTTTCTTGGCGCTCGCTACCGTGCCTAGGCCACTACCGCCCGCACCGGATGCTCGCCGGAGATTCGATCCGTGAGACGAACATCCTGTACGCGTTTCACATCGAAGTTCTCAGATGACGCTACCGATCTTCTTGCCGTCAGGACTTCCCAGCCCCGTGCACGCGTCCCAACCGGCCGCGGCGGAATAGCTGCCGTTGTTGCCCTGTGCCACGTCGGTGAATGCCTGTGGATGACTATACAGCTTGGCGTTGATGTAACCGATCGGACTTCCCTTGTTGGCGTTGATGCGGGCAACCAATGCTGCCCACAGCGGCGCCACAGCGCTCGTACCGCCGAACACCAAGTCCTTGCCGTCGACACGCACCGCATATCCTGTCTGCGGATCCGCATCACCTGCCACGTCGGGCACGCCGCGCTTGGTCAGCGCGTTCGGCGTCCCCTTGCCATTGCTGACGTTGAGCCCCTTCTGCCACGCAGGCAGCGCAAAGAAACTGCTGACGCCGCCACCACCCGCACCACCGTTGGCCCCATCATTCCATACGACTTCCTTGGTGATCTTACCGTTGGTGACCTGGACGCTGGTCCCTCCGCAGCCGAGCACGTTGGGACTGGATGCAGGAAAATCAACGTGGTTGTTGCCGTCGTTGACACCGTCGTTAGACCCGTCGTCGCCCGAAGCTGCACAAACGGTCACGCCCATCGTCGCGGCCGCTTGGAACGCGTCGTCGTACGCGGTCATCGCCTGCTGCGTCCATGCGGACTCCGGACCGCCCCAGCTGATGGACACGATAGAGGGCTTGTTGATCGCGTCATGGACCGCGGTCGTGATGGCGTCGAGAAAGCCGGCATCGGTGTTGGGGGCGAAATAGACGACGATCTTGGCACCAGGTGCGATCGCGCCAGCGACTTCGATGTCGAGCATCACTTCGCCATCCGGGCCACTTGCACTTCCGGTGGGCGAATTCTTGCCGTGGTCGACCGACACCGCGGAAACACTCGGGGCGGTTATTCCAAGCTTGCTGAAATAGGTCTGGAGATCGGCCGGGCGATAGCCGCCGCCGAGTTCGATGATCGCGATGCATTGACCATCACCCTTGCCGGAAGGAAAGTCGTATAGCGCAGCTAGCTGCGTCGGCGTGAACGTCGTGGATGTTGCGGCGGCTGCGCGCGTCGCTGCCGTGCCGATCGTTTCGCGAATGCGGAAATGCGGCTTGGTCTGCGGACGGTTGTCGAGACCGAGAACCGCCTCGACGACGCCTTTCAATTCCTCCGGCAACTGGATGGCACCGGTGCGACCACGATATGTTCCAGCATCGTATGCAAACTGCTCGAGCTTGACACCGAACGCGGCGCTGAATTGTGCGACCCTTCCGGAGAGCACGATCGTGCGGCGCGCGGCGTCTTCTTGCACGACCGCCAGGCCATGGCTGACGGCAAACGACCGGACCTTCGCAAAATCGGCCGGGTCGGTGCCGAACTGCTGCGCGAACTCTTCGCGCTTAAGATGTGGTTGCGAGGCGGCCCCTGCCACAACCTGCCTCACGCGCTCGCCGAATGCTGCGCCGGCGCGGCGGCGGACCAAGACGCTGACTTCGAGGCGTTCGTTGGGGTCTGAGGGTGCTATGGAGCGTGCATCTGCAACGGGTTGCCTTTCGCTGCCTACGAGTGAGAATGTTGCCATGGAGGACTCCTCGATCATTGAGTTGACGGGTTCGTCGAATGGGTATGCGACGAATACGCGGCCTTCGGCTGCTCCAGCGAGGCGATCTTGTTGCGCCGCGATCGGCAAACCTGACACGCGAGGTCTGTTAGGTTAGGCGGATCGCGGACGCCGCTCAACGTACTACGCAGCTATCTCAGTTGAGAATATTCACGGAGTCCAGGCGACATCGACCCGTCATCGAATCAGCCACATGTGGCAGTCGGCCTTCGGCAGAAACGCACGCCGATACTCCTTCCGCGAGGCGAGCGCTGCCGGTCGACTGAGAGGCAGCGAGCTGCTCGTAACAATACCCACAGACTGTGGCCGGCGATATTGGTACTACCTGGCGACCGAAAGCGACAGCACAGCGCCCGCCGGCGAACGTTGGATCGAACGAAATGAACGTCGCTTACATCATGCTGCAGCCACGTCGCGATTTCGGGATCGTCATGATGACTAATGTCGGCGGCAAGAAGGCAGATCAGGCGATGATCGCACTCGGAGAGAATCTCTACAGGCGCTTCTTCCCAGCGCACTGAATGCGCCCGCAGCCAGGTCAAAATCGCGCAGATGTGCGACGCGACGGGTGCGCAGTCCGATCTTATGCAAGCGTATCGATGCCTTTTGACGCGTCGTGAAATTGTCTTTAGCGAAGCTTCCCATTTCTCCCGGCGAGGTCGCGCCTGGCATGACTCGATTACAAGGGTCCGCGAATTCCGGTCGATGCGGTGCACAGGTGCAGTGCCTCCGACGTGCGCCGATCACAGCCATTTCGCAATTCGTTGTGAGTTCCGCGCTCGCCTCAACATGAGCGCGCCGAGACTACCTCCTGGGTTCACGTATCGAGCCCGTTCATGTTGGCGCCTTGCGCGCCGAGCGCCCGGGCAATGCCCAGCCCGATGCCACTGGTCGAGCCCGTAACGACTGCTGGTTTACCCTTAAACATTCGCGAGCTCCCGTTGGTATTTGGGATCGCGCGCGGCAGCGCGCGCGCTGTCTTCGGCGCGGTAGTCAAAGGCGACCTGGCCAAGCCCCAGCGTGAGGTCCGCGACCAAGTGCTGTCCCGACACAATCTCGAGCACCGGCAGCCGCGCGACGTCGGCGATGACGTGACGGAAGAGCTGGAGCTCGGCCGGCGTGTTCCACGCTTCCTTCAAGACGATGTCCTCGAGGTGATAGCGCACCAGCTCGCAGATGCGCGGCGTGCCGTCGACATGGGGGATGACCTTTAGCAGGAAGTTCGGCTGTCGCAGGCTCTTCAGTACGGCATCCTTGGCGGCCGCGCGGTGTTTGTAGCCGAAGGTGCCGAGCGCGCACAGCGCCTGGCCGTAGTGCAGCGTGCCGACTATCACCTCCCCTTCGTGGCTGATCTTCGGGTTCGCCAGCTTCTTCGGAAAGCCCCACAGCTCGCGGCCGCCGGCGATCGGCGCATCGTCGTCGAGATACATCGAGTGCACGTACACGCCGTCCTCGCCGGCAAAGCGCACCGGAATGACCTGGCCGGATTCGGTGTAGTCGCCGAATCCGGTCGAGTCGGGCATGCGAATGAATTCGTATTTCACTAGCGGCTCGGTGATCTCGAGCGGCTCCGGTACGACCGCGCGCAAGGCGTCGGGGTCGGTGCGGTAGGTGACGATCAGGTATTCGCGGTCGAAAAAGCGGTACGGTCCGCGCGGAAACGACGGACTGGTCAATGGCATCGCGTGGGCGCGCCGGACGTCGTCAATCTTCATGTTTGAACCTCGAGTGGCTGTTTAATGATGGATGGGCCGATGAGCGAGCCGTGCCGCGTCGGAACGAGCCCGGACAGATCGACCGTCGAGCGCTTGCCCACGGCTTTGCGGTGATCCGCGAGCCAGCGGTCGGCCGTGCGCGTGCCGATCTCGCGCAGATGGGCGAGGAAGTCGGGATGGTTGTTCATCTTGCTCGATGCGCCGAACGCGCCGAGCGCATCGTCGCCGATGCCGTGGACAAAAAGACGTCTGAACCTTCGATCCGCCGGCCGCGACTGCATCAGCTCCTCGAAGAACGCGATCGCCGCCACCTCTCCCATGAAGCTTGAGTTGAAGCTGATCTCGCCGATGCGGTCGGTGATAGCGCGCGCGGTACGCGGGACTTCTGAGCGCACGATCGGGTTGATGCCGACCACGATCAAGTCGCTCGCTTGTGTACTGAGGTAAAGCGGTGCCAGCGCCGGATTGCCGGTGTAGCCGCCGTCCCAGTAGTACTCGCCGTCGATCTCCACCGCCTGGTAGACCTGCGGCAGGGCGGCAGAGGCTAGCAGTACATCGGCCGAGAGTTCCTGGTTCTCGAATACGCGCCGCAAGCCGGTGCGAACGTTCGTCGCGCAGATAAATACGCGCGCCGCCCGGGGATCCTGACGCAGACCGTCGAAGTCGATGCGCTCGAGGAGGCTGCGAAGCGGATTGCAGTTGAGCGGATTGGTCTCGTATGGCGACCAGATACGCGTCAGCATCTCCTGCCACAGGAAGACAGGATTGCGCTCCAGGTTCCAGGTGCGCGGCGCGCCCGGCACCGCCGGCAGTGCGAAGCTGGCATAGCCCGTGAAGCGGCCCACTTCCTCCCAGTAGCGCGCGAGCGCCTTTCGCGCTTCGGCAGCGCCGCCGCGCCGCAGGCCATCGGCGAGAACGCCGGCGTTCATCGCGCCGGCGCTCGTTCCGCTGACGCCAACGATCTCGAATCCCGGTTCCTGCAGCAGCCGGTCGAGCACACCCCAGGTGAACGCGCCGTGCGAGCCGCCACCTTGCAGGGCGATAGCCAGGCGCCGGATCGGGTAATTACTCATTGGACAAGGTACGCATTGAGTGTCGTCTCCATCTGCCATCAGGATATGAGGAACCGAAGGGAGAGTTGTCAGCGAACTATCGCGATTTGGTCAGCTTTGATCAGCCGAACAGCACCAGAACGACATCACCACGATCCCATCAATCAGCACACCTTTCGCGAAGTTGACGGCATGCGGCGACACGCTGCGCGTCTGGTAACCCCTCGTTTCGGCTTTGTGCGTCGCCGCGTCGGCCATTTGCCTATTCGCTTTTCGGTGCATCAGGGGCGCTAAGTGCGGGCACCCGCCAGAACGGCCCTGCAACGTGGTCCAACGGTCGCCCCGGCTCGTTCGGTCGAAGGTCGTAACGGAGCATCGCGATGATGTCTGCGCTCACCTGCGGATTGGAGACGAAATAATCGTGGCCGAAGAAATCGGTCGTCCCGCGTACCTCGACGATATCGACGACGCGCAACATGCCGATCGCTTCGATCTGCTCGGGAGTAAACATCGTCGCGTCGAGTCGGCCGAGCCGCGCGACGCTGCCGAACAGCCAGCCAGCCATCGCAATCGCCTTGTCGTCGGGCGAAACGTAGAGCGTCACGCGAAGCCCCGGCGCGGGAGGGATGACGGCCTCTGGATCCGGGCCGCCGCCGAACGGCAAGTCGGGATCCGAGAACACTTTGAAGATTTTCGTCACCGCGACGTCGCCGTCGAGATCCGGCGCGATGAGCACGACCTTGCCGATGTGAAATTCGCGTTCGGGGGAGCTTCGCAGCGTGTACGCCTCGGCGCTGAGCTGGGCAAGCGCGGAGGCGAGGGTGTCGGTGCCGCGGCTGTGCGCGATCAGATGGACCTTTTCAACGCCCGGCGTCCGGCCGATGATGCGGATTAACTTCACCAGATCCTCGATCGCGTATTCCGACGACTCGCGGTCGACGTCGTAGCCGAACCGCCCGCCGCCCTGGCCTCCGGCGGGCCACGTAAAAATCCCGCACACGAAGTCGCGTCCGAGGAAGTGGCAGAGCTCGCCCATCGTCAGCGCGGCGGTCTCGAAGCTCGAGTGATAGCCGTGCACGAACAGCACGACTTCCTTGCGGTGCGCGAGCGTGAGTCGCCGCGCGATATCGGCTTGCAGCTCCCGCTTCGCCTTTTCATACGCGTCGACGACCGCACGCGCGCGTCTGACGCCGTCCGGAAGTACGGCCACTTCGTAAGGGATCGGTGGAAAGCGACCGAGCTCCATGGTAGAACCGAGCTTGAGCTGCAGCCGAGTTCCGCGCTGCGCCGCGGTGCTTTCGTCGATCAAAGTACCCCAGCTAAGGCCTTCGCCGAACTCGACGGTCGCCGATCCGAATGCAATCGAGCGCGACCGTGCTGCGGTATACCGCAAACCGTCCGCTTGCTGCGCCGGCGCGCGGTCGGTGAGGAATAGCAGGTCGAGTGATGGCGGCCGGTTGTCGACCGGCGGATCGGTGAGCAGCGGTCTGGCATTCGGTCCCGTGTAAAGCACCGGGGTTGGCATCATGACGTGGCTGGTGGCACAACCGGTCAGCGCGAATGCGAGCGCCAACGCCAGCCAACGAAACGCCTGTGCGAACATGCCGAGCCGGCTTTCCGTCGTCATGCCGCTGCCGGCGCCGTCGAGGGCGCGGGAGTGGCCGCCGCTGCGCGCTCGACCTTGAACCAGGCGGCGTAGAGCGCCGGCACGAAGAAGATCGTCAGCACGGTGGCGATGGTGAGCCCGCCCATGATTGCGATCGCCATTGGCCCCCAGAAGATGCTTCGGGCAAGCGGAACCATCGCGAGCACGGTGGCCGCCGCCGTGAGCATGACCGGTCGCGTGCGGTGGACCGCTGCGTCGAGCACGGCATTCCACGGGTCGATGCCTTGCTCCATCTCGTTTTGAATCTGGTCGACGAGGATCACCGAGTTGCGCATGATCATCCCGCTCAGCGCGGTGATGCCGAGGATCGCGACGAAGCCGAGCGGCGCCTGAAACACGAGCAGCGCCGCGACGACGCCAATGAGTCCGAGGGGCGCGGTCAGGAACACCATGAACATGCGCGAGAAGCTCTGCAGCTGCAGCATCAGGATCGTGAGGATCGTGACCAGCATCACCGGGAACATCGCGGCGAGCGCCAGGTTCGCCTTGTCGCTTTCTTCCACCGCGCCGCCGACGTCGATACGATAACCCGAGGGCAGCTTTGCCTCGATGTCCTTCAACTGCGGCCGGATCTCCTGCGTCACTGACACGCCCTGCTCGCCGTCCTTTACATCGGCGCGCACGGTGATCGCCATGTCCCGGTTGCGCCGCCACAGCACCGGCTCCTCAAGCTCGTAGCGCACGCGCCCGACCTGCGACAGCGGCACCACCGTCCCCTCGCGTGTGTAGAGGTTGATGTTCTTCAGCGTGTCGACGTTCAGACGCTCCGAAGGCACGGCACGTGCGACGATGTCGACCAGGTCTTCATGCTCGCGGAACTGCGATAGCGTCGCGCCGTTCAGGAACGTTTGCGTCACCAGGGCCACGTCGGCCGGAGCGAGTCCAAGCGCGCGCGCCTTGTCCTGA
>Ga0210402_10000323_pt1 | contig 54864 bp, 56 predicted proteins | sample IncBWC7MmetaG_FD_161055 | JGI IMG/M metagenome (GOLD analysis project Ga0210402, IMG submission 161055) | Forest soil microbial communities from Barre Woods Harvard Forest LTER site, Petersham, Massachusetts, United States - Inc-BW-C-7-M | ecosystem: Environmental > Terrestrial > Soil >... | reverse complement strand
TGACCGCAGCCTTGACATGGCGGGGGCCACAGGTTCAATCCCTGTCGCGCCCACCATCCGGCATGGACCGCGCGTCTGCGACCTATATTAGGCGAACCGGCTTAGTGCGGCTTCTTTGGCGCCTCGTCGAATACGCTGCATGCGAGGTCAAGAAGGTGCTCCGCCGTATCGATGTAGCCGGCGCGGTCGGCGTCCTTGGCCAACGTGATCAACCGATCTGAGAGGATAAGTTCGCTGAATGCTGGCTTCACCGCCGTGCTGATCGCTGATGCGTGCCTCATGGGTCGATCTTTCGTTCTTGTTGATTATGGAACCGTTCCGATCATGCAACTCACGGTTTAGTGATAGGTTAAGCTCGCCGCGAATATTCGCGCAGTGCCAGAACCCGCAGCGCCGAGGCGAGCGGTCGGCCCGGGTCACGGCCGGCGTCGGTCGCCGCGACCAGTCCGGTCAGCGTCTGATTGCGGCCGGCTGCGATCTGAATGAGCGCCACCCAGAATTCCTCTTCCAGCGCAACGCTGGTGCGGTGACCGGCGAGCGAGAAGCTTCGCTTGATCAGTCCACTCAGTCGCCGCCTCCCGGCAGCATGGCTCCCGGTCGCGTCATTTTCCCGGGGACGACCCAGCGATCGAGACCCTCGGGCCGGACGTAACCGAGTTTCTCGGCCGCCTGCTTCAAGGTGATGTTCTCCGCAAGGGCAACCCTGCCGATCTTCACCGCCCTCTCATAGCCGATCCTGCGCGCCGGCTATGTCACCGTAACGTGATTGCTGATGACGCCCCAGCGAGTCGATCGCATGCCCAGACGGCTGCCTCGGCCACGATCGGGTTGCGATCGGCGGTCAACCGCGCCGCGACCGTGGCCAGTCGGGGATCGCCGCTGTTGCCGATGGCGATCAGCACATTGCGCACGAAGCGGTCGCGGCCGATGCGCTTGATCGGCGACCCCATGAACATGGTGCGGAAGCCAGCATCGTCCAATGCGGCCAACTCGGCCAGCCGCGGTGCCGTCAGTTCATCGCGTGCAACCAGTTTTTCGTTTGGCGTTGCGCGCGCGAACCGATTCCACGGGCAGACGGCGAGGCAGTCATCACAGCCGTAGATGCGATTGCCCATCAACGGGCGAAGCTCATGCGGGATAGGTCCGTGATGCTCGATGGTAAGGTAGGAGATGCAGCGCGTCGCATCGAGCCGGTAGGGAGCGGGGAACGCGTCGGTCGGGCAGATGTCGAGGCAGCGTGTGCAGCTACCGCAGCGGTCCGCATGCGGTTCATCGGGTGGCAGGTCGAGCGTGGTATAGATCTCGCCCAGGAACAGCCACGAACCATGCGTGCGCGACACAAGATTCGTGTGCTTGCCCTGCCAGCCGATTCCCGCGCGTGCCGCCAGCGGCTTTTCCATCACCGGCGCGGTGTCGACGAACACCTTCACGTCGGGGCCAAACCGCGACACGATGAACTGCGCGAGGTGCTTCAGCATGCCCTTGACCACATCGTGATAGTCGCGATTGCGGGCATAGACCGAGATGCTGCCACGATCGGCGAGAGCGAGCGTGGCCAGCGGATCGTCCTGCGGCGCATAGGACAGGCCGAGCGCGATGACGCTGCGTGCTGCGGGCCAAAGCGACTGCGGATGCGATCGCTGTTCGGTGCGGCGCGCGAGCCAGCCCATGTCGCCGTGCTGTCCGGCGGCGAGGAATTCCGCCAGCCGCGCGCGTGCTTCGGTACCGAGTTCGGCGTGGCAGAAGCCGACAGCGTCGAAGCCAAGCGCCAGCGCGTGTTCGCGGATCAGGGCCTTTGGATCAACCGGATTGCGTGCCAAGCTCCAGGCCTGCATATGCGTCGACCAACGGTATCTCGACGCCGATCTCCGGCATGGAGAGTACGCCGTCGCCGATCACCGTGGAGCGGACCCATCGGTCGCCGTCGCGGGCATAGACCTCGGCGGCGATGTCATCCTGCTCCAACAGGATATAGCGGGGGATGCTGGGAGTTGCCTCGTATTCTCGGTTCTTGGCGATCCGATCGGTACGAAGGGTGCTGGCGCTTAGGACCTCGAATACCACCACAGGGTCGGTGATCTCGGTCGCGTCGTTTGCGACCGGTGAACACACAACCATCACATCGGGATAACGAAGGGTGTGCGCCAACCGCAGCCGCATGGTCTCGCGATAGACGCGGCAGGGAGCCTTCAGCCGCTGGCGGAGCGCAAATTCGATACCGCCAATGATTTGATGATGGGCTGAGGTACCGCCGACCATCGCCTGTGGCGCATAGCCGTCGAATTCCCAGCGATCATCCTGAAGGCATTCCCAGGCCACGAACTCCTCAAGCGACATGACCGGCTGGCGCAGGGCGACATTCATTGTGATCTGTTCCGATCTCCTGTCACGATCCTAGCGCATCACCCGCGTCCCCGATATGGCGCCACGTCCTGTGGCGGGATCCAAACCCCGTCAGGCGGTGCGCCGGTCTGCCAGAACACGTCGATGGGGATGCCGCCTCGCGGATACCAGTAGCCGCCGATGCGCAGCCACACCGGATCGAGCAGCGCCGTCAGTTTCTCGGCGATCGCCATTGTGCAGGCCTCGTGGAATGCGCCGTGGTTCCGAAACGCTGTGAGGTACAGCTTCAGCGACTTGCTCTCCACGATCCAGTCGCGCGGGATGTAGTCGATGACGATGTGGGCGAAGTCAGGCTGGCCGGTGATCGGGCAGAGCGAGGTGAACTCGGGACAGGTGAAGCGCACGACATAGTGCTTCCCAGACGCCGGATTTGTAACGCGCTCCAGCGTCGCCGCGCCGGGGCGGGTGGGTTGCTCGACATGGTGACCGAGTTGGGTCAGGCCGGTGTAGTTCTCTTCGGTCATGTAGGTTCCTCCTGCGCCCAGCCGGCGCGCACGACGCTGGCGAACGTGTCCAGCCGGCGCTCGGTGATCGCGGAGCGCAGGCCGCGCATCAGGGCCTGATAGTAGCTCAGGTTGTGCCATGTAAGCAGTATCGGCCCGAGCATTTCCTCGGCCTTGAACAGATGGTGCAGATAGGCGCGGCTGTGGCGCGTGCACGCCGGACAGGCGCAGTCGGGATCGAGCGGCAGCTGGTCGTCGGCGAAGCGGGCATTGCGCAGGTTGAAAATGCCGCGGGCGGTATAGGCGCGCGCCGTGCGGCCTGCACGCGTAGGGATAACGCAATCGAACATGTCGATGCCGCGCTGCACCGCTCCGATGATGTCGTCGGGCGTTCCGACCCCCATCAGGTAGCGCGGCGCATCCGCCGGCAGGTGCGGCATGGTGGCATCGAGGACAGCCAAGGTGGTGGCCTGGCCTTCGCCGATCGCCAGGCCGCCGATCGCGTAGCCGTCAAAGCCAATCGAGGTCAGCGCGCGGGCAGACTGTTCGCGCAGGTTCGGATAGATGCTTCCCTGCGCGATGCCGAACAGTGCGTAGCCTGGGCGTGGAATGAAGGCCTCGCGCGAGCGTTGCGCCCAGCGCATGGACAATTGCATGGACGTCTGTGCCTGCTCTGGTGTGGCGGGGAAGGGCGTGCACTCGTCCAGCGCCATGGTGATCGTCGCGTCGAGCAGATGCTGGATCTCGACCGAGCGAGCCGGCGTCAGGCGATGCGTCGAGCCGTCCAGATGCGATTGGAACGTCACCCCGTCGGCGTTGAGCTTCCGAAGTTTGGCCAGCGACATGACCTGGAAGCCGCCGGAATCCGTCAGGATCGGGCCGGGCCAGTCCATGAAGCGATGCAGTCCGCCGAGCCGTGCGATGCGTTCGGCGCCAGGCCGCAGCATCAGGTGATAGGTGTTGCCCAACACGATTCCGGAACCGGTGGCGCGCACCGCGTCGGCGGTCATCGCCTTCACCGTGCCGGCGGTGCCAACCGGCATGAACGCGGGCGTGTCCACGTCGCCATGCGCGGTATGCAGCACTCCAGCGCGCGCGGCACCATCGGTGGCAACGATGCAATGGGAGAATGTCGGCAACGCCTGGCTCCCATGGCGGGTTGGTGGCAAGTCAACCATCACGTTCCAACACACACGCATCGCCATACGAATAGAAGCGATAACCCGCTTCGATCGCGTGCGCATAGGCTTCGCGCATCCGCGTGGTTCCGGCAAAGGCACAGACCAGCATGAACAATGTCGAGCGCGGCAGATGAAAATTGGTCAACAGCAGATCGACGGCGCGGAACCGATAGCCCGGCAGGATGAACAGGCTGGTATCGCCCGCGAAGGGACCGATACTGCCGTCCTCGGCAGCAGCGGTTTCCAGCAGGCGCAGGCCGGTGGTCCCGACCGCCACCACGCGTCCGCCCGCGTTGCGCGCGGCATTGATCGCGGCGACGGCACGTAGCGTGACCTCCCCGCGCTCGGCATGCATTTGATGCCGCGTGATGTCGTCCGTGCGCACGGGCAGGAACGTGCCGGCGCCGACATGCAGCGTGACAGTGACGCGCTGGATGCCGCTTCGCTCCAGTTCCGCAAGCAGCGCCGGTGTGAAATGCAACCCGGCGGTCGGTGCGGCAACCGCGCCTTCGCGCTCGGCAAATATCGTCTGGTAGTCGTCCTGGTCCTCAGGCAGCGGGCCCACGGGACGACCGATATAGGGCGGCAACGCGAGAACCCCGGCCCCCCGCAGCGCCTCGGCGAATGCGGCGTCATGCCGGTTGAATGCCAGTGTGACACCGCCGTCCGCGTCGCGCTCCAGCACGGTGGCGCGCAGATCGGCATTGGCTCCGAACGTCAGCTCGTCGCCGGTGTGCAAGCGACGCGCATTCCGCGCCAGCGCATGCCATGCGCCGTCTGCGCGCGGCTGATCCAACGTGATGCCGATGCGTGCCGCACCGCGTTGCGCGGTCAGTTGCGCCGGTATCACGCGCGTGTCGTTGACCACCAGAACATCGCCGGCGCGTAGCAGTCTCGGCAGATCGCGCACCACGCGGTCCGTCAACCCGTTCGGCGAAACATGCAGCAGGCGCGCGGCATCGCGCGGGCGTGCAGGATGCTGCGCGATACGATCGTGCGGCAGGTCGAAGTCAAAATCGGCAAGCCGCATCACGCAGGCGTCGGTGCGGCCCGGCGCAGCATGCGCACCAGCGGTATGGCGATCAGCACCGCCCACAGTTTCCCCACGACCTGGCCCGCCAGAAACTCCAGGCTGCCGAACGCCAGGGTCAGGAACACGAGCGAATCCACCACCAGTCCGACGATAGACGAAGCGGCCACGGCCAGCGTGAGCCGCCTGCGCTGCAACGGCGTATAGACGGCAAAATCGACCAACTCGCTCAGTGCGAAGGCGGTGCCGGACGCAAGCACCAGCGATGCGGGCGCCACCGTCGAGGACAGCACGGTGCCGACCGCGATCGCCGCCAACCCCCAAGTGAGCCCCAGACAACGCTGCACCACATCGCGCAACACGAGCGCCGCGCCGACCGTCAGCACGCCCGACGGGGCAAGCAGTCCTGGCGCCACCGGGACAAGACAGGGTCCTTGCGGCACGCAGACCGTGCCGACATGCAGGATCATCCAGTTGGCAAGCGGGACCGAGGCCAGGAAGCACACGAACGCCCCCAGACCGATACGGGCGCGCGGCGACGTATCCATCAGCGCGGGAGATAGGTTGAGATCTCGATCAGGTTGTTATCCGGATCGCGGCAATACACCGATTGCATCGGCCCCAGCGCGCCCGCCCGTTCCACCGGTCCGGACAGGACCGCTATGCCGCAGTCGTGCAGGTGCGCGATCACGTCCTCCGGCCCCACGGCGGTGATGAAGCAGAGATCGCCGGCACCCGGCGCATCATTCGCGCCGGTCTGCCAGGATCGCTGATCGGTGCCGCTCGGCCGCACATTGATCTTCTGGCCGCCAAACTTGAGTGCGGTGCGGTTGGCCGGGCCGAACTCCTCGCGGTCCATGCCGAGGACGCGCTGATACCAGGCGGCGGTGATCTCCACGTCCTTCACATTGAGGACGAGGTGGTCGATGCGGTCGACGGTGAAGCGCATCAGGCTATTTCCTATTCTTCAATTCGATCCACTGTCGCTTTTCGCAAGAAAGCAAGGTATTTAACACGGAGTAGCAGGGAGAGCCACGGAGGTCACGGAGCAGATTTCTTTTGCCCTGCGGGCAAGCAAGACGGTCCATAGCCGCGCGAAGCGCATTTATCCCTGCTCCGTGGACTCCGTGGTTCTCCCTGCTTCTCCGTGTTAAAATGCTTACTTCCTACGTGACATCTGCAGCACCGGATCATTCCAACCCGTCATAGAAATCGTTCCCCTTGTCATCGATCACGACGAACGCCGGGAAGTTTTCCACCTCGATCCGCCAGACCGCCTCCATGCCAAGTTCGGGATACTCCAGCACCTCCACCTTGCGGATGCAGTCCTGCGCCAGACGCGCCGCCGGCCCTCCGACGCTACCGAGATAAAAGCCGCCGTTCGCGCGGCACGCATCCTTCACGGCCTTGGAACGGTTGCCCTTCGCCAGCATCACCAGCGACCCGCCAGCGGTCTGGAACGCCGGCACATAGCTGTCCATGCGTCCCGCCGTGGTCGGGCCGAAGCTACCGGTGGCGTATCCGGTGGGCGTTTTCGCGGGTCCCGCGTAGTACACTGGGTGGTTCTTGATATAGTCGGGCAGGGTCTCGCCGCGATCCAGCCGCTCCTGCAGCTTCGCATGTGCGATGTCGCGCGCCACCACCATCGTGCCGGTCAGCATCAGCCGCGTCTTCACCGGATACGCCGAAAGCTGCCGGCGGATCTCCGCCATTGGCCGGTTCAAATCCACCACGACCGCATCGTCGCCGAGATGTTCGTCCCGCGTCTCTGGCAGGTATTTCGCCGGATCGGTCTCCAGCTGCTCAAGGAACACACCGTCCGGTGTGATCTTCGCCAGAATCTGCCGATCGGCGCTGCATGAAACGCCGATACCCACCGGCAGCGAGGCGCCATGCCGAGGCAGGCGGATCACTCGCACGTCGTGGCAGAAATATTTGCCGCCGAACTGCGCCCCAATGCCAAGCTGCCGCGACAGTTCCAGCACCTTCTGTTCCATCTCGATGTCGCGGATCGCGTGACCTGCCTTGCTGCCGACGGTCGGCAGCGTGTCCAGCCAGCGGGTCGATGCCAGCTTCACCGTCTTTAGCGTCATTTCTGCGGACGTGCCGCCGATGACGATGGCGAGATGATACGGCGGGCACGCCGATGTGCCGAGCGAACGCATCTTGCCGTCGAGATATTTCAGCAGCCGCTCCGGCGACAGGATCGCCCGGGTCTCCTGGAACAGGAACGACTTGTTGGCCGACCCGCCGCCCTTGGCGACGAACATCAAATGGAACTCGTCGGCATGCGCCTCGCCGGGCGCGGCCATGATGTCGAACTGCACCGGAAGGTTGTTGCCGGTGTTGACTTCCTCGAACATCGACAGCGGCGCCATCTGCGAATAGCGCAGGTTGGTCTCAGTATAGGTACGATGCACGCCCCAGGACAGCGCCTCCTCCTCGTCGCCGTCCACCCACACGCGCTGGCCCTTCTTGCCGAACACGATCGCCGTGCCGGTGTCCTGGCACATCGGCAGCACGCCGCCGGCCGCGATGTTGGCATTCTTCAGCAGATCCAGCGCCACGAACCGGTCATTCGCGCTCGCCTCGGGATCGTCGAGGATGGCGCGCAGCTGGATCAGATGGCCCGGCCGCAGCAGGTGCGACACGTCGCGGAATGCCTGGAACGCCAGCTCGCTCAACGCATCGGGCGCGATCCGCAGCACCGTCTGTCCATCGCAACTCGCGGTGCGCACGCCGCCGATCGGCAACTGCTTCCACTGCGTGCGATCCGGTCCCAGCGGGAACATCGGCGAATAGAGGAAACCTGAGGGCCGCTGCATCGGGGCGTTCATCGGGCGCTATCTGTCTCCGTTATTCTTTTGTCGGCGGGCGACGGCGGAACGAATCGAGGCTGACCACTTGCGGCGTCGCGTCCGGCTTTTCGGTTTCCGCTGCGTCGGGTTCCGGCGTCTCCTCCGCGTCCGGCTCGGTGCCGGCGCGGAAGCGCAGCCCGTAGCGCACGTGCGGATCGGCGAAGCCGGTCACCGCGTCGAGCGGAATCACCAGGGACGCGGGTACACCGCCGAATGACAGGCCGACGCTGATCAGCCCGGCCTCGGTGTCCATCTTCAGGTCCCAGAACTGGTGCTGCAGGACGATGGTCATCTCCTGGGGATATTGCGCGCGCAGCCGCGGCGGGACCACCACGCCGGGATGATCGGTGCGGAATGTCAAATAGAAGTGGTGCTCGCCGGGCAGGCCGTTCTCGGCGACATACGCTACCGCCTGCGCCACCACCTGGCGCATCGCCGACTCGATCCAGTCCTCGTATGGGAGCAGGCTTTCCGGCCGTGGCTCCGTGTCGTCTTCCATCCGGGAACCTCGCTTGTTCCGGCGCACCCATAGCGCGCACCGCGCGAACGGGCAAAGGTTCGAGGTGGTTGGGCACACCTAGCCGCATGCGCCATGGAGAAATCATCGACAGTTCGGCCGCTGTCCAGCCTATATGACGCACTCCCTGTTCACGACACTCACAACGCCTGGAGCGCCGTAGCATGACCCGCGCCTTCACCACCCTGGCCTTCACGCCGTCCGTGCGTGCCGCGCAGGCTCGCCGCGGCGTGCGCGAATTCAATGAGCGAGCCGCCGCCCGTGAGCCGGACCGGGCCAGCCTGTCGGACGAGATGCAGCAGCGGATCGCTCGCGCCAACAGCGTGATCGTCGGCACTGCCAGCAGCGACGGTTGGCCGCATGTGCAGCATCGCGGCGGGCCGCCGGGGTTCATCAAGGTACTGGGGCCTTCCGAACTGGCGTTCGCCGATTACAGCGGCAACCGGCAATACATCACGGTCGGCAATCTGGCCGAGAATAACAGGATGTTCCTGCTGCTGCTCGACTACGCGGAGCGCACGCGGCTGAAGATCTGGGGTCGTGCCGAGGCGATCGAGGATGACCCGGAGCTGCTGGAGCGAGTGCGCGATCCCGACTACAAGGCACGAGTCGAACGGGTGATCCGGCTGCGCGTCGAAGCCTGGGACACCAATTGCAACAGCCACATTCCTCATCTGGTGTCGGCCCCGCGGGCCGAGGCCGCGCACGATGGCTGAGCGAGCCGCCTCGGTTGTCACGCCGCTTGATGTAAAGATCCGCTGCTGAATAAGTGCCTCAAGTGGCGCGACGGTCGCACCTATATCGTCATGGCCTGCGAAGGCCGGCCATCCACGTCTTCTCTTTATGCTGGCAGCGAAGACGTGTATGGCGGGGTCAAGCCCCGCCATGACGATGAACCATGAGGTGCGTTCGGAGCTGGGTCGGTTGTTTCTCGTCAGATCCTAAAGCTTGGCACGCTGACCTCGGCGTCATTGGCCGCGACCGCCGCGACCAGGGATTGCCCGGCGATCGAGGCCCTGCGAGCCGAGGCCGGAGCACCACGCGGAGATGGCATCAAGGATTTCACCTCTGACGTCCACATCGGACGGACCAGTGCGGCCAGCGACATGAAACGAGTGATCCGCGCCAGCGAATAGCTTCAGCGTTGCACGCGCGCCCAGCTTTTGGACAAGAGGTGCAAGCAGCGAGAGGTCCGCGAGCGCGTCGCGGGTTCCTTGCAGGAAGAGCATTGGAATCCGCACGTCGAACAGGTGTTGTCCGCGATCGTCGGATGGCTTCTTGGCGGGGTGCAGCGGAAACCCCAGGAACGCGAGACCGCGGACGTTGGCGAGCGGAGCGATCGCTTGCGCCTGTGATGTCATGCGTCCGCCAAAGGACTTACCACCCGCGACCAACGGAATGTCAGGCACAAGCCGCGTGGCCTCGGCGACCGCGGCGCGCACGGTTGCGTGGGCAAGCGCTGGACCATCCGGTCGCTTCGAGCCTTGCTCCATGTAGGGGAACTGATAGCGCAGCGTGGCGACGCCCCGCTCCCCAAGCTCGGTCGCCACCGCTGCCATGAACGGATGCGACATCCCGGCACCCGCGCCGTGCGCGAGCACATAGCAAGCCCGTGCCCGCGGCGGCACTTCCAAAAGGCCAGAGACGAGATGCGTGTCGTCGATCCGGATCGAGATCTTCCTGGCGTTCGATCCACTCACGTCGGCTATTCGACCTTTACCAGCTTCTGCAGGCTGCGAAGGTTGGCAGGCCGCGGTTGCCCTGGAAACAGCGATGGCCAGGACGCGACCGACACCTCACCCACATAGATGTCGCCACGTGAGTCCACGGCGATCCCGTGCGGAGACATGAACTGCCCTGGCTCCTGGCCGTGCGGATTGGTCTCGGAACCGAGACGCGCCAGCAGCTTGCCGGTGTTGGACAGGATGCTGACGCGGGGGCCGAGGTTGGGAAAACCGCGATTGGACCCCAGATAGGGGCCGACCTCGCCGATGAAGCAAAGCGGACATTTTCCCCCCGTCATGTGCAAGGCGCTGGGCCGGTGCACGACGTTGCTCCATGCCGTCTCGAACCTGCCGTTGCCGTCGAACACCTGCACGCGGTGGTTCTCGCGGTCCGCGACATAGACCCAGCCATCGGCGTCACAATGGACGTTGTGCGGCAGGTTGAACTCCCCCTCGCCGATGCCGCACTTTCCCCAGGAGGAGATATACTTGCCGTCAGGGGCGTACTTATGCACCTGGGCGTTGCCGTAGCCGTCGGTGACATAGATCTCGCCTTTGGGAGACAGCGCGGTGTGGGTGCAGCGACAGAACGGCTGCCCGCTCATGAACGGCGCCGGCTCGCCGGGCACGCCGATTGTCATCAGCACCTTGCCGTCGAGCGTGCATTTGCGCACGCAATGAGCGCCGTCGTCGGTGCAGAAGATCGTGTCGTCGGGCGCCATATGCACGCCATGCGCGCGCGGGAACATGCCTTCACCCCACGAACGCAGGAATTTGCCGTCGCGGTCGAACACGATCATCGGGTGTTCGCCGCGATTGAACGCGTAGACATTGTCGTTGCGGTCAACCCCGACCGCGGCAACCTCGTGGAACGACCACCCGTCCGGCAGTTTCCCCCAGCCTTCCTCGACGCGATATCGGTATTCGCCGGCCCCCAGAATGACTGACATGGCGTTCCCCTCGTGGTTGCGAGTGCCCATCCAGGCACCATCGCGGCGATCGATCAACCACTTGGCCGGCCATCGTGTTTCCGGACCAATTCAGGACTATAGTTATGGCCGTGTGTTCGGTTGCGGTGACGGAGCTGAAAGGCAACGCATGAAACTCATCCGTCTGATCGGTCTGGCATTGACCGCGCTATCCGGCTGCACCAGCCAGCAGCCGACACAGGGCGCATGCGTGGTGGCCCATGAGTCGGGCTTCGTGGGTGCCGAGCATGGACAAGTGCAGATCACGGTCGGACAAAATGGCAGTCCCTGCGTGACCGCCGCCAGTATCGGTCGTGGCTCCATGGGCCAAGGCGAGATCGCGACGCCGCCGGCTCACGGTTCCGCGGCAGTCAACACCACCGCGGAAGCAACACTGATCTCGTACACGCCGGCCCGCGGGTATGTGGGCGCGGATCAGTTCGAGGTGGCCTTCGGTCCGGATTTCACCATGACGGTGCTCGTTCAGGTCGTGCCCGTCGCGCCCAAGTGAACAGCCCGGGGGAACGGACGCCCGTTTTCACACCGGCGAATTATCCCGTCGCTTGCCGAACGCTCCACCGATCAGATAGCCGAGCTGATAGGCCAAAGCCTGGTCATCGCCACCTTGCATCGTGCATTGAACCGACGCGACCCAATCGAGCGTGTTGTCGCGCGTGTTGCGCGCTTCCGCCCGCAGCACCAAGAGTGCCGATTGCACCGCCTGCTGTGGCGAGAATGCGCCGTAGCGGGGGAAGTCCGGCAGAGCCAGGGTCTGGCCTCCCTCGAGCGCCGCCGCCCCTCCGCCCGACCAATTTGACCAGCCGGTTGCAGCCCCGCCTCCCTGGTTCAGCCCACCGCCGCCCGCGCCGCCGCCGCCCTGTCCGATCACGTCGTAACTCAGGCTGAGCCTGACGGTCGGCGCGCCGGACACAAGCTGGCCCGCCTCGCGCATGCCGTTGGTGAAAGACTGGCCGAGGGCTGCGTTGACGTCCGAACTGTCGTGCAGATCGAGCGCCACCACGGCTGGCATCGTAATCGGATGCAGCAACGCGGCCGAGTATTTGCCGATGCAGCTGTCCAACGCGCTCGCCGGGCTGATACCAATTGTAACAAACGCGGTCACGACACCCGCACCCCTGAAGAAACGCCGCAACATCGCAGGCTCCCATTCGGCAAGATCAAACTTCGGCACGGCGAGCCGCAGGGTTCTCCGCCACGGCCATTCTTGATCGTCACGTGCGCACTTGTCTATTCCGATTCGGCAATTCATGGTAACGGCTGGCCATGAGCGATTCCATCGGATTCGCTAGATCGGCGCTGCCGGTGGATGGAACGGAGCCGAATGAGAACCGGAGTTTACCTGGATCAATGCGCGCCAGGGTCCAACGGCTGTCAGATCGGATGCCGCGTACCCAGGGTCAGCGGGCGAGCGCGAAGCCGAGGAGCTCAAATGCGATGAACCCCGAAGCAATTGGCAACGCCTTGGTATGCGGACTATCCACGTGAGTTCCAAGCGTGATCCGACTCTACGGCGGTCTGGGCCTTGGAACATTGCCGATCATGGGTAATTCGCGAATCATTGCCCCTGTCGGTCGCCGCGCGGCCGCGACACATTGGCGGGCGCTGGCCGTGGCGCTGATGATACCGTTCGCGGGCTGTACCGTTGGCCCGGACTTCATCAGGCCTGATGCTCCGGTCGCCGATCAATGGCTCGAATCGGGCGGCCCGTCCGTTCAGACCGATCATCAGGAATACGAGGACTGGTGGGCAGTATACCACGATCCGACACTCAATCGACTGATCGATACTGCCTATAAGCAGAACCTGACCCTGATGGCGGCCGGCACCCGGGTACTCGAGGCGCGTGCGACGCTTGGCGTCGCCATCGGCGAGCTCTATCCGCAGACCCAGCAAATTGGGGCGAATGTCGGCTATAATCAGGCCAGCCAGGTCGATCCCACTTCAAATCCGCTCCATCAGCTTGAGAACTATTGGCGTGCCTCGCTCAACACGCAGATCGCGTGGGAGCTGGATTTCTGGGGCAAATTCCGGCGCGGCGTGGAGTCGGCGGATGCATCGTATCTGGCCTCCATAGCGACATATGATGATGTGCTGGTTACCCTGTTGGGCGATGTCGCGACGACGTATATCGGCATCCGCACACTCCAGCAGCAGATCGACATCGCGCAGGACAACGTCGTCAAGCAACGGAAGGCGCTTGCCATCGCACAGGACCGTTTCCACGGAGGTACCGCGACCGGCCTCGATGTGTTTCAGGCCGAGAATGTCCTGGCGCAAACCGAATCGACGATCCCCCAACTGACGGCTCAATTGCAGCAGGGGGAGGACGCACTCCGCGTACTGCTCGGCATGACACCGGAATCGCTGGATAGCCTGCTCGCGGGCCCGACGGGCATACCGGTGCCACCGACCAACGTTGCCGTCGGCATCCCAGCCGATCTGATCCGCCGCCGGCCGGACATCCGCAGCGCGGAACTCAGGGCCGCGGCCCAGAGCGCACAGATCGGCATCGCAAAGGCGGATCTCTTTCCGGCATTCAGCCTGACCGGCGCGTTTGGTACCGTGGCCGGCAGTTCCGGCGCCAACCGTGTGAACGAAGTGTTCAGCGCACGCGGCATTCAATTTGCATTTGGTCCCTCGTTCAGTTGGCCGATTCTCAACTATGGCCAGATCACCAACAACGTGCGGGTGCAGGACGCCCGCCTGCAGGCGCTCCTGATCGAATATCAGAACACCGTGCTGAAGGCGCAGCAGGAGGTCGAGAATGGCCTCGCCACATTCCTCCAGGGACGCCGACAGGTCGAGCTTTTGCGTCGCAGCGTCGCGGCGGCAAACAGCGCCCTTCGCATCGCGATCGATCAATACCTGCTGGGAACAAGGGATTTCACGACCGTGCTGATAGCGGAGCAGAATCTGTACCAGGCGCAGAGCAGTCTGGCGTCGGCATCCGGCAGCGTGTCCGAAGGGCTCGCATCGGTCTACCGCGCTCTTGGGGGCGGGTGGCAGATACGCGGGGACAATGAATTCGTGAATGCTACAACGCGCGAGGAAATGCGCAGCCGGACAAATTGGGGCAAGCTGCTGCCGCCTGCCGACCAACCGCAGCCGCCGACCCCGGGTCTTCCCTCGCCGGCCGACAGGGGACCAGACGTGAGGCCACCGCAGTGGTGAGGTTGTCGTGAAATTTTCTCCCATTATGCGTCCGTTGGCGACGGCTTGGCGCAAGGCAGGGTACCGGGCCGTCGTCTTTGCGGTCGTGGTGACCGCGATGATCGGATTGTCGATCGGACAGATCCGCGCTGCCGGATTTCTGGACCGCTGGTGGGACGACATCACCGGGAAAGACGCAAAGTCAGGAGCCGGCGCGGCGCCCGCCCCCGCGACAGCAAATCGCGCAACGCCCGCTCCTGCGCCACAAGCTGCTGCGCCACCCACGCCTGCGCCACCCCAGACGGCTCCGCCACCGCCGGCCGCCGCGGCGCAGGCGCAGTTCCCCGGCCAGGCGCCGCCGGCGATCCCGGTGGTGCGGCCGAAGGTGCAGACCGTCAGCGACACGCTCGAGATCACCGGCAATGCCGCCGCCGTCAACCAGGTCAAGCTGATTGCCCGCGTCGTGGGCTTCCTCGACCAACTGCATTTCGAGGACGGGCAGCTGGTCCGGAAGGGCGATCTGCTCGTCACCATCCAGCAGGACCAGTACAAGGCGCAACTGCAACAGGCCCAGGCGCAGCTTCAGCTCCAGCAGGCCGCGCTGCTGTATGCCAAGACCGAGGTGGGTCGCTACACGGCGCTGCTCAAACGCGATGCCGCGACGCAGGTCGACGTCGATCACTGGAACTTCGAACGCAGCAGCTCAGAGGCGAACATCGCGGCGGCGCAGGCCCAGGTGGCGATCGCGCAGCTCAACCTGAGCTATACCGAAATCCGGGCGCCGTTTGACGGCCAGATGGGCAAGCACCTGGTCGATCCGGGCAATGTCGTCGGCGGCAACGGCCAGGAGGCGGCGCTGGCCGAGATCACACAGCTCGATCCGATCTACGTGGTGGCCAATATCAGCTCGCAGCAGGCCTTGCAGATCCGCACGAACCTGGACCAGCGGCGGCTCACCCTCGATGATCTGCACCGGATACCGATCGAGGCGGCGCTGTCCGATGAGACCGGATTTCCGCATCGCGGCACGATCGAGTACGTCGCCCCGGCGATCGATCAGGCGACCGGGACGCTGCTCGTGCGCGGCATCATGCCCAATCCCGACCGAGCATTGCTGCCCGGGGTGTTCGTCAAGATCCGTCTTCCCATGGGCAAGGTCGTGCAAAGCGCGCTGCTGGTGCCGGACCGCGACCTTCAGGAGGATCAGGGCGGCCGCTACCTGCTGATCCTGAACGCGGACAACGTCGTCCAGCAGCGTTATGTGCAGCTTGGCGAACTGATCGGCGATCTGCGCGTCATCGCGTCCGGCCTCACGCCGGGCGACCGCGTGGTTACCGGCGAACTCTGGCGCGCCACGCCCGGCACAAAGGTGACGCCGCAGCTCACCACCATCGGCGGATAGGGGCAGCGCCGATGATGTCGAAATTCTTCATCGAGCGCCCGGTCCTCGCCAATGTGCTGGCGATCGTCCTGGTGCTGCTCGGCGTCGTCTCGCTGTACCGCCTGCCGGTCTCCGAGTATCCGAACGTCGTGCCGCCGACGGTGTCGGTGACCGCGAGCTATCCCGGCGCCAGCGCGCAGACCGTCATCGATACCATTGCGCTGCCGATCGAGCTGCAGGTGAACGGCGTCGATCGCATGCTCTACATGGAATCCACCAGCGCCGCCGATGGCACCTACAGCCTGACGGTGACGTTCGAGATCGGCACCGATCCCGATATCGACCAGGTGTTGGTGCAGAACCGCGTGCAGATCGCGCTGGCGTCGCTGCCGGAGCCGGCACAGGCGCAGGGCGTCAGCGTGCAGAAAAAGAGCACCGCGCTGCTGCAGATCGTGACGTTGAACTCGCCGGACGGGCAGTACGACAGCCTGTACATGAGCAACTACGCGACCATCAACCTGGTCAACGAATTGGCGCGCCTGCCGGGCGTCGGCAGCGTCAAGGTGTTCGGCGCCGGCACGTATTCCATGCGGATCTGGATGGATCCGCAGAAGCTCTATTCGTTTGGCCTGGTGCCGAAGGATGTGATCGACGCCATCCGCGAGCAGAGCCAGAACGTCGCAGCCGGCCAGGTGGGCATGCCGCCGGCGCCGAAGGACCAGCAGTTCCAGTACACCGTCGATATTCAGTCGCGGCTGAACGATCCGGGCCAGTTCGGCGATATCATCGTCAAGGACCAGACCGCGCAGGGCGGCCGGCTGATCCGCGTGCGCGACATCGGGCGCATCGAGCTTGGCTCACAGACCTACGCGCAGGACTTCCGGCTGGACGGGAAGCCCGCCGCCGGCATCGGCATCTATCAGACCCCCGAGGCCAATTCGCTCCAGGTGGGCAAGGAGGTCTCGGCGAAGATGGCGGAGCTGTCGCGCCGCTTCCCGCAGGGCCTGCACTACTCGGTGCCGTACGACACGACGATCTTCGTCCAGGATTCCATCACCGAGGTTTACAAGACGCTGTACCAGGCGGGCATCCTGGTGTTGATCGTGATCCTGGTGTTCCTGCAGAATTTCCGCGCCACTCTGGTGCCCGCAACCACAGTGCCGGTCACCATCATCGGCGCGTTCGCCGGCATGGCCGCACTCGGGTTCACCGTCAATTTGTCCACGCTGTTCGGCATCGTGCTGGCGATCGGCATCGTGGTGGACGATGCGATCGTCATTGTGGAAGGCGTGTCGAAATACATCGAGCAGGGCATGTCGGGCCACGACGCCGCCATCAAGGCGATGGACGAGCTGTTCGGACCGATCATCGGTATCACCCTGGTGCTGATGGCCGTGTTCATACCGGCCGCCTTCGTGCCGGGCCTGACCGGCAACATGTTCGCGCAGTTCGCCCTGGTGATCGCGGCGACGGCGCTGATCAGCGCGGTGAACGCGGCCACGCTCAAGCCGACGCAGTGCGCGCTGTGGCTGCGCACGCCGGTGCCGCCGGAACAGCGCAACTTCTTCTATCGCGGCTTCAACCGCGTCTATGACCGGATGGAACGCGGCTACGTGGCCGTGATCGGCCGCATGGTGCGGCGCAGCGGCCTGATGGTGGTGATCGCCCTGGTGGCTGCCGGCCTTGGATTCTGGGGTCTCGCGCGCCTGCCGACCGCGTTCATCCCGATCGACGACCAGGGCTATGTGATGGTCGCCGTGCAGTTGCCGGATGGCGCCTCGCTGGGGCGCACGGCCGCGGCGCTCGAGGAGGTCAACAGGATCGCGCTCCAGGTGCCGGGCGTCCAGCAGGTGATCGCGATTTCGGGAATGTCGATCCTCGACAACAGCGCGGACCTGGCCAACGCCGGGGCCAGCTGGGTGATGCTCAAGCCATTCTCGGAACGATTGAAGGCCAAGGACCAGGACCTTCTGTCGATCTTCCGCAACCTGCAGGCGGCACTGGCATCGCTTCCGGACGGTCGGCCGTTCGTGCTGCCGCCGCCGCCAATCCAGGGCATCGGCAATGCCGGTGGCTTCCAGATGCAGCTGGAAATGCTCGGGGGCAACTTCGACTACCAGAAGCTGGGCGATCTCGCCCAGCAGATCGTCAAGGAGGCCGGCAGCGACCCGCGGCTGCAGAACGTGCTGACCACCTACAGTCCCGGCGCGCCGCATGTCGCGGTGACGGTGGACCGCGCGCGTGCCGAGACCTTGCGCGTCTCGGTGGGCGACGTGTTCGCCGCGCTGACCGACTATCTGGGGTCCACCTACGTCAACCAGTTCAACAAGTTCGGGCTCTCGCTGCAGGTCTATGTGCAGGCCGAGTCGCAGTTCCGCCTGCAACCCGACGACCTGCTCAACATGTACGTCCGCAGCCAGGACGGCCAGATGGTGCCGATCGGCTCGATCGCCCATCTTGGTCCAGTGGTCGCGCCGGCGCTGATCACACTGTACAACCTCTATCCATCGGCGACGATTGTCGGCGGCCCGGCGCGCGGCTTCAGTTCGGGCCAGTCGATGGCCGCCATGGAGGACATTGCGCACAGGGTGCTGCCGAGCGATGTCAGCTTCCAGTGGTCGGCGATGTCCTACCAGGAGAAGATCACCGGCAATCAACTCGTCTACGTCTTCGGCCTGTCGGTCGTGCTCGTCTATCTTTGCCTCGCCGGCCAGTACGGCAGCTGGATTCTGCCGCTGGCGGTGCTTTCGGCGGTGCCGCTGGCGCTGCTGGGACCGGTTATCGCTCTGACCAGCCTCGGCGTTGCCAACAATCTCTACACGCAGATCGGACTGATGCTGCTGATCGCCCTCTCGGCCAAGAACGGTATTCTCATTGTCGAGGTCGCGCGGGAGCGTCGGATTGTTGACGGCAAGTCGATTCTGGAATCAGCGGTGGAGGCATCGCGCGTCCGGTTCCGGCCGATCCTGATGACTTCGTTCGCATTCATCCTGGGCGTTCTGCCGCTGGTCCTGGCGACAGGCGCGGGGGCGAATGCCCGCCGTTCGCTCGGGATCAGCGTGTTCAGCGGCATGATCGCGTCCACCTGTCTGGCAGTGTTGTTCGTGCCGTCCTTCTTCGCCGTGATGCAGCGGTTCGACGAGCGGAGGAAGGGGCAGAAGAAGGAACCGGCGGCAGCGGCGAATGTAGCGGAATGACCAGCGAGAGCCTGGGTCCCCGCTCCCTGCCTCCGCACGCGAAAGCGGGGGGCAATGCATACGGCGTGTTGGTACACGCAAGCCTGCCCCTGCGAAAGCGGGGGATTGCGGTGGATGCCGCCAGCGGGTCGTGCCTTGGCCCACGGGTCCGGCCGTTGGCCGGCCCGAGGACAAGCCTGGTAGGCGGCGATGTCTGGAGCCGTGACGGGGTAAACCCGATCCCGCATCGCGATCGGCCGCTGGCGGAGCGGGAGTCTGGCTGGACACTGCCCAGCAGGCGAAGCAGGTGCTGGGGGCTGCCGAGATAGCCTGCCCCGGCGGAGGCCGGAGGTGACGGTGGTCGCCGACCGCGAGGCCGACATCTACCCCAGTTGGGTGTCGGTGACGGAGGCAAACTTCCACCTGTTGGGCCGAGCGATGAAGGACCGGCTGCTGGCCGGTGGCGGCACGCTGTTCGCCGCCGCGGCAGCATTCCCGGTGACCGGGCAGCGCAAGGGACGCCACAGCCTTTAACCGAAGCACTTGTCCCGTCTTGGACCGCTGCCCCCCGTGACGTCCGCGGCCACGCTCAGCCGCGTTGGGCGGTCAGGCGCCGAACGCAGCGCAGATCGGTCACAGTGGCGTCCAGTTCGCCTTGCATGATGCGTCCGGTGACCGTGACCCACGCGTTCATGTAACGGGTCAGCGGGCCGAATTCCTCGGTGCCGTACATCATCTGTGCCCTGAATGTGCCGTCCGCGGCGATCTGGACCGGAACCGGCGTGGTTCGCGGCGGATTGACGAGGAAGGGATAATCGAACCGTCCACCGCTGACCGCGATCGTCTCCGGATAGGTACTCGCGCCGCACTGGAAACCCCAGCCGCTGACCGCGTTGTTCTGTCCGGCATAGATACCGTCGAATTGCGAACTGGCAGCCTGGATCGGGGTTGCGGCGGGCTGGGTGGTGCAACCGGCTGCCAGGACAAATGCACATCCCGTGAGCACGTAGAGGCCAAGTTCGGCCCCGCTGGAGGGCTTGGTCATGTCGCGGAAAATGGCTCCCCGGTGGTTTTCGTCAAGCAGGCCGGCTCTGTCAGGCTTGCTTTGCTGCGGGTGCTCACCTAGATCATTCATTCGCCCAAGTTCAACGGCCGGAGGCTGAGCGCATGGCGCGCGTCACCGTCGAAGATTGCGTCCAGAAGGTTCCCAACCGCTTCGAGCTCGTGTTGCTCGCCGCCCAGCGCGCGCGCAACCTGAGCCGCGGCGAGGAACTGACCATCGACCGCGACAACGACAAGAACCCCGTCGTCGCGTTGCGCGAGATCGCCGATGAGACGATCGAGCTCGGCAGAATCGAGCAGGACCTCGTGAAGTCGCTGTCCCGCGCGCCCGAGCCGGAGCCGGCTGACGAGGAGGTTCTCGACCTGATCCCGACCGATCAGAACATCTTCGGCCTGCAGGACGTCACGGCCGATGAAGAGGCGGCAAGCCTGCCCGTCGAAGGAGAAGAGATGTCGCCCGAGGATCTCGAGGCGGCCATCGAGGCGGAGCTGGGCGGCCGTTCCCAGCGGTAACCCCGCATGACAGCTGGGGGTGACGGCAGCGCGGTCACGAGGCCGGCCCTCGCCCCGGTATTCGCGCCTGACGGCGCGGCGGCCGATGTGGCGCAGCGGAACACCCTTGGTCCGGATGCCATTCGGCTGACCGAAAGATTGCGCGCATACGATCCGAAGGCAGACACCGGGCTAGTCGACGCCGCCTACCTGCTGGCCAGGCAAGCCCATGGCGGCCAGCTGCGCGACAACGGCGATCCCTACATCACCCACTCGGTTGCCGTTGCCGATATCCTGGCCGGTTACCGGCTGGATACCGCCTCCATCGCCACCGGCCTGCTGCACGACGTGATCGAGGACACCCCGGTCAAGCTGCCGGAGATCCAGAGCCGCTTCGGCCGCGAGATCGCCGGCCTGGTTGACGGCGTCACCAAGCTGACCCGTCTCGAATTGCAGTCCGACCGCACCAAGCAGGCGGAGAATTTTCGGAAACTTGTGCTCGCGATCAGCCGCGACATTCGTGTGCTGCTGGTGAAGCTCGCCGACCGGCTGCACAACATGCGGACGCTGCGTTTCGTGCAGGACCCTGAGCGCCGCCGCCGCATCGCGCGCGAAACGATGGAGATCTACGCGCCGCTCGCTGAACGGATCGGCATGGATGCGGTGAAGACCGAGCTGCAGACGCTGGCCTTCGGACAGCTCGATCCGGAGGCCTATGCGACGATCCAGGCGCGGCTGAACTTCCTGCGCGGCCAGGGCGCCGATGTTATCGAGGAGGTGCGGGCGGAGCTGAAGCGCGTCTGCGAAGGCTTCGGCGTGACGGTGATCGAAGTGTCCGGGCGCGAGAAGTCGCCCTACTCGATCTGGGAAAAGATGCACCGGCGCAACGTCGCCTTCGAGCAGCTTTCCGACATCATGGCATTCCGCATCGTGGTGCCGAGCAAGGAGGCGTGTTACGCGGCGCTCGGCGCGGTGCACTCGTCGTATCCGGTGATTGCCGGCCGGTTCAAGGATTACATCTCGACGCCCAAGTCGAACGGCTATCAGGGCCTGCATACCGGCGTGACCTTGCGCGAGCCCCGCAACCAGAAGATCGAGATCCAGATCCGCACCGCTGACATGAGCGACGTGGCGGAAAACGGCGTCGCCGCGCACTGGGTTTACAAGGAACCCAACGCCAAGGCCGATCGGCGCGATCTGCAGCGTTTCCGCTGGGTGCAGGACCTGCTGGAAATTCTGGAAAATTCAACCGCGCCCGACGACTTCCTCGAGAACACCAAGCTGGAACTCTACGAGGATCAGGTCTTCTGCTTCACACCGAAGGGGCAGTTGATCCAGTTGCCGCGTGGCGCCACGCCGGTGGACTTCGCCTATGCGGTGCACTCGCAGGTGGGCGATGCCTGTGTCGGCGCGAAGATCAACGGCAGGTTGCTGCCGTTGCGCCATCAGCTGCAGAACGGTGACCAGGTCGAGATCATGACGGCACGCGGCGGCACACCGTCGCCGCAATGGGAGCGGTATGTCGTCACCGGCAAGGCGCGGGCGCGCATCCGCCGGTTCATTCATCAGCAGCAGCGTCAGCAGCATCTGGATGCGGGACGCGCGGAATTGGCAAAGGCGTTCCGCCAGGCTGGGCTCGACGGATCGGAGAAGGCGCTGGAGCCGGCGCTGAAGACACTGAAACTCGCCGCGGCCGACGATCTGTACATCGCGGTCGGCAACGGCAACGTCGGCCCGAAGGACGTGGTGCTCGCCGCTTATCCGGAGCTGCGCCAGGCCCCGCGTGCGCCGCGCATGATCCCCGCGCCACTGCCGCGCGCTCATAACCGGCATCCGCACAAGTCGGATTTCGATATGCCGATCACCGGCCTGGTGCCGGGCATGGCCCATCACTTCGCCGGTTGTTGCCATCCGGTGCCCGGCGACGAGATCGTCGGCATCGTCACCACCGGGAAGGGCGTGACGATCCACGCGCGCGATTGCCAGACCCTGGCAGGGTTTGCCGCCACGCCCGAGCGCTTCATCGATATCGATTGGAATCATGAGTTCGCCAATCGCCCGGATGGCAAGACGCTCAGCCATACCGCGCGGATCAGCGTGATCGGGGCAAACGAACCGTCGGCTCTCGCCAACCTGACGAATGCGATCGCCAAGCAGGAAGGCGCGGTTGCCAGCCTGAAGATCGTCAGCCGGCAGGAGGACTTCATCGAGGCTCTGGTGGATGTCGACGTGCGCGACGTTGCACATCTGTCCAAGGTCATCGCCGGCCTGCGTGGTGCGGTCGGCGTCAAGGGCGTGGAACGCGGATGAGGGCAGGGATCAGGGATCAGTGGCCAGTGATCGGAACCGCGCCGATCGTTGCAAACCGATCGCCGATCCCCGACGATCGCTGAAATGATCCTGGGTCTCGGCTCCGACATCTGCGATATCCGCCGCATCGAGGCGGCGATCGCGCGCCATGGCGACCGCTTCCTTCTGCGCGTCTTCACCGCGAATGAGCGCGCCAAGGCGGCGAGCCGCACGGAGCGGATTCAGGCGGCGACCTTCGCCAAGCGCTTCGCGGCGAAGGAGGCGGCGGCGAAGGCGCTTGGAACCGGATTCCGGCGTGGGGTGTTCTTCTCTGATCTTGGGGTGGTGAACCTGCCTTCGGGCCAGCCGACCTTGCGGATGACCGGCGGCGCGGCGGCGCGGCTGGCGGCGATCACGCCTGTGGGAATGGAGGCCTCGGTGGCACTGACGATGACCGATGAATATCCCTATGCCTTTGCCCAGGTGATCATTTCGGCCATGAAGTCGAGCTGAACGGGTGCAGGCCATGCGACGAGTTGCTGCGATATTGGCGCTGGGGGCCGCCACGGCATTGTTCAGCGGGTGCGCCTACGATCCCTACTCCGGGGCCTTGGTGCCGTGCTGCGGCTATTACGGCTATCCCTACGGCTACCGCTATCCCGCCCCCTACCCGTACGGCTACCCGTCCGGCTCCTATGGCGGGCCTTCTGCTGGTCCCTATGGCGGTCAGTCCGGTGGCTCCTACGGCGCGCCGCCTACTGGCTCCTACGGAGGTCCGCCGGGTGGCTCGTATGGCGGTTCGCCTGATGGCTCCTACGGGGCGCCGCCCGCGGGCCCTGATGGCGGCGCGCCGCCCACGGGACAGCCAGGTGCGTATCCGAGCCCGTCGGACGGTGCGGCCTCCCCCGCGCGAGGCGGCTCGCTGGCAGTGCGCTTCGCCGCCGCCAACGTGACGAACGACGGACGCCTGACGCGCGAACAGGCGGAGGCCGGCATGCCGCTGGTGGCACAGAACTTCGAGGCGATCGACGTTGGCGGGAAGGGCTACGTCACGTTGCCGGAGATCCGGGCCTTCATGGCGCAGCGGCGCGCCGCGGGCGGGCAGCCCATCCAGCTGAATACCAACTAGGCTCGGGCGCACGTCAAGCTTCCGGTTCTCATCGGGCGCTGCCGGGATGACCGACCGCCTGCTCGCTTGACACACCCTGCACCCCTGGGCTTGATCCGCCCGGATTTTATGGACGGAAGCCCTTCTCCACATGGCGACCAAGACAAAGACAAAGGCACGGCGCAAATCGAACGTCTGGGTGGAGAACATCAAGACGTTCGTCTATGCCGGTCTGATCGCCGTCGTGGTGCGCACCGTCCTGTTCGAGCCGTTCAATATTCCATCGGGCAGCATGATCCCGACCCTGCAGGTGGGTGACTACCTGTTCGTGTCGAAATACAGCTATGGTTACTCGCGCTATTCGCTGCCGTTTGGCTGGCCGCCCTTCTCCGGGCGCATCTTCGGACGCCTGCCGAACCGCGGCGACGTGGCCGTATTCAAATATCCGCGCGACAATTCAACGGACTACATCAAGCGCATCGTCGGACTTCCCGGCGATCGCATTCAGGTGCGCCAGGGTCAGCTCTACATCAACGGTCAGCTCGTCCCCCGCCAGTCCGAAGGCGACTACGTCACCGACGAAAGCGGCATACGCATGGCGCTGCGGCTTTACCAGGAGACGCTGCCGAATGGCGTTAAGCACGATATCCTGAAGGCGACCGACGAAGGCGAGATGAACAATACGCAAGAATACCTGGTCCCGCCCGACCACGTGTTCGCGATGGGCGACAACCGCGACAATTCCGCGGACAGCCGCTTCATGAACGGCGTCGGTTTCGTGCCGGTGGAGAATCTGGTGGGGCGTGCGGAGATCCTGTTCTTCTCGGTGGATGCGGAATATCCGTGGTGGGAATTCTGGTGGTGGCCGTTCGAGATCCGCTGGAACAGGTTGCTGATGAGCGTCCACTGAGTGGGCCGGTATTGACCACACCGATCGAGGCAATCCTCGGCCACGACTTCACGCGTCCCGAACTGTTGCGCGAGGCGATGACCCATCGCTCTGCGCTGTTTGGCCGGGGCCGCGGACGCGGCAGGAGCTCGAACGAGCGGATGGAATTCGTCGGCGATCGCGTGCTCGGTCTGCTGATCGCGGAGTGGCTGGCTGAACGGTTCCCGCGCGAGCAGGAGGGCGATCTCGGGCGTCGGCTGGCGCTGCTGGTATCTCAGCCGGTGCTGGCAACCGTGGCGGACCAGGTCGGGCTCGGTGAGACGCTGTCCGTGGCGCCAGGCGAGGCGCGCGCGGGAGTGCGGCGGCGGGCGACCGTGCTGGCCGATGCGTTGGAAGCGGCTCTCGGCGCGCTTTATCTGGACGGCGGCATCGAGCGGGCGCGTGATTTCGTGCGACGTGCCTGGGCTGGGGTGATGGAGGCACAGGAGGCACCGCCGAAGGACGCGAAGACGACACTGCAGGAGTGGGTGCAGGCACGCGGCCTGGGGCTGCCGGATTATGTCGTCGCGTCGCGCGTGGGGCCACCGCACTCACCGGAGTTTGTCGTGACGGTGGCGGTTGGCGCGTTCGAAGGTTCCGGCACCGCCGGCAGCAAGCGCGCAGCCGAACAACTGGCGGCACAGGACCTGTTGCGGGTGCTTGGGTTGTGACCACCGGGTCAAGCCCGGTGGCAGGCTCGCGGTGTGGCTTCGTCGCCGTTGTTGGCGCGCCGAACGCGGGCAAGTCTACTCTGCTGAACCGGCTTGCCGGCGCCAAACTGTCCATCGTCACGCCGAAGGCGCAGACCACGCGGTTCCGCGTGCTCGGCATCATGATGCGCGGCGAGAGCCAGGTGCTGCTGGTCGATACGCCGGGCATCTTCGCGCCGCGCCGCCGGCTGGACCGGGCAATGGTGGCGGCGGCCTGGACGGGCGTGCGGGACGCGGACCTGACCTTGCTGCTGATCGATGCGAAGACCGGCGCAACCGATCTGGTGCGCCAGATCGCCGGACAGCTTGCGTCGCAGCGGCGGCGGACCTGGCTGGTGCTGAACAAGGTCGACCTCGTGCAGGCACCGAAGCTGCTGCCGCTGACGGCCGAACTGTCGACACTGACGCCGTTCGAACAGACCTTCATGGTAAGTGCGGCGACCGGTGACGGCGTCGAGCAGTTGGCCGATGCGTTGGCGGCTGGCGTGCCGGAGGGACCGCATCTCTATCCCGACGACGATCTGACGGACCTGCCGGACCGCCTGCTGGCGGCAGAGATCGTTCGTGAGCAGATCTTTCTCCAGACGCGCGAGGAGGTGCCCTACGGCACGACGGTCGAGACCGAGAACTGGCAGGAGCGCGCCGATGGCTCAGTGCGGATCGAGGCGACGGTGTATGTCGCGCGTGTCGGCCACAAGGCGATCCTGATCGGCGAACGCGGCCAGCGGATCAAGGCGATCGGCGCCAAGGCGCGGGAGCAGTTGGCAATGCTGCTGGAGCGCAAGGTGCACCTGTTCCTCAACGTGAAGCAGCGCGCCGGCTGGGACGAGGAAGCGGCGCGATTGCGGGCGATCGGGCTGCAGGACCCTGGGTAGCGGTTCGTTCATCGGTTGCCGGTAGGTCTGGCGCGGAAGGAGCCGTTCCGATGCCCGACACACCAGTTGAACCAACAGGAGGTGGCCGGTATCCTGCCGACATGGAGAGCCGTGTCGCAGTGCTTGAACAGATCGCCCGAACCACGGCCGCGAGCCTCGAGCGGATCGAGCGGCGGCTCGACGCGATGGAGGGCCGGTTCACCGGCATCGATCGTCGGTTCGACGCGCTGAATTCCGAGCATCGGGCCGATTTCCGTTGGTTGCTCGGGCTGATGCTGGCGCAGACCGGTGCGTTGCTCGGCGTCATGGCGCATGGATTCCACTGGCTGTAGGCCAGCTCCTCCCATCGCTCCACCACCCGAAAGCTGCTAGCCGGTAGCCGCCATGGAATGGGATGCGCCCGCTATCGTGCTCGACGCACGCCCGTACGGTGAAGGCGATGCCATCGCCACGGTCATGACCGAGGAACACGGAGCCCATCGCGGCCTGGCACGCGGTGGCGGCGCGCGCAGCCGCACGGCGACATGGCAGCCTGGCAACCTCGTCCAGGCGCGCTGGGTCGCAAGGCTGGCAGACCAGCTCGGCAGCCTTTCTGCCGAACTCGTGCACCCTGGCGCCGCTCTCGCCATGGATGATCCGCTCGGGCTTGCGATGCTGTCCGCAGCCTGTGCTGTCGCGGAAGGCGCATTGCCGGAACGCGAGGCCCATCCTCGCGTGTTCGAGGGCCTTTTGCATCTGATTGCGCACCTGCCGTTGGGCCCGGCGACACTCACCGAGCTGATCCGCTGGGAAGCCGTTCTGCTCGCCGAGCTCGGTTACGGGCTCGACCTGACAAGCTGCGCGATCACCGGCGAGACGGCTGCCCTCGTATTCGTGTCGCCGAAGACGGGACGCGCCGTCACCGCTGCGGGCGCCGGCGTCTGGACATCGCGTCTGTTGCGGCTGCCACCCTTCCTGACGGACGGCGACGAAGCGACGCCGGCTGACTGGCGTGACGGGCTCCGGCTGACCGGCCACTTCCTGGAGCGCGATGCGTTCGGGCATCACCACCGCCCGCTGCCGGCGGCTCGCCAGATGCTATACGACCGGGTGGCGGCACTGGCCGCCGAATCGGAGCAACAGGATGCCGGATGACCTGATCGGGCATGTCGAGGACACGCAGCTCACGGACGCTCTGTCCGAGCGGTACCTCGCCTATGCGCTCTCCACCATCATGTCGCGCTCGCTGCCGGATGTGCGCGATGGCCTGAAGCCAGTGCATCGGCGGCTGATCTACGCCATGCATCTCCTGCGGCTCGACCCGACCGCCGGATTCAAGAAATGTGCGCGCGTCGTCGGCGACGTCATTGGAAAATTCCACCCGCATGGCGACGTCGCGGTGTACGATGCGCTGGTGCGGCTCGCGCAGGATTTTGCCGCCCGCTATCCGCTGGTCGAAGGCCAGGGCAACTTCGGCAACATCGATGGCGATAACGCCGCGGCCATGCGTTATACCGAGGCGCGACTCACTGAGGTTGCCCGCGCCCTGCTCGCCGGCATCGACGAGGATGCGGTCGATTTTCGCCCGACCTACGACGGCGAGGAGAGCGAACCGGCCGTTCTGCCTGGCGCGTTCCCCAATCTGCTCGCCAATGGTGCGGCCGGTATCGCCGTCGGCATGGCGACCTCGATCCCGCCGCACAATGCCGGCGAGGTCTGTGGCGCGGCCATTCACCTGATCCGGAATCCGCAGGCGACGACAGCGGATTTGCTGCACCACATGCCTGGGCCGGATTTTCCCACCGGCGGCGTGCTGGTCGAAGACTCGGCCGCGATCCTCTTGGCGTACGAAACCGGGCGCGGCGGGTTCCGCGTGCGCGCGAAGTGGTCGGTGGAGAAGGGCAAGCACGGCACCTGGCAGATCGTCGTCACGGAAATCCCTTACCAGGTGCAGAAGGCGCGGCTGATCGAGCAGATCGCCCAGCTTCTGGAAGAGCGCAAGCTGCCCCTGCTCGGCGATGTGCGCGACGAAAGCACTGAGACGGTGCGCCTCGTGCTCGAGCCGAAGACGCGCGGCGTCGAGCCGGAAATGCTGATGGAGACGGTGTTCCGCGCCACCGCGCTGGAATCGCGTTTCCCGCTGAACATGAACGTGCTGGATGCGACGCGCACGCCGCTTGTGATGTCGCTGCCTGGCGTGTTGCGTGCCTGGCTCGATCACCGCCATGAAGTGCTGGTCCGCCGCTCGCGCCATAGACTTGCGGCCATTGAGCGGCGCATCGAAATCCTCGACGGGTATTTGCTGGTCTATTTGAATGTGGACGAGGTGATTCGAATCATCCGCAACGAGGACGAACCCAAGCCGCGGCTGATGCAGCGCTTCAAGCTGACCGATGTTCAGGCCGAGGCAATTCTGAACATGCGCCTGCGGTCGCTGCGGAGGCTCGAGGAGATGGAGATCCGCAAGGAGCACAAATCGCTGGCCAGTGAGCGCAAGGACCTGCTGACGCTGCTGAAGGATGATGCGCTGCGCTGGCGACGCATCGCCGAGGAACTGGAGGAGACGCGGCGGAAATTCCGCTCCGGTGCGTTGGGCACGCGGCGTACCGAGTTGGGCGTTGCACCGCCGATCGTCGAGGTGGCGAGCGACGCTTTTGTCGAACGCGAGCCGATCACCGTCATCCTGTCCGACAAGGGCTGGATACGCGCGGTCAAAGGCCATACCGCCGATGACGCGGAGCTGCGCTTCAAGGAAGGCGATCGACTCAAACGTTTGGTGCACTGTCAGACGACCGATCGTCTTATCCTGTTTGGTACCAATGGCCGCGCCTATACGCTGAAGGCTGCCGACCTGCCCCGGGGCCGCGGTGACGGCCAGCCGGTGCGCCTGGTCGCCGATCTCACGAACGAGGACGATGTCGCCGCCTTGTTCATCCCGGTCGACGGGACAAAATATCTCGTTGCCTCATCGACAGGACGCGGCTTTGTCGTGCCGGCGGCGGAACTTGCCGCGGAGAAGCGCACCGGCAAGCAGGTGCTCAATCTCAAGCCGGGCGAGGAAGCGGCGCTCTGTGTTCCGGCTGACGGCGACCATGTTGCAATCGTCGGCGGCAACCGCAAGTTGCTGATCTTTCCGATCGAGCAGGTGCCCGAGATGGCGCGTGGCGGCGGCGTGATTTTGCAGCGCTACCGCGACGGCGGGCTGGCAGACGCGAAGGTGTTCCACCTCGCTGATGGTCTGACCTGGCGGCTCGGCGAAAAGACGCGGACGGAGACCAATCTCCGCGACTGGATCGGCGAGCGCGCCCAGGCCGGTCGCCTGCCGCCGAACGGCTTCCCCCGCTCGGGCCGCTTCGCCTGACCGCTTGACTGCGGCAGGCGCCCGCCGCATCAGAGCGGCAGTGACGGCCGACGACCCGCCGAGCGCGTCGCAACAATCCTATGGAGTGATACGTCCATGCAGCTTTCTCGCCGCAACCTACTGGGCAGCGCCGCCGCCCTGTCGACCTTGCCGGTCGTTCGCGCCCGGGCGCAGGCCAGGCCGAAGATCACGATCGGCGTACTGACCGACCTGTCCGGCACCTACCGCGACAACACCGGACCGACTTCGGTCGCGGCAACGCAACTCGCCGTCGAGGAAATGCGGCCACACATCGACTTCGACGTCGCGGTGATGAGCGCCGATCACCAGAACAAGCCCGATATCGCCGCCTCGATCGCCCGGGAGTGGTTCGATCAGGGCGTCGATGTAGCGGCCGATGTGCCGACTTCCTCGGTTGCACTCGCGGTCGCGCAGGTCGCGAAGGAGAAGGACAAGATGATGCTGAACGCGTCCGCCACCGTGGCGGCGCTGACCTACGAACAATGCAGCCCTAACTCGATCGTCTGGAGCTTCGACACCTGGGAGAACGCCCATTCCACCGGCGGCGCACTGGTCGGCGCGGGCAACAAGTCATGGTTCTTCATCACCGCCAACTACGCATTCGGCCAGTCGCTGGCAGACCTCACCAAGGATGTTGTGCTGAAGGGCGGTGGCGAGGTGAAGGGTGACCTCCGCTATCCGTTCCCTGACACCACGGACTTCTCCTCGTTCCTCACCCAGGCGCAGGCATCCGGGGCGAAGGTGCTTGGACTGGCGAATGCCGGCCTCGATACGCAGAACTGCATCAAGCAGGCGCGCGAATTCGGTTTGAACCAGACGATGAAGATCGCGCCGATGCTGCTGTTCATCACGGACGTGCATTCGCTCGGTCTCGATGCCTGCGCCGGCCTGACCGCGACCGAGACGTTCTACTGGGACCTGAACGACCGCACGCGCGCCTTCGCCAAGCGGCTCCTGACGAAGTCGCCGAACAACTATCCGAACCAGGCGCATGCAAGTTCGTATTCCTCCACATTGCACTATCTGAAGTCGGTGCAATCGATGGGCGCGGAGAATGCCAAGAAGAGCGGCCGGGCGGTCGTCGCGCACATGAAGTCGCTGCCGACCGACGACGATGCATTTGGTCCGGGACGGATCAGGGCGGACGGGCGCGGTGAGTTCCCGGCCTATCTGTTTCAGGTGAAGTCCAAGGACGAGAGCAAGGGGCCGTGGGACCTTTACAAGCTGGTCCATACGTCGCCGCCGTCCGAGGTCCTGCATCCGCTCGCCGACAACTGCAAGTTCCCGACAAGCTGAGCGTTTGGGCGCGCACCATGGTCTGGCGCGATCAGGTGGCGGTGGTAACCGGGGCGGCGCGCGGCATCGGCAGGGCGATCGCGCGCCGTCTTGCTCGTGAGGGCGCCGCCGTCTGCGTCAACTATGCGGCGCGCGCCGATGCCGCGGAGACGCTTGTTGAGGAGATCCGCGCCGAAGGCGGACGTGGCATCGCCCATTGCGCCGATGTCGCCGATGCGGCGCAGGTGGAAGGTATGATCGAGCATGCAACCCGCGAGCTCGGGCCGGTGAGCATTCTGGTGAACAACGCCGGCGTGTCCTTGCAGGCGACGCTGGAAACCTACGATCCGGCGGCGATGGAACGCATGCGCCGGGTCAACGTCGATGGTGTCATCCATACCGTCCGGGCCACGATGCCGGGCATGCGAGAGCGCGGCTACGGACGCATAGTGAATGTCACCTCGATCGCTGCAATCGGCACGGCGCTGCCAGGCAATGCGTTCTATGCCGCGACCAAGGCCGAGGTGGCGATCCTCACGAAGCGGTTTGCAATGGAGCTTGGACCGCGCGGCATCACGGTGAACGCAGTCGCGCCCGGCTTCATCCGCACCGAGATGGCGCAGAACCGGCGCACAGACCAGCAATGGCAGGATGCAGCCAGGCGCATCGCGGAACGGGCGATGGTGGGGCGGATCGGCGAGCCAGACGATATTGCCAATGCCGTGGCGTTCTTCGCCGCGCCCGGCTCAGGTTGGGTGACCGGTCAGGTGCTGCCGGTCGATGGCGGCCGGATGGACTACATCGCGGCGGGGTAGGGCGTAACACCGACGGACCTGTCCGGTGCCCGCATCGGGTGGAAAGCGGAACAAGACAGCACCCGAAACCAGCAATCGGAATGGCGAATTTTGCCACACGCCCCGCCAGGCCCAGCGTGAACAAACGGATTCTCAGTTGACACCGTTCGCCGCGAAAGTGTCCTTTGCCTTGGATGAGACCAGGAACTTGATGAAGCTTTCGGCTGTTTCGGGCTGTGATGCGTTCGTCGTGAGCACAGCGGTGAACGTAAGGTAGCTCTGCAAATCACCGGGGAATGGGCCAAGCAACTTGATGCCGGGTGTCGTTGCGATGAGCGGTATCGTACCAGCCATGATGTCATCGCCGTTACCCTTCAACACAAGTTCAAAAATCCCGTCTGGCGTTGTTGTGCGTACAATCTTGGGCTTGAGAACTTCAGCTATGCCCAGCTTCTCAAGCACCTTCGCGAAAGAATTTCCCGAGCCGACATTATTGAAGACAATGGTGTCTGCGCCAAGCAAAGTCTGCTTGAGCTCCTCCGGCGACGAAATGTCATGTGCGGGACTATCGCGGCGGTTCCCGAGGCCGAAACCGACGTGACCAATAATTGGTCGGTTTCCTGCATTCACCTTGCCCGCACGCACAAGCTCCTCGACAAAGTCCGGCTCAACGATAACAACGTCGGCAGCTTCGCCGCCTTCAATTCTCTTTTGGACCCACGGATCGAACGCGATGTGGACCTGGGTATGTGTCTCCTGGCGAAACAGGTCAGCGACCTTCGTCAACGCTGGTTTAATTGGGCCGTCACTCAGGACCTTGATGTCAGCGGCCTGAGCACTTAGAGCAAATGCTGAGAATATGGCTACAAGCGCAGTGGTCAGGGTGATGCGCTTAGACTGCGCGTCCATGGCACTTGGTCTCCCCTTTTCGACTTATTTGCCCAGAGGATCTTACCAGGCATTTCCCAGATCAATGGTGAGTCGTCCCATTTATTGACCAGTTTATCGCCGACGATTAGCTTTGGCCAGAGCCAGCGCCCTCTGCTCAGGTCCGGGTCATCTTAGCAGCCTTGGATGGCGGGCTTACCGGCTCTGGATCAACCACCGACCCGATGCAGCGCGGCGATGCGACAAGTGTGCTTTGGGTCGAGAGCGGTCATCCAACAGGGCCGCTGGTATAATGCCGACGGCCCGAATCAATGGCTTTCCGTTACAGCTCGTTCCTTCCGTCGTGGCTGTCCCCGGATCAGGTCCGGCGCCCCAGCATAATACACCCGTCGCGCTCGGGTCTTCGAGGAGCTGGTAACCCCGCCGTCAAAGACCATCGCGTCGAACACTGCCCAGGCGGCGGCCGGGGGCGACTGTTTGAGGCGCGTCGCTACCACCGCTTGAGGCCGACGCCTACGGATTGATGGCATCAACCTGCGGCGTGAGGAACGGTTCAGTGCGGTGCACGATCTTTTCCGAATACAGCTTTTCAATATCTGGTTCGGACAGGCCGAGCATGTTGACAAGAATGTCGGTCGTATCATCCCCGATCGAAGGTGCACCGCGCCAGATCCGCCCAGGGGTCAGCGACATTTTTGGCACCACTCCATAGACCCGGATCGGCACGCCGGACTGCCTGTCCAGAACGGGCACCGTCATTTCGCGCGCCGCATAGTGCTCATCGGCATACTGGTCGCGCGTACTGAATACCCGTGCGCAGCCGATCTTGGCTGCGTTCAGCGCCGTCTCGACCTCGAGGCTCGGGCGCGTCGCGCAATACTCCCGCAATTGCCGATCCAGTTCCCGGCCCTTCTCGGAATTCACCGCCGCCGCGTCTTTCGAACAGGCGTCATAACTGAACTCGGCGAGATCGAGACCCAGAAAGACCAGCAACCGTTCATAGATCGCTCCACCAACCGCTCCTATGAACACCCAGCCATCGACGCATTTGAACGTGTCATACGGCTGAAACCCCGGGGCTCGGTTGCCGGTATGTCCGTAGACGGCGCCCTCGCCGGTGTAGAGCGGCAGGCAGTTGCCATTCGTCTGCGCCACCGCCTCGTATTGCGCGAGATCGACAACCTGCCCGCGCCCGGTCTTCTTGACCTCCCACAGAGCCATCATGGTCGAGGCCCATCCGGTCAGTGCCGTGATGAAATCGCCAGTAAAAGTCTTGGCGCGCTGCGGCGGCCCGCTGGGGTCGCCGGTGATATTCATCATGCCGCCATACGCCTGCGCCAGCGCATCGTAGCCGGGGCGCCCCAGGTATTCTTCGTTGCCATACTGACCATAAGTGCTGACGCGCACGATCACCAGGCTGGGGTTGACCGCCAGCGCCAGCTCGTTGCTGATCCCTGCGCGTTCCAGCGTGCCAGGAGCGGACGCCTCCATCCAGACATCCGAGATCTTCCACAGCGCCATCAGCAGCTCGATTCCGCGCGCTTGCCTGAGGTCGACTCCCATGGACAGCTTATTCTTGGTGACCTCCGCCTCGTCGCAGCCATGCGGCCTCGGACCACGGGTCAGTAACGGCGCGGTAAAGCGGAACGTGTCGCCGCCCGGGCGTTCGACATGGATGACCTCCGCCCCAAACTCGGCCAGCTTCGTGCCGATATACGGCTGTGCGACGAACACACCCGTGCCAACCGCGCGAATGCCCTCGAGCGGCCCGAACCTGGGGATCACCGAAGGTGTTGCCGGCCGCTCCAACCGCATGATCCAGTCCGGGATGGTTTTCCGGAGTTTTTCGATCGCGTCATCGTCTTTAACGAGCCTCTGATCATGCGCCATTTTCCGCCTCCCCTTCGACTTATTGGACCGCCGGAGAGTGCCCATAGGGGTTCGGAAACGCCAAGCGTGCATGTGTGGTAACTCGGGTGGGTGCCGATATGGCGGCGAGCACCATTGTTGCGCGCAATCACTAGCCAGGCGGCGCCAAATCCGGATCAGTGGCCGTGATGGTGCGCTTTGGGCAGCTTGATGCCCAGCAGATGCTGCGCGGCTTCCGCCACTTGCGGATCAAGCGCGCGCGGTTCCAATGTGACCCCCTTGGACAGCCGATCGACGATGATGCGGAATGCGGCCAACCGGCCGAACGGCTTGTTGTTGGCCGGCACCAGATGCCAGGGCGCGGGCCTGGAGGACGTCTTCTGCATCATGTCCTCGATCGCGGACTCGTAGTCTTTCCAATGAGCGCGGTTGCGAAAATCCTCGTAGGACAATTTCCAGCGCTTCAGCGGATCGGTCAGCCGGTTGCGGAACCGGCGCATTTGCTCCTCGGGCGTGATGTGCAGGAACAGTTTGACCAGGCGCATTCCATCGGCGAGCAGCGTGCGTTCGAAGGCGTTGATCTCGTCATACGCGCGATGCCATTCCACGGAGCTGGCAAATGACTCGACGCGTTCGACCAGCACGCGGCCGTACCAGGAACGATCGAACACCACGATCTGTCCGTGTTCCGGCAAATGCTCCCAGAAGCGCTGCAGGTAGTGCAGCGACTTTTCCCGTCCGTTCGGAGCGGCGATCGCGTGCACCTTGAAGCTGCGCGGGTCGAGCGCCCAGCCGAGCCGTCGCACGATGCCACCCTTGCCGGCCGTGTCCCAGCCTTCCAGCACGATAACAGCGCGATGGGAGGTGCCGAGATAGGCCTGCTGCACAAGCTGCAACGTCTCCTGCATCGTGGCCAGCCGGCGTTCATAGTCGGCGAACTCGACGGTCGGAAAGTGCTTGACCGACGCGAGATGGGGATGTCCGGTGATGACGAAGTCAGACGTTTTCATTGCGGGCCAATCGTCAGGGGCCACGAGCAAGCCGCAGGCTGAGGGACGCATGCCTGTACCGGTCGCAGCCTGTGCACCACTGGATCCCAACGCAACTATTCCGCCACTGTCAACACATCGCCAAGCTTGTCCAGCAGATAATCGAGGTCCTCCTGCGGCAGATCCTCGAACTGCGTCAGGATGCGGGTGATCACCCGGGACCTGTAGCGTTCACGGTCGCGCTCGCCGCCATCGAATTCCGTCCCGCACACCACCTCGACGGCGACGCGCACCGCGGGCAGCAGGCGCGGCGGCATGCCGGCCCTTTCATACAGCGAGGTGAGACCGTTCGGCCCGGCGTCATGGATCAGGATGCGCGCGTTCGTCGCCGGCACCTTGGCCATGGCCGCCATCGCCGCCTCGAAAAACGCAAGGTCGCCCAGGCACAGCGCGCGCAGCACCAGGAGCGGGGTCAGGCGCCGGTTGCGATGCATCTGCCGCACCAGCCGTTCCAGTTCTTGCGCGCTGGAGCCAAGGCTGATGTGCAGCAGGGCGCGTTCGCGGCCCTCCAGCACGATGTCGGTGGCGAGCGAGACAGGCAGTTCGTGATGGCTGACGAGATAGGCCTGAAGCTTGTCCGACACCATCGCGACGAGGCGTTCCGCTATCGTCACCGGCAGGGCGGCGCGGTGGACCATGCCCGACTTGACGCGATCGCTGTCGGCGAAGCGATCGATTGCGGTTCCCAGACTCGCCTCGGCGACCTGCGCCGTCGCGTTCTCCAGCAGCACCGCAACGGCAGCCTCACTAGCCTTGTTCACCAGCGCATCGGCTACCGGCTCGGAGACGCCGGCTCGTCCAGCCACCGCCTCGTGCTTCCTGCCCGAACCGTGCTGGATGATTTCGACAAGGTCCGCGTCGGTCAGCACCGGGGACTCGCCGAGGATCGGCAGCGCCACTTCCTCCACATCGCTGGCGAGCCGCACCGCCACGTCGCGGGGCAGGTTCTTCGCGCGACGAAGGCTGTTCGACAGGGTTCGTCGCACCGCCAACTCGACGTCCTTGGCCATGGCCCGGACTATGTCGTGGGCGATCTGGAGCTCGGTCTCGGTCAGCTGCGTGCTGTCGATCTCGCACGCGAGCTTGTCCGCCAACTCGGCGCGGACCGAAGCCGAGGGCTCCGCCAGCAGACGCGCAACGTCGGCGTGCGTGAGAGAAGACGCCATGGCCACAAGGATTGCGCCGAAACCTTGCGGTTCGGTTAAGGCGTCACAACCGCAGTGACGCGGCGGCATCGGCGAGTGCGAGGTGCGCCTTGTCTGCTGCCGCCATGGTCTGCTCGATCGCCTGATTGAGTTGGTCGAGCTTCGCTTCATCGGCTTCCAGCGCGCGCGTCAGCCTGGCGTGCAGCGCGTCGCCGGGTGCGACGGCGGCCAGATTGCGCCGGATGCGGTCTTCGTCCTGCAGGATCGCCGCCTGCTGCGCCTTGAGCTGGTTCAGGATCGCCCGCTTCGCCGCCTCGTCCTGCCGCAGGGCTGCCAGTCGCTGCAAGGCGGCGCGCGCGGGGGGCGTCAGCGCCTGCTCGTTCAGCAGCCGCACCACCACCTGCGCATCGTCGTCCAGCAACGCCGTCTGTTCGCGCTCGAGCCGGTCGATGTATGCCGTAATCGTGCGCACCTCGCCGGACGCGAGCGAGACCGGAACGCGCCACGCCGTTGCCGTCTGCTCGATGCCGGGCGCGGCGTCGCCTTCCAAGGTCAGCGTGCGATCGTCGTCCTTGGGGATTTCCACCAGAACGCGGCGAGGCTCGTGTGCCGGCGCGGTGATCGTGACCCGCAGCACCTCGCGTTGCCGGGTGGTGATGTGCGCCACACCTTCGGCGACGGTCAACGACGCGAGGCTTGTCTCTGCCGTGCTTTGGCGCTCGACAGTGGTGCGGAGGTCCTGGGCGAAGGACAGCAACCGCTGCTCGCCGGCCGGCAGTCCCCAAAGCCTGGCGTCGCCGGCAAAGGTTGCCGCGCCCGTGGTATCGTACAGCGTCAGCACGCCGGCCGGCATCGACGTGCCGGTGTCGTTGGTTATTCGGATCGCGGAGTGTGGATGCGGATCGTCGCCAGCGGCGAGATCCAGGCGTTCGGCAGGAATGCCATGGTCGATGATCGGCACGCTGGCGGTGTGGCCCGCGGCGAGCACGACCGGCGTTGGGAGTTGAAAGATCGTCTCTTCCACGCTTTCCGCGACCTGCGCCGGCTCGGCGGGCAGCGCCATGACGTCGGCGCGCGCCGGCGCCGGTGCAGCTGCGAAGCCGCGGGCGCCGGCCGGCGGCAACGGAGCGGCCTTCAACGCCGCGGCGACTTCGGCCGGGCGGGCCCGCGTATCGACACTGGGCAGAATGCGGCCAAGGATCTCCACCGGCACTTCCGGGCGCTGCACGAAGTAGCTCTGATAGATGGCCTGCCAGAACGTGACCGGGTTGCCGTACTGCAGCGTGAGTCCAACTTTCTCCCAGTCGGCGCCGGACTGGTTCTCCAGCACCGCCCAGCCTTGCATGCGCGCCGGATCGCCGTCCTTCGCCGGCAGCATCAGCCGATACGTCGCCTTCCACAGCGGCGCGGCTGCGACATATCCGACGAGCACCGTGCGTTGGCCCGCACCGGTGCTGCGCAGCGTGATATGGCGCACGCTTTGGTTGGCTTCGCGACGGAGCGACTCCAGCGCCTGCCCGATGCGCACCCGCAGTGTGGGATCGGTGACCTGGATGCTGTCGGCCTCCTCCAGCACGAACTGCCGCATGCCGTCCGCGCCCAGCAGGGTGACCCGGGTCCGCTGCACGGTCGCCTGCGGCGGACCCTGTGCCACCGGGAGTGCCTCGGCGACCCGTTCGGCATGGACAAGGCGTCCGGTCATCGGACGCGGGCCCTGCACCGCGATCTCGACGCCTTGCAAGCTGTTCAGGTAATCAACCGTCGAGCGCAGCGCCTCGGGGCCGAACGGCACATCGCCGAAGCTCGCGCGCGTGTTGTTGCGTCCCGGCAATTCGACGGTGCCGAGGCCACCGGCGCTGTCGAACACCACCAGCGAGGTCAGCACGTCGTCCACCTGATCGAGCGGCACATCGAGGCCGAGCACCGTAGGACCATCCACCTCGGCCTCGTATTCGAAGTAGCCGACGCCGGCGGACGACAGCATCACCCGCTTGAGGGTGAGGTCCGCGGCGAAGGCCGGGGCTGCGCCGAGCAGCAGAAACGCCAGTGTCAGCCGTCGCATCGCTTCCCTCCGTTATGTTTCCTGGACCCGTGCCCGCGCGGGGGTGACAATAACCCGCGGCGGGTTGGAGGGTAGGGGCGTGACGCTGTTCAGTGCCGTCTCCGGCGAGGACATGCGGACGGCGCAGATCGTGACCGGCGTTGCGATTGCATTGTTCGTGGGCGTGAGCGTTGCGCCGGGTCTGCGCCAGCACGCCGGCACGATCAGGCTCGCTCTGCTGGTCGTTTATCTGGTGGTGTGCGCCGTGTTTGTCGTCACTGTGCTGTCTCGATAATGCGGGTGGCTCAGCCGCGCCGCGCCAATGCGGTCTTGCCCGGCCTGAGCTGACGCCGGTTGCCGAGCAATGCGACGAGCGCGTCGTCGATGATCGCAAGATCGCCGGCGGAATGCGTGCCGAGCTTGCAGGCCCAGCAATACCAACCTGGCTGATCGATCGACACACGGCGGCCGGCGACCACGATCTCGACGGCGAGGATTTCACGCTCCATCGTATCGCCACACGATTCACACTGCATGGACTTGGACCTTGGTGCCGTTCGCAGGCGATGGGGATTACCATAGATGCGCGAGTCGCATCAGGTGTCGCATGTTGCGGGCAGGGCGGACCTGGCGGGGCGCATCATCAAAGCAAGTATGCTATCAGCAAAACTGAAATATGAGCGCGAACGTGGTCGCGCACCCCCGGGCACACCGGGCCAAATGCGATCACCCCATCGCTGCCGGCTACTTCACCTCGACCAGCGCGACGCGGTTCACGCCGCTTTCGGCCATCGCGATGTTGCCGTCGCGCGTCACCATCATGTTGCGCACGACGCCGCCACCCGACGGGATCGGCCAGGTCCGGAATTTCGCGGTCGCCGGATCGAAGCGGACCAGCGTATTCGGACGCACGCCTGATTCGCTGTACCAGACTGCACTTTTCAGATACACGATGCCGTACGGCAGCGAGTTGGGGCCGCCCGGCGAGGCAAACTCCTTCACGTCGCCCGTCTTGGTGCCGAACCTGCCGAGATAACCCCGAGCATAGTCGGAGTACCAGATGACGTCATCGGGTGTGATGGCGATGCGGCGCGGGCGGCTGCCTTCATTCGGCAGCACGTGCTCGTGGATCTCCATCGTGTCGGGATCGATGCTCGCCAGCTTGTTGGAGCCGAACTCGCAGAACCACGGGATGTCCTGCGAACTGATCACCATGCCGTACGGGTTCGACTTTGGTGTCGGCGAACTCACCAGTTTGATCTCGCCCGTCGCGGGATCGAGCCGGCCCACCATGTTCGCGCCCTGCACGGTGAACCACAGGATGCCGCGCCGGTCGAACATCGGCGTGTGAGGATCGCGCGCCTTCGGATCCGGCAGCTTGTAATCGGTGAATCTGCCCGTCCTTGGGTCGAACTTGCCGATGTAGCCGGCGAAGTTGCCGGTGAACCAGATATTGCCGTCCTTGTCGGCGACGAGACCGTGCGGACCGGAGGACGGTGTGTCGGGATGGTATTCCTTGAACTGGCCAGTGCGTGGATCGAGCCGGCCGAGCACGTTGGCCATGTGGCCGGTGTACCAGATCGAGCCGTCCGGATAGGCGAGCGGATCATGCGGGCGCGCACCTGGCGTGGGCACCACCCACTCCCTGATCTCGACCTCCGCGCTGCCGGCGATGAGCGACGGCGGCGGCTTGGGCTTCTCCGGGAAGTTCTTCACCAGATACTCGGTGAGCGCGCCGACCTGCTCCGGCGGCACGGGCGCACCGACATTCAGCATCATGTGGACTATGTTCTGCCAGTCCTGTCGGTTGTAGCCGGCATTGCTGATGCGGACCGGGTCGTGGCAGCTGAGGCACGCGGTTTCGACGACCGCCTTGGCTGGACCGTCGGGCAATCTCGGCTGTGCCTGTGTGGCCTGAATGGTGCAGAGCGACGCGGCCGCCAGGATGGTGAGGAATGTTCGGATCGACACGGCCACCTCCCGGGTGACGCGATCGGCAAATCCGTCGCCGCGGAAGTGTGGCGCGGATTTCTCCCCTGAACCAGCGTGACCTGTTCGCTCAGTCGCGGAGCGCGGACAGTGTGGCGGGGTCGGCGCGGCAGGAGCGTTCCGCGGCCGCTGCCGGGGTGCGGCTGGGCTGCTCGACCCCCAGCGCCCTGGCAAGCGCGGCGGTGCAGGCGCGGTCTACGCCGTTCGGACCGCGGCAGAGGAACAGAGCCTTCGACAAGGCAGGAGAGGAGGCGCTGGTCGGCTTCGGAGCCGGCTGCGCTGTCAGCGGCACGATCGCCGCCCAGAGTGCAACGAGTCCAGTGGCAATGGCGACCGCTATGATGATTTGGCGCATCATCGCTTCTCCTCGGTGCCGCGAAGCGCCGTGTCGTGCTTCGCCCGTAGGAGCCACTTTGATGCAGAATTCGAATTGGTCGTATGAGTTAGGTCACAGGTTCGGCGCCCGCGTCAGATCGGCCGGCTGGAAGCCGAGCAGCGCGGAAAAGCGTTCTGCATAGCGCGGCCAGACCTCGGGGTTCACCAGACGTGGCGGCACCCCGCCATCGAATATCGTCAGCCATTGCAGCGCGGTGGCCTCGCACATCTCGACCATTGTCTCGACAGTCATGCCGGCGATGTGCGGACTGGCGATGACGTTGTCGAGTGCGAGCAGCGGATGGTCGGGCTCGGGCGGCTCCTTCAGGAATACATCCAGCCCGGCGCCGGCAATCCGACCCTCGCTCAACGCCTCAACGAGTGCCGTCTCGTCGTGGATGCCGCCACGGGCGGTGTTGATGAAGTATGCGCCCGGCTTCATCGCCGCGAACTGCCCGCGACCGAACATGCCGAACGTCTCGACGCTGCGTGGGCAATGCACCGTCACGTAGTCCGCCCGGCGCAGCAGTTCGTCCAGTTCAACCTTGGTGGCGCCGCGTGCGGCGATCTGTTCCGCCGTCAGATACGGGTCGTAGGCCAGCACGGTCATGTTGAACAGCGCGCCGCACAGTTCCGCGACGCGCCGGCCGATATGGCCGATGCCGACGACCCCGACTGTCTTGTTCCGCATGTTGTTGCCGGCATAGGCGCGTCGATCGAGATCGGGCGTACGCTTCATCGCCCGCTCCGATTGAGCGATCTTCTTTGACAGCGACAGCATCATCCCGAGCGCATGCTCGGCGACCGGCTCCCAGTTGGTGCCGGATTGGTTGACCACGATGACGCCGGCCGCGGTGCACGCATCGACGTCGATCATGTCGTAACCGGCGCCTGTCGAACTCATCGCCAGCATGTTCGGGCAGCGTGCCAGCAGCGCGGCGTCGGGGAGCCAGGGCCGCCGAAGTTCGCCGCGCGGCTGAACCTGATAGCCGTGCGCCCGACTGAGCTCTGCCCAGTTTTCCAGATGAGGCGCGGCGTAATCCAGCCGCACCAGGTCGATGTCGTCGCGTCTGCCGATGATCGCGTTGGCCACAGGGTCCATGAAACTGTCGAAATACACCAGGCGCTTGAGATTCACCGCCATTGCCGTTGCCCTCCCGTCATGGCCGTCCCTGTCCTGCGATCTAGGCCACGGCCTCCAGGAACCCGCCCACCGCCTCGATGAACCCCTTGGTGTTTTGCCCGTGCACGTTGTGCCCGCAGTCCGGCACCGTCACCAGCATTCCCCGCGGCAGTGCATCGCGCAGCCGCTCCGCCGCATCCGCCGTCAGTATGGCGGAGTTCGCGCCGCGCACCACCAGCACCGGCAGCCTGAACGCGCGCGCGTCATCCAGCGAGATGTTCTCCTGCGGCCCACTGCCGCGCACCAGCCCCAGCCGGCGCGGATTTGAATCGCACTTGCTGACGAACTTTCCGTCCGCGCGCTGCAGCATGTTGTACTTCACCGTCCGCTCGATGTGCTCGCGCGAACGGTAGGGATCGTACTGCTGCACGTTCCGCACGAAGTGGTCCAGATCGTCGAACTCCTCGTTGTTGCGCACGAAACCGGCGATCACCGCGCGCCCGCGATCCGACACCTCGGGTCCGACATCAACGATCACCAACGCGCGCAGCAGCGTCTGATCACGTTTGGTCAGCAGCATCGCATTGCGCCCGCCCATCGAGTGGCCCATCAGGATCGGCCGCTCCAATCCAAGCGCGCCAATGAACGCCTCTGCGTCCAGCGACATCTCATGGTTGGAATACGTCACGTCGCGCGCCCATTCGGTGTCGCCATGGCCGCGCTGATCCAGCGCGAGCACGCGGTACCGGCGTGCCAGGTGCAGGCTGACCAGGTCCCACGAGTGCGCCGACTGATGCCCGCCGTGCAGCAGCACGATCGGCGGGGCATCCGGTGCGCCCCATTCCAGGAAATGGAACCGCAACTGCCGCAGCACGATGTTGTGCGACCAATACGGCACCTCCGGCGCGTGCGGAATGCCGAGGTCGGAGGCACTGGCGAGCAGCAGACTGAATTCGTCGGACTGCGTCATGTCGAGGGGCTGCGTGGTGTGGGCGAAACTGTTCAGGTACATCCGGGTGTCTCGGCCTCGTGCTGCTCACGCCACGTTCGGCCAAGCCCGCTTGGATGGCAACGGCCAGAGCCCGGCGCTCAAGGCGTCAGGTTGAGTGTGGATTCCCGCTGACTGACCGGGATGGTGCGGATCGCCGAACCGTCGAGGCCGGCCTTGTCCAGGTCCACCTCCCGCGCCTGCAGATCATCGAAGGTGCGGACGTAGTATCGCTTCGCCTTCAGGTCTGCCACTACGCTCCACTCGGTGATCTCGGTGCCGTTGACCCCACCACCCGCGGCCGCGTCAGCCGATGTGCGGATGGTGCCCGGCACTATGTCGAAGTTGTTCAATATGTGGAACGCCAGGCCCACCGCATCGGTGCTGGTCGGCTCCTTGGGCGCACTGTAGGAGAACAGGAACGCGCGCAGGAAACGCGACGGCGAGGTCATGTCGCCGGGCAGCCCCACCGACCCCGCGCCAGAGCTTGGCGGCGACAATGTCAAAGTGCCGAGCGCCAGCGGTTTGGGCTCGGTGACCGACAGATCGAGATACATGCCCAGGTGCGCCAGATGCCAGTCGAACGGCGGCGCGTTCGTCATCACTCCGGTCGGGTTGTCGTACAGCGTCAGCCGCCCGCCGACATACTCGACGACCAGGCTCGCGCCGCCGGTGTCATGCAGCGTGATATGCAGCGGCACCGGCATCTTGAACACCGCCTGCGATGACCGGTTCACCAAGATGTTCGGCAGCCCCGCCTTCGCCTCGGCCACAGTGCCGAAGCTGGTCAGCAGGTAGAGCAGCAGCTCATACGACGCGACGGAGTTGCGTTCCTGTCCGGGCGGAACCGCCTGGTATTCGGCATAGCCCGGCAGATACAGCGCACCCCCGGCAAGCCCGGCCTCGTTCATCCCATCGACGACGATCGGCAGCCCGATGCCGTCCATTCCCACGACGCCGTACTTGCTGCGCCAGGCCAGTCCCGTGCCGGCCTGCCCATCCGGTCCGGTGCCGGTGAGCGCCAGGTTGCGCGGCACGACGATGACGCGCGAGTGCAGCGGCAATGCGAACTCCATCGTGCGGGCATAGACGATGCCGCCGTCCTGCGAGCGCAGGATGAACGACGTGCAGGCGAGGGCGCCCTGCAAGGGGAGTGCCAGCGCGGCGAGCGCAGCAATCGCGAACGACAGCCGCCGGGCGAGCAATGTCATCATGCGGAGACCTCGTTATTGCGGCGTTACTGCACAGTTATTTGTATTGTTATGGGTATGCTTGCAGCGACAATGCAGAACGCAATAGGCGTGCGGCGCGCCGACTGTCAACGACCGGTCAGAGAACCACCGGTGCGACGCCGAACAGCCACGGATGCAGATACAGCAACACGGCCCATGCGACCACGCCGATCAGCAGTGTCGGCCAGCCGATCTCGCGCGGTACGAAGCGGTTGCGGCCTTGCGCGATGGCGACGAACGGCACGATCGATGTCGCTGCCGACAGCGCCTGCCAGCTCGCCGGATCGCGCGCCGCAAGCTTGGTGTCGATCGACGGCATGCCGGCGAGCGCGGTCACCAGGAACGTGCCGAAGAACACGATCGCCGCGGTGTCGCCGTTACCGACGATGTGCACCGCAGCCCACAGCGCGAACGACCAGAGCATCGGATGGCGCGTGACGCGCTGCATGCCGCGCGGCGGTTCTACGGTCGACGGCGCGCCGCTGACCATCGTGGGATTGCGCCGGCTCAGCGAGGCGACGAACAGCAGGAATGCGGGCAGCATCACCGCGACCAGTACCCAGCGCAGCCAATCCGGCGCAGACCACAGCGGCGTCGTGTCCGACACGCTCCACGCGCGCACCAGGAACACGATGGCAAGAATCGAGAGTAGCGAGAACAGCCCGCGGAGCGGCTGCTCGCCGATGCGCGCGACCAGCGCGTCGCGCAAGCGCGTGCCGGCGATCCCGAAGTGGATGCCGAGCCAGACGAGGGCGGCGAAGATGAGCAGGCTCACGGGCCTGGGCTCCGTCAGCCGACCGCAACCTGGAAAATGCGCATGTAGTTGCCGCCGACGATCTTGCCCGTTTCTTCGGGGCTGAAGCCGCCATGCAGCATCGCCGCGACCAACTGCACCCATTGCGCGTAGTCCTGCACACTGCCAGGCGAAATCTGCTGGTCGGTGCCGATGCTGACATGGTCGACGCCGACGACATCGACCATCTCCTTCATCCCGTCGACATATTTGTCCAGGCTCGGGAAGAAGTGCCAGACGCCGACCGAGCCGCCGGTCTCCGCGACGATCCGCGCGTGGTCGGTACTGACCTGGCGCCCTTTCAGCGGGGTCGGACCCATCGCTTGCGAATTGGCGATCGCGGTGTGCGACAGCAACAGGGGTTTCGTGGCGACCTTGGCCGCCTGCTTCACCGTGTCTTCAGTGGCGTGCGCAACATCACAAACGACCCCGAGCCGGTGACACGCCTGGATCGCCTCGGCGCCGAACGGGGTAAGCCCGTTGTGAGTGACCGTACCAAGCTGAAAATCGCCGATGTCATTCGGTGTGAAGTGCACAAGCTGCGCGTGCCGGACGCCGCGCTGGTGCGCCTCTTCGAGCCGTTCGAACTTTCGCTCCAGGAAGTCGAACCCTTCGATGTCCATGACGATGACCGGCTGCCCGGCGGCATGCGCCGCAGCGATATCCTGAGCGGTCAGGGCGCGGCGCAGGCCGTGACTTGCCACCATCGCATCGACCCAGGCGAGGCGGTCGAGATGGTACTGATAAAGCTCGCCCGGCGCAGGCGCGCGCAGTGCACCGGGCACGCCGGCCGGCGTCCTGCCGAGCAGGGGAGCATCCGGTACGTCGGCGAGGCAGGCGACCGCAAGCGATCCCGCACGCATGCCCTTCGCGAGATCGTCGTTGGGCGGCGCCTTGGAGATGATCCCGGTCGTCCCGCCGTGCGTGTGCACATCGACGGAGACGGACTTGCGCAGGACGTCAAGTGCGGCCGACGTGGTCGCGGCTGTTTGCGCCGCGGCTGTCGAACCGCGCGGTGCGATGCCGCCAGCGAGCATCGTGCTGACCGACGTCACGATCGAGCCCCAGATCCATTGCCGGCGAGTCAGCGCGTGACAGCAACCGCAGCAGTTCATGTCGTTTCCTCCGACGCTTTCATTGGCCTTTTGTTTTGCGGAGCGCGGCAAACCACGTCAGCCGATCTTCGACGCCAGCCGGCGGCCGGTCAATCGGGATGCCATGGCGGGCTACGGTGGCTCCCATCGGTTTGTCGAAGAGCGCGGCCACGTGCATAGATGACCGCTCACGCGCATCCTCGATGCGATATGAGACGGGAAGAGAAGATGCAGTACACACCTCCGCCGCACGTCACGCAGCACTGGCAGCTCAGCAAGCCATCCGCCAAAGGGCGCCGCGGCATGGTGGTGTCGCAGGCGAAGGGCGCAGCCGAAGCGGGCGTTGCGGTGCTGGACGCCGGGGGCAATGCGATCGACGCCGCGGTGGCGACGGCGCTTGCCCTTGCGACGCACGAGCCGTGGAACTCCGGCCTGGGCGGCATCGGCTTTGCGCTGGTGCATCGTGCCGGTCAGCAGCGCGCCGAGGTGGTGGATTTCGGCCCGCGCGCGCCGGCCGCGGCGGACCCTGCGCGCTACCGGCTGACCGGGCGCATGACGACCGACCTGTTCGCCTGGCCGGAGGTAGAGGGCGACATCAACATCCACGGCCCGCTGTCGGTTGCGATTCCGTCCTCGGTCGCCGGCTACGATTACATGCACCGGCAATGGGGGAAGCTGCCGCTGGCGGAGGTGATTGCGCCGGCCATCGCACTGGCGAAGCGCGGACTGCCACAGGACTGGTACACCGCGCTGAAGGTCGCCACGTCCGCTACGGCGATCCGGCTGTATCCGACGACGGCGAGCGTCTATCTGCCGAACGGGTTGCCGCCGGCGCCGCCCTACCAGGGCAAGCCCGGCTTCTTCCGTCAGGGCAACCTGCCCGAGACGCTGGAGCGCCTGTCCAAAGCCGGGCTGCGCGACTTCTACGAGGGCGAGATCGCCGCCTCGGTCGCCGCCGACATCAAGGCGCTCGGTGGCGTGGTGTCGCTGGACGACCTGCGCAACTGCCAAGCCCGCACCTGGGCGGCGGAAGAAGTGGGCTGGCGCGGCCGGACGCTGCAACTCACCGGCGGTCTGACCGCTGCGCCGACCTTGAAGCGTGTGCTGGAGGGCATGGCCGACGCACCCTATGGTGGCGCCGCGCCGTCGCCCGCGTGGTACCGCGCGCTCGCCCGGGTGATGAAGGCGGCCTATGCCGAACGCCTTGCCGGACTTGGCGAATCCGAGCCGCTGGCGGCCGAAAGCTGCACCACGCATCTGACCGCGTGCGACGCTGAGGGCAACACGGTGGCAATGACCACCACGCTGATGTCCTCGTTCGGCAGCCGCGTGCTGCTGCCGCAATCTGGCGTGCTGCTGAACAATGGCATGATGTGGTTCGACCCGCGACCCGGCATGCCGAACTCGATCGCGGGGGGAAAACGGCCGCTGTGCAACATGCTGCCGATCATGTTGACCGAGAACGGCCGGCCGTATCTGGCCGCCGGCGCCTCGGGCGGGCGGCGCATCATGGCGGCGGTGTTCCAGCTCATGACGTTCATCGCGGATTTCGGCATGGACGTGGAGACGGCGGCGCATCATCCGCGGATCGACGTCTCCAGCGTCGACAGTGCCAGCGTCGACCGTCGGCTGCCCGCCCCCGTGCTCGATGCGCTGGCGGCGGACGGCCCGCTGGAGGTCGTCGAGCACAGCGCGGTGCCGATCAACTTCGCCTGCCCGAACATCATTGTGCAGGCGGCTGATGGGACGCGCACAGGGATCAGCGACGCCGCATCCCCGTGGTCGGGGGCCGTGGCGCAGGCATGACGATGTAGGTGCGGCCGACTGCCCTGTCGGGTTCCGACAGGCATCCGTTCATGGTCTGTTTACCAATTTCTGGCATACTCGGGTAGTCGCAACGGCGCCGAGGAGCCAGTCCGATGACCCTGCAAGCCGACCAACCCGGCGACACACTCGATCCTGCCTTCACCGACTACCTGATCGCTGGCCTGGCTGGCGCACTGCCGCCCGCCAAAGACGAGGAAGCAGGCCGCGCGCGCCGCGAAGCCATCCGGGTTGCCTTCCTTTCGATGCGGCCGCGCAACCCGACGGAGGCCATGCTCGCGGCCGAGGCGATCGGCGCCCATCACGTCATCATGGACTGCTTCCGCGTTGCCCTGTTGCCCGAAACAGACCCGACAGCGGCTGCCCGCGCCCGCAGCAACGCCGCGACGCTGTCTCGCGTGAGGCTTGCCAACTTGCGCGCGCTGGAGAAGCCGCCGGCACCTGCCACTGTCCCGCCCAAGCCGTCGGCGAAGCGGATCTCAGATGCCGGGAGGCAGGTCGATATACCCATTCCCGAGGAGGCCGCCCAAGAGCAGATCCCCACGCAGGAACGCACCTATTTCCCGCGTGATCGGTTCGGGAATCCAATTCCGCTCTGGCGTTGGCAGGACATGACCATGGCGCAGCGGCGCGCCACCTATGCAGAACCCAGGAACGTTGTCGCGCTGCAGGAGGAGGCGCTGGCCGAGGAAGCGGCGATGATCGCGGCCCAGGCCGCGGCGGATGCAAATGAACCGGACCTCGCGGCCGACTTGCGGGTCACGCCGCAGCCGGCAGCTCCGTGCTGACCTGCCGGACCTTGCGGCGCGCGCGCGCCGGTTGCAGTGCCGCGTCCGCGACAATCGGGCCGGTCAGGCGTCGATACAGTTGCTCGTACTCCGCCGCCGCGCCGGACCAGTGGAAGTCGCGCGCCATGGCGGCCTGGCGCATCCCGGCCAGCACATCGGCGTCGTCGAATACGTCGAACGCCAGCTGGCAGGCCGCGAACAAGCCTTCGCCCGACAGGTCCGAGAACAGAAAGCCGGTCTCGCCGTCCTCGATCGTGTCGGCCAGCCCGCCGGTCGCGTGTGCGATCGGCAACGAGCCGTAGCGCTGCGCCTGCATCTGGGTCAGCCCACAGGGCTCGAAGCGCGACGGCATGAGGCAGAAGTCGCTGCCGGCCACGATCCGGCGCGCCATCGGCTCGTTGAAGCCGATCAGCAGGGCAATATGATCGCGATGGCTGCGCGCCAGACGGCTCAGCATGTGCTCGGTGTCCGGATCGCCCAGCCCGAGGATCGCGATCTGTCCGCCCGCGCGAACGATGTCGCGGGCAGCGTCTGCGACGATGTCGAGGCCCTTCTGATGCACGAGGCGCGACACCACGCCGAACAGCGGCCCCTCGGACGGCGTCAGGCAGAGCCCGATGCGCACGAGGTCGGCGATCGACTGCTTGCCCGACAGGTCGTCGGCCTCGAAATGGTGCGGCAGATACGGGTCGCGGCTCGGATCCCAGCTCTCGTCGATGCCGTTGACGATGCCTGACAGCCGGCCCTCGGCGGCGATGCCGCTGGTCAGGCCGTGCAGCCCACCGCCGAGCGCCTCGGTGGTGATCTCGCGCGCGTAGGTCTGGCTGACGGTGGACACGAGGTCCGCGTTGCACAGCCCGGCCTTCAGGAACGAGACGCTGCCATGGAACTCGACGCCGTTGATGTCGAACGCATGCTCGGGAATGCCGAGCAGGTGCATGCGTTCCCTCGGGAACAGGCCCTGATAGATGATGTTGTGGATGGTCAGGACCGTCGGGACGTGCGCCCCACGCCAGCGCAGGAAGGCCGGCGCCAGGGCGCTCTGCCAGTCATTGACGTGCAGAACGTCCGGCTGCCAGTGCATGCCGGCGCTGCCTGCGGCGATGTCCGCCGCGGCCAGCGCCAGACGCGCGAAGCGCAGATCATTGTCCGGCCAGTCGAGCCCTCGTGGTCCCGCATAAGGACTTCCGGCACGCTGATACAGCGACGGCTCGATCACCAGGTAAAGGATCAGGCCATCCGCCGTTCGCGCCTCGCCGATGGCGCAAGGGCCGACGCCTGAATGGCCCGGCAGATGTGCCACGATCGTGATTTCGCCCGCATTGCAGAGGACGTCCGGATAGGCCGGCATCAGGACGCGTACGTCGACGCCGCGGCGCCGGAGCGCGCGCGGCAGGCCTGCGGACACGTCTCCCAGTCCGCCGGCCTTGGCCAAGCCGGCGAACTCGCTCGTCGCGAACAATACCTTCATTGGGCTCCGGCGGTCTGGCGGTTCAGTTTTCAGGTAATAGGGCTAACGGAATCTTAAATCGCCGGTAGTTACTGTACGGTGACAAAAGCAACCTTCGGTAGTGATTCTTGTAGCAGAACCCGCCAATCCCGGGCAAGTGTCGTTTCGCTTACCGAGGGGACGTTTCGATCGGCGCACAGTTTGTGCGGCCGGAAGCAACGCAATCCTGGATTTGCGCCGCCTGATTGAGCCGGTGCATGATGAACAGCACGGCGCCGATCAGCGCCACGATCGCGATCAGCCCGATCAGCGCGCGGCGCGGGTTGGGGCCCGGATCGTCATCCGACATCAGACCGACACTCTGCCTTCCTCGACCGCATGGCAGGCGACCAGCACGTCGCCGTCCCGCGTATGGCCCGGCTTCTCGCTGCGGCAGCGCGTATTGGCAAGCGGGCACCGCGGATGGAACGGACACCCCGGAGGCGGCGCGATCGGGCTCGGCACTTCGCCGCCCACCGGCGTGCGGCTGCGGCCGATCAGTTCGAGGTCCGGGATGGCATCGAGCAGCAGGCGCGTATAGGGATGGCGCGGGGTGCGGAAGATCGATTCGCCCGGGCCGATCTCGACGATATGGCCCAGATACATCACGCCGAGCCGGTCCGACATGTGGCGCACGACGGCGAGGTTGTGGCTGATGAACAGATAGGTCAGGCCGAGCCGGCGCTGCAGGTCGCGCATCAGGTTGAGGATCTGCGCCTGCACCGAAACGTCCAGCGCACTGGTCGGTTCGTCGCATACCAGGAACTCGGGTTCCGAGGACAGCGCGCGGGCGATCGAGATGCGCTGGCGCTGGCCGCCGGAGAACTCGTGCGGATACTTCTCCCCATCCGAAGCCGCGAGCCCGACCTGGATCAGCAGCGCGGCGACCGTGTCGGCGATCTGGCGCCCCGAGCGGACGATGCCGAAGGCGCGGATCGGTTCGGCGACGATGTCGCGCACCCGCCAGCGCGGGTTGAGCGAGGCATAGGGGTCCTGGAAGATCATGTTCATCCGCCGCCGCAGTTCGGGCTGCGCGCGGGCTGAGGACAGCGGCTGGCCCTCGAAGCGGATCTCGCCCGTACTCGGCGCGTAGAGGCCGACGGCGAGACGCGCGATGGTGGACTTGCCGCAGCCGGACTCTCCCACCAGCGACAGCGTCGTGCCGCGCGGGATGGCGAAGGACACATCGTCGACCGCGCGCAGGCTGAGCCGAGGCTGATGGGCGATGACGCGCTGCAGCCAGGGCTTCGACACGTCGAAGTAGTGGGTGACGCCAGTTGCTTCGAGCATCGGCGCGTCGGTGACGGAGCGCGTGCGGAGCGGCGCTTCAGGCATGCGCGGCCTTGCATTTACACATCACAACGAGTGCCGGGTGCAAACTCCCTCTCCGCCCCTGGGGGCGGAGAGGGCCGGGGTGAGGTGGAGGGCCGATGCCAATGCGACGACCGGCCGCGACGGCACGCCGCCTGCGCCGCGCCGCCACCGACGCGGAGCAGCGTCTCTGGCATGCCCTGCGGGCCAAATGCCGGCCCTGGAATTTCCGTCGCCAGCATCCGGTCGGTCGTCGCGTCGTGGACTTTGCCTGCCCCGCTCGGAAAATGGCGATCGAGATCGACGGCGGCCAACATGCCGCCAACCATGTCGCCGATGCCGCGCGTTCCGTGGAGCTTGCCGGGCATGGCTATCGGGTCATCCGGTTCTGGAACAACGAGGTGATGGGGAACATCGACGGAGTATTGCAGGTCGTGCTGCGTGCGCTGGAAGAGGCCCCCACCTCACCCTGACCCTCTCCGCCCCCAAGGGCGGAGAGGGAATCGGATTTACACATCCGAACAAGCGCCGGCGCAAACTCCCTCTCCGCCCCGGGGGGCGGAGAGGGCCGGGGTGAGGTGGGGGACTGATGCCAATGCGACGACCGACCACCACGGCCCGCCGCCTGCGCCGCGATGCGACCGATGCAGAGCAGCGCCTCTGGAATGCGCTGCGTGCGAGGTGCCGGCCCTGGAAGTTCCGCCGCCAGCATCCGATCGGACAGCGCGTGGTGGATTTCGCCTGCCCGGCACGGAAACTGGCGATCGAGATCGACGGTGGCCAGCATGCTGCCAACCGCGTCGCAGATGCCGCGCGATCCGCTGAGTTGGACGGACATGGCTATCGGGTCATCCGGTTCTGGAACAACGAGGTGATGGGGAACATCGACGGAGTATTGCAGGTCGTGCTGGGTGCGCTGGAAGCGGCCCCCACCTCACCCTAACCCTCTCCGCCCCCAAGGGCGGAGAGGGAATCGGGGCCGCCCGGCGCTCAATGCTCATGACGGAGGTTCCTCCGCGTGCTGTTCTGCGTCCGGCGGCAGCACCAGGCCCGGCACCTTGCGCGACGTCCAGATATGGATGGCGTGCGCGAAATCCATCGGCGCATCGAGCGATCCGGCCTTGACGCTCAGGGTTTCAATCCCGTCCCTCGCATGCCACAGGCGCGAGCCGCACACGCTGCAGAAATGGCAGGCCATCGTGCGGCCGCTGTCCGTCGTGCGCGACCAGTTTTCCGTCGTTCCCTGCGTGACCGCGAATGCCGCACGGCGCACGGTCAGCGACATGCCAAATGCCGATGCCGACTGCCTCTGGCATTCGCGGCAGTGGCAGACATAAAGCCGCAGCGGCGCCTCGGCGATCGCGTAGCGCACCGCACCGCACTGGCAGCCGCCGGTGAGAGCCGCGTCAGGCATGCGTCGCCCGTTCGGCTCGTGTGGCCGCGCGGCCGGTGTGCAGCCAGCACGCGGCGCGCGTCACTCCGGCATCCAGCAGGTCGGGCCGCTCCACCCGGCAGCGATCGAACACCTGCGGGCAGCGCGGATTGAAGGCGCACCCTGGCGGAATGGCGTTCAGCCGAGGCATCGCGCCGTCGATCTGGCGCAGCCGCTCCACCCGGTGCTCGAGCGAGGGAATGCTGCCCATCAGGCCCTCGGTGTAGGGATGCGCCGGATGCTTGATCACCTCGACCACTGGCCCGATTTCCACCACGCGTCCGGCATACATCACCGCGACACGGTCGGCGGTCTCGGCGATCACGCCCATGTCGTGCGTCACCAGCATCACCGACGTTCCATGATCGCGCGCAAGCCGCTTGAGCAGCGTGATGATCTGCGCCTGCACCGATACATCCAGCGCAGTGGTCGGCTCATCCGCGATCACCAGCCGTGGTTCGGCGCAGAGTGCGAGCGCCACCACCACGCGCTGACGCATGCCGCCGGAGAATTCGTGCGGATACGCATCGATGCGCTGTGCCGCCGCGGGAATACCGACCTCCTCAAGCCACCCGATGGCGCGTCGGCGCGCATCGGCGTCTGACATCTTCAAGTGCGTCTGCATCGTTTCGACCAGCTGGTGGCCGATCGAATACAGCGGATTGAGCGTGGTCAGCGGGTCCTGGAAGATGGTTCCAATGCGCCGCCCCCGAATTTGGCGCATCGCCTCATACGGCAGGTTGTCGATGCGACTGCCGTCGAGCAGGATTTCTCCTCCGGCGATGCGGCCGGGCGGTTCCAGCAGGCCGATGATGGCCGCGCCGGTGAGCGACTTGCCGGCGCCTGACTCGCCGACCACGCCAAGAATCTCCCCGGCCTCGATGTCGAACGACACGCGATCGATCGCCCGCAGCAGCCCGCGGCGGGTCGGGAATTCGACCGTCAGGTCGCGAACGGACAGGAGAGCGGTCACCGCAGCCTCGGGTTCAGCGCGTCGCGCAGCCAGTCGCCGAGCAGGTTGATCGACAGCACCATCAGCACAAGCACGACGCCGGGGTAGATCGTCACCCACCATTCGCCGGAGAACAGGAAGTCATTGCCAATGCGGATCAGCGTGCCGAGCGAAGGCTCGGTCGGCGGCAGACCCACGCCCAGGAACGACAGGGTCGCCTCGGCGAGGATCGCGTTGCCCAGCGCCAGCGTGCCGATCACCAGCACCGGACCGATCACATTGGGCAGCACATGGGTCAGCATCACCCGCGCGGGCGACAGCCCGATGACACGCGCGGCCATCACGTAGTCCTTGTTGCGCTCCACCAGGGTAGAGCCGCGGATCGTGCGCGCGAATCCCGGCCACAGGCTGATGCCGATGGCGAAGATCAGCACGTAGAGCTGCAACGACGTGTGCAGCGTGCCGGGCAGCGCGGCACCAATCACGCCGTCGACCAGCAGCGCGGTGAGTATCGCCGGGAACGTGAGCTGGATGTCGGCGATGCGCATCAGCAGCGAGTCGACGAAGCCGCCCACGTAACCTGCGGCGAGCCCGACCGCGACGCCGACCACGACCGCGAAGCCAACCGCAAGGAAGCCCACGATCAGGCTGATCCGCGCGCCATACATGATCGCCGACAGCACGTCCCGTCCCTGGTTGTCGGTGCCGAACGGATTGGACCAGTCGGAGTCGGGCG
>Ga0210402_10000322_pt1 | contig 54958 bp, 63 predicted proteins | sample IncBWC7MmetaG_FD_161055 | JGI IMG/M metagenome (GOLD analysis project Ga0210402, IMG submission 161055) | Forest soil microbial communities from Barre Woods Harvard Forest LTER site, Petersham, Massachusetts, United States - Inc-BW-C-7-M | ecosystem: Environmental > Terrestrial > Soil >... | reverse complement strand
TCATTTAGTTCAATGCTAACGATATTCGCTGCTGCGATCAGGTCGGCAGGAATTTGCTCACGCTCGACCTGCTCCTGGCTACCATCTTCAAGTTCTGTTGTGTAACCCATATTCTTATTCTCCCTATGCCTTAATAAATCCGCGAGCTATTTGCTCTTCACGCCAATGCTCATTACATAACCTCTTACGAACCTTAATCCAAGCTAACGTTACCCTGTCCGTATCCGGCTCTTGAGCTAGATCTTTATCACAGACCTCGCACCTATGAGTCTTCGTAGTAGCTTTCTGTTCACTCGGAGCTGACTCAGAGGAAACAACCACAGGGGTGTCGACAAGCTTAGGATCTGGCTTACTCAAATCCTGTGCCCCGATAACATCTTGAATGGCAGCTACGGCATCCTCAACCACAGAAGGGGTCTCAGTAAAGACTCCGGTAACCTCATCCACCACTCCGTCAGGAACCTCATCAATAACCTCTGGTTCAGGTGCCTCAACCGATGCTTCTTCAGTGGTTACAACGGGTTCCGGAGCAACATCTTCCACCGGGGTGTTAGCCTCAGGGATATCGCCGGTTTCCTTAGGCTTTAGGTGATCCTCAATCAAAGTAACTAGCTCGCTCTTAACGATGTTCCCCGCAAACTTAATCCCAAGGTCTCTAGCCATCTTCTGAAGAGTAACCTTGTCGTGCTGAATGAGTGGGATCTCCTGTGGGGTAATCTCAGGTAGGGCACCACCAGACTGAATTGGTGGAATGACAATGGGTGTCTCGTCACCATCGTAACTGGGGATCTCTCCGAAGTCCTGAGTTTCCTTGAACTCATCAAGCCTTGAAACAATAGACTCAAAAAGAACGAAGTAATCAGCCTCAGAGAATGAAACGTCGATCTTCTCAGGAGTCGCATTAAGGCGGTCCTTTAAGAACGGCTTATCAGGCGTTGGTTGGAACGTAAGACTACGCTTCTGAACGCGCTTACCAGCCTCTGCCTCATAGTGAGTGTCCATCCAGCCAACAAGATCGAAGTCGTTGAAGATTCTCTCCTTGACCTTTCCTGACAACTGAAGCTGATACTCACGGCGCTGAACGGCATCATTTCCGGCACCCTCAGTGATAATCTTGTCTTCGTAGTGGCACAAAACAATCACGTTGATCTTGAGGTTCAATAGGCGAGTGAGCAACATCTGCATCTTGCTATCAAGATAGCCCCATGCCTCGAATCCTCGGAAAGCTGCCTCGTTGGGGTTCTTTAATAGCCACTCATCCTGGACCTTCCGCTGGAAAGCATCGATGGTATCAATAACGATTGTGTCGAAGTGCCGAGCCGCCAGCGGGCGGTTACATTCAGCATCAAGTTCAACTAAAAGGTCAAGCATCTGCTTGCTATTAGAAATGTCTACGAACTGAACACCACGGTCAGCAACTGAGGCTAGACCGCCCTCACAGTTTGCATACAGAGCCCGAGGGAAATAACTCGACCAGCGAGTCTTACCAACACCGGGACCACCGATGATGAGTGCTTTAATATGAGCAAGACCACCGGGTGCATACTGCTCCAGCCCCGTCGTTTGTATACGTAATCCCATTAATCCTTCTTCCTTGGTGAATAGCTTAATGATTCCATGAGTGCCGCCGCCTCACAGGACGACACGCCCGAACAAACTAAGATTTTTGGTTATCGTACTCTGCTACTAGATTGGAAAGACTTTCGAGGTCCACATTCTCATAGTCAACTTCGATACCGCGCTTCAGCGCATTCCGAATAACCTTACGCTCCCGCTCGGTAGTTCCACCCCAAACCCCTTGGTCATCCTGAGGATCAAACTTGAGAGCATACTCCAAGCATTTCCCACGAACATCACATAAGCCACATGTGCCCGTAGCTGACTTAGGCTGAACTCCCTTAGATGGGAAGAAAATGTCTGGGTCGACCTGCTGACAGAGTGCATCGACATCCCACTCCCGACCTATACGCAACTCTAAAAGCGACTTCATAAATGAAGAGGAATTAGATCGGCCATGGACTTCACTACCCACAGCACTGGGGGAGAACAGGGAAATCTCTCTTGAGAGAGTACCAGAAAGCATAATTAATCATCCTCTTCTTTGGGAAGACCAAGGCCACCGCAGAAATTTCTGAAGTCGCAGAACTTACAATTCTCACCACTGATACTCAAGGGATAAATATCAGCCTTGACTAGTGCTACGAACTGTTCTACAGCAAGCGCAAACCGCTGGTAGTCAAGGGTTTCCCTGATACCGCCGTCATTGTATTCGACGGTTCTAAGGTTAACCCAGCGGAATCTTCGCTCAACTCCCTGGAACCTCTCGAATAGATCAGCGCCGCGCTTCTCCCCGAAACCATCTTCACCTCGGAAGCCTTGCCAAAACTCAAGCTTAGTGGTCGCATAACAATAGGCTGACCCCTGCATGTTGTGGCGCAAGTACTTCTGTTCCTTACCGCTCTTAAAGTCGTCCACAGAGAGAACTAACTTGGCCTTACGGGGGCGCTCAACCAAACGGTCGATTGAACCCGCCAGCATATGCGGTTCATTCAGATCAGCATCCCAAGTTCCATCGATGGGAACTATAAAGCTGTACTCAAGACCGAGTACGGTATGCTGGTCGTACGGGAAGTTATCATGGTAGCTACGCAAGGCGGCAATACCCCTGGCGCGCATCTCGGAATATCCCTGCCTGGGTAGCCAGCCATCGTTCGGTACCGGCTCACAAATCTGCTCTATGTTCATTGGTTCCCAATAGTGAACGAATGTCTCTAAAGCAGTCCTAAGCGCAAGCGCCCGAGCGGCCTTCATCTCTTCCGACCGAGGCTTGTAATCTATTTTAGCCTGGTGAATCAGGCGTTCGTACACGTGAATCGCATAGTGCATGACTGACCCATAGGCCGAGGCACTATTTGAAGAGGAAGCTACGCCCGCGCGGCGATATCCATATTGAGCTGGACACCTAGCCAGGGCGGAAAGGTCGCTTTGATGTAAAAGCAATGTGACTCCAAGATTCTGAATGAATCAACCATAGCATCAAGGTCTGACAATTCTCTGCCAGGAACTTCTTTACTATAGCAGACATCCCGCCCCGTAAATTATGTCAGGGGCGGGATGTCGTTGGAGCAAGGAGAGTTAGCTGTGCACTCCGGTCCCTAGAGCAACCTCTTCACCCTTGGCAGTGTCAATAACTGCATCAGCCAGCGAAGCTACATGCTCAACATCACTCACGACAGTCCCGACCGTAGTCCCAAAAGCTGTAGGATATGCCGTAACAGCAGAAACTAGAGGTGAGAGCTGATTGGAAACGTTCGTTACTAGTGATTTCTCATGAGTAATGATTACTGCCGCATCGCTCTGAAGCTTAGCAATTTTCAAAGCAGTTCGCTTGTTAGCGTAAAGTAGCTGCGCAGCACCTGACACGATCAAGGCTACCACAGGGACGGATGCCTGAACCGCAGTCAGGTGGGACCAGTTGACATGAAGATCGGTCAGGACAAGTGCTACGGCAGATAGAATGTGAACCAGAGTAGTTGACCACCATTCCGAAGTGGTCCAACCAGGCTTAATATCAGTAGAGAGAGTAGTCATGACTTCCTTTCAATCAGTGGACGTGCTTGAATATCCAAATAACACCCACGATTATTCCAATAACAATTAGGACTTCTAATAACATTGTATCACGTCCCTCCTTATTCAGATAAGTGACGCTCTGCAAGTTCCTTCACACAGTTCCAGCCACAGTACCAGCGTCCATCTGGACCATCTGAGAATGTTGCCTCAACTTTTACCCATCCACGTTTAGGTCTACCGCGACCCTTAGGGCGTCCGCAGTCAGGATCATGATACTCTTCAAGGAAGAACTTACCCTCTATATCCATGACATAAACCCCTCGGGCTAAACTCCACCAACATGAGACGGGTCACTGTATTGCCCAGACCTGAAAGCGTCGGTCGAAGCGGGAGACGGTTCACCTGTGGTAGCTTGGTGAATTCTAGTAATGTCATCACGCATCGAGCTGCCGTGGTTTGCTGTCGTCTCCGCCAACACCTGCTGTATCATTTGATGATTGAGGCTAGACACCTGCTCTAGACCAGCGATGCGCTCAATAATACCTATCTTAGCCGGTACCCCAAGACGAGCTGGCTCCCCGTAGAAATCGCTGAAGAAGTAGTTGAACTTCTTGAATGTCTTAAAAAGATACCGAGTAGTAGCGGCGAAAACCGTGATGAGAGCTGTAATAACAACAGTAGCTGTGGAGATGAATTCAACCGTATTCAAGAAGTTGGACACTATTTCACCTACGTCGCTCGGGGAGGTTTGCCATAGTGTCTATATCGGCAAATAACCTAGGCTATGAAACAGTTCCACTACCACCTGGGCTCTTTGTCTGGATCGTATTACCAGTATTAACCTTAGTAGTACCTATTACTCCACTTAGCGCCATCAGATATCCAAATCCTGAACCGGAAAGCCCAAGCTGGCGATGAAATGCTTAATTAGAATACCCTCGAAGGTCAGGTGGAACTCGACCTCATAAGAACCTAAACCGCTAACAAGTGAACCAACATAGAAAGTACAGTAGGCCCCCGTATAAAGACCATTAGCTAACTGACGCCAACGATAGACGCTAGCAATACATAGTGGAGGTTGCTGTGGTACGGATGTTATATCCGTAAGTATCTCTGAACCAAAGGAAAAATGAGGCTTATCCGTGAAGGCGGCACCGAAAGTAAAACACTGGGGCTCAATTACCGTTCCCAATCCGGTTGCGGTATAGCTAGAAAGAACCCGTCCGGGGCGAGCCGAGTTCTCTTGTACCTGAGCGACCTTTGCACGGCGAGATTCCATGCTATTGAAAACATCATTCTGCGCCATGGTTAGAGTTTCCCTAGCTCGGTAAGATACAACTGAGTTTCTTCAGACAGATTCGCCGGATCAAACGCCCAGTTAGAGAAGGCGGAGATTCCCAGCCAGTGGGTATCTAATTCATAGGTCCACTTACCCGTCTCATTGTCGAGCGAAGAAGTTATACCAATCACGTAATGCTGGTCAGCCGCTTCAGTTACTCTTTCTATAACAGTTACCTGGTCATCAATTTGAATCTCTGGATTTCCGGGGATCGTTATCTTATCAGTGTAATACGTGAATAGCTGGCGAAGTGCGATGAGATCGGCCATTTTCTGGCATTCCTCTTCGGTGGTAAAGTACTGGTCGGACCAAACACCGACACGCCTAAACCCAGTTGGGGGTAGGTTGTAAGGATTGAAGCCCGCAGTTACGGCTCCAAATGACCCTCCAATGTTAGCAACAACGATACGCTCTCGCACATTGCTACTATCCAGTGTCGTCGTAAGGGAGATGATGGTTTGGTTCTCATCGATAACAACTGAGTCGGCAGTCCTACTGCCCTCTGTTAGAATACGATGACCAGGAAGAATCAAGTTATTTCCAACAGACCAAATGTTGGGGCTTCTGAAGATGAATCCACCAGTCTCATCACAATAACAAATGAATCCTAGGATGTCCCGGATATAACTGACGCCATCCATGAGTGGTTTCTTATCAAAGACATCATACGGTATGTCAATCCCAGCATCCAGCGGGCCTGCACCTGCACCTGCAAAAGTTCCTGACTTCTCTATATCTCCCCATAATGCACCCCTAGCAAGAACGGGATCAGGAGTTGGGGGGTAGACGTGCCTACCACCATCGCTATCTAAATAGAAGTCGTTGGTGTCATCTGGCCACCAGAACCCAGCATACGCAGCGAACATCTCAGGGATATCGCTGAAGTCCTGGTAGTTACCCTCGATGTGCGTACCACCATCGGTGTAAGTGGTAACCCCAGTGGCAACCTGGAAGTCCCTAAGGGCAGCCCTGTATCTAAACGGACCTATACCAGAATTCCACAAGTCATGGAAGGTGATACGCACATGAGAAATACCACTGAATGTAGGTAGTGGAATTACAGTTGTTGAATCTGCTGCCACTGAAGTGGAAAGCACATAGGGTACATCGCTACCGTTGGGAGCTGACACCGGGTCTCTGGGGTTGTAAGGTATGACAGCGCCACCCTGCCAGTTCGTTCCATCTCCAACTGAAACAAATACCTGATATGGGCCACCCTTGACGGCTATTCTAAATGCGCTAACAGTGCTACTAGGAATAGTACCCTCGACGTATTCAAAGGCATAATCTGAAACCGGGCTACCGTTACCAATGGAAAGCCAGTATGTATTTAAGTCGCCATCGAATGAATCAGTTGCATGATGACCGTGCTCGTTACCGTTAGCTCCAATATAAGGTACATCTGAATCGTGGAAATATGTAGGATGAACCCAGGCTGTAGATACGTGTGCTATAGGGGGATTAGCAACAGGGTGCTTGTGAGAGAAGAGGACTGGATACATTCCCACGGGGATAATTGGCGGGAAGCAGATTTGATCGATAAGTAGGCGCATTGAATCGCGCGCCGTTACGGTAATAGTCTTGTCCGTATTAATTTCGATCTTATCAATGAACCAAACACCAGAAGGTGTCATATGAGTATCTAGATCAGGAGGAAGATCGCGATCAATACCATAACCTTCATAAGTCTTAATCATCGCATCAGGGTATAGCCGGTTAGTCCAGGCTGTGGGTGAATGATCCCAACGGTTACCCCCGCTTCCCCTATGGAAGTCATAAAAACCAGCTTGATCAACGGCAGTATCATCCGGATCTGGAGCCACACCAAGAGGAAGTGCGCGAGTGTTATAGAGAACCATCGTCAAGGTCCCGGCATCCTGACCAATGCTACGATTCCATGTAATAGACTTTATATTAGGAAGCTCACGAGGCGCATCTAGGTTACCCCAATAATATGATGCATAAGCATCATTACTATTACTGCTAGCCGTGAAACTATTATCTGTAGTTATGCTACCATCCAATGGCTTACGTGGGGTCCATGCTGAACCAACGTGGATGTTGGTGCGCTGAACAGTAGCTCTCGCGTAGGGCTTATTGCGCCCAGTATACTGGCCTGAGAGCCACGTGTCGTGTTGAGTGGTATCTTGTAGGAGACGCATTAAATTCTACCTATCATGAATCCTGTTAGGGTCCAATTAATTCTGGCAGAAGAGTGGTGTGCATTCTTTCGGGTAATCGTAGAAATGTCACTCAATTGAATAAGCCAGGTTTGATTGTAATGGTCAGTTACCTCTATGTTACGCCCATTGTCAATCCAAGTCTGGAACATATCAATCTGAGCCTGAGTCATAGACGTTCCAGAGAATGTCCAAGGCTGTGGCCCCTGGATTGCTGTCATTACACCCTGCGTGCCGTCCTGGGTAGGGATGGGTGTATCTTGGTCAAGTGGGATATCCGCAGCATCTTGCTGGTTGGGGTTTGTGTGGAATATGTAATCAGCAAGATTACCCTCTGGGTCATGGAATTTCCAACGTCCGTTAGCGCTCACGTTATTGTGTACGTTCCGGAAGTCTGAGCGCTATAGCCATACGCACTTCTGGCTGTAACGACAAATGTTCTAGAGCCAGCAGAAAGACCAGTAATGAGCTTAGGTGACGACGTGGTCACATAGCTCAGTCCAGAAGATAGATCTTGGACTACAAAGTCCAGCACGGCTCCACCACCAACACCAGCGGTCCAAGAGAGGGTAATCTGGCCAGAAACGCTGGTGTTACCTGATAAACCCGTAACAGCCGTGGCACGCAAGGTCGTATCAGAATTAGGAACACCAGCCTGAACCCTACAGATAACCTGAGCATCTACACCAACTGTAGTTGATGCCGTATCTAAAATGAATCCAATTTGAGGAACTAGTGTGTTTGTGAAAACTTGATCAATACAAACATCAGTACTTGGAATCTGGTTATCACTAAAGATCGCCCGACAGACCAAAACGCCTGACGTATCTACCTGCGTAAAACTTTGATCCCACGTAGATACATATACGGTGTCACCCTGCGCTAGCCCATAAAATGTGACAATCTCATCTATTCTTACCAAGCAATTCGAAATTCCCTTAAACGTTAGGATGGTTATGATTGCAGCCTCTGCATCGACTATCTGGAAATCTTGCCCTGTTGGAACATCTCCGACATATAACCCAGTGTTAGGAAAATCAACAGTGTAAGCCACGCCTCCCGTTAAGGTATCTTGCGCAACAGCGCCTGCATTAATCGAAGGATCATTAACCCCACGAGTTGAAGTTAAGATATGAGTAGACGCTGTGGGGTTCAAAATAGATGGAACTAGCAGTTGCCACACAGAACCATCCCAGGCATAAGGGGTCTCGGGAACCGTAGAGCTATCTACATAAATCATAGGCGGAGAGGTCGGGCTAGTTATAGCTGGGGTTCCCGAACCAAATTGAACCGGGGTTCCACCGCCTCCCGAACCATCTCCGGTTAAATGCCAGGTTCCTGAATCGTAAACCCAAATCTCCCACGGTGTAGTCGTGGTATCAGCATAAAGAATCGGAGTAGTTGGTGGAGTTGTGACAGCGGGAGTTCCGGCTCCAAACTGAATCGGTGCACTCCCACCAGCTTGGTTCCAAGCTGATGCTTCATACACCCAGATTGTAAACGGAACTGTAGTTGTATCTGCATAGATAATAGGAGTCGTCGGGGGAGATGTTACCCCAGGTGTACCAGCCCCGAACTGGATTGGAGCAGAGTCCACATCACTATCACCCGTTATGTGCCAAGCGCCAGAATGGTATACGTAGACTGACCATGGTGTAGTGCTCGTGTCCGCGTAGAGGACGGGTGGGCTCGTGGTGGAACCGGGTGCGCCAGAACCAAACTGAATAGCACTAGGAACTGTGTCGCTGTCACCAACTAGGTGCCACGCTGATCCGTCATATGCGTAAATATGCCAAGGTGTTGTAGAGCTATCAATGTAGAACTTAGGGAATGTGGGGGTAAGACCAGTTGGTGCACCACTCGCATGCTGAAACAGGTCGGATACAACCTCGATCCAGACGGCCGTATCCGTCTCGTACATCCAGGTAGCGCGAGGGGTAACACTAGTATCTAGGTAGATGGGAGGGAAAGTTGGGGTTCCAATACCTGGCGCACCACTACCAACCTGAACAATACCAGAAGGGGACGTCAAAGTAGCCACCGCAGCCTCTAGGGCAATAACGCCCTGGGTTGCATTGAAGATACCAACCTCCATGGGATTGAGGCGCCTAGCAGCCAACGGCGTCCCACCCAGGGCGCCATTATTCCACGTCTGTTCTACGTAAGGTGGAGTAGGCATATTATTCCTTCTTATAGATTAACTGGGTATAGGTTTTCGGCTGGATAAAGGTGTAACTCTGGATAATCAGGGTCTGGAATATCCAAATCCTGAACTCTCCCGAGAAGTAATAGGGTTAAAATATATGTGTGATGCTCCGGGTTTCGATTATCGTGAACTGGCGTTGCTTTTATTGATCTAAACATTACAACCCATTGTCGACCAATTTCGTCGCTCATGAAAACTCTATAAGGCTTAGCACACCAACTTCTTAAATCATTCAACTGAGCTAATGTTAACACATCACCTGTAAGAGTAACGGCTCGACCACGCTTACCACCCTCCCATAAAATAGGAGTTCCTACCGGAGATGTTGTAGTTCCTGAAGTAATAGTCCTCTGAGATGCCATCGTTGAAACCTGAGCTGGGTTAATCGGGAACGAGAATGATGTGTTAGTGGTAGGGTCATTTAGCTGGAATCGGAGCACTCCGTCAGAATCAGGAACTGGAGTTCCGGGAAGCATAAAGGTCGGAGGAAGCGGATCGTCATAGTAAGCAAACTGATCCGAAACAGTAAAGGTCCCCAATGTTCCTGATGTATACCCACTAGTACTATCTGTCATTAACAGAATATGACTACCTGATGCCATAAATGGAACCTGAATAGGTGAACCAATAAGATCTCCGTCAGAATCAAGCTGGCGGTCACCGAGTTGAGGGGTTCCGTCTATCTCAAAGGTAATAATTGCGTTAGGTGTACCACCTGTAATCGAAGCAATTAGAACGTTGGGCGTACTAGTAAGCACAGAACTCGTTAAACGTAGTTGAAGAACGGGAGCCTCTAGGTCATAAGTAAGGTGACCATCAAGCGGCTCCGAATAGTACCCTAATGAATGAACCCGGACGTAATACTGTTCTCCCGCTTTGATTGTCCACGCCAATACTGGACCACCAGTAACGGGAGTTATGGTATATCCATGATTTGGGATTATGGCAGATTGGGTAGAATCGTAAACAACTCCGGGTTCGGAAGACGTACCACGAAGAGCCATCGAAGGAAAATCTGCCGTAGTAGCAGGACCTCCTGCGGGGAGCGCGAAAACCTCCATGAATACAGGATCATTTGAAACAAAGCGAACGATGTTACCAGCCGGAACGGAGGCGTTTACTATGCGATACCAGATCGTTCCTTGGCTCAAACCACCAGAAGGTGCAGTTCCACCAAGAATATTCTCTCCAGATTCCCTACTTGAAGCTATAGTTGAAAAAGCAACCGTAACAGGAGATCCCCCGATATCCGCAAGATGATAAGTTATCATTGTAGCACTGGCTACATTATCGTTAGACGGTGGATTGTAGACAGCGGAAGTCGCAGAAGCGGAGCGCGTTTCAGCGCCCGATCCACTTACATCTATTGTCGTTGGCATATTAGGCTACGGTAATCTCAATCGTGTTGGTATCAAAACGTAAAATCTGATTAGCTGCACTAATAGTTGCAGATCCCGTGATTGTTCCAGAATCTAGTAAGTCGCTAGTCGCATGATCAAAGAAAGCCCAGTGATCAGGAGTACCAGACCAAGCTGCCGTGGAAACCGGGAACCTAATCGGAATACCTACCAGTTTAGCATAACTGTTTGTAGGTAGGGCGTTAGGAAAGATGGTACTATTATTCCCTAATTGAACTCGGGCATAACCACCTGTTGAAGTTAACTCCGTACCTGCGCCAGTAGGGTCTCCAACGAAGAGGGCCATGTCAATTAGAGCCGGTGTACCGGCAGCCCTACCGTCCCCATAAAAAGCATCCAAGGCTATACCTCGCGCCTGCTTCGACGTACTACTACCTAGTGGCATATCAAACCTTCCGAGGTGCTGTCGTAACCGTTGTCAACGGGTTAGCTAGGTACTGTGACAATATAGCCTGCACGGCTGCTAGATCAGTACCGTTGATTACAATAGAAGTATTGTTTGTTATAGGCATAACATTATACCCTGCTCCAACGCCACTTGCCGCAATCGACCGCTGCACCTCATAAGGAGTTGGGATATTTATGTTACCCAAGTTGAACTGCCCTGATGCCTGATTGGCAACAGAAAGAATCGTCTGATTAACCTGAGTTAGCTCATCCAGAATCTGGCGTGCTCCTTGGGAACCAGCCTTCATAGCGGTAAGCTGAGCCTTTAATGAATCTCTAGTCGAATCAAGATAGTTAATATACGCAGAGGCTGTTATCTGATGGAGATTAAATTGATTCTGTTGATCAGTGAACTGCTGACTAAAAGCTGCCTGACTGGCATTGGAAACCGCTGCTGCCGCCGCATTCTGATCCTGAATAAGCTTAGTGCCACCAACGCCCGTAGAAACATCCTTAGCAACTGCTTGAGCGGCCGTCCTTGCCGCCGCTTGGGCAACGGCAACCGGGTTAGTTTGATCGATGTTCGATGTATTAACAGCACCCGCATATGCAGTATAAGCACTTACAACAGAAATAATGTCCTGATTAATAGACTGCTGGGCTTGCGCTATAGCCTGCAAATCCCCTGGAGTCGTAGATCTAAGTGTCGCCAGTTTAGCCCTATCATTTGCAAGTTGCTGACTTGCGGTACCTAGGTCGTTTCCTGGCTGGATAGCGGCGAGGGCTTGTAGACCGGCGATGTTAGTAACATCGATTGCTGCCGTTGCTCCCTGTTGAGCAGCTTGCCTACGCAAGGAAGCCGCAGCACCGGGATCTGCTGTTACGTTCGCCTGAGCTAACAGGGCCTGCTGCTGAGCCTTAGCCTGACCAACAACATCCCCAATTGCGACGCTCGCCTCTAACTGAGCGGCGGAATCTTGTTGTTGAGCCTGGGCAAGAGCAAGCTGATTCTGCGCGATAGCAGCCTTATCCCTATTTAAAGTATTCTGATCAGTAATCTGATTCTTTAGGTCCTCATTATACTGACCCTGTGCGGCTAAGACCGTCTGGGTTGCCTGTCCAATAGAAGATCCAGGAGAAGAAACGGCAGCTAGTTGGGAAGCACTTACACCAGCCTGCTTTGCTAGGGCCGCTGCTTGAGTATCTACGGAGGGAGCGGAACCACTGGCTGTCTTATTCAGAAGGGTCGAGATTGGCGTAGTGGTGCTAGAAAGTAAACTCTGCTGAAACTTAATCTGGGCAGCTTGGTCTAGATCCTGCTGGAGCGCCTGCCCGGTGTCTGTTTGGGCCGCTGTGGTAAGCCCCTTTAGCTGAGTGGCTAGGTTGGCGGCTACATCATTAGGAGCCAATAGACCAGCCTGGAAGGCGGCAGCATTCTTGGCATATGTTGCCAGCGCCGTCCCTTGGGCTAGTTTAACCTTCTGAATCTCATCATCAATAGCACTTAAGTCGGCACCCGGATCGGCCGCTGCTAACTGAGACCTAAGGGTTTTCAAGTTGTCCAACTGAGTGGTCAGTGCAGCACCCTCTGAATCAACAAGAGGGTTTCGACCAGCGTTTGCAGTATTCTTCTGAAGATTTAGAGCCTCTAGGGACTGCTGTGAGCTTATGCCAATGTTGGATATATCTCCAACCTGGGTCTGGTTTAGATTTGTTCCCCCAAATGGATTAACGTTTTCACGACCAGATTGCACACCAAAAGCAGCAAGCCCACTCAACTCAGGAGCTAGTTGAGCAATGACACTCTTCTTAAACCCCTCTGTTGCAAGCTGCTGCTCAAGTGCTGCATGTGTTGCGTCCCTGAGACCCTTTAGTGCCTCCGGGTTCTTAGAAAGATCTGTATTCTCAAGCTTATTCTTACTGATATAGTCGTTTGTCGCTTTTGTAACAGAAGCAGCAAGATCAGATTTCTGACCAGCGGTTAGCTCAGGATTTCCATTCTTAGATACACCTAGGGCTGCTTCTGCGGAAGATCCCTGGAACTGTGAAATTGTCCTCGCACCAATATTCGCAGCAAAAGACGCTCCTTGACCAGCGCCCAGGAATGACCTACCCTCAGAAGACTCTTTAATAAAAGCTGCTAGCGCATCCTGTTGTTGCTTTACAATTCCAGCAGGATCTAGACCAAGCTGCTTAATATTCTGCGTACCAGCAGTAAAGACATCTGAATTATTGAAGTTAAACTGTCCCGTTGGGTTGTAAACCTTCTGCTGCGCGGCAAGAGCTTGTGCAGTATCAGCCTGATTCTGGGCTACCTTAGCAGCCTGATCAGTTGTTCCAAGTCCCGCAATTCCAGAAACAAAGTTGGTGTAACTACCAATAACACCACCCGAGGATTGCTTTGCAGCAGATGCAGCAGTTGAAGCATCTTTTGCTGACTGCTGAAGCGAATTAGCATCTGTGGCATTAATACCTGTTGCGGCAAGGTTGTTAATTGAGTCAATTGCCCTACTCTGAGATCCGGCCGCATTGTAGATAGCCTTGTTAATCTCAGCAGCACCGATCGCTACCGCCCCCCCAATGAGGGCTGTTCCGCCTATCGAAGCCCCACCCAGGCTAGCACGAGAGGCGCCCAAGAAGCCACCAACGGAACCAGTAAGCTGCGCTAAAGCGCCGCCCTTCTGGGCTACTATATTTTCCTCTTCCGAAACGGTATCTCCGTCTACGGCTACGGTGTGTGGAACGGTGCTCTCTGTATCGCTAACAACGGCAACAGTATGATCCTGAATTGCCTTTGTCGCTACAGCGAGTGCCTCGGTGAAGCGAACAGTTTGAGTAGCAGAAGTTGCCTTCTTGGTACCCTCCGCTGAAGTAACGTCTGTAGCAACAACACCGCGACTAGCTGTTAACTGACCCTTAATGAATGATCCGAGAGTAGATAGACCACCCCTAATACCGCCCTGCTCTCCACCCTCCCTGCTTAAGGCAGACAGGACAAGTAGGAGTTCAGTTCCACCAACAACTATCTCCTTCAACGTTCCCGGAAGAGTGTTGAAAACACCAAGAGCCTGATCAATTCCCTGTAGTCCAGTCTTTACAGACTCAAAGGTTAACCCTAGTAGGGTAAATGCCCCAGTGTTGGTAATCTCAGAAGCTAAATCCTTCAGGTCAGCCGAGAACTGCCGCAGTTGACCACCTAGTGTGTTCTGCTGATTTATAGCTTCCTGTTGTGCCAACCCTGCATGTGTATTAGCAAAAGCAACCGTATCAGTTATCTGCGCCTGAGACTTCAAGACTGAGATAAGAAGATCTCCGGAGCGCGCGCCACCAATCGTCTGCGCGAAGTGGGCTTTCTCAGCATCGGTTAGCTTAGCGTAAGCTCCCGCAGCTTGCTGAAGTTCGGTGGCGACGTTTCCAGTGTTCTGAACACCCAGTGTCTGAAGACCTGTCTCAAACTGGGCGCTTCCCCCTTTAGCAAGAAGGCGACCCAGGCCAGAGGGGTCTGCTCCTTGACCCTTAGCCGCTGCCGCCGTAGCAGCAAGGCTTGCCACAGAGAAGCCAGATACACCCGCGAGATCACCGCTTGACTGAAGACCCGATAGGACATCAGTGGGGGAGGCGTTGAACGCCCTAGATGCAGCTAGCACCGCATCTGAAACTTGACCCTGCTGACTGTACGAAAGGTTGAACGCATTAGATACAGCTAAAAGCTGTTGTTGCGCCTTCTGGACTTCCTCGCCTGTAATTGTGGCAATGATTCCGGCTTGCTTTACCGACTCATTGAATACATCCTGCGCTGAAGCACCTTGTGCAATGGCAGAACTATAATTCTTTACACCAGCGGTACCAGCATCCAGGGCCTGAGAAGCATCTAGCCCATACTTCGCCCCGTCCGCGATAGCTCCATTGATACTTAGTTGACCAATACCTGCTTGACTCTCAACGCCCGATAGATTAACAAGAGCTGCCTCATAAGTCTCTGTCTGAGAGATTAACTCATGCAGACCTTGGGTTGCGATACCAATACCCGCACCTGCCGCTGCGTACTTGGTTAAAACACCGGCAGTACCGGCTAGGGCTCCCACGAACGAATCAGTCTTAGGCGCCTCAAAACCTCTACCCGTGGCACCACCAAGATAGGTTCTCAGAAGACCTGGATTAGGGTTATTGATATTATCGAGCTTAGCCTGCTCAGCCTGCGCGGCAGCTAATCTTGTTACAGCAGCTCTCTGAGCTGCCTCTTGATCTTGGGATGACAATATGGGCTGAAGGTCAGTGCGCACTAGGCGACCTTCTTGACTTACCCCATACTGCTGGTTGAGTCTAAGATATTCTCCATTCAGAACACCCTGTGAGAATAGCTCCTTACCAGCCTCCTGCTGCGCCTTTAGTTCAGCATTGGCGCGCTTCTGGGCCTCAGCTTCAGCTTGTGTTTGTTTTACACCAGTGGACTGTTGAAGCTTCTGTTCGGGAGTAAGCGCAGGGAATACGTATCCCGTATCGCGTGCAGAGGTAGGTGTCTGAACAAGTGGAAAAGCACGCTGTGCTGTTACCCTGGTACTATTAGCCGCGTTACCAATCAGCTTTAATTGTTCAGCGGCAAACTTTCCCGTGGCTGCCGCTTCTACCTTAATCTGATTAAAAACCTGAGTGTAGGCAGTTCCCAGGCTCTTTCCTACTTCAGGGTCACGGACCTGCAAGAGGGAGGGGACCTCTTTAGTGAAAGTATTAATCTCCTCCTTTACTTTATTCAGAGAAGATAAAAACCCTGCGCCAACTTCCGTCCCTTCCCCTATAGTATGGAGTTGCTCATTGAGTTCCGTAATAGCAGGACGAAGTTTAGTCTCCAACTGTGAGACTAGGACGTTTATTATACCGAGCTGGGCACCATCGCCGGAAGAGGCTGCTATCTGCCGCGCCTTCTCGAACATAGCTTCGAGGGCGCTAAGGGTATCGCCGGGTTCGAACCCGCTTGTTATAATAAAGTCTTCGTTACTCACTTCTCACCTCTTCCACATCTCAATTACTGGATCAAAATTATCCATTAGGGGAACCTCTTCTACCGCCTCGATAGAACCTGAACCACCGCTTCCCTTAATCTTTAATTGTCCGAAATACGCTTCTAACGCCTCATCGTCAAGCCAAATATCTTCTGGTGGGCAATCGTCACCTAGCTCCATCCAACCTAAAACACTTAGAGCATGACTAACTGCAACGTTTAAATACCAAGGACACTCTCCGATACTTCTATCCGGATAGAGTGCGTCGATTCCGCCACCACGCTTGGCAGAGGAGACGACGCTGAGGAACTCTCCTGCCTGTCCGAGAAACGGGCATCACGTGCCGACATCCCGATGGACCCAATTGATGACAATAACTCCTGGAAGAGTTCAACTGGTAAATCTCGGACCTCTTCCACTGAATCGAACACCCTAATACTATGATTACACTTAGAATGAGAATCTACAGTGAAAGAACTATCTTCATCACCCTTCTGGGCATTACATTCACGAGTAGAAAAGTAAACTTCGTTAAGGTTGAACTCTGCTATAGCGTGTTCAGTTCCCCGACGCTGCAAGTAGAGTTCTCGATACTCTTTAAGAAGATCCTCTGGGCTCATTCTTTCACAAATACTACGCTCATATGAAATCTTCTCGTCTAACCGGCGCTCAAGTTCTATAACCCATTCCCTGTTTACCTGAGCAAGATATTCTTGCTCTTCTGGGCTAACATGGGAAGTGTCATTATCAGCCCTTTTGAGCATTTCTACACGCTCAGACCAATCCTCGTGTACCTGAATTTCGTCCACCGACTCCTGGTACCACTTTATATAATTGGTATTCAGAATATCATCGATAGACTCTTTGCGAGATCTAAGATGAAAATTATCGGTCATTGCTTCAATCTCATTCGAAATACCAGACTCTAGAGCACCAACAATCCTAGCACGCACAGCCTGAGCATTTCTCTTGGCCTCATCAGCCTCAAACGGATTCATAACTTGAATCCACATAACGGTACCATCATCAAACTCTTTAACGGTTCCGCGAACATATAAATCCGTTAACTTCTTGTACTTGGCCTTAGCCATTTAGATCCTCCAATTTCTTTTCCATTTACCTCATTGTATCATCCCCATAAAACAGAAAGCAGGGACGAGACGCCGATTAAGGCGAATCAATTCCCTGCTTTCTTGTAGAGCAAAAACCAATTCAAAGATTAAGCCTGGACAAGACCCTCTGGTACAACGTAGAAGAAGCCCTGGTTTGATTCGAATGGGAAGGTGTATTCCAACTTCTTATTCGCTGCACCAGAAACTGGCGGAACGGTGAGAAGAGCGTCTGGAATGTAGAGATCCTTCAGAATCGAACCATCAATCGGTGAGGTAAGACGAATAACAATCGGAACGGTAGCCGTGTTAAGGGCACCCGCAACCTCAGTCGCCGTTGCTACACCGCCAGCCTGCCGAGCACGCTGGATCATCTCAGCTACGTTGCGAGGACGAATCTGAATGGTTCCAGAAACGGCCGGAACGTCAAAGTCCTGAGAAACAACCTGAGTGTTTCCGAACTCCTCATTCTTGTCGAGGGTCACCTTCCAGTCCGCAGTAACAGCCTGAACGGAAATCCACAACTTACTTGGGTCAACAGCGTCAGCTCCAGTGCTACCAGTTAGAAGCGCACCGACATAAACCTCAATCTGGTAACCACGGATAGCGGCTGGCTTAACAATGCTGTCGATCGTGTGAACACTCTGAGGATAGTTCGCAACAGTGTTAGAAGAGTAACAAATGCGGATCTTCTCGGTAGACGGAACTGCCGCGAGGATAACGACCGTAAGGGTTGCGTGACCAGAAGTAACTGTACCAACAGTCTCAGTGTAGTCCACGCCGTAACGAAGACGTGTACCGTTTGAAAGGGAAACGCCAAGCGCATAACGAGTTCCAGTTAGAACGTCTCCATTGTACTGGTAAGCCTCGTGTGTCACTGCACAGCTCTGGTTGATCGCGTTAGTTCCGACAAATTCTTGGGTGTAAGCTGAACCAGGTGTGTAGAAGATCGAGTCACCCTTAAGGGTAGCAGTCTGCTCAGCAAGAGCTGAAACACCGTACTTGTAAGACATTGACTCAAGAGTCAGGTAAGGGGTAACAATCGACTGTGAAACATCGTAGGGGGCTGAGTCCGTGCGGCCCTTCTTGAACTCACCAAGAACATCGATCGGGATGTTTGCAGCAAGATCAATCGGTACGTGCGCTGTAGCCGTAGTGTTAGTCAGAAGGGCCTCAGTAGCCGCAGAAGCGTCATATGACTGTAGCGTCCAGCTCAGGTCCGGAATATCGAAAACGGTAGCAACACCGAAGTAGTTACCGCACTCATAGACCTTCGTGGCGTTACGGTTAATCGTACCCGGACCCACGGTCTGAGCGCGCTCAATAAGAACTTGGTTTCCAACTGTAATAAGCTGGCCAGCCTTGGTAGCCAAAGAAATCGCCTCCTCAATTTTCCCGGCGCAAGCCGCCAAATAGTTAGACCTCTTAGCCTCACTTCTATATCGGCTAATTTCCTACGTAAACAAACCTACCTAAAATTACGGCGAAGATTTTCTCGTAATTTTGTGACTATACGCTCCTTGGCGCCTTCGAGCCAATTATTAAAACCGACTTGAATATAGTCGTACGGTTGTATTGGCTTATTGATAGTAATTAAGAACACCCCTCGTGGAAGCTCTCCATTGCGCCCTCCCTCGTGAGCAGACTCGTCACTCTTTAATGCGCGACTTCGAAACTGGCCTTTTGTATTACGTAAACCACCACCCTGAGTCAACTGAACCAGCTTAGCGGCATCATGTGCATCAGGACGGGGAGGGAGTCTGCGCCCCCCCTCATCTAAAAAGAAACCTAACAGGGTTCTTCCAACAAAGATATCAGTACCCTGGTCGATTAGTCGAAAGTATCGCTGAGCGGACCCTTCGGCTAACCCCTGGCCGACGATAAACCCATCTCCACGTACTTGACGGTTATCAGATGCAACAATTGCCTCTACCAGATGATTGCCGCGCTCCTGGGGACGATCCCTTTCGCGCACCCTATCTTGGAGCGCCTTCTGTTGAAACTCTTGCAGAAGTTTAGCTTCACTTTCCCAAACGGAAATATTCTGGTCCCCCGAAAAGAATTCAACCAATCTGCTACTCTTAGTATTATTGATAGTAGCAGAGAACTTGATATTCTTAGAGGCCATTTTTCCCTCGCTCTAAGCGCTGCTGGCTGGCATGAACTTGACTTAAGAGCTTAATCGCTTCCTCAGAAACCATCCAACCCTCATTGGTTACCTTCACAACATCCCGGATGAGATCATAGAATACGCCAATTGAATCAAGAACCTTCTGGCGATACTGCTGCTGGTCCTGCGGGGTGAGTTTACTCCACCAAGCCTTCTGCTCTGCGGCACCCATAATGGACGCCACAAGACGCTTGCGCTGCTCGGTAATTAGCTTTATTACTACGTCTTCAGCCATATCCAATTCCAATCTCATCTATTGTAGATATTCTACATGAGCCTCAAAACGGCACACTCTCCAAAACTTCCTAAAGTCCTGAGCCTGGGCTGCTGCTGGAGTTAATAATGGCCCCTGTTCGTTGTCAACTTCCCAGGTATCACCCGAAGGGACGGGTGAAGAAGGATTCGTGTAGTCATTTATATAAGATGTATCTCGATACTTACGCAGAATATCCATTACATCGAGCCCTATGCTCCAAGCAACACCACGATTCTCACCATAGATGTCTATAAAAACTGGAACATTGTAATTGAATAGACCATCACCCATCTCAGATGGTTTACGAACCCCAGGTACCCCGATAGAAACTGAAACAACATTTGGAACTATCTGATAACCCGGAACATCCTCTTCATCTGGCTGGAAATCTATGTAAGTGACTGGAGTAGATTGCATTGGGGGGGTTGATCCAGACCACCCGAGTGTTGTCAACTCACCCTTTATGGTCTCAAAGATTGACCTATGGAGATGCCTATCCCTAAACCTCAAAGTAGTCATGATTACGTTTCCAACTCAGCAAGCGCGTGAACGGTGTAAACCGTAGCATCGAAAAGGCCAACTGACGGCTCTGTGTGATGGTAGATGTATTTCTCTCCACGAATAAGAACATGGGAGAATCCAACAACTTGCGCGTAATCCACATCAAGTAGCGTAATAACCACCTTAGCAGGGGTTATTTCACCAAAAGGGGTCTGTTGATCGTCTGCATTTCTAAACTCGATAGCGCAATCGACCTTGATAGATGGAGGAGTAACGGACGTTTTTGTTGCAGTCGGATCGAAGGGAAAATTCTCCCCGTCAACACCCTTATTGTACGTTGTTGTAGTGGGCATATAGAACGCAGCCTGCTCATCCAGAGTTTCAGGAGACGCCATCTGCATGGCGAATTTGATCCCAGTTCGAAAAGCTGCTGAATCGAACTGCGGGTTACTGCCCGCCATCAAACTTGTCCGTAAGGATCATGATAGTCGTATGCACGATCGATGTCATCGCTGTAGCTGAAGTCAAATCCTGGGTAATATCCGGTAGCCTTGATGAAGTAAGCATCAGCCATGCTAAAGGCCATACCGGCGCCGAAGTTGCGGAACAGCTTGAGGATATCTATCTTGCGCTGCTCAAGATCCTTCAAGATTGTTGTCAGGACGTTCGAACCCTGCTGAGTCTCGAACTCGACTGGGCCTGCCTTCGCGCGGAATGTGGTATTACGAGCCATCAACTCAGCTCTAATGATGCGTGAACCAGCATAGAGGACGATTAGGGAAATTTGGGGAGGAGTAAGAGCTGGTGTAACTATACCTGAATCGGGGTCGTAGGAGAATAGGGTCGGGTTGATGAAAAACCCATCCATCTGAGCTTCCGCCATACCGTCCATTAGGGAGCCAACCAGATCGTCATCTGACGTGTTTGGAAACACGGTCGCAAAAGTTCCAGGCGTTGCCACCATTCGGCGCAAAGAGTCAGTCCAGTCGGACAAGTCGGTAGTGGTCATGATTAACTTATCGGCTCCTGATGTTAGTTAGAAAAGACTCACAGTTGCTTCGAGTTCCAGCGGAGCGCGCTAAGACTAACGTACCCATTTGTTCCACTGTTAAAATACGGACCGACGCTAAGTGATCCTGGGGAACCAACTCCGGACCCTAGCTCGGCTAATCCTTGAATATCTGAGCGGGCAAGCCCGGTTTGGCATTCAAGGATAAACAGCAACTGATTCTTTGGAAGCGCGCCAAGAGCTGCGGTGTTAACACTAACACTAACAGTTCCGCTCTTAATCAGACCTCGAAAACTTCCAATCCCGTTCTTATTTACGCCAAATGACATACCCATCCAGGTTGTCTGCGCAGCGTCATAGTTAACCCAAGAGTTAGCCATAGTTGGGTTGCTCCAGAACCACCCGTTATTAACACTTGGAAGAACGATACCCTCAAGACTTACGTATGATGAGCTGTTTCCACCATTCTTGTAGCTCTGAACGGTCACACCACCAGACACGTCGAAGTCGAGTCTGGCTGTACCTGTCGTTCCAGAACCGGAAGCAACAAGAAATAGATCCTGTAGATCAGTATTATGAAAACCGGAAGGCAACGTTAAAGCAAGAGTAGTGGATGATCCGGCTTTCGTAATAGCTCCAGATAGGTGCATATCACCACAGTCATCAATAAAGGCTCTAGGAGGTGCTAATCCACTACCTGCGGCCGACCAACCGGAAGCTAAAGCGCTAGTGAGGCTAGTCCATGCAGGGGCCACTAAATCTTCAGCCATAAATGTAACCCCAGTTAAAGAAATATAAGAACCCGCAGTACCATTGGTGAATAGGTTTACGTTACCGTTTGCTAGAACTTGAATCTTTCCACAACCAACGTCTGTTACACAGTTGAAAGCTAAAGTATAAGCCGGGCGATACCCTACCGGCAACGTAAATAGCGTTCCCCCCGTCCATGTACCTGAAGCAAGTAAACCTTCCAGCCAGACGCAACCAACCTCGTCAAGACGAAAACGAATACGTCCGAATGATTCCATAAGGTTATGGTTCTGCTGATCATAGGAGAATTGGGTCATCGTAGGCTCACCAGTTTGGCCTGGGTAATGCCACCTGTTATCCGGAGTTGATCCCTGTGTAGATTCAATACCGAGGCGACCTATCACCAAAGCAGAGGTAGTGCGCCCATCGGGTGCGAAACGTATTTTGCCTGTAGACTTAACCACAAGATCACCGGCAGCGGAACCTGTAATTCCATCATTCGTTGCTGAAGCTAATTCAATCAGGGCGGTGTCTGATCCTGTATCTGCAAAACTAATACTCGGATGGCTCACTCCACTTATCGAAAGAGCCCCCACCGTCCAGCTACCACTGGTTGGAGGGCCAGCTAGATAACGAATACAGAAACCGACAACCTGATAGGGTGGGTACTCACTAGCGGACCCTGTGGCTCCGGGAGTCGTGGAGTCAGTGTTACCAGTCAGGCCAGCACCTGAAGTTTGTGCTGAAGACCCGGTTGCAAACCCCGTAGGTGTGGTTGCCGTATGAGTTTCTACCCATGATCCCGTCGTCACGCGGCGCAAGTAAAATCCTGGCGTTGCCGCCGCTAATGAGATTGCTGCTGCACCATTATCACTCAATGGGTGTGTATGGGCGGCTTCAGTATGGGTGTGAGTTGCTGAACCTCCTGTTGCACCCATGGCGAAACCACCACCAGAATCAAGACCAACTGGAACACTATCTTTCAAGTTTGGTAGATTAAAGGTGGTTGATCCGTCACCCGCGCCAAAGGTTGTACCAATAGAAGCAAATAGAGTTGCATAGGTTGTTCTAGAAACAGCCGAACCATCACAGGATAACGTTCCATTAGGAAGAGATCCACCATACATATAGATGGAACCAACTGGGATATTAGGAACGGTCCACGTTCCAGGAGATCCACCAGTAGTGCAAACATATAACCCGCCGTCTACCGATACAACATAATCACCAGCCTGGAATGTACCCGTAGTAGGTGGCCCCGAAGGGTTCGTGCACCCAACGTATCGACCAGTAGTAGTTCCAGTACTTCCGCCCGCCTTAAACATAGTCGCTGCGGTAGACCCAGATGAGTCTCTCGACATAATACTCATAGCAGTAGATGATGCTGTGCCTATGCCATCACGGAACGCCCTCCAGCCGGATGATCCATCTGAAATGAGCTGGAATACCTGATTATACTTATCCATTCCAATGGAAGCATTAACGGCATCTATTGTATCAGCACCATTTGGAGCGATGGTAATTGATCCATTCGTAGGATCAATTAAAGTGATTATTACCCAATCCCCCGCCGCTGTTGCGCTTGCAGCGGGGAGGGTTGCTGTTACCGCCGCCGCTGGGGTTACCTGGTAGGCGGTACGAGTGACGAGAGTAAAACTTGCTGTTTTAGTTGATGTTGCACTTGTTCCAAGCTGCTTCCAGGTTCCAGGTGACCCACCTGCGGTGCAAATATATAAGGCACCGTCCTGGGAAGCTATAAAGTCCCCAGTATTAAAAGTCCCAGAAGTTGGTATACCTGAGGCGGTTGATCCCATGTAGCGGCCAGCGATAACACCAGTTCCCCCATTTACGGATAGGGGACCGACTAGGGATTCACCATTCTTACTTAAGCTAGTACTGGGCATGTAATGATTATACCATTACCCAACAACTACGACCCTATAGGCACCTGCGGAGATAGCAGAAGCCGGGGGTCCAATAGTCAAGGTGTTTGAATCGTGCACAGACCAGTCCAGATCTACGGCGGAAGCGTCTGCTGTAACAACACCACCAGAGGCTGGAAGGAAGGCCACCATGACTGAGGTGGTTCCAAGACTATGGACTAGAGTGTTCGTACCACCAGCAGAGATAGCTGGAATGGATGCGGAGAACACGCCAGGAACGCCAAGGGCAGTCTTAAGGGCAGCTAATGAGGAAACACCAGTACCACCGTTTGCGGCGCTTACGGGAGTGCTAAGTGAGATTGTGTTACCAGACTTCGTAAGGCCGGTTCCAGCAGTAATCTCCCCGGCACCAGAGAATTGGGTCCATGCAATGTTGTTAGTTCCATAAGTGAATGCAGCCCCAGAACTCGGAGTGCTAACGACGAAACCACCGGAACCGTTAACGGTACCAGCTTCAACAAAGACGAATACACCGGCCGGAAGGTTCGTTCCAGACATATCTGTCGCACGAGAAACTGATAGGTTTGTGGTGTTCGAGGTAACAACATAGACACCGTTACCAGGCTGTGTAGAGTTGGCAGATCCAACCCCCGTAGCAGAAGGGGCATCCTTAATAAGGATACGATCGTTAACTGATGGTGAAACACCATCAATAGTTGTTCCGGTGATAACCGTTACTGAGCCCGAGACAACCGTGAACGTTTCAGTTCCGACCGTGGAAGCTCGCACTGAACCATGAACACTTAGACCCGAAGCAACAGAGTCAACGTATGCCTTAGTTGCAGCATCCTGAGCCGAAGTCGGGTCCGTTACGTTGATTAGCTTGTGGCTGTTAAGATTTATACTTGCGGCAGCCGCAGCGAACTGATCCAGTGTATATGCCTGAACAACTGTCGCAAGGTCAGAAATTGTGCTAGCGGTCTGCGTGCCGGTGTGGTTAGCACGAGCTAGGGGGTTAGTTGCAAGCTTACTATTAGCAATCGAACCAGCGAGCATGGCATTCGTAACAATACCAGCAACAAGGGCCATGGGAACCCAAACAGGGGAACCCGAGGTTCCAGTGTTGATTAATTCATAACCCAAGGTTGTGTCATAGTACATACGTCCCGTTGCGGGGGTTGAAGGAGCAGATGCAAGCTGCTCATCTACGACACCCAGTAGAGGAATGGAAAGGAAGTTCTCCTGTGATAAATGCTGTCCCATTATAGGATAACCGCCTTTCCGCCTATCGGGTAGTAAAGATTAATGATCAGGTTATTAGAATCAACTATTGAGTATGCTGGATCTTCATAGACTGTTCCCGCTGAGTCTTGTAAGCGAATGACGGCCACATCACGATTAAGGTTATGATTAACTGTCCATATAGTATTCGGAAGAATCTGGGTATGTATGTATCTTGAATCAACCCCAATGCCAGGTGGACCCTGTGGGCCGTCAGCCCCAGGTGGTCCCTGGATTCCGACGCCCTGAACAACAACAGAGTCAGCTTCCTCAACTACATCTACAAGATTATCTGATCGAACTGTTTCACCAATAGACATATCGGTAACCGAAACGGTATTAGGTGTCTCGCTGACCGTGATATTTACAGGTCGATCCTGCTCAACAACAACAATCTCTGTATCAACTACTACTACTGTCATATTAGTTCACCGTTGTGCTAGGAGAAAGCGTTACCTTACCCTCAAGAACGCGCACTGCATCAGTGGGTGAGGTGATCACATATAGATCCCACTCAGCCTTCTTTCCAGTGATACTCACGGTGTCTGCGCTAGAAAGGAATATGTTAATCGTTCCAAGAACACCACCGAGAGCCAAGACGGTTCCAGTGGTTGGATTAGCAACATTCGTTGCGTCCAAAAGAGGAGTACCACCCGTTCCAGCCTTCGGCCGGATCTGCATATGCGCAGTCTTCCCGGTAAGATCAATTGGATTCCCATGCTCATCATCCCAAGTTAAGGACATGCGAAAAGAAGACCCAACCTCAATGATAATATCCTGTGTTCCAGCAGCCATATGTTATGTATCGGCCAAACATCAAGTAAATCTGATGCACCAATTTAGGTGCTAATGATAGCGATATCTTCGGGGGTAAGCTTCATGCGATCTGCCCGAATATTGAGAAACTGGGAACCCGCATTACTAGATTCATCTATCTTTGAGACAAATGGATTCGCAAGCGGAACGTATGGTACATCGAAGTTCATAGCCTGACGGAGCCTAGAGCGACGTACCATCCATCTTTCCTTAGCATATATACTTCCAGCTTCATCCACGAGACCTTCGAGCCATGATCTTACGTTATCTAATTTTTGCTGGGTACGCTCCAGATCGGCCTCAGCTCTCCTGAGGGCTTTACGGTTAAACATTAGAACTCGCTAAGCCTAATACCCTTAGAATCATCCAATGTTGACTCCTGCGACTTAGCGAATCCGTAACGCTCATCAATGATGTCCCGGATTATTTCAACCTGAGTACCCGTACCACTCTTTTCGGCAATGGCATAAAGGCGCCTAACGATCAGTTCCGACTTAATATCATTGACCTGCTGAGTAAATAGATCAGTGTCCTTGAGCGCAAGGAACTCTTCGAGGTCTGCATTAGTCAGATGGTAAGTCGCATTAACGTCATCCGCATGCTTCTCATCAACTAGGCGAAGTGCGCCACTAGTGAACGGATCGTGCTCAGACATTTCGTCAACAACCTGTTCTTGGTTGTAACGGCGATCGTCCGTTGAAAGACGAACCCTCTTGGAGCCGCCTTGGCGACCCCCAACTCGCACCTTCTTGTAGCCGGATGAATCCCTAGGATCACGTACCAGCAGCCACACGGTGCCAGGGAATACGGATTCCCAGGTCTCAATGTTCTTCTCGGCGTCGAACTCAGCCTTTTCGTCAGTCATTTCTATACTCCTTTTCCAGTTCCAGTCTTGCTTCCATTATATCATTCGACACCAAATGCTAATGAATTAAGCGGCCCCAGTAAATAAGGGAACCAAAATGGCGGCTAGACTAGCTATTCCGAGGATTCCAAACGTCTCCAACCATGACCTAATGCCACCTGGACGTATAGCCGCGATACTTGCTCCTGTCGCCATGACTACGCCAATCATAGCTGTCACCCCGAGCCACCCAGTTCCAAATAGGATAATTGGAACGGCTGGAATGACAGTACCAATTAGTGTTGATAACCCCATGACTAGAGCTAAACCTAAGCGCTTCTTATCATCCCCAAGATACTGACCACCAGCCATGGAAACGGTAGCCGCTACAGCGAGTCCTAAGACAATTGCAAGCAAATGAGTATGTCCACCAGATGAAAGAAATCCAATTTCCACACCAAGGATGGAAACAACACCATCTTCAATACCAAAGATAGCCTCGCCAATCTGATCACGAGAAAGGCGACGAACGTGCTTCACCTGACAGGGTTCGGGTGGACTACCGTAGAACCAACAGATCCCGAAAGGTCGCTCACTCTAATAGCCGCCAGCGCTCTTCCATGCAACCGGAAGTATATCTGATGCACCGAGAGCCGCTGCCCTCTTCTTGATGTGCGCCTTTACCTCATCTGGGTCATTTGCGCGACCGTATGCACGCACAGCATTACGAAGGTCTTCAGTGTTCTCGATTGGGTACGAACCATCAGGAAGAGCTGCACCTGTGGATGCAAGCTTCTTCCGAGTAGCGGTATCAAACTTGCGCGCCTTCTCTAGGTAGAGATGCGACTCCAAATTAGCAGCATATTCTACTGCATCCTCGGTATTAGCACAAATACGCACAACACTATCGTCTATAGCACGAATAACCTTTGAATCCTCTACGCGCCACATAGCAGCCTCCGGTATACGATTACGGGCCTTTCCCGTAAACTTAGTCTCATCAGCCCTCTTGGCTGCGCCTGGAACATTGACATATAACGCTCGCTGGTAAGCTAGGGCTTCCGCCCTAGTGGTGAATGTAGCTTTAGTCAAACCAGCATTATTTACCACAACATACTTATTACCGCGCCTCTGAATCTTATAAGGAGCGTTGGCACCAGGAACGGTTGACTCAGAATTCTCAATCATTTCCAACCGTCCTCTCAATAATATTTATCGACACCTAGTATGCTAAGAATTTAGTTCTAGGAATTCATGATATGTGTATGGATATCTGTCGTTAACTGATTAACCGTTGCGGTGAGTGTGGTATTCTCTTCCAGTAGCTGAGTCAGCTTTTGGGTATTCTCATATGTGTGCTGAGCTATTTCGGCGGCAATTTGCTCACCGCGCTTATTAGCAATAAGTAGCACGAAGCACTGAAGGGCCGCAAAACAAGATAAGCATAGGTTTAGAAGAATCCAAGGACTCTTGTCTATTCCGCCGCCATTCGTAACCATCCAAGCAACTATAGAGACTGAAACAAGGATAAGTGCTGGCCATGTAGCCAGAACGCCCTTCATGTGGTCGGCAGACCTCTGTCCAATACTCAGCTTCTCGCCCTTAGATACAGCAGGATGCTTCTTCCAAATCTTATCGTGAACCGTCATTGACCCATCCATTCTGCTTAGCTAAGGTTAGGAGATCACTCGGTGCGACCAGGCCAGGAAGTCGGCCATCGTTAAATAGCTGCACACCAGCTTGGGAGTAACACCAGTCCACCGACTGTGAGCACACCATACTCTTGGTGCTGCTTATGAACTCAGCCAGCCACCTCGGGCGCACGTGGAAGGTGCGGTACAGGAGCTGTGCGGCGATATCCTTGAACGAGTACCTGACTTGACGCTGGTACAGACCCTGGGCGGCTTGAACTACGAGCTGGCGCGCCTCATCTGATAGTGGTGGGAGCGGGACGGTTACCCAGATCGTCTTCGGGCCGTACTGATCTATAGGAGAAAGCTTGACACCGGAAGGTTGCATCTCTATAATGCTGTCGTTTACAACGATGAAGGCGTGGTTGACTGAACCACCAGTTACGAGGCGTATGAGGCGACCGAAGATGTCGCTAGTGGCGATGAGGCCGAAGTCTCCAGATTTCATACCATGAATATCGGCACCCTGGAGCGGTTTTCCAACCTACGTGCTGGTACCACCTAGGCGCTGGAACTCGATGCCGCACAGAACCCCCATTGAGAACAGAGCTGCCATGGCGCCATGAACATCGCAGCTCACGTGGCCACCCAGGGAGTCTATCACAGAATCACACATACCCTTAGATGCCGCCTCTAGCACCCCCTGATCCACTCGACCAACAGAAGCACCTAGGGTATCACTGGGGAAAAGGCCATCGGCGGTCATGATCTGTATAGAAGCCTGGAGATTCTTCCATGCCTCGTTGAATCTGTCAACATCAGAGTTCTGAATATCAGTTTGCATAACTCCCCATCCCCTAGGGCTCAAGGCCCGGATCTACTACGAGTGGTAACCCTAGCACCCAAAGTAGGAAAATCCAGGCAACAAACGCATGAACTTACCGTGTCGGACTTCACAAAAATTAGCCCTTGACAGATATCTCGAAGCGCCGTACCTTCAGTCTATGAATCTTCTGGTCCAGACTAAGCGCCAGAAGTTAAACAGAGAGAGGGAGGTTGGGGACAAATGTCAACAGCCACGCTCGACCGCAAGACGGCTAGCACGGGCCGCAAGGTAGCAAGTAAGGCAGGTACGGGAAGGGTCAACGAGATTCGCAGCCCATACTGGCAAGGTATTGTTCAATGGGCTGGAGTCAAGAAGGCTCCCCGAAGCTTCGTCTGTGAACACGCCCACAGAGAGCAGACGAGCGCCATGGTGTGTGCCATGAAGGAAGTTAGGGCACTCACCAAGATTGGAGAGGCTCCGATCATCGAACTCTCCGCTTTTCCGCGCTACCAAGAACCGTAAACCCACCAAGGGTAACGAAAAAGCCCCCCGACCCGTGAAGGTGGAGGGGCTTTTTCTATTAAAACTACGGAGTAACGCTACTGTCCACGATACGACGTGCCTGCTCTGGGTGGTGAACAAGTCCACCAACATCCTTGCGAGCACGGTAGTGTCTGTAGTCAACCGTGTTCTCTTCCCACGACTTAACCTGCATGGCGCCGTAAAGAGCGAACTTACCAACAGTACCACCGAAGACCCACAGCTCGTTCGCTGGGATGTAGCTAGAACCATCTTCGTCGGTGTAGTTAATAACCTGAACGATGTTCGCACCACGGTAGACACCAAGGCGTCCCTTTGCGCGAATCTCGCTCGTAGCCTCAGGGTCGAACCCAAGGTTGAAGTCGGAAATCTGGTCAACCATGCTTGCGCGAGCAATAACGGTAACCGGAATCGGACCAAGACCGTTCGGCTTGATAGCGTCACGAACCTCACGGATCGCAGCGTCAAGCTCAGTCTTCGTAAGACCAGAAGTTGCCACGTAGTACGCGCTGCTGGACGGGATTGCCGCCTGAAGTAGCGAGAAGATACGACGGTTAACCTCAGCCTCAAGGCGAGCCTCACCAAGGGTAACCATATCGTTCATCGCAGTACCGAAGTTTGCACGAAGCTTATCGGTGTGCTCTGAAACGTGGAAACCTAGGGTGTCCCGAGGAAGCTGCCAGTTCTCAGTACGAAGCTGGCTTTCCTCTAGGTACCCACCACGAGAGGTGTAGAAGACCTTAAGGCCCCTACGCTCGCGAAGAATAACACGATCAAACTCTCCAACAGTCTCAACCTGGAAGTAGGTAGAGAACAGATTGTCGAATGTGAAACCATAGTCCAACGCCGTTGCAACATCTGCTGCAACCTGACGGTGCCATGCCTCGTTATCCCAGTTAGCAAGAGCCTCTTCGTTAAGCTTCTGGATAAGAGCAGCATGCTCAGCGATGTGAGCGCCATCCTTACCACCGAAGGGGTTAACTGCGCTGCGGTGAGCAATAAGCTCAGCAGCAGTAGTAGTCGTAGTCACGGTTATTTCACCCCTTACTTAACTAGAACGGCTTCGAGAACGAGCGCGGTGGAATCGTAGAAAGTAACGCGCGCAATCTCAGTTGCGTCACCCGCTGCGACATGGACATATTCAGTGCCGTTCCATGCGATACCGTCACCAACAGCGATGCTGGTTGGGTCGAACATAGTCACGGCTGCAACCACTCGGCCATCGGCCTGAGTGAAACCTGCGGTGTTCTTGATCCAGAACTTCACACCCGCACCTGTCGAAATAACAGACAGACGGTTCGGTAGGCAGATACCAATCTGGTAGCTGTCAACGAGTTCCGGCGAGTAAATTGGGCGGTCCCAAATTTCTTCCTGAACAAGAAGTCCGGTGTAACCAGGCACAACTGGGGCACTCGCCACAGCCTGCTTCAGGTAACCCGCACTAGAAGTATCAAAAGTAACAAGCGTGCCCTGCTGGAGAGCGCTGCCGACAGGAGTCTTTAGACGCCCTTCGGAGACACGGACGCTTTCATCACTCCGACGAAAGCCGAAGTTAATACCATAGTCGCTAGCCATTACTTACCCTCCCTTCAGACTGACGCGGGCAGTTTGCCCGTCGCCTCTAACAGTGCACGGAGACCGCCAGAAACAGCGGTCGGAGCTTCGCCACCCTTGAATGCGGCAGTTTCGCGGCTAGACTTCTCAGTAGAGTCATCAGCGCCGCCATCCTTCATATCTTCCTTGTTAAGGAAAGCTGGCTTCTTTTTAGCCGCTGCCTCACTAAGGTCTTCCACAAGTGCTGCGAAGCTGTCATCAGACATTTCTGCCCAACGCTGAACGCGACCATCTGTGAAGTATTCGTCGTCAAGGTTCTCGTCAGCGGCCTTAACTGCGGCTAGACGCTCTTCCTTACGCTCCTGGATTGCAGCCTTCTCAGCAATTTCGTCCTGGAAGTCAGTAAGCGCCTTCTCGGCAGCATCTGCGCGAGCGGTCTCGGCAGCCTTCTCGGACTCAACTACATCAAGCTTGTTCTGAAGTTCGGTGTTCTCAGTCTCAACAGCCGCCTTCTCTGAAGTCAGGGTCTCGACCTTAACTGTAAGTTCCTGGGTAGCAGCCGTAAGGGAAGCGGTCTCCCGCTCAATAGCCGACTCCAGAAGCTGTACGTGCTGCTCCTCGGTGAATACCTTAGTGTCAGCCATACTGTCCTCCTCTGCTCTCTCGCGATGTCCGCTCTCGCAGATCGGACAATCTTCGTGTACCGCACCAGCGGGCATGGATTGAAGTAGCTCGTCGTGAGCTTCTTTTACGCTACTAATTGGCACAAAATGTTTATCGGCACCTTAGGAAATAAATGAAAACAGCGCCCCGCCAAATTACGACGAGACGCTGTTTTCTAGATGGAACTTATATTAACTCGGAGGAATCAATACCATTTCATCACTAAACCCTGTTGCAGTGTTACCCTCCAAACGACCACCAGCCTCTTCATGCTGACCAACTAGGCAGGTGAATGTTCCAGGAGTGGACCAATTCCCCGTAGTATCCTCAAACCATTTACTTCCATAATCGAGGCTGGGGTGCTGAATTCTAGTCCAAGGACCGTAATCTTTAATTTCGTAATGGTGGCGGTGGGCTGTAAGCCATAACCTTGGTTCCACTCCAGACTCACGAAGTAACCTCAAAGACTGCCCACGGAGCCATTCAAGTTCCTTTGCTGAACCAGATGGTGCCTTGTGTCCATGAGCTAACGCTACCGGAACACCACTCATAAACGTCTGTAGGCTCATCTGGTCGTGAGGAATAGTAAACCTCACGTGCTCAAAGTCCGGGCGACCCGCTAACACCGTCTTTATAGTATCAGCTAAGTAACCACCAATGTTATCACTATCTGACGTGACGGGCTTTGATCCAGCGCCACCTTGCCGTGACCATTCTCCATGGTTACATAAAACGGAACCAAATTCAAAATCGTCAACCAGGGGGGCTAACTCCCGAATTCCAACTAGCCACAAATCAAGGGCTAGATTTAATTGCTGCCTTCTGGTTAGTTCCACGGTAAATAGCTGAGAAGCATAGTGGCCATCACAGGACTCATTCGGGTCACCCATATTCCAGACGCTAATGCTTTCGATATTGCGTCCGACCCTACGGAGTTCCTTAATACGTTTGACTGTCATTTCAATTGTGTCCAGAACACGCTGTGTAGTACCAATGGAGCCGCCGCCCGCACTCTTACCCAACTGCCAGTCTGCCCAGCCCTCGTAAAAAGTGCAAGGCTCACCTAATCCGCTACCTGGAGTCTTCCGAATAAGAGGCTTCCATTTATACACCTTGTCAGAAAGGGCAGTTATGTCCATTTCGGCTAGACGATTAGTAACACGTCCGAATCGAGCGCGATAGGAGTATAGAGTAATAGTATCGCGATCCCCGTTTTCTAGGCGCTTAGACTGCTGCCAGGAGGACATCCGAACCGAGTCATCTAAGATCTTGAATTCGTTAGGATTTAGACCGAAATGACGAAGAACCCCATCCCAGTCATCTGCCGCCACTAATTTTTGAGTAGTAACGTCCGTTTCTAGTTCGGCGGAATCAGAAGTTACAGTTACCTTCCAGTTCTCGTTTTCGTTCACACCCTCCCAGGAGGGCTTTAATAAATGAGGGGGTGGGTCAGTAGGTAGGTCAGCAAAGATGCTATCGGTATTTTCAATACTCTCGGTCATTCGGCCACCTTCTTGGGGCATGAGCATTCGCCACGACGATGTCTTCCCACACTAGACTCACTGGTTTTGAAACCCTTAGCTCGGAGAGCTTTAGCAAGGGTGCTGTGAGCCGCCCCCGATGCGAGGGCCTGGTCGAGGATGTTACAATCCTCTTGCTCGACCTTAAGCTTGATTTGATTAATAGTGCAACGATTGCTCGCCTCGGACTGACTTACTGGAAGATCATCAAATAAGGCCATGCCTCAGTATCGGTCACTTATCAGCCAGAATGAAGCCGACACGCCGGTCAGAAAACACCCATTTAAATGGTGTGCGCGTATCCAACCACCTGGCGCATCAGCGCCTCCCACTCAGTAGCCGCCATATCTGGGTTAACCTTCTCAAAGGCAACCTCAGCTAATGACGCAGCTTCCCTAATTATACGAGCGTCAGCATCCGCCCAACCTGGACGCACTGGTGGAACGATAACCGCTGCCCCCAAAAACGTGGGGTTCTCAAACCGACGAACCGCCGACTTCTCCCGCATGTGCTGGCAACCGCGACCCTTTAGATAGTCACTGTAGGACGCCTTCTCGCCGCACCCATTATCTCCGATGCACTCTACGTTCTCAGAGATGCATTCCATAGAGAAATAGAGTCTACCCTGATCACTAGCCTGCTCTACCACATACGCCTCATCTGGATATATCCACTTCCAAATACCAGCAACCGCCGCCACGTGTGTAGGTAGACTCTTAGTAGTAGAAGACCTCTCCGGAGCATGAATTAGTTGCTGGTCCGCGATCGCTCCGATGATATGACGTGACTCATGAAGCCAGTTAAGTGGCCCGTGGGAAACAGTTGGCTCACCAAACTCAAGATCATCGCTGGACCAATACGCCTTGTTCCTATTAGCCTCATCAGCGCCAACAAGACGACCCTGTAACCACATCATATGCTGATTTGGAGTTAGAGCCTTTTCCCAAATATTATCCACATGAGCTGGGCCAGTGAGTAGTGTATGACCGTTTACCTCAGAAATGAACGCAGTCTGAACCTCAGGTTTTGGGGTTATAATAGGCTGGCGATCTACGACCTGAAGGTAGCCAGTTGTAAACTTCTGAAGCGTACTACTCCCGGCGCTCGCTGGTTCTGGCATACCACTGACAGCAGTGTCATCAACATCATTATCGGGAATATGATCATCCGAATCTTTGGCACCCCCGCAATCAGCGCAAGGGGGATACTGTGCTGCCATCGGGAATCCGACAAAGCTCTCACGATGTTCCTTCAATGGTTCACCGACTGGATGCTTGTACTTATGCTTCTTATGAACACCAGATACCTCTGGTGACTCACCGAGTGGGAAAGTAGTCTTCTTCCCGGCGATGGCGACAGTCATCGTAGTAAATTCCAATGGAAGATTCGGTACATCTATATTACGCTCATCCGAAAAGGCTAGCGTGATATGAGGGGTGAATCCATGAGAATTGTCCACAATGAATCCGGCAGCATCAAGTACCTGAAGTAATTGCTGGCGAAGTACTGGTAGACCTGGGACATCAGCGTTTGCATAGGTAACCGTAGTCTCGCCGCCAGTGAATAAACCAAGGCCATTCACTTTACCACTTAAGGGCTTACCCTCATCTGTGGCAAACTGCTTAACTGTAGAAATTAGATCATCAGGGTTCTGTAAATCAACCGCATCACCTAGGTAGGCAAGCGTTACGTGCATGTTATTAGCTGGCTCCCCGCCAGGAATGGCTAAGATATCTGCGACAGAAGGATCGACCATTAAAGCGATCATTACCCCTGAATGAGTTTCCTCCTCATCGTCATCACCATCAGATGAGTACTCGCTCTTCCCATAATCCTCATCGGGAAGGTTATCTACCAGCTTGCTGGTAAATTCGGGTGTCTGATTATCCAGCCAGTCCTCGTGAATAGGCCCACCGGGCTGACCATTACAGATTAAGCACTTACCGTTATAGCCAGTATGAAAACCATGGGGTGGCACACTGTCTTCTGGGATCAAATTAGCCATATCAGCCACTCCTCGGATTTCCTCTAGGCGTCTTCGGTTTTGCGGTCGCCGCTGGTGATTTCGGTGAAGTTCCTCCACCAACGGGGCGACCACCACGGGCTCCAGACACCTTTGGCGACTCTGGGGTTCCGTTCGGTCCAGTCTTTGCTTTACCATTAGACGGTTGACCGGAAGCGGGAGTTGAAGCAGCCCCACCCTTGTTTGGGCCATCCTTTGTAGTTGCAGTCTTTGATGGAGCGGCTGGTGCCACCTTGAGTGTCCCATCAGGTGCAACAGTAACCGCAGAAGGTGCATCCTTCTTATCTAGGTTTGCATCCACATCCTGGCTTGGCTGACCCTTTGAGTATGGAATTTCAGTCTTAAAGATGTCGTCATACATCTTCGCTTCCATCTCAAGACGCATCGCCTCGACCGATTCATCCAACCCAAAGAACTCAAGAATTGTCTCTCTTGAAATCTCACGCTGGGTTCTCAATGCCTGGAGTGCCTGCGCATACGCAGCATCCATGTTAAGAGCAATGCGCCTAGGTGTATAAACTAGATTCGGCTCATATTCGAAGATACCCTTATTCTTGGGGTGATTAATAATTGCGCGAGCAACCTCAATCTCCATCGTCCTCTTGAGCATGTGGCGCCGGTTCTCCATAACCTGCGCAACCGACGCTGACAATGTGTCCTGATTCTCGCTGCGTCCAGAGTTTCTACCACCGGGTGAAAGTGTCCCAAGAAGCCGGTTGAGAATACGTTGGTCGAGCATCTCGTACTTATCCGGATTTAGGGTCAGGTCCGTCTTGGGGGAAATGATCTCAATATTCAGGCGATGGTCTGAGATAATAACAGGCATCTTAACGATGTAGTTGTAACTGTCCTGGAGGTGCTGAATCTCGGGAGCAAGTGCTGGCTCATTAGGTAGACCCTTCTTTACGTGAAGGATATAGTTAGCCGCCCCAATAAGGCTAGCCCTATCGGCTTGCATCAACTGGCGCTTTAGGTCCAATAGCGCAAAGATGGACTTTAAGCGAACCTCTGGGAATCTTTCGTAATCTGGCTTAGTAACTACATGCCGAAAAACCCACTCCGGATTCATAACGAGAAGACGACTAGTCACTACCCCTAGACGTGAAAGCTCAGAAGCCTCTTCAAAACCTGGCTCATAAGGCCCTTGGAAATAGGTGATCATCAGTGGATCAATTTTATCCCCCAAGAATGCTGACGTGTAGTGCCCAATCTCGCCGGGGGTAGCTTGCCATGCAAGCGCCTCTCCACCAAGTGGGCCAACGCCAACTGGAACAACCTTGCAGCTATCCAGTGTACGGATTTGCTGGGGTGCCCAGATCTTGTACTTCTTTGTGTTCTTATTTCCGCTTTCAGTCTGAACGCGGGAGGTGTACTCACTCCATCCCCAGATCTTAGCCATAATAGCCTGAGATCCAGTAAACTCCTCTTTCCACATCTTGCGAATAATAGAGTCAAGGTTCTGATCAATAGCTAGTTGATTGAATACATCAGCCTCATCTGCATCCGGAGACTCCCATTTGATCCCCTGGAATGCGAATGCTTCGGTGATTTCAGCAACACCGCTAACGATTGAGTCATATTGAACGGCATGACGAGCTGCGCGAACTTCGTCGTAATAGTTGTTAGGGGGGGTAAACGCTCCTCGGTCGAACATGGTGTTTCTACCAGTAGCGGCACGTGCATTATCAACCCAGTGTGAAAGCGAACTAGCTAGTTCGCGCATACCAGGGTCCTCAATAAGCTGTGAGGACGGTAAGCCTGAGTCATTTATGAACTGCATAGGCTGACCGGCTATAAAAATCTCAGACGATGCCTCTACTTCCATCACAGCCATCTAAGAACCTCTACTCTATAGGCTAGCAAGATCTTGCCTTCTCAATTCAACAATTCGACTAGCCACTCGGAACTGACGATCAAGTTCCGCAATAACGGGGCCGATCTGCAAGGTCCTAATCTGCTTCCACTGAAGCCTACCTGGACCTTTAGCGTTCTCAGCACGATGAAGATGAACAGCTAATTCTGTTGCCCTTGAACTTAAAGCAGAGGACATTCTCATAACCTGATCCGGCTCCATATTCCACATCTCGCGAAGTGTTCTAAGGATCAGATCAATCTCTTCCTCTACGTGCTGCTTATCTATAAGCTCACCCTCAGCTAGCGTTGAAGCAATGTCTGGGACTAAATCAGGGATATAGGCGATTGAATCTGGATCACTTCTATCCTCTGCGAGTACTGACACTACCATTACTAGCCTCCGCTCTATCTATAAGTTCGGCAAAATGAAACCAAAAACCAAGATTCTGGACAAAAATAAGCCAGATATCATTATCTCACATAGACGTAAATATGGGGAAACGACATTACATCATGCCACCAATAAATACGTCCAGAATTGGTTCAGCGGGTTTAACTGCTGCTAACCTTTCTTCGATTGGAGGTAAGAATAGGGAACATGCAAACATTTTCGCCGCGTCCAGTGTATGAAAACTCCCACCACTGAAGATCCTCTTTCGACCATATGGGTCACCAGTATCCTTAACTGTGGTGTAAGACTGTCCCTGGAATTCCATAATCAACTCGTTATCATTAGGAAGCAATAGGCGCTTCGAGTCAACCAAGTTATTTCTTAACCAGTCAGTTGCCTGTTCGATAACACTTCGCTGGATTCCAAGATCTTCCCAGGTTTCCCCCGGCTTCATTTCTCGGTCTTCAAAAGCAACAATACGCTTCTCAGAGAAACCGATACCCATAATCCTTGAACCAATACCAGGATACTTAGCTATCTCATTCCAAATAGGGAACCCGACACCGCTCTTATCCAGTGCGAACCATTTTAGTTTAGATCCATAGAACTCGAAGCACTTTTCAATTACAACCTTCTGGTCATCTGTATCTATTCGTTGCATGTTTACCCTGAGAAGAAGATCGACCTTATCGTTGTCTTCCCTCTGACCAAAAATTAGTATCTCGCTGGGGTGGTTGGTGACACCGACGTCCATGCCACCGAAGTAGGCAGAATACCCCTTGGTTGCCCCTATCTCGACTTGGGATGATTTACCCCCCTCAGTTCTAGTTACCTTCTGGGACCATCCGGTCTTGTGCTCCCCAGGGGGGTCAATGAGCCCCTTGAGGTAGAAAGTGGTCTCCTCGTTAGATAGACCCTTTGGAATTGACTCGAAAATCAGTGATATATGAGTGTAAACATTGTTGTTGTAGAAACTGGCATCATCAATATCGACGCAAGCAATTAAGCGAGAGAGAACGAAGACGCTGTGAGTCATATCACCGTGGTCGCCATAGACGTTTCTCTTGTAGTCGATGTTCTGTCTCGAACCACCGTACTGAGAGACAAGATCTGCGCGCTCCTCCGGTGTCCAGGATGGCCTCATGAAACCCATAGGGCGATGAACTGTCCAGTTGGACGAATCCTGACTAACCTCGTAGTACTGTCCACGCACACCAGTGGGTACACCATGGGCGTAGAATGCATTACCTGGTATATTGCGCTTTAGTGTAGGAATGATCTCAACCCATCCTGGATTAGGATAGTTCTGTGCCTCATCCATCTCTACCCTGACCACGTGCTGGCCCTTAACGCCCTTGCCCGTAAGTCCTGGAAGCCTACTGATGATCCTAGTTCCGTTATTGAACTTAATCTCCCAGTGGGGATTACGAATTACACCGCGACCCTTCGTATCGGGTAGCATCTCTCTAAGGAGACGAGAAGATATTAACCTTCCCTCAATTGCGGCAGTCAAAGGCTGAAGGTGATTGAGTTCTGGGGCCGTAACTAGCATCTCGCCGCCAGGGAAGACAAAAGGAAAAGAGCAGGCCCTCATCTGGATACCAACGGTTTTCCCCGTTGATCGACCACCCTGGTCAACCTGGAATTGGTCTTGACACATATACCAGGGCCACTGGTAGTCCCAAGCTCTATAACAGCCATCATCAGCCTCATGATCCTGCCAAAACAACTCAGCTAGATCAAGACCTGTTGGGTCTTCAAGAATAGCAAGAAGGTATAGCTCCTCCTCGTCAGGACAGGTAATAACAGCCATTACAGAACCAATGGACCGAATGGCTCCGGAGCGTCTAGAACCAAAGGCCATAACTGCTCAACTGCACGAGTTGACTCAATAATAGAATGCTCAGCTAAAAGACACCCGAAGTAATCAGCAAGCTCACGAACCTGTTCCTCATTTAACCCGTCAGGATTCATTTCGCTTCCTCGCTGACCTTATGTGCTTGACAATCTTGACTCCTACGTTTGGACTCATACGTAGGCAATCGTTTACTAAGCCTGAAACGAAATCCGCGCGCCACTCAACAAAATAAGCTGGATCGACCCGAGCTGCCGCAGCAATGAGTTCCATTACATCCCTGGAGGGCTCCTTAGCTCCAGACAGAAGCCTGGAAAGGGTTGACTGGTCCATGGGGACACGACTAGCAAATTGTCTCTGGGACTTCCCCACTAAGAGACTTGCTAGAGCAATCCGGAAAGGTTCGTTACTCTGCGGAACCCCAAACACCTTTGCGAATACCTCATCAAGAGGAACCTCAACCCTAGAAGGGCGGCGCCCTAAGCTTCGAAATCCCTTTTCTTTATCTTCTATAGCAAGAAGCTCATCGTAGATATCACCAATTATCCTACCCATTGCCGAGAAACCCTCGGGGGTACCGAAGAATATTCTCCAGCCCTCAACATCCAAGTCAACACTTGGATAGGCTTCTTTGGCTGCGTCAAGATTTGCTTTAGCCACTACATCTCCCTAACCCAGAGCTTTTGTTCGTGTTCTCTGAAATACTTATCGAGAGCATCAAACTCGGGACGCATGGTTCCATCAACCCACTCAAAGATAGAGTGCTCAGTAGGAAAGCCCATCTTAACGCGCTCTTCTTCATCCGATCTCTTGAAGGTATCAACGATATAGAAAAGTTCTTTCCCTAAGGAAATCATCTGATTCAACTGTTGCTGCCTGTGGATTCCGAACTTCATAGCCCTTTGCTTGGTCTGCTGAAACCATGCGGAGAAGTTACCATCGTTTGCAGCAGAATCTCGCTGCTTCTTTGAGATAGCCATGTTTTCTTTTAGCTTAGAGATCTGATCCGAGTACCCTCTCAGATCCATAGCCATTTGCTTAGCATCTATAGGGTCTCCCTCGTAGTCCTCGCCCTTAGATAGTTGCTGCGTCCATCTGAATACCATTAACTCCTGAATTAGAACTCTATCCAGGTCAGCTAAGTCCGTTTGCTCAGTAAACTTTAGATCTTTTAAGTAGAGATCGCGTGTTTCATTGAACCATTCGGCTTCTAGGTCAGTTTGAACAACAGTGTCTTTTCCGGACACCAATTTAACAGACTGGTGCTTAAGGATTGGATGTGGTATAGATGGCGTAGTCATTTGGTACTATACTATAACGCCTGTCAAATTAAGATGCTAAAACTGCCATCACAATTCTTTTATCATTACCTCACTGCGGGGAACTTCACCCGATAGTGCGCGGAAGACGCGAACATGAAGAGATTCAATAAGGTAATCATCTGAATAGGCCACGTTATTAAGAGCATCCTCAACCAGTTTAGCTAGGTTACTCGCATCCGATCGGCGCTTAGTCTTCGTGTAGAAGATAAGGGACATCTCGACCGGGACCTCAAACTTTGGTATACCTGCTTCTATCGCCGTCTCTCTTAGGCGTTTCTCTGCATCAAGAGTCTTCTTGGGGGTATAAGCACCCCATTTAGAAAATCTTGGTCGACCCTTCACAACCGGGTCTTCGAAATGAGTGAAGGTAAACAGGTCCATGCTAATAAATCGGCATTTAGCCTGTGCTAGAATAGGTTGGCCATATTCCCGATACAGTAGTTGACAGTATCGCCCTAGTTAAAGGAGGTTGCTTGTGAATATACCCTCAGCCTATAGGACCCTTGAGTCCATACATCGAAAGGCACCAGGTATTTCCCCCAACTAGGGAGGTGATCCAAAATCTCGGCAGACCCGCCTATATGGCGGGTTTTGTCGTTACTGGGAGTAAAATTCTCCAGTGGAACGATCCCAACCGGCCGAGTTACCGCCATCGGTCCAGTGGGCACGAGCGACACCACTCCCGCGAATTACCTTCATGCACGCTGGACACGGTGCGTCAGTTATATACAGGACCGCACCTCGTCTATCATCAAGTGATGAGTAAAGAAGGGTATTTACTTCCGCATGGATTGAAATACACCTACCAGGACCGCGCTCATAGTCGGAATGCTCTTGTAGCTCTTCATATGAAAGCTGACCACGCGGGCATGCACCTTCTAAGCAGCCAGAATCGCCAGCGGGAGCACCATTGTACCCAGTTGCTACAATCCTATTGTCCTTCACTAAGACGGCGCCTACGCGGCGTCTAGTACAATCGGCGCGAGCTGAGACGCTGTGTGCTATGCCCAGGAAATAGTCGTCCCAACCTGGGCGCTCAGACACGCATCTTCCTAATCTCGACTAGGAGTTCGTTAACCCATTCTGAATCAGGAGAATCGGGTAGGTTAGACGGGATCGCCTTAAACTCTGCATCCTTTTCCAAGAACATTTCAGATAGACGAGGAAAAGGAACGTCACCAAGGGCGAAAAGCTCCTCGCGCTTTTCCTTCGTTACACGGACATCCATAACCCCGTCGCGAAGTAACTGAGCCCCCTGATCAAATAGTCGAAAACAATGCCTGGCATGCTTCTTGACCCGCTTATCTGTCTCACTAGCTGTTTCACCATCAACAGACATCCGTCTCTCGATACGAGATAGTTGCTGACGTGCATATCCGCCGTAGGCAGCTCTGACCGCTCCCTCTGATAAGAACTTTGTTCTATTTGCCCTGATGAAAGTAAAAACTGAATCCTCCAGCTCAACACAATTCTGAGGAAGGAACATCAACTCAATAAGGTTAGGGTTACATCCAAGCGCCAGTCTGAAGAACTTACCTATTTCGTGGCCCTGAAAGTCAGGAGAGCTGCTAGTCACCGTCTCATCGGGTGTCTTCAACCCAAATATTTCTTCAGTTCGGAAAACGAATATACCCTTCCGGTCAACATCGCTATCCTCGGTATCTAAACCGTAAGCTACAGACCCAGTGATTCCTTTGAATATATAGTCCCTGTCAGGCATATTGCTTCACCTTTATTGGTCTACGGTAACGGATATCCTCAACCCTATACACATGAGAGTGGCCAGTATTCGGAGCCTTTACCTCCACGTTTATAACCATAGACTCCGTATGCTGCTCTATTCTAATGACACGCCAGTCGCCCTGTTTCCCGATGACACCAACGACATCCCCAACAGTAATTCTAGCAGTTGGGTTACGAATGAGACCTGTTTCAATCTCAATAAAATCGATTCCAGACCAAGAGCGAGGAGGTGGCACATGAGGAGTTGGTCTGAATAGATGTCTACCGCGATGCTGCTCCTTTAGGCAAACCAGGGAGCCCTTACTTGCGCCACAAATAGGAATGTCTTCTAGGCTCACGATCTTTTCACATTCAAGTGCATCGCTGCACCGATTACCAGTCGCTCTGTCGCCTCTGAACAGCTAAAGCAGTCTGGACCGTCTGCTCCATGTGAGCATTCTCCTCCATATATAACCGCCTCGCGCGTCCAAACAGCCCTGACCAGAGTCGCAAAAGAACCCTCATCATAGATTACTGGAATTCGCGTCATTAGAAATTCCCATCAGCAACCTGGAGGCAAGTAAGCCCCTCATCGCGCCACATCTCAACAACCTGATTACGGTCATCTAGAACGAAACGAATATTGAACTTACCTTTTATCTTTGCCTCGTAGAGTTCCTTCTTTACGATGGCATCCTTACGCTTATCAGCGGCCGGACGCATGAAGAGGTGATTAGGAAGGAACCCAAGGTGGGTAGTGAGCCAATTATGAGTTTCCTGCCAGTAAGTATCATCTCGACCCGAGCAGAAAACTATCTCCTCACCAGCAGCGTGTAAGTCCTTAACTAGCTGAACTACGGGTTTGTGTGGAATATCGGTGTGGTAGAGAGTTGGGTCATAGGGACCTCGACCATTCATAATAGCCACAGTTCCGTCAATATCTACCATAACGGCTGTCGGTAGGTTGGGATCGAAGTCCTCCGGGTTAGTGGGAGCCTTCGGAGGAACTAAGTAACGACGCCACATCTTGCGGATGACCTGTTCACCAACAGAGGCTGTGCGCTTCAAGTCACGCTTGATGCATTCCTCAACAGGAACATCAGTGAAGTCCTTAATCGTGAACTGATAACCATGCTTCTCACATAACCTACGAAATTCCTTTTCGCAATCGGGATGAAAGTTGGTATCGTCACTAATAACAACCTCAACGTTGTTTTGCATAGCGAGTTCGATTAACAGGCTACGACCGCCCTGAACGAGAGGCTCGGTCTTACCTCCACCGAAGCGGTCAAGGTGCAACATAATCCGAAGTAAATCTTGGTTGACCCTAACAGCCTTACCAGGAGCCCTATTCAGGACGTACTCGGCTGCCCAGGTGCTCTTCCCGGAGCCAGGGAGGCCCTTGGTCATGTAGAAATCTCTACGATCACTCACGATACATCCTCTGTCCTTTCTCCAAATGGCTTCTCGTGCTCGGGGCGCAATATCTTCCAGATAGCTTGGTGGTAAGGCTTACCATCATACATCAGGAACATCATACTAGCATACTTACTCTTCTGCGCAACCTTAGCGAACTCAGCTCGACCATCCTTCACTGGCTGCTGATCGAATTCTTCAAAGCCGGGAAGGGGGACATCGATGAAGGCTAAATTATTCAAGAACTCAATCTTGGCCTCAGATTCAATCTCGGAGAATGCCGTTTCTAGTCGATGAACCACCTTGTGGACCCAAGAGTAGAACTCATCCGGAACTCCGTCTAGAAGCTGCGCTAGTGAGGGATAATCTTCAACCTCTTCGTCGCTAATACTAATAGATCGTGCTATCTCCTTGGCTCCGAAGCCCCTCTTCTTTAGATCCTCTACAGCTATACACTCATAAATACTACGAGCAGTAACGTTCGTTAGAATTCTATGTAGCCGAACATACTCAGCGTGCTTGACCTTAACACGGAAGTTATTGTCAAAAACAACGACATAGCCTTCGGCATTTGGCACATCTCTGTCGATCAATTCAGAAAGGCTTTTAATCCCCTCATGACGATAAACATGAGGTCCAAAATAATAACGCTGATCATACAGATCGAACTCAGGAACTGCCATTCCTGTCTCAATATCCAAAACATCCAAAAGCACTAACAGATCTTTTGATCCATAATCCACAACGATGCGATTCGCTGGATAGATGATCTCGAAAAGATATGTATGATTCTCAAGGTCTGGACTAAACGGAAGCTTAGAGCCTGGACCATAATAGTGCTCTATGTTGAATCGGAGAACCTCAGTTGCGTGCTCAGCCTGTTCGCTATGAAATGATCCGCGAGTTGCGATAGCTAACCCATCCGGTGTGTCATAAAGAATCCCAAGAGAACCGTCCATCTTCTCTAAGACACGTATGGGTCCAGTAGGGATCTCATCATCAGTGTGCTGACCCAGATTGAAGAACTTCTCGAAGGGCCTAGCGACAATCTTACCTGTCTCAGTGTTGTAAATTAAACCACGAGTCTTTGAGGTGACCTCATCCCAGTCGTTAGCGTACTGGCATCGGGCCGTGTAATTTAGGATAGCTAGGGGGAGGGTACAGTGGTGGCGCTCAGCTACGTGGCCAAGATCTATTTTCTTACGTAGGGCTTCTGGATCAATCAGATCGTCTAACTGCACAGCTCTACCTCGCCATTGGGTTATAACTCATACGCGCGATGCGCTCGGGGCTGAAGTGTTTACGGATCGCAACGGCGGCAGGATCTTTGACGGGAACATGTTTGTTCTGCTTGTGCTGAAACCTAGAGCACCTCACTAGATACTCTAGCAACTCTTCCGAAGTTGTCAAGCTGACATCAATGGAGACCTTCACAAATTCACAGTGAGCACATCTAATTATCAACTGCCCATCTACATCTGTCCAGACGAAACAGTGTTCGTGCTTTTTATGGACCCATTTCTTCTGGGTCTTAGGAGGCACTCTTTATCTCCTCAGATAGGCTTACTTTTATCAGATCCAAACCGACACGACACTGATTGAATTCAGAATTAAGATCGTAATACTTTTCTTCAATTTCATGGAGGCGAAGGATTAACCCCACCTTATCTGTTTCGGATACGCCATGGATATTAGTTGTACTAATGACATTCAAGACTGCGGACATATCATTTAGAAGGGAGGTTATCCGGTCTGAGTAAATAATAGCTGGGTTCTTCTTTACCACGTTAGCAGTGTATAGCCCACTGTCCCATAGTCCGGTTTTAGGACCCAAGAATTCTAGAAATGTTGTAACTAGTTGTACCTGGGGCATTTCCCTGAGTGATTCCCACAAGGGGGGCGCTATATAGATCTTAGTGAACTCGCGACCCCATGTAAATGCGGAAGGCTCATGATATGTATAGACTAAATCCGGATCTTCACTTAAGTGCTCGATAGTAAATACTCGGGTGTCGACCTCTTGCCATACGGGCTTAAGTTGACCTTTGTCAATTTCCTGCTGAACCTGCTTCATGAGGTAGTCGCGCTGGGCCATTGCTTAGAAGTCTCCCTAGGTCCACCCGGACGTCAAGCCACTCGTCTAAAACATCTCCGACCTTCATGTTCCTGTCTATAGTCGAGAGGAACTTCAGCATCCTATCAATCGTCTCCATGGCGGGCTCATCCTGCCAGGACAGAGTAGGTAGCTCTGCTGTAAGCGTCGTAGGCTTCATACCATACAGTATCGGTAGCAGATGTCAACTAGGAGAATCTTTGCTGAGGTGCTGGCTAAGTAGTAACGGGCGTTTCTAGTGAGAGTGATCTACCGATTTGACAGACCCGATACGATCTAAAAACCGAGTCCGATCAATCACCGAAGGACGAGCGGTTACGAGCCAGGGGTAACGAATGAAAACGGACGTTGCAGCTAAAAGTTTCACGACGTGTAGCGCATGTAAAAAGACGATTTTTCCAGGTAACGAGATAGTCAGAAACTACCGGAATAATAAGTGGGTGCACGCCAGGTGCTTACCCGGAAGTGGGAAATCCCTAGAATCAGTTAACCTCGACCGTCAAAGAGTCATCGATACAGTCAGGTGTCCGAAGTGTTCCCAACCAACGGGAAGTAAGTGTCGAGACCTCGGTGTAGAAAGAGAATCCCTACATTTGCAACGTAAGAGAGCTTATGCGAACCTAGAGACTAGGAACTCGCGATTACCCCAACCTGAGGGTAGACATCAGGGTTCAGACGCGCGAACAGGGAACCATCAGCTAGTGTAGCTGGTGAGATCTCCACATCCATGAAGTAAGTTGCATCCTCAGTACCATCTGGCTGCACGTAGGTGCCATCAAATACCAGGTCAGCACCGCTTGTAGCGGAAACTCCACCGAATGCCGTTACGGTCACATCAACGGTAGCTGGTGCGCTCAATGGGGCGTACGTAGCAACGATGTGAGTTGAGTCAGTAACAGTAAAGGAAGTGGCGTCATGTCCGCCAAACTCAACATCCGTAACCCCTAGAAAGTTAGTACCAACAATTTCGACATCTTCATCACCAGGAAGAGGGGTTACTGAAGTTACAGTCGGTAGACCCGCATAAACGAAGTCATCAGCCGCAGAGGTAGTAGAAACACCACCTGGACTCGTAACCGTGATATCGACAGTTGCAGCAGAGTGTGCCGGTGCTACTGCGGTGATCTGAGTGTCGCTATTTACTACGTAAGAGGTCGCGTTTGTAGCACCAAACTTCACACCAGCGGCACCAGTAACACCCGTGAAGCCAGAACCGTGGATGACTACAGAAGTCGCGCCAGCGGTCGGTCCACCACCCGGAGCTACGCTTGAAACAACCGGGATCGGCTCGAACGTGAAGTGGTCGGCGCTTGAAGTCGCAGAAGTAGCAGTCGGGTTAATTACGGTTATATCAACAACACCAGCCGCGTGAGCAGGCGCAATAGCCGACATATGGGTCGGGTCAGTTAGAATAAAGCTAGTGGCTGCAACAAGACCGAAGTTTACGGCGGTCACAGTATCTAGGTTGGTTCCAACGATAGCAACGCTCGTTGTTCCTGTAATTGGCCCCGCTGCGGGGGTTACTGAGCTAATTGTCGGTGCAGCCATGTCTTACGACCCCTTTTCGGTCATTAGGGGCTCGTTAGACGATGCCCATTCAGTCTGTGAGAAACTATGTAGAGGATCGTTACCGTTCCGACCACAAACGCACTTGCGAATTGAAGACAGCTCAATATCCCCGACGCCAAAAAATGCATGTGGCAAATCGAGGTTATGGGTAGCCTTCTCGGTAATAAGTGTCACGAAGACTTTATCGGCTATTCTTGAATAAGATGAAAGCCTATTACTCTTCGGTGGAAGTAGCTTCCGAAATTACGGGATCTGGAACTACTACCTCAATAACGTCCGTTGCTGGTTCTGCCACTACTTCAAATGCGGACTCGTGAGCAAAGAGTGATCTACCAACCTGAACGGCGGACAAATGCTGTGCGCCGGTTCCGAGTACTCTATCTTCAGCCATTGTATTACCTCCTGAAGAGTATATCGGCATTCAACCGATAAAAGTGTTCCCGGCTGGACTTGAACCAGCAACCTTAGCCTTCGGAGGGCTACGCTCTTCCATTGAGCTACGAAAACAAGACTCACTTTGTAGCCGATAACGGTTTCGATCCGTTTCTCCCTGAGTGAAGGTCAGGAGGGCTAGCCAGTACCCCAATCGGCCAAACACGCTCGATGAAAACGCAATAGTTAGCTCCCGTATAGGGTTCCATCGAGCGTTGGTGGAGGTGGGGAGAGTTGAACTCCCGTCCGACATTACGTTTGTGCTTCTTCTACGAGCGTAGTCCCGGTCTTAAATGTCAGCTTCCGGCATTGCGGGACTCATCCGGTGAGCTTAGTTCGTGTATCTTAGCTCCGACTACTCGAACACCTAATCGGAGAGCGTTCCTCTAGCTGACGCCAGTTACCGAGTCGAGGAATCCTCGGGCTGACGGTTCCTAGGCTACGAGAGCGTAAGAACGAGCGGGCACGAATGCCTCATTTATTTTATGCAACAAGAGTTTTGAAAGACTTCCGTGTTACCTTGGTCTTGCTCGCTTCTCTCACATCAGCAGATGCCGTCGAAACCCGGCACCCCCATGTGTAAACCCTATTCAGTTGTAGAATTCATATCGGTTTGCGTCACGTGCGATAATAACACTATGAATGGTATTGCTGTAGTTTGCCCGATAGATGGAAGGGTTGAATTAACGCCTGAGCGTGTGACCCTCTATCTATTTGACGACCCCTACGGTAAACCATATTACGAATTCGTTTGCTCTAAGTGTTCCCAAGCTTACCAGAGGGATGCTAACTCTGCAATAGTGGCGCTTCTGTTCCCTATGGTTGAGCACGTACTGAGCCATGTACCACTAGAGCTGGTAGAATCCAATCCCCAAGGCCCAGCTATCACCGAAGACGAGATTACTGACTTCATCCTAGAGATGAGTCGTCAAGAACGGGAACGGGCACCCAGGACAGTGTGACCATTGTCGGCCCGGAGGGAGTCGAACCCCCGACACCACGGATAGGAACCGCGTGCTCTTCCTCTGAGCTACGAGCCGATGGTCGTCCAGGTTGGAATCGAACCAACTATACCCGGTTAGATGGTCGCTGGAGTGGGAGTCGAGCCCACGACGGCCTCTTTATGAGAGAGGTGCCTCACCCTTCGGCTTCCCAGCGTTGACGCGCCTTTTGTGAGTTCTAATTCTGTGACAGTTGGCACATACAAGCTCACACTTTAGGATCTCCGCTTTTAGTATCTCGACGCTCCCACGCCATCCTTGCGATAAGGATGAGATGGATGTAATCTTCTCACTTCCGGGGAGGTGGTCGAAATCCATGACGTACGGAGGGTAGAGGATACCACAGTCTGCGCATGGTGTCGACTCTTTGATTTCCCGTATCAAATTTCTGCGGTCATCAACCTTCTTTTTGGTATTTTTCTGGACTCGACTTTTTTGTAAGTCCTTGTTCTCAGAGTACCAAGTTTTCAGGTAAGCGTTTCGACACTGCTTACAGTGATACTGTAAACCATCTTTCGTAGCTACGTTACGGCCAAACTCACTGTGCGGTTTGGTTTGCTTGCAATTTGAACAATTCTTCACTTTCATAATATCGGCGGGTTGCCCGCCTTATGAGAGCGGTGCCTGACCGTTTGGCCTCTGAACGATGGTGCCCCTAGAGAGATTCGAACTCCCGACCTTCTGGTTCGTAGCCAGACGCTCTTTCCACTGAGCTATAGAAGCTAAACCCCGGCTACATACTCTTCAACGCGCCGGGGAGACGGGCACGAATGCCTATGAAGAGGTTGCGTCTGGGTAGTGTTTAACGGTGATCGGCTACCCCAGCCTACCGACCTTCCGGTACGTGCCGCTTCCCGCAACAGGTCGCGCGCCCCACGCACAGGGCAGCTTCATCATATCACATTTTATTCATCGGGTCCATAAGTTTGATTTCGCGCCTTACGAAGAGTGCTGATCAAACGATTTACCCCAGACCTATCATACACTATGCCATTGATGGTGACCTCTGGTTGGGAATTTCCCCAAGCAACGATAATATCTGGAGGTAATCCATCTCCATCAATTCGAGTGCTGTCGTAGAACTTTTCTTTTGGCATCACGCCACCTTTCTTTCACGGCTTCACGCCGTTTTCCCTTCACAATGAAGGGAAAGATTTATCGTAGACCAAGCTTGATGCTACACACAGGCCACGCTGACCAGTCTGGACGCCCAGCTAAGGCTCTTGTAGCCACTAGGATCTGCTGCTCCCTGGTGGCCTCGTAGGCGTGCTGAGCGAAGGTCGCGCCGCCATACTCGATCCATGTAGAGTGGAGGAACTGGAGACCGCCCTCAAACATACCAGCGGTGTCAGCCCAGTTACCAGAGGACTCACACTGAGCTAGATGATCCCATACGGTATTGTATGCTACCGGAGTTGGTTTAATAGGTTTGGGTTTAGGTGCATCTTGAACCATTAAATCATGGAACGCGAATGCTGCACTTACGGAGTCTTGATAACTGAATACTACCGGCTGAGTATCAGAAGCTGCGATAATATTCGGCGGTTTACCTGGCGAAACTACAGCGATGATTAGGACAATAAGGAATTTGATAGCATAGGGCATGTGTCTCCAGAGGCAGTTGCGGCGACACCCTCATTCAAATCGAATTTTGGGGCGTCCTGGCTGAACCCCTGGTGGGGCTCCTTGCTATTTACTTATAGTAAGTTAACACGGCGTTCGCCTATTGTCAACTTAAGTGGGTACAGTCTCTATGGACACCAATCCCCACAGATCGCCGGATGACGCTGACTTCAGGGTGTTTCTAGAATATCCCTCATGCGCTAACCACACCCAACTTCGCCCCTGGAGGCCGAGGCAACTGCGTACCGGATGAAGGACTCGAACCTTCCGCAAACTCCTTGTAAGGGAGCCAGTCTACCCCATGACGTAATCCGGCAAACTGGGCCATCAAGCAATCCGCCGACCAAGCTTCATGCGCGGCGCGGTGGTCTAAGCCGCATTGCCAGTAGCCGACAGGCAGCTACCGTTGACAACCCTTGTACCGATGAGAGGACTCGAACCTCCAACATCCTGATTCTAAGTCAGGCTCCTCTACCAATTGGGATACACCGGCATATCTTACTACGTGGCCCACCTCAGATTCGAACTGAGACTGTACGGGTTTTGAATCCGTCCCCTCTACCTATTGGAGTAGTAGGCCATATTTACACTATCGGTAAATAATAGCATAACAGTGAATATCGAGCCGCCGACAGGAATCGGACCTGCGTAACTGGGGTTGCAATCCAGCGCCTAACCATTCGGCAACAGCGGCAAATTTGACTGAGTGCGCCACTCACAGGTCTCCGACGTATGAAGTCGGTGTTCTTTCGCGTTACCCAGTCTATGTAGGTGATAGTAACATAAGAGAGGGCTCAATATGGATCGGGACGATTCTATCACAATCGATCCGTCATCACATCAATACACGCTGGCTACCTGAACTATGCAGCGGAAGATGTAGGAGTCGAACCTACCGGAGTTTTACCTCGTACCTGATTAGCACTCAGGCTCCGTCGCCGTGCGGGCATCTTCCATGCTGCGCAAAGGGCTTTCGAGTTCCCAATTCGGTAAGAGCTTAGCCAGCCGTCTTCGGGCATATGACTCCGAGCGTATCTGACAGACTATGACACTCAAACCTATGGCCGTGCTTGGCCAACGCGAGCCCCACGCAGGATTCGAACCTGCGACACCTTGGGTAGAAACCAAGTGCTCTAGTCCACTGAGCTAGTGAGGCACAACTTTCCAAACCTTACCATCACGAACCTCAACTTTCAAGTTCGCTTCCTGCATATCTTTCTCTACCTGCTGTTCGGGTGAAAGTCGATTTCCGACGACCCGAGTAATCCAGATCTTAAACTTAGCAGACTCAGCCATTCTTCGGAAGGCGGTTCTCTTATTTTGTAGCTGAGAACGCTCCTCGCGTGACTCACCGCGAGCGCCCGATGGATGATGAATAATCCGAACGCCAGTATCGCGAACGTTCTGGTTTTGACCGCCATTACCACCAGAACGGAAGGTCTGCACTTCGCAGTCGTTAACCGTTACCGAGAATAGCTTTTCTTTCACCATGTACCCCGCGAGAATTACGATATCCCGACCCGCCGATTAAAAGTCGGCTGCTCTTCCTCTGAGCTAGCGAGGCTTGTTTCTAGCAGTCTAACACAAGTACACCCGGTTGGAATCGAACCAACGTCTGCTGATTAAGAGTCAGCGGCTAATCCCCTCAGCTACGGATGCATGACGCCAACCAGATTACTGTGCACAAGTATTTCTGGCTGACTAGAAAACAGGGTCTTCATTGACCTGTGGGCCTCCAACTAACTGTCTTCTTGCGGAAAGTAAAGGAATCGAACCCTCAGGTTTAACCCTGGCACGGTTTTCAAGACCGATTGCGACCATTCGCGCTACCTTCCAAGAAGCGCGCCCGGAGTTTTCAGACCGGGGACCTTCGGCTGTGGTGCCGATGCTCTATTACTGAGCTACACACTAGTGCCACGCCGAGGAATCGAACCTCGCTATCCGTAGGAGCAGGTTTTACAGACCCGCGTCTGTCCCAGCAGTCATGGCATAGGTGAGAGGGTCGGATTTGACACCGACACTTTGATCCCTTATCAGGTTGCCTCTCTATTGGGCTACCTCTCACAGTGTGTCTAGATGGGGTCGAACCATCGTATCCCGAGTCACAGTCGGGCGCTCTAACCACTGAGCTATAGACACCGCGAGACGTACGGGATTTGAACCCGTGACCTTCACCTTGACAGGGTGACGAGCACTCCGCTGCTCCAACGTCCCAAGTGATAATTCTTCATATATTCAGCCTTGCGAGTTTTACATAGCACACAGGGGCAGTTTTTCTTTCCACTAATACCACCACCGTGATCTACCGTTCCGAGCGAACCCTCTAGTTTAGATTTATCGAGATGGCAATCGTTACACAATAACTGACACTTAGACAACTCATCTATTAGGATGACCCAAGGCTTATCTAGATGATAACCGCTCATTTCGAAGACCTTTGTAGCAGGGATGATGTGATCAAACTGAAGATTCTCAGCTACACCACAACTAGAACAAAGTCCACCCAGCGCAGAGACTAGAATTCGTCTGCGTTTATCTCGGATGAATCTTTTGCGTTCGGTATTTCCCACGTGGACCCTAGGGGAATCGAACCCCTTACAGCCTCCTTGCAAAAGAGGATCGCTACCTTAGCGTAAAGCCCATATCAGGTTACTAAGCGACCTTGCGTATAGTAACCCTGCTGGCATGGTAGGAGTCGAACCTACGAAGTCCTGGTTAACAGCCAGGCGCCCTGAGCCGACAAGAGCATCATGCCAATAACGGTTAATGTCGGGGGCTCGTCACCTCGAAGCATGCTATTCATCAACCAGTGGCGGAGGCAGGATTCGAACCTGCGTCGTACGGCTTATGAGGCCGTGCTGGGGCCGAACTCCAGTCCACTCCGCGACGTTATTATGTGTCAGAACTATACCAAAAACAGTACTGTTCTGTCGTAGTCCGTGCCGGATTCGAACCGGCGATTTCCTGCGTGAGAGGCAGGCGTGATAACCGCTACACTAACGGACCATGATTCTATCATATCGACGTACAGGAGGTAAGATTCGAACTTACACCGCTAACGCTTATCAGACGTTTCCCTCAACCGCTTGGATGCTCCTGCATGTTACGTACGCCCGCAAGGAATTGAACCTTGTCCGCTGAGATATAAGCTCAGTACCGTCAAACCGTTCGGTCCCAGGCGCTCGTCTTACTATGTCGTATCCCACGTCCGATTCGAACGGACACTAGACGGGGCTTAAACCCGTTGCCTCTACCGTTGGGCTAGTGGGACATGCTGTCTACATTGTAGCATAAGCTGGCTACCCTAGATTCGAACTAGGAAGATCTCGGGTCAGAGCCGAGTGGGTCTACCGTTCCCCTAGTAGCCAATAACGAGCGGGCGTCTGTAGATCGTTTAATATCCGGTCCTAAGACAGCCGTGATACCCACTCTAGCTGGAGAAGCAGGATTCGAACCTACACCGGCCTGATTCAAAGTCAGGTGAGCTACCAATTACTCAACTCTCCAATACGGAATCAATCTCCCATAATCACGGAATGGTTACCGTAAGACGCAACCGCGTTGGGCTACTACCTCTTTTCCATCGATTCCAGTGGTTCCTGAAGGACTTGAACCTTCGCACAGCGGGCTTCAACCGCTTGCTCTACCAACTGAGCTAAAGAACCAGAGGTACGGGAGTAATTTCGACGTGCGCATAGGTAACCAACCTACCGCCTGCCGCAGAACACTTTCCATACATCCTGCACCACCACGGAACCCCTCTGAGCGTGGTTAGCGTCAGCCAGGGTTCCAGTTAGTGCATTGAGCGAAAGACGGGGCTCGAACCCGCGACCTCCACCTTGGCAAGGTGGCGCTCTACCAACTGAGCTACTTTCACAACGAGCGGTCACCGGAAACCGGCGTTCTATCGGGCTCCATATGGCCCGATGTCCCTATTGAATACCGCTTCAAGAGCTACCACAAGGACTCGAACCTTGCACCTCTTCCGTACCAGGGAAGTGCTCTACCAGATGAGCTACGGCAGCAAATGAGTGATGCTAACAAAACATCACCAGAGCCAGATGCAGGAATCGAACCCGCGACATCCTCTTTACAAGAGAGGCGCTCTTCCAACTGAGCTAATCTGGCAAAATACGAGCCAAACTGGAGAATCGAACTCCACTACAAGCCGTACGAAGGCT
>Ga0210402_10000321_pt1 | contig 54980 bp, 42 predicted proteins | sample IncBWC7MmetaG_FD_161055 | JGI IMG/M metagenome (GOLD analysis project Ga0210402, IMG submission 161055) | Forest soil microbial communities from Barre Woods Harvard Forest LTER site, Petersham, Massachusetts, United States - Inc-BW-C-7-M | ecosystem: Environmental > Terrestrial > Soil >... | reverse complement strand
GGTCCTGCTTCTCGCTCATGTCGGCAAACGGCAGCACCGCGATTGACTTGTCGCTGACGACGACGCTGGTAGCGGCCGTTTCACCTTTGACCGCGGCGTGCTTCGAGAGCCATGCGTTGTCTCCCAGGAAGTAAGCCGCAGCCAATGCCAGGGCCACGAAGGCGCCTGCGACGACCCAGGCTCGTCGCGGAGTTGTCGTCCTGCGCTGCAGGGTGGGCGCTTGAGGTATATGGGGCGTGCTCGCACGATGGACCGAGGCGATGAGCCGATAACCCTTGCGTGGAACCGTCGCGATATAAGTGGGATTCGGATCCGCATCGCCCAGAATTTTGCGCAATTGCGACACTGCTTGATAAACAGACGCAGATCCCACTACCACGTCGGTCCAGACCTCCGCGAGAAGGCGATCTACGCTCACGACGTCGCCCGCGGAGTCCGCCAAACACATGAGCAGCCGCATCGCGCGCGGCTCAAGCTTCTGCGTCTCGGCTCCCCGCGAAATGCTATCGAGCGCGGGATGGACGATCCACTCGCCGATTTGCACTACGCGGCTCGGTTCCTGGGCCGGCATCCCCACAGCCTCCTGGATTTAAGTATAAGGCCTGCATTACCACACAGCATCTGGCAGGTCGATACAGTGCTCGATATTTATGCGCCTTTGGCGAAAATCATCCCTGCCGGTACGACTGGCGGATGGAAAATCGCTATGGAGCGGCTCTAGGTGGCCGCATAGTAGTTGAACATCACGCCGGCGGCGGCCACGAAAACCATGATCAGCGTATTGTTCATCGCCGCTTCGACCGATCCGCATTTCCAGGCGCATCCGCGAAGGTTCCGAACAATCGGTCCCAAAACAGGTCGATCACCGCATAATTGCGGCGTGCGTCGCGGTGATGCACATAATGCAGGTCGCGATGCCGGCGAAACCAGCGCGATCGCTCCAGCCAGCTGTACTGCAGGTGGTAGTGCTTATGAATGTAGGCGTGTGCCGCAAATGAGATGAGCAGCGTCGCCGTGAAGCCCACGAATGCGGCGAATGGCAGCAGCAGGCCGAGGAATGCGATCAACGCGCCGGCCGGGAGTACATAGTAAGGCGTCAAGCTGCGCTCGACCGCGCTGTACTCGGACGACACCAGACGCCTCGCCGGGTAAATACGGTGATGCTCGAGAACGTGTCGGCGCCGAAAGAAACCTCCCGCCGCTTTGTGCCCGAGCCACCGATGCAGGACGGTCTGCAGGAACGAACCCGTCAAATAGGCGGAGACCATCCCGCCGGCAACGGAAATCAGCGTTTGTCCCATGGCAGCGCTCCATCGTGCGTGGTTGAGTAATTGTTCTCACGCACCCAGTCTTCAATCGCGCACGCACGGCCACAACAACACCCGTGCAGGTATCGCTTAACGAAACCAGCGGTATCAGTTGCTTATACGAAGTGGATCCGGGTAATTGCGCCGGCGCGCGCCACTACGCGGGCCGCCATGCTGCGCCGTCGGGAAACCGGTACTGCGCCAACGACGTCTCGCGCATTTGGGCGGAGAAACCCGGTCTGGTCGGCGCACTGTAACGGCCCGCGGATACTTCCACGGGTTCGACAAAATGCTCATGCAGATGATCGACGAACTCGATCGCACGATCATGCATCGAACCACTGATGGCAACGAAGTCCGCCATGGCGAGGTGCTGTACCAGCTCGCACAGCCCGACTCCGCCCGCGTGCGGGAACACCCGCACGCCGAACTTGGCCGCCATTAACAGGATTGCAAGATTCTCGTTGACGCCGCCGACGCGCGCCGCATCAATCTGAATCAGATCGACCGCCTTGAGCTGGAACAATTGTTTGAAAATCACGCGGTTTTGCGTGTGCTCGCCGGTGGACACGGGAATCGGCGAGATCCCGTGCCGAATCGCCGCATGGCCGAGAATGTCGTCGGGGCTGGTGGGCTCTTCGGCCCAGGCGATTTTGAAGGGCTCGAGATGCTTCAACCAATGGATCGCCGCTGCAACGTCCCAGCGTTGATTCGCATCGATGGCCAATCCGATATCCGGCCCGATGGCATTACGCGCGATCCCGCAGCGGCGCACGTCATCCTCCAACCTGTGTCCGACCTTGATCTTGATGGTACGAAAACCATCTTGCACTGCCTGCTGCGCCAGGCGCGCAAGCTTCGCGTCGTCATAGCCAAGCCAGCCCGGCGAGGTGGTGTACGCGGGGTAGCCGCGAGCCAGAAGCGTCGCGATACGTTCCGCCTTTCCCGCCGCTGCCGCGCGCAGGATCGCCAACGCATCTTCTGGCGACAATGCATCGCTGATATAGCGAAAGTCGATTTGACTGACGATCTCCTCGGGGGTCATGTCCGCGATGAAGCGCCACACCGGTTTACCGGCGCGGCGGGCGGCCATATCCCACGCCGCATTCACGATTGCGCCAATCGCCATATGCATCACGCCCTTTTCGGGCCCCAACCAGCGCAGCTGCGAGTCATTGGTCAGACTACGGGCAAAGGCGCCAAGGTCCGCAGTGATCTCGGCCACACGCCGGCCGACCACCAGGTAATGCAGCGCTGCACAGGCCGCGGCCTGCACGTCGTTGCCGCGCCCAATGGTGAACACGAGACCATGACCGCATAAACCATTCACGTCATTGGTGCGCAACACGACATAGGCCGCTGAATAATCCGGATCGACATTCATGGCATCCGAACCGTCCAGTTCGCGGGACGTCGGGAAGCGGACGTCGTAGGTCTCGAGCGCTGTGATCACCGCATTGTTCATCCTGGGGTCCTTGTCCTATTGATTCGATAGAAGCGCAGCGCATTCGACGCAAATACGGCATCCTGACGCCCCGGAGCGTGACGCTCCACCAGCTCAAGAGACAGCTCCAACCACCTTTGATACGAAGCATGCGGGGTGACAACGGGCCAATCGCTGCCCCACATGACCCTGTCGGCCCCGAAGCACGCGAATACGTGCGCAACATAGGCGTCCAGCGCCGCAATATCGGCGTTCCGCCCAGCCTGCGTGAGCAGCCCTGACAACTTGCAGTAGGCGGAGGTGTTGCGAGCAAGTTGCTCGATCTGCGCAGACCATGGGTTGAAACGCGCGCCGGCGATGTCGGGCTTACCCCCATGATCCAGAACCACCCGCAGCTTGGGATGTCTGTGCAAGCGCTGCTCCAGCACACCTAAATGTTCCGGCTTCACCAGCGCGTCAAATGCCAGGTCATTGGCGATGATGCCGTAAAAGGCAGGGTCGAGCGACCCTCGGGACAGCCATTGTGAATCGCTGATGTCCTGCACCATCGGACGAATTCCTTTGAGGGTCCCGCCGCCATCGCGAATCAACCTTTCGATCCGGGCACCGACGTCGGCGGCCTCGAAGTCCACCCAGCCAACCACACCCGCCACGGATGCATGTTGGTGCGCAAGCTCGAACAGGAACCGCGTCTCGTCCTCCGTCGCCGCCGCCTGCACCAGGACGGTCGCACCAATCCCGCACTCGGCGAGCGATGCCGCCAGATCCGCCGGCATGTAATCCCGGTACAACTCGCCGTCGCTTGGAGACAGCCATCCATAGTCGCCGCGCTTCAGGCTCCAGTAATGCTGATGGGCGTCGACTCGGTTCAACGGGCGGCAACTCCGGCTGCGCAAGCGCGTCCAAGCCGCGCCGCGATCCATCTTGTAGAATGCGCGTGCCGATACCACGGAACCCAGTAAAATAATATCCGCGGGACAAGCAGTGCTTGCTGGCATTTTACGCTGCGGCGAGCGCTCGTGCTTGATTGCCGGGCATACATAAAGGAGTGCCGTATGAGCAGGCGTCGATGTTTTGCGCTGGACTTGGTGAACGATGCCGCCTTGATACGCGAATATTGCCGAATGCATGAGCCGGGATCCGTGTGGCCTGCTGTCATCGATCACATACGTGCGCAGGGCGTGATCGAGATGCAGATCTGGCAACGAGCCGATCGCCTGTTCATGATCGTGGAGGCAGCCGAGGACTATCCTCGCATCGACCCGTCGCGAGTGTCCCAGCAGGAAAGCGACAAATGGGAGGCGTACATGGCGACCTTTCAGCGCGCGCTCCCCGATGCCGCCGCGCATGAAAAATGGGCGCCGCTGAGCTGCGTCTTTCAACTCTCCCAGCATGAAGGCGTCAAGCAGTGAATGGCCGCATTCCAACTCGCCGGGTTGGAAGGACTTCTCTAGCCGTTACCGAATTGGGCTTGGGCACGGCTCCCTTGGGGAATCTTTATCAGCCGGTGAGTGACGACGATTCCGCCGGCGCATGCGCGGCAGCGTTGAAATTCGGCGTCGCCTATGTCGATACCGCGCCCTACTACGGATTTGGACTCAGCGAACGGCGCGTCGGCGACGCGTTTCGTGGCCGCGATTCGATCGTCATTTCCACCAAAGTGGGCCGGCTGCTGAAGGCCGACCCGCGCGTTCGCGGAGTGCATGAGCGGCATGGATTTTGCTCGCCGATGCCATTCGAACCCGCGTACGACTATAGCTTCGATGGAGTCATGGCTTCGTGGGAATCCAGTGTGCAGCGTCTCGGCCTGGCACGAATTGAAATATTGTACGTCCACGATATTGGCCGCCTCACCCACGGCGACGACAACGCGATGTATTTCCAGCAGCTCACGCAAGGCGGTGGTTTTCGCGCGCTTGAGCAGTTGCGTCAAGCGGGTGCGATTCAAGCATTTGGACTGGGCGTGAACGAGATCTCCGTGTGCCTCGAGGCGCTGAATCATGCGCAGTTGGACGTCATTCTTCTCGCGGGGCGTTACACGCTGCTGGAACAGGATGCGCTGGACGCTCTGCTTCCGGCCTGTGAGCGTTCGGGCACTTCAATTGTAATCGGCGGTCCGTACAACTCCGGGATCTTGGCGACCGGCACGCGGCACGGTGGCGCGTTGTACTACAACTATGGAACCGCGCCGCCGGCCGTCGTTGAGCGGGTGCAGCGCTTGGAGACTATTTGCGACCAATTTGGCATACCGCTCGCCGCAGCAGCGCTGCAATTTCCCTTGGCCCATCCCCAGGTCGCCAGTGTGATTCCCGGGCTGCGCAGCGCACACCATGTCGAGCTGACCGCTGAATTGTATGAAACCATTATTCCGACGCCGTTTTGGCAGGAGCTGAAGCGCGCGGGGCTACTGCGCGCCGATGCGCCAACATCCGCCGGCAAGGCGCGCAACCCGGCATGATCAATGGCGGCGCGCCTGAAGTTGCTCGAGTACGCGCTTCAGCGCCTCCAGTTTCTGGCCCGCCTCAGCGAGCTTGCCACCGGCCGTGAGCTGCTGATAGTCGGCGAAATCCTGCGCGGCCTCGGCAATCAATGCATTCAGGTCGCCTGCAGCCGCAGGGGCCGCGGTGGTGCTCGCCGGCTGTGCTGCGGCAGCCGGCGAGGCTTGCGCGCTGAGCATCGACGGGCCGGCCCCAAACAGGGCGGCCATCGCCGTTTCGAATGTCGGCCCGTACGCCAGGCGGTCCTGCACCGCGAGTACGACCAAGCGAAGCTCGGGCATGGGACTCCGGTTGGCTTGCAGGTAAATGGGTTCCGCGTACAACAGGGCCCGGCCTATCGGAATGACGATCAGGCTGCCGCGGCGCACGTGCGATCCTTGCTGGTTCCATAATGTCAGCTGACCCGACAACTGCGCGTTCTGATCGATGCGCGCCTCGATTTGCAGCGGTCCGTCGATGAGCTTGGTCTTGGGAAAATTATAGACCACAGCCTCGCCATAATGTTCGCCGTCGCTGCGGCCGGCGATCCAGCCGATCAGGTTATTGCGATTCGCCGGCGTGAACGGCAGGATCGCGATGAACTCGCTCGACCGTTCCCCTGGCAGAGTCATCAACACAAAGTTTGGCTCCATGACCTGTTGGCGCTGATTCTGCATGGCGATTTCCGTCGCCACGCTCCACAGATCCTCGCGGTTGTAGAACACGTCGGGATCGGTCATGTGATAAAGGTCGTAGACCGCGGCCTGGACGTTCAACAATAGTTCCGGGTACCGCACGTGTTTGCGCACCGCGGCCGGCATTGCCGAGGCGTCGGCGAACAAAACGGGGAAAATAGCCCGATAGGCGGCGATGATCGGATCCTTGGAATCGAACACATAGAATGTCGTTTCGCCGCTGTAGGCATCGATCAGGATCTTGACGCTATTGCGAATGTAATTGATGCGTTCATTGCCGAGCAGATAGCGTCGCGCGAACGGATAGTAGTCGGACGTCGTGAAGGCATCCATCAGCCAGCGGATCCGGCCATCTTCGCCAACGATGACGTAGGGGTCCGCATCGAGTGTGAGAAACGGCGCGAGCTCGTGCACGCGTTCGCTCAGCCTGCGCCGCATCAATAGGCGGCTTTCCGAGTTGACATCGTCGCTGAACGGCAGTTTTGAAAGATCACCGCGATCGAGTGCAATCAATGTGCGCCGGAGCAGGCCGCCCAACCGAATGCCGCCTGAACCCTGGTACGAGGTCAGATTGTTGGCGTCGCCCTGCGGGTAGTTGAATTCCTTCTGCCGAGTCTTGACGTAGACGTCGGTATTGGTAAGTTCGCCGAAATAAATCTCCGGGCGCGTCACGGTCAGCTCTGGAATCGTGCTCTGGATCGGCATATTGCTGAGCACCAGGGTCGGCAGCCCTTCGGGTGTGAAGCCGTTCACCGGATTCATCGTAACCCCGTACCCATGGGTATAAATCAGCTTCTCGTTGATCCAGTTGCGGCTGCTCTGCGGCAACTTATCCACATTGAGTTCGCGTGTGGCGAGCATCATCTGGCGGACCGAACCACCGATCCGGTATCGATCGATGTCGATATCCGGAAAATCGTAGTAGGTCCGGATTTCCTGGATCTGACGCAAAGTATCCTGCAACGCTCGCCAGTCCCATAACCTGATGTTTTCGAGCGTCGCCTGGTTGTTAGCCGCTTCGAGAGCCTCGATGCCGGTATCGGCGGGGAACGCGTGGGTTTCGATGCGATCGAGCGCGTATGCCTGCCGGGTCATTTCTATATTGTGCGCAATGAACGGCCGCTCCTTGACCAGCTGATTGGGTTGCACGATGAAGCTGCTGACATACGAGCTCACGGCTGCGACAATGAGGTAGCAGGTGACGGCCGGAACAACCGATACCACAAGCCACCTCCTCGGGAGCGGCCTGATCGCGCAAGCTGCGGCCAGGGCCGAGCCGGCGACAAAGGCGACGGCAACGATCAACATACCGGTCAGGGTGATGTGGGCGTCGGTGTATGTGACACCCGAGAAAATGGTGCCGTCCTGGAACAGCCGGTCGAAGCGCCCCAGGTACACGCGCGCGGCGAGCGCCAACTGCACCGCCGCGATGCCGATCGACACCCCGCGCCACAGTCGCGCCTGATCCGCGTCGATCTGCCGTGCCCTTACCAGGCGCCCACCGCCCGCGAGGGCCGCCGACACCGCGGCCATCGCGCAGCCAATCACCGTCAGTGTCAGCAACCAGCCGGTTATGAGCTGCGCGGCCGGCAGTGTAAACAGGTAAAAATCCAGCGATCGCCCAAATATCGGGTCGAGCATGGTGGCGTGACGCGGCGCCTCCCAGTACAGGGCCAGGGTCATCCAACGCTCAGCGATATTGGCGCCGGTTACGGCGGCGATCAATGCGGATAAGCCGACCCCGATCAGGTTGAGAAAGCGCGCGACCGGCAGCGCGACCGGCCGCCGGTTGACGAGAATCGTGGCCCCGGTCAGCGCATCGAGCCGGTCAGGTTTCAGTGCCCGGAACACCACGTAGACCACCAGAAACGTGAGCAAGGAGAAGCTGGCGAAGGTCGCTGCTTGCAGATTGAGCCGCGTCCAGAACACCGGCGCATAGCCAAGCGATCCGAACCACAGGGCATCGACATAGTAGGACGCCGCCGTGCTGCCGCCGAGAAGTACCGCGCCCACCACGGCGAGCAATGCGAGACGGGCGATTCCGCGGCGCCGCGGCCGCATGCGGAGTGCGACATCACCACCATTTTGCTTGTTGTTCATTTCTTGGTCCCGCACGCCCTTTAGGCGCATTCTGCGCCAGGGTGCCGCGGTTGTCGCGGTTGGCTCGCGCCAGGCCCTCGGACCGGCTGCCGCATCCGCCAGTTGCTCCGGCGTGGCTTAAATATTATCATGACTATAATAAAACCACGATGGTCATTGAGCCGCTTGAAGAGGACGAGCCCATGAATCACGACGTAATCATTTCCTGCGCTGTCACCGGCGACGACACCAAGGTGACCAAGAGCCCGCATTGCGCGATCACTCCCGAACAAATCGCCGCCACCGCCATCGCGGCGGCGCAGGCCGGTGCCGCCATCGTTCACATTCACGTCCGCGAACCGGAAACCGGCGCGTTCAGCATGGAGACCAGGCACTACCGCGAAGTGGTCAAGCGCATCCGCGACAGCAAGGTGGATGTGATCGTGAACTTGACCTGCGGCATGGGCGGATACATCGTGGTCGGCGACAGCGGCCTCAAGGACACCCCTGGACCCGGCAGCGACTTTGTCAGCCAGGAAGATCGCATGCGCCATGTCATCGACTTGTGCAGTGAAGGCCTGTACCGGCCCGAGATTGCGACCCTGGATTGCGGTTCCTTGAATTTCGGCGACGACAACCGCGCCTATGTGTCGACGCCCAACTACCTGCGCAAAGGCGCCGCCATTTGCAAGGAGCTCGGCGTGAAGCCGGAGCTGGAGGTATTCGACACCGGCAATCTGTCCTTCGTCAAACAGATGATCAAGGAAGGACTTCTGGTTGCGCCGTCGATGATTCAATTGTGCATGGGTATTCCATATGGTGTGCCGGCCGACGTGGGACATCTGCTGGCCATGGTCAATGCGCTTCCGGAGAATTGCAATTGGGGCAGCTTCGCCATCAGCCGCATGCAGATGCCGTGGGTGGCGCAGGCCGTGCTGCTGGGGGGCAATGTGCGCGTCGGACTCGAGGACAATCTGTACTTGAGCAAGGGTGTGTACGCGAGCAATGCCCAACTGGTGGAAAAGGCCCGCACGATCATCGAGGCGCTTGGCGCTCGGGTGCTCACAGCAGCTCAAGCGCGCGAGCGCCTGCAGCTGCACTGAGCAGCGCCAGTGAGCGGCCCCGCAGCGGCGGAACTCCCGGTTTATCGCGCCAAGATCGAGCCGGATTGGATCGACTACAACGGCCATCTTCGCGATGCCTATTACCTGCTTGCGGCCAGCTACGCCATCGACGGGCTGATGGATTACCTGGGTTTGGATGCAGCCTATCGTGCGAGCACCCACTGCACGCTGTACTCGCTCGAGATGCATGTTCACTTCCTGAACGAGATCAAGAGTTCGGATGATCTCAAGGTCATTACCTCCATCTTGGATTTCGACCGCAAACGAATTCACGCGGGTTGTACGTTCGTCTGCAGCCGGCTTAGCCATAAGGCTGCGATGGTCGACATGATGCTGATGCACGTCCATCAGGGAGCGACGCCGGCCGGTGCGTCCTTCCCGGAAACCGTGACCGCAAAATTGAGTGCCCTTAAATTGTCCGCGGCGGCGCGCGAAGCCTTTGGTCCTGTGTCGCGCAAGATCGAATTGAAGCATCGCTGAAATGCCGACGAAGGATATTCGTCGCTTGATCGCTCCACGCAGCATCGCGCTGGTGGGCGCCGGCGCCTGGACCGACGCGGTTGCCGCCGGCAACGCGGCAATCGGCTACTCAGGAGCGCTGTGGCGAGTGCATCCCAGCCGGCCATCGACCGCGGCGGCAACCTACTTTCGATCGGTCGCCGAACTGCCGGGTACGCCGGATGCGACCTTTGTCGCCGTACCGAACATGGAAGCCCCCGCCGTGGCGGCCGCACTGGCCGCGCGCGGCGCCGGCGGTTTCGTTTGCTTCAGCGCCGGCTTTGCGGAAACCGGCACCGACGCCGGCCGCCGTCTCAGCGAAGAATTGGCGCACAGCGCCGGCGAGCTGCCGTATCTGGGACCCAATTGTTACGGTTTCGTCAATTTCTTCGACCGCGTGGCGATGATGCCCGATCAAATCGTGGGCGGGAGTCCCGGGCGCGGCGTGGCGTTGATCTGTCAGAGCGGCACCATCGCGCTGACGCTGATGTTCAACGATCGCTCGCTGCCGATCGGCTACGTGTTCAGCGTCGGCAATCAAGCCCGGCTTGCGGTCGAGGACCTGATCGAGATTCTCTGCGATGACCCGCGCGTCACGGCCTTCGGCCTATATATAGAAGGCATCAAGGATGCGGCGCGGTTTGCGCACGCCGCCGACTTGGCGCGCGCGGCCGGCAAGCCCATCGCTGCCATAAAATCCGGCCGCACCGCGGCGGCCGCGCGCACCGCCCATAGTCATACCGGAGCGCTGGCAGGCGCGGACCAGATTTTCGCGGCCTTCTGCCGCCAGGCGGGAATTGCGCGCTGCGATACCTTGGGGACGCTCCTCGAAACGCTCAAGCTCTTCCATACCGGAGGTCCGCTGCCCGGAAACAAGGTGCTGGTGATGGGCGCTTCGGGCGGCGACATGGCAATGACCGCCGATGTGGCGCGCGACCTGGAGCTGAATTTCTCCGACATTCCGCCGGCGCCGGCCGCCAGCTTGCGCGCGCTGCTGACCGACCGGGTCACCATCGCCAATCCGTTCGATATCCATACCTATCTGTGGTTTGATCCGCCGGCGCTCAGGAAGGTGTTCTACGAAGTTCTCCACGCCGGCTTCGACGCGGCGGGATTCATGCTCGACTGTCCGCCTGAGCAGAAGGCGGACACCGCCGCATTTGACGCAGTCATCGGGGTGTTCATCGAAGCTGCACGCGGCGCGCCGACGCGGGCGGCCTTGATTGCCTCGCTCCCTGAAACCTTGAGTGTCCGGGTGCGCGAGCGCTGCCTTGCGAACGGCGTCATCCCCCTGCAGGGACAACGCGAGGCGCTGGAAGCGCTGGCGCTGGCCGGCGCGGTGGGCGCGGCTTGGCGCTCCAATCCGACCGTGGATTTGAATCTGCCTGCCGCCGAAGCTTGCGCGCATCACGACGTTTACGCACTTGGCGAGCGCGAGGGCAAGACCGCGCTGGCAGACTTTGGATTGACGATTCCACGCGGCAAAATCGTCGCCGCGAGCGCCGCCGCTGAGGCAGCCGTTGAGTTGGGATTCCCCGTGGTCATCAAAGCCGCGGCTGCGGATCTCGAGCACAAGAGCGAGATCGGCGGCGTAGCGCTCAACATCCGCAGCGCGGACCAGGCAGCCGAAGCCGCCGAGCGGCTCTCGAGGCTCTCGCCAACCCTGCTGGTGGAGGAGATGATCACCGATGGGGTGGCCGAAGTGCTGATCGGGATCACTGTCGATCCTCAATTCGGCCAGGTACTGGTGCTCGGGGCGGGCGGCGTGCTCACCGAACTCCTGGCGGACAGCGTCAGCCTGCTGCCGCCCTGGTCGCGTGTCTCGATTGCCGCGGCCTTAAAGCAGCTGGCCATGGCGAGACTGCTGGGAGGGTACCGCGGCAAGCCGGCCGCCGATGTCGATGCCCTGATCGCAGCGGTCATGAGCGTGGCGCGCTTTGCAGCCGCGAACGTGGCGAGGCTGGTGGAGCTCGATGTGAATCCCGTGGTTGTCAGATCCGCGGGCATGGGCGCGGTCGCTGTTGATACGATGATGCGCTTGAAGAAATTGGATTTAAGTGGGAGGTAGACATGTCCGACGGAATCCGCACAACCCGGGACGGCGCCATACTTGAAGTCACCATCGATCGGCCAAAGGCCAATGCCATCGATCTGCCGGCGAGCCGGCGATTGAACGATATTTTTACATCCTTTCGCGACGATCCGGAATTGCGCATCGCCATCATCACCGGCGCCGGCGAGCGTTTTTTCTCCCCCGGATGGGACTTGAAGGCTGCCACAGCCGGCGAGAAGTCCGATGAGGACTGGGGTGTCGGCGGCTTCGGCGGATTGAATTATCCGAGGAATCTCAACAAGCCCATCATTGCCGCGGTCAATGGCATTGCCTGCGGCGGCGGCTTCGAAATCGTGCTGGGCACCGACATCATCGTGATGGAGGAGCACGCGAAATTCGCCTTGCCGGAAATCAATGTCGGGGTATTGGCGGACGCCGGCACGGTCAAACTGCGGCGCCGGATTCCCTACCATGTGGCGGTGGAATTCCTGATGACAGGGCGCTGGATGGACGCCGCCGAAGCCAAGCACTGGGGCCTTGCGAATCATGTCGTTCCCCGGGGGGAAGGACTGAACAAGGCGCGTGAAATCGCCAAGCAGCTCGCTGCAGGACCGCCGCTGCTGTTCCCGGCGATCAAACAGCTGCTGCGCCACACCGAGATGGTTGCGGAGCATGAAGCCTTTGAACTGCACGATGCGCTGGACGCCGTGCAGCGCGTGATCCGCTCCGATGATCTCAAGGAAGGTACCCGCGCATTCACCGAAAAGCGCAGCCCGCGTTGGAGCGGCCGCTAGTACTACCCCCCCAAAGGCCGCAGCAGGCTGCGGGAAATGATATGCCTCTGCACCTCGCTGGTGCCGTCCCAAATGCGCTCGATGCGTGCGTCGCGCCAGATCCTCTCCAGCGGCAGGTCGCTCATCAATCCCATGCCGCCGTGGATCTGCAGCGCCTCATCGGAAACCATCGCCAGCATCTCGGTGGCTTTGACCTTGGCGATGGCCATATCCATGTCGGTGTCGATCTTCCGATCGCGTTTCCACGCCGCCTCCAGCACCAGCAGCTCCGCGGCGCGCAGTTCCACCGCCATATCGGCCAGCTTGAAACTGACGCCCTGAAATTTCCCGATCTGCTGTCCGAATTGCACGCGGTCCACCGCCCATTGCTTCGAAAGTTCGAGCGCGCGCTCGGCGCGCCCTAAGCAGGTCGCCGCCACCTGCAGCCGCGTTGCCCCGAGCCAGGTGTTCGCGACCTCGAAGCCGTGGTCTATTTCTCCCAGGATCGCCGATCTGGCGACGCGACAGTTGTTGAATTCGAGAATGCTGTTGGTGTAACCGCGATGCGACACGTTCTTGTAGCCGGGCCTGACCGTAAAGCCAGGATGGCCCATGTCGACGAGGAATGCCGTCATCTTTTTGCGGCTGCCATGGGAAGTGGTTTCCTCGCCGGTGGCGGCGAACAGGATCACGAAGTCCGAATGATCGGCGTGGCTGATGAAGTGCTTGGTGCCGTTGATCACGAAGTCATCGCCCTTGCGCTGGGCGGTGGTCTTCATGCCGCGCAAATCCGATCCAGCGCCGGGCTCGGTCATCGCCAGACATTCGGTCCGATCGCCGCGCACCGTGGGCAGTAGGTAGCGTTCCCGTTGCGCGCCGTCGCAGGCCAGCAGAATGTTGGAGGGGCGGCCCACGCAGGAGTAGTGCAGCGCATAGTTGGCGCGGCCCAGCTCTTTTTCGTAGAGCACCCAGGTAACCGTGTCGAGGCCCGCTCCGCCCACCTCCACCGGCATGTTTGCCGCATACAAGCCGGCATCGATGGCCTTGGCCTTCAATTCCCGGTGCAGTTCCGGACGCAGCACGCCGGTTTCCTCCACTTCCTTTTCGTGCGGATACAGTTCGTTGTGCACGAAGTCGCGGGTGGTCTTGATCACCAGTTGCTGTTCTTCGCTGAGAGAGAAATCCATGGTGACTCCCAATTTAGCCGGTTCGGCTCTTGCGCTTAAGCGTCGCCCAGTTTCGCAGCAGATCCAATTGCAGGCGTAGTTGCTCGATCTGCGCGGCCGGCGGCCAGTCGCGCGGACTGGTCACGGAACTCGCGGTCAGGCCGTTGATGAATGTCACCACCGAACGCAGCACCTGATCGCGCAGCGCCGGCGGCCAAACCGCCCATTCGCGCCACTGTTCGGCAAAGCAGCGTGCAAACAACCGTTGATACTCGCGGTGGACCCAGATGTTGAGACGTCTGAGCTTCTTGTCTGCGGAAACCTGCCCCCAAAACGCCATCCAGAAAGCGCATTCGGTAAATCGCTGTTCATCGAGCGCCAGCGCTTCGGACAATACCTCGAGGAGATTGGTTTCGCCGCCGCGCCGCTCGCGCGTGAGTCTCTGCTCGATCCGCAGCAGCATCAGACGCAGCGCGGCGAGTATGATTTCCTGCTTCGACTCAAAGTAGTGGGCCACCATGCCGGTGGTATAGCCGGCGGCGCGCGCGATTCGCGCCACCGTCGCCTGTTCGAAGCCGTATTTTGCAACGACCTGGCAGGCAACCAGCGCGATCTCATCGCGGCGCTGGGCATGATCGACGACCTTGGGCATGACTTTGGGTCGGCCGCTTCAGTGGCGCTGGCCGACGATGCGCCCCGCTTGGTGCGGCCGCGGCAATCCTGCCTGATCGTTGCGAATCGCCTCCAGCTTGGCGCGCACGGCGGGATCGACCGCCGTCGCCTTGGCGGCGGCGGTATCGACATGCAGATGCATCTGTTCGTCGGTGGCGATGAGCGCATCATCGCGGCCGCGATGCAGACGATGAAAGACCTGCAACCGCTTTTCATCGACCGCGAGCAGCTGCGTGGTGACGTGCAGCGCCTCCCCCACCTTGGCTTCACCCAGGTAGCTCACGTGGCTTTCCACCGAGTAGTACATGCGGCCGGTGGCGCGGTACGACTCGTCGACCCCCACCCGCCGATACAACGAATCCATGGCATCGCCGAAGACCTGGCCGTAGCGGAAGTCGGACATATGGCGGTTGTAGTCGATCCATTCGGGCCTTACCACCGTATCCACGAGCCGCAATGGCTTGCCGCGCTCGGAGTCCGCCGGACTGGCGGCTGCGGCGTCCCGATAAAGGCGCTCCTCGAGAGCGCGCAATGTCGCGCCGGCGCCGATACCGTACTGACGCAGAACCTGCTGGACGGCGACCAGAGAATCATCGCGCAGACGCTCGAGTTCTCGGATCGAGCGCCCGACCGCTTGGGCTTGGGTGCCCTCGACCATGCGGTCGATCAAGGTCTCGGTAAGCTCCGGGGCCTCGAGTTTGGTCCAGGGCCACTTCAGGCAGGGACCGAACTGCGCCAGCATGTGGCGCATACCGCTTTCGCCGCCGGCCAGGTGGTAGATCATGTTGGTGCCCATGGCGGCCCATCGCAAACCCGGCCCGTAGACGATGGACTCGTCGAGTTCGCCGGTGGTGGCAATGCCGTCATTCACGAGATGCAGGATCTCGCGCCACAATGCCTCCTGCAGGCGATCGGTCAGGTGACCCGGCACTTCGTGCCGCACCCGCAGCGGATGCATCCCGATGTAGGCGAAGAACTTCGCCGCCGCCTCGATCGTTGCCGGCGAGGTTTTCGCGCCGCCGACCAGTTCGACCAGGGGCAGTAAATATACCGGGTTGAACGGATGCGCAACGCAGAAGCGTTCCGGCGCCCGCATGTCGCGCTGTAAATCGGTCGGGGTGAGGCCGGAGGTGCTGGACGCGATCACCACATCCGCCGCGGCGTGGCGGCTCACCTCTGCCAGCATGCGTTGCTTCAAGGGCAGCTGCTCGGGAATGTTCTCCTGGATGAAATCCGCCCGCTCCGCCATCACCTTGAGATCGGTCGTGAACAAAAGCTTGCCTTTGGGCGGCAGCGGCGCAAACGTGAGGCGCGCCAGGGCTGGTTCGGCGTTGGCCACCGCGCCGCGTATCCATTCTTCCATTTCGGGCTTGACATCCGCGGCGATGACATCGATTCCAAAGTGCAGCGCGCGGGCCGCCCATCCGCCGCCGATCACGCCGGTGCCGAGTAGTCCGAGAGTCTTCACGTCGCGCATCGCCGCACCCTTGAGTTACACGCTTTTTGTAATGTTACGAGTATAATATAAAAACGGGCGGCGCAGCACGCTGCCGCGCGCCATCCAGCGGCCGGACTCGCCGGCTATCTGCCCTTTGCCGCGGCGGCGCCGTCCAATACGGCGCCGATCGGCGCTGCCGCTTTGGGAACCGCGCCGTGGTAGTCCCTGCCGAGCAACGCGGCTACAGTTGCGGCGATCTGCGCCTGGGTCACGGGCGCGGTGTTTGAGCGCTCGCCGAGCGCGGCGGTGTCGGGCCCCATCACCGCTATCCAGATATTCTCCGAGCCCTTCTCCTCGACGCCGTGTTCCTTCCATTGGCTGAGGCCGCCGCCCCGGCCATGATCGGTGGTGATGATGAACGTGGTGGTGCCGCGATAGCGGGGCATCGATTGCATGGTGTCCCACAGCTGCTTCACGAAGTAATCGAACCGGTGGGCGCTGTCGAGCACCAGATCGTAGCGCCCCTGGTGCGCCCAACCATCGGTCTCGCCGTAGCCGACGAACAGGACGCGCGCCTGTCCGGTGCGGACATAGTCCAATAGCGGGATCTGCAGCAGGGCATTCGGAAGATCTTCTTCATCGAACCGGGTGGTGGTCGAAAACAGCTCGCGCAACAGGGCGTCCCGCTCCGTCTGACGCGCCTTGGGCGGCAGGTCCCATCCGGTCTGCATGATGAGCCCGCTGCGGGTTTTGTTGAATATGTTTTCGTAGACATTCCAGGTGCCGTAGATCGCCACCCGGCCGTTGAATTCTTCGAAATTGTTGAGCCATTCGAAAACGCTGGCGGTGGGATTGGGCCCATATTCGTTGCTGTCGATGGCGTCGTTCGGGTAGCCGGTCGACATCTCGTTGTATCCGGGGTAGGAGAAGGCCTTGCCGTTGGTCACGTGGGCATCGCTGCCCTTGCGCCGGTTGCCGAAAATCTGCCCTTGCTTGGCCACCGTGCCCCACAAAAACGGAAACAGCAGCTCGCGCCGCGCGTCGGCGTCGGCCCGCCAGTAGCGCTTGCGCAGCTCCGCCTCCGCCACCCAGTTGCCCGCCTTGTCGGTGATCAAGCGCTCATCGGCGCCGGCGAATACTTCCTGCCAGCGCAAGCCGTCGCTCACGATGAGCACCACGTTCGCGGTTTTCGCCGCCAACACCGGGCCGCAGCAAACCATCAGCAGCAGGCTCGCGGCGACTTGATGGAGAATGCGGCTGACTGGTGGCATGAAATCCCCGGCGAGCTTACTGCTGCAGCACAACCGCGCCATGGGCGGTCCAGCTCAAGTACACCTCGTCGCTCCAATCGATGGACCATTCCGATGAGCGGCGCTCGTTCTGCGCAAATACGGTCACCATTTTTCCGGTAGCGGTCTTGATGCGATAAGTCGAGCGATTGCCGAGGTAGCCCAATTCCCAGACGACCCCCTTGATTTGATTGACCTGCTCGCCGCCGATCGGCTGCTTGCTCAAGCGGATTTTCTCGGGCCGCAGCGCCACCCAAACGCGCTGACCGCTGACGCAGCGGCTTAAGTCATCGACGATGAGGTCGCAGCCCGCCTCCTGGCTCTGCACGATGAAGCGGCCGGGTTCGGTGGCGCCCACCGTCCCTTCGAAAAGATTGGTGGTGCCGATGAAATCGGCGACAAATCGATCCTGCGGAAATTCGTAGATCTCCGCCGGCGTGCCCACCTGCACCACCTGGCCGCGATTCATCACCGCAATGCGCGTCGCCAGCGCCATCGCTTCGTCCTGATCGTGGGTGACGAAAACGAAGGTGATGCCCACTTGATATTGGATGTTCATCAATTCGAATTGCGTCTGTTCGCGCAGCTTCTTGTCGAGCGCGCTCAATGGCTCATCGAGCAGCAAGACCTTGGGCCTGCGTATCAACGCGCGCGCCAGGGCCACGCGTTGGCGCTGGCCGCCTGACAGCTGGTGGGGCTTGCGCTTCTTGAGCGGTCCGAGCTGCACCATATCCAACGCATCCTGGATGCGCTTCGATCTGACTGCAGCGTTCAGATTCATGCGGCGCAGGCCGTAGCCGATGTTGTCCTCCACGCTCATATGGGGAAACAACGCATAGGACTGAAACATCATGTTGACCGGACGCTCGTGCGGCGGCACGTGGGTCTGGTCGACATCCTCGATCAGGATTCGCCCGCTGCTCGGCGTCGCAAATCCCGCCAGCATGCGCAGCAAGGTGGTTTTGCCGCAGCCCGATGCGCCTACCAGCGCAAACATCTCGCCCTTGAAGATCCGCAGGTTGACGCTGTCCACGGCGGTGAAGGTGCCGAATGTCTTGGTGACGCTTTCGAGGACGATCTGCGGCTTGGCATCGGGATCGAGCCACGGCCGGTCGGCGATCGATTTTGGCGCCGTGGTCATGCGTACTAGAATTCAGCCGGCGGGGTCGCGCGTCTTCGCTCCGGGGCAAAGAAAGGACGCTCGACCACTTGCGCATGCGACATCCGACGCTCCCAAACAAGCTCCCGGCTCAAATAGATTTCAGCCCAAACGGTCGAGCCGATTTTGAAATGCGGCGCATCGACCATAGCAAGGCCGATGTTGCGCTTGCAAGTCGGCGACCACACCGCAGAGCTGACGTGGCCGATTTCCCGTTTGCCACCGTGATCCTTGTACAGCAGCGCATTGTGGGCGGGTTTGTTGCCGGCGACATCGAGGCCGACCAATTGGCGCTGCGGGCCCCGCTGCCGCTCGTCGAGCAACGCGCGCCGCCCGGTGAAATGACCCTTGTTGAAGTCCACCAGCCAGCCTAATCCCAATTCCAGCGGCGAGCGGTCGGTGCCTATGCGAATGGTGTGTTCCGCGGACACGAAGTCGAAGTTCGGACTCAAGAACCCCGCTTCGATGCGCGCGATATTCAGCGCCTGCGACCCGATGGCGCGGATGCCCCGGGAGCGCCCCGCCAGCATCAGAATGTCCCAGATGCTTTCCGCGGCCCCGGGTTCCATCCACAGCTCGTAGCCCAGATCGCCGGTGAAGCCGGTGCGCGAGACCGTCAGCCGCTGCCCGCCCGCGGCGCCGGCCCCGTCCAGCGTGAAGTCGCTGGTCTCGAACGGCTTGAGCCTCTCCACACCCCTCAAGCCCGCCGCCTTGAGCACTGCGCAGGAAGTCGGCCCCTGCACGGCCAGCGCGGCAAGTTGCTCGGTCACTTCGCTGATTTGCACCTCGAAGCCGAGCGCCGAATCCAGCAGCCAGTCGATCTGCCGCTGCGCCGTGCATATGCGGTACTCGGAATCGCCCAGGCGAAATAGGGTGCCGTCATCGATCAGGTGTCCGGCGTCGTTGCACCAGACGCAGTAGGCAACCCGGTTTGGCTTCAGCTTCGCAACATCCCGCGTCACCAGGCGATTGAGAAAGGCGACGGCGTCGCGGCCGATCACCCGGTATTTGATCATCGGCGTCAGGTCATACAGCGTGGCTGCATTGCGGATCGCAAAATATTCCTGCTCGGCTGTGGTGAACACATCGACGGTCGTGTAGCCGGCCCAGGGGATGAAGCTGTCCACCTGGCTGAGTTCACGGGCGCGCCGGTGAAATGGTGTCTTCAACAGCGGCTGCTTGAAATGCGATGACGATGATTCCATCATGAGAACCAACCCCCCTTAAGGACTTGCTGAGCCGCGTTGCGGCCGGCGACACCCATCACCCCGCCGCCGGGATGACACCCGGCACCGCAGAGGAACAAGCCCTCGACGGGCGAGCGGTATTGGGCGGCGCCGGGTACCGGCCGCACCATCAGGATCTGATCGAAGGCGAGGTCGCCGTGATGCCAATGGCCGCCGCTTATGCGAAATTCGCGCTGCAAATCCACCGGCGTCGACACCTCGATGCCGACGATGCAGCCGCGCAGCCCCGGCGCGACCCGCTCCAGCGCGTCCAGCGCGGCGTCCAAGAAACGCGGCCGCGCACTTTCCCAACCTTCCTTGAGCGCATAGGGCACGTATTGCACGATGGCCGACAGCACATGTTGGCCGGGTGGCGCCAGTGTTGGGTCATTGACGCTGGGAACCGTGATTTCCATGACCGGCGATGCGGAGAATTCGCCGTACTTCGCGTGGTTGTAGGCGTGCTCGATGTACTGCAGCGACGGCGCGAGCAGCAGACGGCCTCGCAGTGCTGCCTCGGAAACAGCACGAAACGGCGGGGCGCGATTCAGGGCGATATGCAGTTTGGCGGCGAGGCCGCGCGAGCGGATGTGGTCCACCCGGCGCACGAATCCGGCATCGAGGTGCGCCGTGCCCAGCAGCTTGAGGAAGGTGGTTTTCGGGTCGGCGCTGGAGATTACATTTTCTGCCAGGATGCGCTCGCCCGACTCGAGCGCCACTCCGCAAGCCCGATCGGCCTCGACCAGAATATTGGCGACCGGCGCTTGCGTGCGGATCACCGCGCCTGCGGCGACCGCCGCCTTCGCCAGCGCATCGCACAGCGCTCCCATGCCGCGCTTGGGTTGCGACAGTCCCGAGGCCCCCGCAGACGACTCCGCCGCCAGGCGATACAGCAAGGTCAGCACCGTGCCCGGCGAGCGCGGACCGAAGTTCGCGCCCAGTACCGCATCGAATCCCAGCGCCCCTTTGAGGGCCGCGGATTCGAAGTTCTCTTCCAGCAGGTCGTACACATTCATGCCGCCGATCCGCAGCAGTTCGCGCATGTCGCGGCGGCCCAGCTTGCGGATTTGCCAGCCCATGCGCAGCAGCGCCATGCGATCCGACCAAGCGGTGCTGCCCAGCCGCGGCGGCACCTTGGAGAAGATCGGCGCGAGAGCCGCGGCGAAGCGCCGCATTCGTGCGGTGTAGGCCGCATAAGCCGCGGCATCGGCCGCGGACAGCCCCGGGTGATCGGCGGCGCCCGGACTCAAGGCGAGCGGCGCCGAGTCGCCGAGCAGTGCCGTGGTCGTCATGCGCTGCGCCGCCCATTCCAGCCCGTGGTTTTCAAGCTTGAGGTCGCGGATCAGTTCGGCTGGCATCAAATGCAGCAGATGCGCGCCGGCCGAGACCCGAAAGCCTGGGACGAATTCGCGCGTCAGCGCCGCGCCCCCCACTTGGGCAGCAGCCTCCAGCAGCAGCACCGAGCGGCCGCCACGCGCCAATGTGGCCGCGCAGACAAGCCCATTGTGGCCCGCGCCAATGACGACGCAATCGTAGCGTGATGGCGCCGGGGAAGGGCCTTGCATGTTCAATGCGCCAACTTGAGATCGCGCAGCACGGCGCGAGCCGCGTTCGCGCCCGGTGCGCCCATGACGCCGCCGCCGGGATGCGTGCTGGAACCGCACATGTACATGCCCTTCACCGGGCCACGATACTGGGCGAAGCCCGGCACCGGACGGTTGAACAGCAGCTGATCCATGGTCAGTTCGCCCTGGAAGATATTGCCTTCGGTAAGGCCCACTTCGTTTTCAATGTCCCAGGGCGTGCGGATTTCGGCGTGCAGGATCAGTTCTTTGAAATTCGGGCTGTGCTGGGCAATGGTATTGATCACGGTATCGCCGAAGGCCTGCCGCTTGGCCTGGGTCCACTCGCCATCGGCCAATTGATAAGGACAGTATTGAACAAATACCGACATGTAGTGTTTGCCGTCCGGCGCCATGGTCGGATCGATCTGCGAGGGAATCAGCATGTCGATATACGGCGCCCGCGACCAGCGTCCGTCCTTCCAGTCATCGTAGGCGCGTTCCATCATTTCAATGGTATCGGTGACATGCATATCGCCGCGGGTCGTCGGCGAGCCTTCCGGTATGCTCGGGAATCGCGGCAGCCCGTCCAGCGCGATGTTCAACTTTCCCGAAGAGCCGCGAATTTTGAAATTCCTCACCTGGCGCAGAAAATCATCGGGCAGGTCCTTCGCATCCATGGTCTTCAAAAACGTGCGCCGCACATCCAGATTGGAGATCACCAGCCTCGCCCTCACCTCCTCACCGCCCTCGAGCACGACACCGCAGGCGCGGCCGTTCTTCACCCGGATCTGCGCCACCGGCGCCGCGCTGCGGATGGTGCCGCCGCTGGCCATGAACGAGGCGCCGAGCGCGTTGCTGACGGCGCCCATGCCGCCGCGAGCGAAACCCCACGCGCCGACGGTGTCGTCGATGTCGCCCATGTAGTGATGCAGCAGCACGTAGGCCGATCCCGGCGACCTCGGCCCGAGCGCCGTGCCGATGATGGAGCTGCCGGCAAAGTGCGCTTTGACGATCTCGCTTTCAAAATATTCGTCGAGAAAATCCGCGGCGCTCATGGTCCAGAAGCGCAGCGTGTCGTACATGCGGGCCTCGCCCATGCTGTGAAAGCGCCTGCCCAGGTACAGCAATTCCTGAATGTCGCGCGGCTTGAACGAGGTGGGATCGGGCGGCTCGCGCATCAGCAACGGTTTGATGAACTTGCATTGGCGCATGACATCGCGCGAATACCGATCGTAGGCCTCGGCATCGCGCTTCGAATGGCGCGCGATCTCGCGGCGCAGTGCATCGTGGTTGTCATACAGCGCCAGGTGGCCGCCGTCCCGCATCATGGTGCAGCCGCCCTCGTAGGGAATGATCTGCAAGCCGTATTTCGGCAGTTCGAGCGTGCGCATGATCTCGGGGCGCAGCAGACTGCAGACGTAGGAACAATTCGAATAGGTAAAGTCTTGATACAAGCGGCGGCTTACCGCCGCGCCGCCGATGTAGGGCTGACGCTCGAGGATCAGGACCTTGAGCCCCGAACGCGAGAGATAACACCCGGCGACCAGTCCATTGTGCCCGGCGCCGACGATGATCGCGTCGAAGTCCTGCGCCGGCTGCAACACGGCGCCGCTCAAGCCGGCACTTTGTGCGCGGCGCGGCTGGATTTCAGGGTCGCATCGACGGCTATTTCAAATGCGTTCAATGTGTCGGACAAGCACGACTCATCGTGGGCCGCGGAGACGAACCAGGGCTCACGCGAGTCCGGCTCGCAGAGTACCCGCTCATCATGCAGTACCCGCGCCATGGCATCGTAGAACGAATAGTCGCTGCTTTTCCACGCGCGGTAGTTGCGCGGCGGCTCGTGCGCGAAGTACAAACCGCTCATCGAGGGGTGACCGACGAAGCTATGCGCGATGCCGCGGGTGCTCAAGACCGCGCGCATGCCATTGCGCAGCCTCGTTCCGTAGTCGGCAATGCGCTCGAGCGCATCGGTTTCATCCAGGATCTGAAGCGTCTTTTCCGCAGCAGCCAGCGACACGGAGTGCGCCGTGTAGGTGCCGCCGTGGGCGACCCCGCGGCCGATCTTACGCATGATCTCCTCGCGTCCGGCGAGCACCGAAATCGGATAACCATTGCCCAGCGCCTTGGCAAAGGTGCACAGGTCCGCCTTGATTCCATAGAGTTCCTGTACGCCGCCGCGGGCCACCCGAAACCCGGTCTTAACCTCGTCGATGAGCATCACCACGCCGTGCTTATCGCACAGGTAGCGTGCCGCGCGCAGGTACTCGGGCTCCGCCGCGATCCCAAGACAATTGCCCATGATGGGTTCGATCAACATGCACGCGATGCGATCGCCATGGCGCTTGAACACGTCTTCGAGCTGGTTGGCGTCGTTGGCCTGAACGAAGTGCGCGAAGCTTCGGATGCTGATCGGTATGCCTTCGCTGTACGGTTTCACTTCCGGATCCCCGACCTGCGACCACTTATCCATGGGTGTGAACCACATGGCCGCATCGAACAGCCCATGATAGCTGCCTTCGAGAATCACGTAGTCGTCCTTGCCGGTGTAGGCGCGCGCCAGGCGCAACCCGGCCATCACCGCCTCCGTTCCGGAATTGGAAAAACGCACCAGTTCGGCCGCGGGCACCATTTTTGCGATGCGCTCGGCGACCAAGAGCTCGCGTTCGGTCGATAGGGCAAATACGCCGCCGACTTCCATGCCAAGGCGTGCCGCTTCATCGACTTCCGGGTGCGCATATCCCAAGATAGCCGGACCGTAGCCCATGCGGTAGTCGACATACACATTATCGTCGAGGTCGGTGATTCGCGCCCCGCGGCCTTGCTTCACATAAATGGTGCGGTCCTCGCCCCAGTAGCGGAAGTTGGAGGCGACGCCGAGCGGCAGCCGTTTTAGCGCGCGTTGAAAGTGCGCGTTGTTGTTGGTCAGTTTTCTGGCCATGGGTCCCCCTTGAGTGAATTGCAGAGGTGCTCGGGCCCTCGCGTGGCAGGACGCGATCCTCGCCGGCGTCGTAATTTTACTATATGGGCATATAATTGTCACCGCGATGCAACTTTCGACCCGCTCGCGCAGCGCCGTGTCGATCGATCAATTTATAAGGGAATATCCTTTGTTGCACTGCGCCTTCTTGCCATCCGAACAGCCTTCAGGGTACATTAAATGGCCATATAATTACCGGGGGCAGCCATGAACAGCGTGTCGATCGCAAAACCGGACCCCCAGACCGCGGCTGAGCCGCCGCATGCCCTGCCCGCCTGGGTTTACAACAACGCGGAACTGACCTGCCTGGAACTCGAGCGCGTGCTCAAGCCCAGCTGGCAGATCGTGTGCCACGTCAATTCCATTCCCAAGGCGGGCGACTATGAAACCTTCGACTTAGGGGGCGAGAGCATCTTCGTGCTGCGCGATCGCGATGGCTCGATTCGCGCATTCCACAATGTGTGCCGGCATCGCGGCGCCCGTCTGCTCGACGGCTCTGGAAGCTGCCCGGTGGCCGTCACCTGTCCCTACCATGGTTGGACCTACCGGCACGACGGCGGTTTGATTGGCATGCCGGTTCGCGAAAGCTTTCCCGGCCTTGACCGCAGCGCGCACGGACTTAGGGCCGTGCGAGTCGACATCGCCTTGAGCTTCGTATGGGTGTGTCTGGCCGGCGATCCGCCGCCGGTCGCGAAGGTGTGGGGACATCTCGCGGATGAATTGCTGCCCTATCGCTTTCAGGACATGGTGCCCTTGAGTCCCATCACCGAGGAGTCCTGGCCCGTCGATTGGAAAATCGCGATGGACAATTATCTCGAGTCCTACCACGTTCCGATCGGCCATCCCGGGCTGTATCGCATGTTCACGCCGGACTATGAGGATCAAACAGGGGTGCCGGGAGTCGCGCGCGGCTTGAGCTGGATGCGCGACACGGATTCGCCGCGCTGGTCCGAAGGCCGCTACCAGCGGCTGATCGGCAAGGCCGCCACGCACTTGCCGGAAGATCTGCGCCGCTGCTGGCGCTTCTACAGCGCGCTGCCGAACCTGGGGATCGATGTGTTTCCGGATCAAATGGATTTTTTCCAGGTGCTCCCCAATGGTCCGGGCCGGTGCAAGATTCGCGGCGCGGTCTTCGGGCTCCCCGATGAGCGTCGCGAAATGCGCGCCGCCCGCTACTTGAGTTCGCGCATCAACACGCAGGTCAACAACGAGGACCGATGGCTGTGCGCTCGCGTGCAGCGCGGGCTGGCGTCCGGCAGCTACCGGCCCGGTCCCTTGTCGCAGCTCGAGAAGTGGATGCTGGAATTCCACAACCTGCTGCGCGAGCGAATTCCCGAATTCAAGCTCGCGAGCGCACCGGAACACCTCGGCCGATAGCTCATGATGATGTGGGCGGCCGGTCGCTGGCCAGGGCCGGAACCCGGGCGATGAGGTAGTGCCTGAACGCCGTCGTCTCGGGAGCGCTGCCGGTGCCCTGCGCCGCCTGGTCGCCGAGAACAACCAACCCTTTCTGAGTGGATTCCGCCACAGCAATCATCGACCGGGAGCGCTGCGGACGCAGGCGTGCGGCCAGGTATTGCAGGGCTGCCGCCGGCCGGGCTGCGGCGCACAGCGTGTAGCGATGCGCGCGCAGCACGCAACGGCCGGGCGCGCGCGGCAGTACTTGAAGAATCGTGAATCCGTCCGGCCTTGATTCGATCAGATGATTGGGCGCGACAAAGCGCGCGCGCCAGCCGAATTCAACGGCAGACCCCAGCAACCGCGCGTAGGCCGCTGCGCTCCAGCCGCGTTTGGCGATTTCTGGGGCCGCAGCGGCTGCATCGAGCCACTGTTCAACGAGCAGTTTCCAATCGGCTGAAATGACGGTTTCGCTCGGCGGCCTCAAGAGCCTTGATCCGCCGGACAGCAGAAGATCGGCCCATGGGTCTTCGAGGCTCAAAGCGGGGGCTGCGCGCCGCGCGGAGCGCACCAGTACGAAGTCTTCGACCACGCGCAGGTCGATTCGCGTCAAATCCGCAGCGCCGAGCCCGGCGCGGCGTTTACCGCCAAGGTCGAATTGCAGGCCATGAACGGCGCATTGGATCGTGCTCAAACGGCCGCTTGCAGCCGCGGTCAGCACATGCGGCGCCTCGGGGCAGCTATTGCGAAACGCGCGCAGCTCGCCGGAACCGTCCCGCAGGATCAACGGTCGTTCGACACCGAGGTCCGGAGCCAGAAAATCGCCGGATTCGAGCAATTGGCCGCGATGCCCGGCAATCTGCCATGAATCCTTGAACACTTGGGTACGCTCCATGGCGAACAGCGCGCTGTTGTCGTAGACCCAGGGCGCGAAATGCTTGACGCCCGGCGCAACGGCGACGCCGCCCGCATTCTGAGCTGCCGCGAAGGAGCCGGGGAAGATCGAGCGCAGATACGCCATGCAGCGGCGCTTGGCTGCCGCGCGGTCGATGTCGGCCTCGCTGCGGAAGGCGAAATCCTGCCATAACATCTCCAACACGCCGATCAGGCCGAGCGCCACTCCGTCCGGATCGAGCTGCGGCTGGGAGGTCTCGATGATCAGACGTTCGATGAGCTCGCGCACCAAGGCGGCGAAGCCCTCATCTTTCTGCCCGCAGATATCGTAATATTCCTGGCGTGAACTCGCCTCGCCCCAAAACGCATACCACACGGAGACTTTCCTCGGGCTGGCGATTTCCGGATCGAGGTACAAATCGACCAGCAGTTCCAGCGCTGCCACGGGCCTCGATTTGAGACGGGCCACCGGCACCATCAATTGTTCCTCGAATTCTGCTGCGAGGAATTGCAGCGAGGCAACCAGCATCGCGGCCTTGGAAGCGAAGTAGAATCTGACGATGCCAGGCGACATTTTGGCGATGGCGACCACTTTCTCGACCGTCGTACGGGATGGGCCGTAGATATGCAGTGCGGAGATGCAGGCGTCGATCAATCGCTGGTGCTGCCGGCTGTGGGCATTGCGGGCGCGCGGCTGCGGGCGTGCCGCGGATTTTTTCTTGAGGCGACGCATGCCGCGGCTTAAGAGCTCATGACCGGGATTACCGAGATGCCGGCGCGCATCGCCTCCCGGGCTGTCGCTGAATGGCTGAAGCGCCGCGGCAAATGGCTGATTATTTTGCCGCCGCTGCTGTTCCTGACGGTCTTCTTTCTCATTCCCTTTGCTTTCGCGTTCATGATAAGTCTTTCCGAAACGGCCGTCAGAGTACCGCCGTTCACGGACATTCTATCCGTGAGTCCCGATTGGCACATCCATATCACGCTGAATCTCGGCAATTTCAAGTATCTGTTCAGCGACGAAGTCTACGGTCTTTCATACTTCTATTCGCTCAAGACCGCTTTTTTCTCCACGCTCATCTGCCTTGCCCTCGGGTATCCGATGGCCTATGGCATCGCGCGAACCTCGAAGAGCACTCAAAGTATCCTGCTGCTCATCATCATCCTGCCCTTTTGGACTTCGTTTCTGCTGCGCGTTTATGCGCTCGAGGGGATCATTCGCGAGACGGGTCTTCTGAACACCGCGCTGCTGTGGCTGGGTATCATCGAGCATCCGCTGCAGATCATGCGCACGACGTTTGCCGTGTATATCGGCATCGTTTATTCCTACCTGCCATTCATGGTGCTGCCGTTGTTTGCGACGCTCGAGAAGCTGGACCACTCGCTGCTCGAGGCGGCCGGCGATCTCGGCAGCCCGCCGTGGCGGGCCTTTCTGGATGTGACGCTGCCGCTGTCGATGCCGGGCATCATCGCGGGCTCGATGCTGGTGTTCATTCCAGCCATCGGCGAATTTGTCATCCCGACACTGCTCGGCGGCCCCAACAACCTCATGATAGGCAGGGTCCTGTGGGACGAATTCTTCGGCAACCGCGACTGGCCGGTGGCCTCCGCGGTCGCCATCGCATTTTTGGTGCTGCTGGTCGGGCCGATCGCGCTGTATCAGCACTACAGCACCAAGCAGCTCGAGTCCTGACGTGCAGAATCGCATCTCACCGTTTTTGATCTCGGTGCTGTGCATCGGCATCGCCGTTTTGTACATTCCCATGCTGGTGTTGATCGGCTACTCCTTCAACGCCTCGCCGCTGGTGAGCGTCTGGGGCGGATTCTCGACCAGTTGGTATACGCAGCTGCTCCACAACGACCAGGTTCTGGATGCGGCATGGTTGTCGCTCAAAATCGGCGTCGTGGTGTCCACCGGTGCGGTGGTTCTGGGCACGCTCGCCGCCATCGCGCTGGTGCGGTTCAAGGCGTTTCGCGGCCGGCTGCTGCTGACGGGTATGGTCAATGCCCCATTGGTGATGCCGGAGATAGTCACCGGCATCACGCAGCTGCTGTTGTTCATATCGATGCTGCAGCTTCTCGGCTGGCCGCATCGCGGATTCACGACCATCGTGATTGCGCACATTGCTTTTTGCACCGCCTATGTGACGATCACCGTGCAATCGCGCTTGTATGGCGCCGACCGGTCCCTCGAGGAGGCGGCCATGGATCTCGGCGCTGGCCCGGTCCGCGCGTTCATCGACACCACCTTGCCTGCCATCGCGCCGGCGCTGGCATCGGGTTGGCTTCTGAGTTTCACGCTGTCGCTCGATGACCTGGTCATTTCAAGTTTTGTGTCGGGACCGGGCGCCAGCACCCTGCCAATGGTGATTTTCTCGAAGGTGAAGCTGGGAGTCAGTCCCGATGTCAACGCGCTGGCCAGTTTGATCATCACGCTGGTCGGCATCTGCGTGCTTCTCGCCGGCTATCTCATGCGCCGCACCGATCAGCGTCGACTCATCGATGCGCAGATGGCGGAGCACTGATCACTCCGCTGTCTTGACGCGTGTCCAGGTGCGCGTTCGAATCCGCTCGGTCGCCGCGCTCACTTCTGCGGATCTGTACAGCCGCGCCTCGATTTCCGGCGTGGGGTACAACGTGACATCATCGAGAATGCGCTTGTCGATCAACGGGCGCGACGCAATATTGTCATTGCCGTAGAAAATCTGATTGGTGATCTCGGCGATCACGTCCGGCCGCAGGATGAAGTTGATGAATGCATACGCGGCCAGCGGGTGCGGCGCGCCCCGCGGAATCAACAGGGAAGAGAAGGTCTGATTGGCCCCTTCCTTGGGCACCGTGAAGGCCAGATTGACGTTCAGCCCCACGGCCTTCGCCCGCGCGCGCGACTGCGCGTAATCGCTCGACCACGACATCGCGATGCAGACTTCCTTGTTCGCCAATCCGTTCATGTATTCAGTCGAATCGAAGGAACGGATATAGGGCCGGACCTTCACCAGCAGATCTTCGGCGGCCTTGAAATCCTCACGCCTTGTCGTGTTCGGATCCAACCCCAGATACTGCAACGCAAGCTGCAGGGTGTCCTCCGCGGAATCGATAAGCGTGACGCCGCAATCGGCAAATTTGGCCACGATCTGCGGCTTGAAGATCATGTCGAGGCTGTCGACGGGCGCGTTGGGCATGCGCGCGCGGATCATGTCGACGTTGTACGCAAATCCGTTTATCGAATGCAGGTAGGGAACGGCATGTTGATTGCCCGGATCGTACTCCGCCTGGATCGCGAGAATTCTCGGATCCAGATTCTTCCAATTCGGCAGCCTGGCCTTGTCGAGCGTTTCGTACACGCCCGCCTTGATCTCGCGGCTGAAAAAATCCGTCGAAGCGCTGACGACATCGTAGCCGGAGCTGCCGGCCATCAGCCGCGCCTCCATGGTTTCCTCGGCGTCATAGACGTCGTAGGTGACTTTGATGCCGGTGAGCTTCTCGAACCTGGCTATGGTGTCGGTGCCGATGAAATCCGACCAGTTGTAAATGAAGAGACGCTTCTCTTCGGCGGCAGCGCCCGCGGTGCCGCCGGCGCCCGCAGCTAGCAGCAATGCCAGCGTCCAGGCCGCATTAAGCCGGCGTGATCTCATGGCGCAATTCTAACATCGCCGCACGCGCGCATTGCCGGCGGCCGCACGCAGGCCGCCTAACCCTTGCCGTTCTTGCCCCCGAATCGGTATTTGAGCCTCAATCCAAAGACGCGCGGCTGATTGGTGGTCTGGCGACCATCGTAGTTGTACTTGTTGGTGTAAATCACGGCGCGGGTGTTGTCGAGATTGGTTACGTATAACTCGGCCCCCCAATTGTCCTGTGCGTTAGTAAATCCCGAGCGCACGTTGCTGATGTTGTAGGCCGGCTGCAATGAGCGGGTGGTTGTGCTCAAGGGGCTCGTGTTCAAGTCGCTCCACATATCGCCGGTGCGCGAGATATCAATCTGAGTATAGGCGTTGAATTTAGGGCCCACTGACCATTCGTAACGGCCGAGGGCGGTGCCCTTGAAATAGGGCACGAAGGGAAGCCGCTGATGACTGCTGGTGATGTAGTTCGGATTCGTGAACGAGGTGCTGGTCAACTCCGAATCGTTGTAGCTGGCCGACAACGACAGCGTCAGGCCATGCACCGGCCTGGCTTCGATGTTGCTCTCCACGCCGTAAATCCGGGCGTCGCCGATGTTGGCATTGAAGGTCACCGGTGATATCGCAAGATCAAAAACCGCGGTCTGATAGTCCTTCCAGGGCATGTAGTAGACGGCGCCGTTCCACAAGAACCGCCCCTCCGCCATTACGGTTTTCCAGCCGAGTTCGTAGCTGTTCAAGGTGTCGGGCTGATAGGTGGCCGGTACACCGGGATTGGTCGCGGCGCTGGTATTGAAGCCGCCGTCGCGAAAACCCTGGGCCCAGGACGCATAAAACAGCGTGTTATCGTTATATTTGAAGTTGACGCCCGCCTTGTAGGATTGCTTGGTGAAGGAGACCTCCTGGGTCGGCGTGGGCAATTTGGGCTGATAGAAGTAGCCGGACCATTGGTCCGAACTCGAATCGCGTGACTTGAACTCACGAAAACCGAAGATCACGCTCCAGCGGCTGGTGATGTCCTGGGTGATCTCGCCGAAGCCGGCGACCTGATGGTTATCGGTGCGCTGATTGCTATAGCTGTACCACTCGCCGGGCAATGCGGCGGCGCCCGTGTAGTAGCTGTAGGCGATCTGCGCCGCCTGTCCCTGAAAGTTGATCCCCGGGTAATCGTATAAATCCGAGTACACGTCCTTGGTCTGCTGGAAATAAAGGCCCACCGTCCAATGCGTGGAGCCGCCGGGCTTCGACGACAAGCGCAGCTCATGCGACCACTGGTCCACATTATCGTGGTAGTCGGTGAACATCGTCGGCACGTTGCAGCCGCCGAAGGAATCGGGAATCGTCGGGTCGCCGGAGGGCGACGATGTCGCGCAAGCGAAGCTTTGCACGTATCCGGCATAGGATTGATATCCGGTGTTGTTCGGCTGGATGTTCGCGTACTGCACGTACTCCGAGTATTCGTTGATGGTGTGGTTGTACCTGCTCCAATAGCCGCCGGCGTAGATAAGATCGCCGATCCCCACATCGCCCTTGACGGTGAGGGACATCAGGCGGTTGATGCGCTCGCCGCTTTCCGGACCGAAGCGCGACACGTTGCGCGCGCCATAGCGCGACGGGTCCTGATCCCAGGCGCCATGAGTGGACTGGGTCTGGAAGTCTCCCGATACAAGCGCCGACCAGGAATCGTTGAGCTTGTAGTCAACGGCCAGCCGGCCGCCGTACATGGTTTCGCGGTTGTAGTTATGGCCCGCCCATTGGGAATTGTCGCTGATGGTGCCGTTGATCCAATTGCGCGTCGTCAACAGGTTGTCGATGAAACCGCCCTGATAGTCATAGAAGCCCGATACCCGCAGCGCGAGGACATCGTCAATCAGCGGAACATTGACATAGGCCTCGACGACTTTGTTCTGCGCCCCGCCGTCGATCTGGCCGGCATCGACGTCAATTCCCGCCGCAAAGGCCTTCGCGTCCGGTTTGTTGGTGACGATCCTCACGGCCCCCGACATCGAACTGGCGCCGTACAGCGTGCCCTGCGGTCCGTTCAACACCTCGATGCGCTCGATGTCATACAGGTGCAGGTCGGGAATGCCGCCGTACCAGCTCATGCTCACTTCGTCGAGAAACATGCCGGTGGTCGAGGTGTTGGCGGCATTCGGGCTGCTGCCGTCCGAGACGCCGCGCATGAAGAACTGCTGATAGCCCGGCCCAATGCTGATGAAAGAAATCGACGGCGAGCGCGTGGCGTAATCCTCGAACTGGCTGATATTCAGATTCTGAATATCCTGCGCCGTGAATACATCGATGCTCTGGGGGACGTCCTGCAGGTTCTCGGCTTGCTTGCGGGCGGTGACCGTGATCTCCGCCAGAGCATCGGTGTCGGCGGCGCGCGCGGGCATGCTGCTGACCGCGGCGGCGCCGGAAAGGACGGATGCGATCGCCATGCGCAGTGCCATGTGCTTGGGCGGCTTCACCGAAGGCGTGCTGAGTACGGCGCGTGGCTTCATCCCCGATTCTCCCCTAGACGAACGTCGGCGCCATCATTACTTGCGATTGCATCACCCGTCAATCGAAATTATATGGCTGTATAACAACTGTGGTTTGAGCGATACAATCCGAGCCGATGTTGCGGCGCATATTGTTGCGTTGCAAGCGTAAGATTTGGCCGAATCAGCGGCGCAGGGCTCAGTTTGTTGGCAAATTGCCCGGGAACCAGGAAAGCCGTCGAGATTTGCCTATATGGCTGTATAAACGCGGCTCAATCGAAACGGCTGAGGCTCATCCCCAGGCTGCGGCGCAGCGGCTCCAGTTCGGCCTCGAAATTTCTCCAATATCCTATGCTTGAATCGTACATCGGCACCCTGACCTGTTCGGAACTGGCGGTGCGCACCGCGCGCCTGTTCTCATGGAATCTAAGACACGCCGGTTCAAACTGAAGACCGCAGTGCGCAATCAGCTTGCGCACCCAGGGTTCGGTATCCCGCACCAGATCTTCGTATGCCAGGTGGAACACCTTGCCCGGCAATATACGGTCCCAGTGGTCCATGAGTTCAAGATAACAGCGGTAGTAGCGGCCCAGGTCCTCGAGATCATAGGTAAAGGACTGCCCTTGCGCGAAATGCTGCTTGTAGGCGCTGAAGCAGGCATCCATCGGGTGGCGGCGCACGTCGATGATGGTGGCATTCGGCAGGATGAGTTGTATCAGCCCTATATGACTGAAATTATTGGGCATCTTGTCGATGAAGCGCGGGCGGCCGCTGCGATAGATGCGGGTCTCGTCGATGAAGCGGGTCCCCAGGCGCGCAATTTGCTCGCGGGACAGTCCGACGACGCTTTCCGGATAAGTATCCGAGCCGCCTTGCTGGTGATCCAGCTCGCGCACAAATCGCAGGATATGGGGCAATTCCATGGTGCCCTCGATGCACGAGTGGCTCGCCAACACCTGTTCCACCAAGGTCGAACCCGACCGCGGCAAGCCGACAATGAATATCGGTGATGCATCGGCGATTCCGGAAGCCAAGCGCATTTGCAGAAACTGGGCGCTGAAGGTGTCCGCGACGCGACGGCATTTTTGCTCGAAGGCCGCCGCGTCGAAGGGTGCGCTGCGCCGACGGGCGACATTTCCCGTAGCGTAGTGAGCAAAAGCCTGGGGGTACTGGCCGCGCTGTTCGAGTGCGCGGCCCAGGGCAAAATTCACCTGCGACTGAGCGTTGCCGGCGGAAGGCAAACGCTGCAACAGCCCCTGCATGGCGGCGACTTCACCATCGGAAAAAGCGTAATTTTTCATGTCGGCAAGGCTGTAGTACGCCTCGCCGAAGTCGGGCTGCAACTCAAGACAGCGAAGATATGCGGCCTCGGCGTCCGCGCGCCGGCCCAGCGTCTTCAGCACGTGACCGCGCGACAGCAGCACGCGAATCTGATTCGCATCGATACGCAGCGCGTGATCATAGGCCTCGAGCGCCTCGCTCTGGCGCATGGTGTGCGCCAGCACCGAACCGAATTGCACCCAGCTGGCCGATGAATCGGGATCGATCAGCAGCGAATGCCGAATGGCCGCTTCGGAATCGGCAAGGTCGCCGGCTTCCAGATACGCCTGCGCCATCCCGCGCCGGATCAGCGGCATGTGTGCGGACTGCTTCAGCGCGTGCTTGAGCAGCCGTTCGGCGTCCCGCGGATAGCCAGCTGCCATGGAAATGGCCGCAAGGCCGCAAAGCGCCCCGATGTGATTGGGGTTTTCACGCAGGACCCGGCGAAAAATCGCCTCCGCCTTCGGGCCCTCATCCCGCCCCATGCATTGCGCGGCCTCTTCGAGTATCCGGCCGTAGGCGTCGGTGTCGATGAACTTCTGATAAGCGGATTTTGCGGCCGCGAAATCTCCGAGGGTCACCAGCAGGTCGCCGAACAGCCGCCAGCCATCGTGCAGTCCGGCGTCCTGCTGCAGCGCCTTGCGCAGCAACTCCGCTGCCGGTTGCAGGCGGCCCTGGGCCCGATACGCGCGCGCCAGGTCAACCTTGGCATTCGCAAATTCCGGTGCGGCGGCGATAACCGCTTCGAGCAGGGCGATACCCTCGGAATTGTTGCCCCGGGCCAGCAACGACAGTCCCAATACCCGCTGACTGTTGATCTCGCCGGGCCAGCGCCTTTGAATCTCGCGCAGTTCGCGCTCGGCCGTGGCCGCGTCGCCGCGCTCGAGCAGCGCTACCGCCCGCGTGTACGCCTCCTGGAATAAAACCCCGCGCTGCTGGTCTTGCATGATGGCAAGCGTATCAGGTTCGGACGCGCACTTTGAGATGCCGGGGAGGCGTTTCCTGCATGTTGCGAAACCCCCGGCATTCGCCTATTTTCAGCCACTTACTGAACGCGTGTTCAATTTTTAATGATGTATATTGCACGAAAGCCGGGGATCGGATCGCAACTACCTCGTATGTTAAGGCAAATGAAAAAGTACGGCCGCCAGTGTCGCGTCCTGGCCTTGGCAGTCATGGGCGCGCTGCTCCCGGCAGCCCGCGCGGCAGTGCCGCCGTCGGCACCCGCCTACGGCGTGCACCTGGAAAATGTCTGGATCCCGATGAGCGATGGCATTCGCCTCGCCGCCACCCTGTATCTGCCGGCGCACGCCAAAGCCGGCGAGCGGTTCCCTGCGCTCCTGGAATATCTTCCGTATCGCAAAGATGACGATGAGGCGGTCCGCGACTTCGGCACCCATACCTATTTCGCCAGACGCGGCTTCGTGGGCGCGCGCGTCGACATTCGCGGCTTTGGCGCGAGCGAGGGCGTGCCTCCGGACAGGGAATACTCGGCGCAGGAGCAACACGACGCGGAGCAGGTCATTGCCTGGCTGGCGCGCCAATCCTGGTCGAATGGCAAGGTCGGCATGTTGGGAATATCTTGGGGAGGATTCAATTCGATTCAGCTGGCTTTGAGAAAGCCGCCCGCGCTCAAAGCCATACTGGCGGTGGCGGCCACGGATGAACTGTTCAAGGAGGACGTGCATTACATCGATGGCGTGTTCCATGTCGATGAATTCGAACTGACCATGGATCTCGACCAAGGACGCCCGGGGGCGCCGGATTTCAGTCTCGAGGAGGCCGTGATCGGTCCGCGCATGGACTCCGAGCCTTGGTCTCTCACGTACATGAAACATCAGCGCGACGGCACCTTCTGGCGCGCGCCGCTGCGGCCGATCGACACCCTCGAAGTGCCCGCCTTTTTGATCGGCGGACTGCAGGATGGCTATCGCGACAGCATTCCCCGAATGCTCGAGCAGGTGAAGGCGCCGCTCAAAGCCTGGATCGGTCCATGGAATCACGGCTTCCCAAACGACAGCGACTATGGCCCCCTATATGAGTGGCGCGACCAGGCGGTGCGCTGGTTCGACTACTGGCTCAAGGGCCGTGACACCGGCGTGCTGTCCGATCCCAAACTCATCATCTATCAGCAGCATTGGCGGCCGCCGGGGCCGCAAGCGCAGGATCTGCCGGGAGAATGGCGCGCGGAAACCTGGCCGCCGGGCGGAGCCACCGAGGCAACTCTGTATCTGCAGCCCGAGCGGCGCCTCTCCCCGGATCCTGTCGGCAGCGGAACCGATCAACTGCGCAACGTTCCCTCCACCGGTGTCGAGGCCGGCTTTTGGTGGGGAGAGTTGTTGACCGACCAGCGCCCCGTGGATGCCTACAGCCTGACCTATGATTCGGAGGTCCTGGCCGGGGATTTCGCCATCCTCGGCCTGCCGCGCGTGAATCTGCAGGTCTCGGCCGATGCGCCGTTGGCGGACTGGTTCGTACGACTCTCGGATGTGGCGCCGGACGGCCGAGTAACCATGGTTACCGGCGCGGGCATGAACGGTGCGCAGCGCGAATCCATGGCAGAGCCAAAAGACTGGGTCCCCGGCGCCCAATATCGCTTGTCCATGGACTTGCATCTTGCATCCTGGGTATTTCCCAAGGGGCACCGCATCCGTGTCGCCGTCTCCAACGCGCTATGGCCCATGTGCTGGCCGACCCCTTACCCATTGACCACCGCAGTGCTGATGGGCGGCAGCGCGGCATCGCAGGTGATCCTGCCGCGGGTGCCGGTTCACGGGCCGGCAGCCCCGCCGCTGGCTGCGCCCGAGCCCGTCCAAGCGCCCGCCGGCATCAAACACATCGGCGGCGGAGCCGCCTGGCCGGGTACGTGGACCGTGCTGCGCGATCAAGTCAATCAGCGCAGCACCGTGACCTGGACAGGCAGCGTTGCGACCGCCTATCCATGGGGACGCTTTGATCACTCGGAGCGGCTGATCTACGACATTGACGACGCCCATCCGGACATCGCCCGCGTTCAAGGCGATTCCGAATATATCCAAGCGGTGAAGGATCATGTCCTGACCTGGCGCGGACGCCTCGACGTCTCAAGTGATGCACACACCTTTTTCTACGAATACACCAGAACCCTGCTGAAGGACGGCGTTGTCATCAGAACCAAGACCTGGAAAGAACCCATACACCGGGACCATCAATAGTGGCGCGCCTGCCGCGCTTCGATGTGCTGTTCGAGCCGGTGAAGATCGGTCCCGTTACCGCGCCCAATCGCTTCTACTGCGTTCCGCACGCCAGCGGCATGACCAACACCATGCCGCGCATGCGCGCCGCGCTTCGCGGCATGAAAGCCGAAGGAGGCTGGGGTGTGGTTTGCAGCGGCTATGTATCGGTGCATCCGACGGCGGACGATTCGCCGCTGCCCTACGCGACTCTATGGGACGACAATGACATCCGCTCCCACGCCATGATGACCGACGCCGTGCACGCACACGGCGCACTCGCAGGAATCGAGCTTTGGCATGGAGGCGGATCGGTTTCCAACAAAACCAGCCGCCTGCCGCCGCTGTCCCCGTCTGGGATCTCATGGATGGCGACCCATGTCGGGTTCATGGGCAATCAGCGTTCCAAGGCGATGGACAAAGCCGACATTCGCAATCTGTTGCGCTGGCAGGCGGAAGCGGCACGCAAGGCGAAACGCGCCGGCTTCGACATTGTGTACGTGTACGCCGGCATGGGCTATCTGCCGTACGAGTTCATGCTGCCCGAATGGAACAGGCGCAGCGACGAATACGGCGGCAGCGTCGCCAATCGGGTGCGCATCGTGCGCGAACTCCTCGAGGCGACCCGCGACGCGGTGGGCGACACCTGCGCCGTGGCGCTGCGCATCAGTCTCGAGGAACTGCGCGCCCGCCGCAGCGAGCGCGCAGCCTCCGAAGCCCACGAGGTGGTGGAGTTGCTCGCCGATGTCCCGGATCTGTGGGATGTCAAGATGGACTCGAGTCCGAGCGATTGCGCGCCGTCGCGCTTCACGCCGGAGGGAAGTCACGAACCGGTGATCGGGTTCGTCAAGCGCATTACCAACAAGCCGGTGGTGGGAGTCGGGCGCTTCACATCGCCCGATACCATGGTGTCGCAAATCAAGCGCGGAGTGCTCGACCTGATCGGTGCCGCTCGTCCGTCGATTGCCGATCCCTTTCTGCCGCGCAAGATCAACGAAGGCCGCGAACAGGACATCCGCGAATGCATCGGCTGCAACATCTGCATTTCCAGCTGGCACGACTCGGTGCCGGTACGTTGCACCCAGAATCCAACCATCGGCGAGGAATGGCGCCGCGACTGGCACCCGGAGCGCTTCCAGGCACCGGGCACGGAGTCCGCGGTGCTCGTGGTCGGCGGCGGGCCGGCGGGGCTCGAGTGTGCGTTGACCTTGGGCAGACGCGGCTATCGAGTCTCCTTGGCGGAAGCGGGCGAGCACTTCGGCGGCCGGTTGCGCTTTGAAACCAGCCTGCCGGGACTTGCGACCTGGGGCCGCGTACTCGATTGGCGCCTGGGTCAATTGCGGCGGCTCGACAATGTCACTCTGTACGCGGGCAACAAGCTGTCCGCCGACGATGTTCTCGGGCTCGAGCATCAGCGCATCGTCATCGCCACGGGCGCGCGTTGGACCAGGCAGCTGTATTCGACCCTCGAACTCCCGGTCGGATCGCTCGACGCACCCAATGTTTTCACGCCGGACGACATCGCCGCGGGGGCACGCATCGAGAGTCCGATCGTGGTATTTGACTACGACAACTACTACATGGGCGGTGCCTTGGCCGAATTGTTGGCGCGGGCCGGCAGCCGCGTCACCTACGTAACGCCGGCGGGCCACGCCTCCGCGTGGACCATCATGACCAACGAACAGCCGCAGGTGCACCGGGCGCTCGCCACTGCGGGGGTGGGTCTCAAGACCTTGTCATTGGTCGCGGAATTCAGGGACGATGCGCTGCGCGTCACCAATTTATTCACCGGCGAGGCGCAGTCGCTGCCGTGCAAGTCATTGATCATCGTGGGCGCGCGCGCCGTGGAGGACGCGCTGTATCGCTCGCTGCTGCAGCGGCGAGCGGATTGGGAGCCCGCCGGCATTGTCTCGGTCGATTGCATCGGCGATGCACTGGCTCCGGGGGCGATCGCGCACGCCGTCCACAGTGCACATCGCTATGCCCGCGAGCTCGACCAGCCCGCCGGCAGCGGGATCTACCGGCGCGACTCGGCCATCCTGGAGAGCGCGCCCGTGCTCTATGACGAAGGCCAAGGGGTAAACGCGCCATGAATTCAGAGCCAGCAAAGATCAAGGGACTGGAACCCACGCTGCCGTCAAACTGGTACTTCGACGAAGCCATCTATCGGCGGGAAAGAGAGCGGATTTTCTACCGCGAATGGTTTTGCGCCGGTCGCGAGGAGGAACTGCCGGCGCCGGGTGATCACAAGGTGTTGGACATCGCGGGTGAAAGCATACTTGTGGTGCGCAATCGCGACGCGGCGCTGCGCGCTTTTTACAACGTGTGCCGGCACCGCGGAGCGCGCCTGTGCCGCGCCGACGAAGCGCCGACTCCCGGTCTCGCGGTACGCGGCGGAGTGATCGCCGGCCGCTCCATCATCTGCCCCTATCATCAATGGACTTACGACCTTGACGGGCGCTTGATTGCCGCGCCGCACCTCAGCAGCGTTGCGGGATTCGACAAAAGCTCGATCAAATTGCATCCGGTGGGCATCGAGTGCTGGGGCGGATTCATGTTTCTGCATCTCACGCCCGCCGAGGCCCGGCCGCTTGAGGATCAGCTTGGGGCAATACCTAAGCGCATCGAGCGCTACCCCTTGGCTCAATTGCGCACCGGCAAGACGATTCGCTACCAGGTCGCCGCCAACTGGAAAGCGATCTGCGAAAACTACAATGAGTGCTATCACTGCGGCGGCGTGCATCCGGAGCTCTGTGCGGTGGTGCCCGCCTTCCGCGAAGCGGGAGGCGGCGCTCTCGACTGGTCGCGAGGCATTCCGCATCGGGAGGGCGCCTACACCTTCACGCATTCGGGCACCACGGCGCGACGCGCATTTCCGGGGCTGAACGAGGACGAGCGCACGCGCCACAAAGGCGAAGTCCTGTATCCCAATCTGTTCATCAGCCTGGCGTGCGATCATGCGGCGGTTTTCATCCTGCAGCCCCGCGGCCCGGAGCGCACCGACATCACCTGTCACTTTCTATTCGAACCCCACGAAATTTCGCAACCGAATTTCGATCCCGGCGATGCCGCCGAGCTCTGGGACATCACCAACCGCCAGGACTGGTCGATCTGCGAAACCGTGCAACGGGGCATGCACAGCCGCGTGCACTCGCACGGCTACTACGCGCCGATGGAGGATTTCAGCCTTGATATCCGCCGCTACGTCCGAGAGCGCTTGGGCACCGAGTGAACCCACCCGGCGTCACGGCCTTCTACGCGCTGACTCATCGCGTTCGCTGGCGAATTTTCGGCTTTCTGTTTGCGTTTGCGTTCATCGCTTACTTTCAGCAGAAGGGGCTGACGGTCGCCGCCGAACGCATCATGCCGGACTTGCACATCAGCCAGGTGCAGGTTGGCTGGCTGGAATGGGCATTCGTCCTGGGCTATGCCGCTTTTCAGTTTCCAGGCGGCGTGATCGGTCAGCGCCTCGGCGCACGGGTCACATTTACCTTGATTGGCACCCTCGCCTTCCTGGCAACGGTGCTCACGCCGCTGGCGCCGCGACTGCTGCAAGGAAGTGCATTGTTCCTCATGCTGCTTGCCCTGCAGCTGCTGATGGGAGTGGCGCAGGCCGGCATTTTTCCCGTCGGCTCGGGCGTCATGGAGGCTTGGTTCCGCCCGGAGAAGTGGGCCATCATCCAGGGTGTGCAGACCATGGCCATGCAGTTCGCGGCCGCTGCAACGCCGCCGGTCGTCGCGCTCCTCATGAGTTCCGCCGGCTGGCAAAAGGCGCTGTTGTGGCCCGCACTGCCCGCGGTATTCGTCATCGCCCTGTGGGCATGGTACGGACGCAACACCCCCAGGGAGCATCCATCGGTCACTGCTGCTGAGCTCGCCGAGCTTGGTGCAAGGCCGGCGGAGCAATCTCCGGGCGGCATCTTTGGCCGCCGCGTCATGCGGGTGCTTGCCAACCGCTCGATCCTATTGCTCACCTGCTCGTACGTGTGCATGAACTATGTGTTTTATCTGATTGGCAACTGGTGTTTTCTGTACTTGGTTCAAGAGCGCCACTTCAACATCCTGGAGAGTGGTTGGTTGGCGATGATCCCGCCGCTGGCGGCGGGTTTGGGCGGCGGCATCGGCGGTAAACTTGCGGCTGTACTGTGCGATCGATTCGGCAGCCGCTGGGGATTTCGCCTGCTGCCGATGCTGGCGTTGCCGGCATCCGGAATCCTGCTCCTGATCGCGGTGAATCTGAACAATCCCTACGGCGCCGTGATCGCGCTCGCACTGGCTTACGCGGTGCTCGAGCTCAACGAAGGGGCCTTTTGGGGAGCAACGATGTTTGTGGCGCGAAGCGACACGATGTCGGCGACCGGCGTTCTCAACACCGGCGGAAATCTCGGCGGCCTGATCGGCATCCCGATCGTCGCCTACCTGTCCGGCGGCGGACACTGGACAACAGCGTTCGTCATCGGCACGGTTTTTGCGATACTCGGGGCTGTCATGTGGCTGGGCATCGATGCCGATGAAATCATCCACGACTGAAGAGCCGTAAGCGCCACGATTCGCGGCGCCTCGCCCGTCAAAAAAACCCCTGCCTCGCCCCACAGGGCGTATTTCACTTTTTGTAGGCGCTTCGGCATGGCCTTTCGCGCATGTGTCTGACTGTGTGCGCCCAAACTCCGCGCTACAGTGCGTTCGAACCCCCTTGTGCGTGCGGCGACACACTCACCAGCGTCCCGTGCCCTTTCCCTACGGAGAACCTTATGAAAGTGATTGCTGCAGTACTTGTATCCACGTTTGTGTTTGGCGCTGCCGTTGCACAGACATCAGATCCATCGGCAAGCCCGCATGCTTCAGCCAATGCGACGCCTGCGGAAATGGCGAAGGCAGATCTAAAGCGCGATGAGGCGGTGGAGCACCACATTATGGATCTGCACGCGCAACTCAAGGTCACACCCGCCGAGGAGCCTCAGTGGAAGCAGGTGGCGGAGACGATGCGCGAGAACGCCAGGGAACTTGATCGCGCCATCGATAAACGTGATGCAACCATAGCGAGCGCGACGGCAATCGACAATCTGAATTCGTACTCGGACATTGCACAGGTTCATGCCAACGGCGTAAAGAAACTCGCGAGCGCATTCTCTGGATTGTATGCAGTGATGTCGGAAGCCCAGAAAAAAGAAGCAGACGTGGTATTCAGTCATCGCGACCAGCAAACAGGAAAGGTCGCAAGTCGATAGTTGAAGCTTATTGCGGCGATCGCAATGATCGCCGCGGTTACCGCCGAACGGCAAACGAGGATTTATCATGAAAAAACTAATTCTGTTACCAGGCGTGGTCGCGCTGACCCTGGCAAGCGCCGCCGCCTTCGCCGATGTACAGGTGAGCGTTGGTTTCAACCCGTACGGCTACTGGGGACCGCCTCCTCCGGTCGTGTATGCGCCGCCCCGTTACTACGCTCCTCCGGCGGTCTACTACGGCCATGGCCATTGGGGCGATCAACACTACGCGCGCGGGCATCACGATGATCGCGGCCGGTCCGAGCACCATGACGGCGGCGATCGACGCTGATTGAGCCGAGAAATGATGACCAGAATCCCCGACATCTTGAATGCGTCAATACTCATCGTTGATGATAGGGAAGCCAATGTCAGATTGCTTGAACAGATATTGACTGAGGACGGATACGTCCGCGTTGCCACAACGACGAATTCACGTGAAGTCTGTGCACTGCACCTGAAAAATCGCTACGACTTGATTCTGCTCGATCTGCAGATGCCCGGCATGGACGGCTTCGAAGTCATGGAAGGCCTCAAAGAAATTGAATCCGATAGCTATCTTCCGGTCATCGTGCTCACCGCCCAAGCTGCCCTTAAGATCCGTGCATTGCGAGCCGGCGCCAAGGATTTCATCAGCAAACCATTCGAACTCGCTGAGGTGACGACGCGCATTCACAATATGTTGGAGGTGCGGTTGCTGTATCGCCAGATTGAGAAGTACAGCAACGTCCTGGAGCGGACGGTTGTGGAAAAAACAGCTGCACCTCGCGACAGCGAATCGCGCTATCGCGGTCCGGACGGCCAGATGTAGGCGAATCGGCATGGCTAATTGCGCATGCGTCTGACGGAATCGCGCGATTTTCTGCGCTACGGTCAGCGCAAGCCATCAGCCGCGCGGCGACGCATCGAACAGCGGCCTTGCCTATCCGTAAGGAGAGCCTTATGAAACTGATAGTTGCAATGTTGGTATCCACGGTGGTGTTTGGCGCAGCCCTTGCAGAGACTTCGGCGGATGCGAAACGCGACGCCGCGGTGGAGCAGCGGATCATGGAATTGCACGCGCAACTCAAGATCACTCCCAGCGAGGAGGCGCAGTGGGTACAGGTTGCGGTGACGATGCGTGAAAACGCGAGGGATCTTGATCAGGTCATCGACAAGCGGGACGCGACCGTCGCGAGCGCGACCGCGATCGACAATCTGTATTCCTATGCCGACATCGCTCACGCGCACGCGAATGGCGTCAGGAAGCTGGCGGGCGCTTTTTCCGGCTTGTACGCGGTGATGACCGAGTCCCAGAAAAAACTGGCGGACGTGGTATTCAATCATCGCGAGCCTGAGGCAGGGAAAGTCGCGAGTCGGTAAACAAGGATTTAATCATGCAAAATCGAATTCGAATTCTGTCGCTGGGCGTGGTCGCGCTTACCCTGACCGGCGTTGCCGCATTCGCAGATGTACAGGTCAGCGTCGGCTGGAACCCCTTCAGCTGGTGGGGACCGCCGCCGCCTCCGGTGGTGTACGCACCGCCGCGCTACTACGCGCCTCCCGCGGTGTATTACGGCCACTCACACTGGGGTGATCAACGCACTCACGCGGGCATCATGATGATCACGGCCGGTCCGAGCAGAACAATGGAGGCGAGGGTCGCCACTGATCGAGTCGGATACGCCTGGTTTTGTGATTTTCCCCGCTGATCCGGTAAAGTTTGCCGCATCTGCAGTTCAGGAAAGCAAACAACCATGAAGCGCGCGGGTCTTCTCATTGCCAGCCTCGCCGTGCTCGCCGTGGCTGGTTGGCAGATCTACAGGCACTATTGGTACTACCTTCCCGGCGTGATCGCGGCGATCAAAGACCCCATCGGGCCGAATCGGCCTGTGGCGTGGGAGCAAGGGCCCGAGACGCCGGCGCAAGCGCCGGGTGTGCGCCCTCCCAATATCCTCGTGATTCTGGCCGATGATCTCGGCTGGAACGATCTGAGCTTCAACGGCGGCGGCGTCGCCGGCGGCCAGGTGCCGACGCCAAATATCAACTCCATCGGCGCGAACGGAATCACCTTCACCCAGGCCTATGCGGGAGATGCCACCTGCGCGCCATCCCGCGCCGCCATCATGACAGGGCGTTACGCGACGCGGTTTGGCTTCGAATTCACGCCGGCGCCAGTCGCGTTCGAGAAGCTGATCAGCACTTTTTCGGACAGCGACTTGAAACCTCTCTACTACGAGGCCAGGGAGAAGGACGTGCCGGGTTCCATCGATGAGGAAACGGTGCCGGCCTCGGAGGTCACCATCGCCCAGGCTCTGAAATCGAAGGGCTATCACACCATCATGCTGGGCAAATGGCATCTCGGCGGCACCCAGGCGACGCGGCCGGAGGCCCGCGGGTTCGACGAGGCGCTGGCGTTTTACCCCGGTGCCTCCCTGTATCTTCCCGTCGGCGATGCCAGCGTCGCGGAATCGCATCAGGACTTCGATCCAATCGACAAGTTCCTGTGGGCCAACCTCGGCTTCGGCATCCGCTACAACGGCAGCAAGCAATTTGCGCCGTCGCGCTACATGACCGATTACCTCGGCGCCGAGGCCGTTCGCGCCATCGCGGCCAATCGCAACCGGCCGTTCTTCATGTACCTCGCCTTCAACGCGCCGCATACTCCGCTGCAAGCCGCGAAGGCGGATTACGATGCGCTGTCGCAGATTGGAGATCATCGGCTGCGCGTGTACGCGGCGATGATTCGCGCCCTCGATCGCAACGTCGGCCAGGTTCTCGCGGCGTTGAAGAACAACGGGCTCGAAGACAACACCCTGGTCATCTTCACCAGCGACAACGGCGGCGCAAACTACATCGGCCTGCCTGAGATCAACAAGCCGTTTCGCGGCTGGAAGGCGACCTTTTTCGAGGGCGGCATTCACGTGCCGTTCTTCGTGAATTGGCCGGCCAGGCTGCCGAAGGGCGTCAAATTCGACCCGCCCGTCGGGCATGTCGACATTTTTTCCACGGCGGCCGCTGCAGCGGGTGCCGCGGTCCCGCAGGATCGCGTGATCGACGGCGTCAATCTGCTGCCGTTTCTCACCGGCCGGACCCAGGACCGGCCGCACCAAACGCTTTATTGGCGGGACGGTGACTACAAGGTATTGCTGCAGGGTTACTGGAAGCTGCAGGTTTCCGAGCACCCCAAGCGAGACTGGCTGTTCAATCTCAAGTTGGACCCCACGGAGAAAATCAATTTGGCGAACGACATGCCGGACACGGTGCAGAAGATCAAGGCGGTGCTCGCGACGATCGATGCTGAACAGGTCAAGCCGCTCTGGCCGGCACTGCTCGAAGGTCCGGTGCGCATCGATCATCCGCTGGGATTCCCCAATCAGCCGGGCGACGAATACATCTATTGGGCCAATTAGTCTCGCCGCACCTGCCAGCCCCCGCCCAGCGCCGAGTAGAGATGCACCAGCGCACTCAGATTATTCCCGTAGCCCTGGGCCAGGGCGAGCTCTGCTGCAAACAAGTCCCGATCGGCTTGAATCACGTCGAAGTAGGAGGCATAGCCGATGCGGTATCGCGCCAGCGCGATGGCGCGCGCACGCCGCAACGCCTCCACCTGGATCGCTTGCTCGCGCACCTGCTCGCCGTATCTTCGGTAGGCGATGAGTGCATCGGCCACATCCTGGAAGGCGCCCTGCACGGTCTTCTCGTACAGCGCCAGCGCCTCGCGCTTGCGGGCGTCGGCGAGTTGCACCTGGTAGAGATTTGACTGCACGCTGAGCAGCGGCTGAATCAATCCCACGCCCGCGCTCCATTCCGCTGCCGGTGCGCTGAACAGGTTGCTGAACGGCACCGACAGCGAGCCATTGCTGCCGGTGAGCGAAATGTTGGGAAATAGCGCCGCCTTGGCCACGCCGATCTCGGCATTGGCCGCCACCAGTGCCTGCTCCGCCTGGGCAATATCGGGCCGCCGCTCCAGCAATTGCGCCGGGAGACCGGCAGGCGGCAGCGGCGGCGCTGCGGGAACCGAGTCGCCGTAGCGTTTGCGCGTGATCGGCCCCGGATTCGACCCCAGCAACACGCTGATCTGGTCCTCGGTTTGCGCGATCTGGCGCTGCAGATCCGGCACGGTGGCGCGCGCCGCGGCAAGATTGGCTTCGGCGGTGGCCACATCGAGCCCGGTCGCGTAGCCGCGGTCGTGCTGCGCGTGCGTGAGGTCCAGAAATTTCTCGCGCGCCACCACGGTGAGCCGCGTTATTTCGAGCTGGCTGTCGAGCGAAATGAGCCCGAAATAGTCGTTGGCGACGCTTGCCACCAGGGTCACGTTCACGGCGCGCGCAGCGAACTGGGATTGCAGCAAATTCGCACGCGCCGCCTCGGTCATGCGCCGCAACTCGCCCCAGAGATCGAGCTGGTACGAGGCAAGAAATTGCACCTGGGCCTCGTTGTTGATGCGCGGGGCACCGGGCGGGAGTGCATATTCGGAAGACTTCGCGCGTGCCGCGCCGGCCTGGATGGACAGCTGCGGCAGGAAGTTCAGACGCGTCGAGCCGAGCTGCGCCCGCGCCTCGTCGATGCGTGCCACCGCGATCTTGGCGTCATAGTTGTTCTTGATCGCGGTATTGAGCAGCGCCTGCAGATCAGGATCCGAATACACCTCCCACCAGCCACTGTCGCCGAGGGATGCCGCGTTGCCGGCGTTGCCCTCCGTGACGTCGGCGTCGCGGTACTGCTCCGGTACGTCTAGCTTCGGCCGATGATAATCCGGTCCGACCGCGCAGCCGGCGAGCAGCAACGCGCACGCATACAACCGCTTATTCATGCGCCGGCTTGGAATAGCGGTCGGCAAGGCCCTGCAGGATCACGTAGAACACCGGCACGATAAAGATCCCGATCATGGTCGCGGCCGTCATGCCGAACACCACGGTCGTGCCGAGCACCTGCCTCGAGGTGGCGCCGGCGCCGGTGGCGATCGCCAGGGGCAGCGCGCCCAGAATGAAGGCGAACGATGTCATGAGTATCGGCCGCAGGCGCAGTCGCGCGCCTTCGATCGCGGCCTCGATGAGCGGCATGCCGCTCTGATGCGACAGCCGCGCGAACTCCACGATGAGGATGGCGTTCTTCGCCGCCAATCCAATCAACATCACCAGACCGACCTGCGCATAGATATCGTTGGCCATGCTGCGGGCCGAGAGGCCGAGAAACGCGCCGAACACGGCGAACGGAATGCACAGGATCACCGCGAACGGCACGATCCAGCTCTCGTACTGCGCGGCCAGCACCAGAAACACGAACACCAGCGCCATCGCAAAGATATACGGCGCCTGGCTGCCGGCGCGCTGCTGCTGGAACACCGAGCCTGTCCAGAAGTAGGTAAGGTTTCCGGGGAGCGCCCTCGCCAGATCCTGCATGGCGATGATCGCGTCGCCCTGACTATACCCGGGCGCCGGCGCCCCGTTGATCGTGACGGCGCGAAACACGTTGTAGCGTTCGATGTAGGCAGGCCCGCGCGTCGGCTTGATCGACACCAGCGACGACAGCGGCACCATATCGCCCGCCTGAGTGCGCACGTACAGAGTGTTCACCGCATCCGGCAGCGTCCTTGATGCGGGCTCGGCCTCGGCGGTGACGCGAAAGGTTCGTCCGAACAGATTGAAGTCGTTGATGTAGTTGCCGCCGAGGAAGGTCTGCAGCGCGTTGAAGATGTCCGAGATCGGAATTCCGAGCTCGCGCGCCCGGTCGCGATCGACGACGTACTCGATTTCCGGCACATGATCATTGAACTGCGTGGAGACGCGCGACAACTCCTTGCGCTTGTTGGCTTGGGCGATGAAGTCGTCGATCTGGGTGGTGAAGGATTCGAGGCTGGCGCCGGAGGTGTCGGCGAGGATGAACTCGAAGCCGCCCGCTTGGCCGATGCCGGGGATCGCGGGCGGCGCCACCAACAGCACATTCGCCTCCTTGAGCGGCCCGAGCAGTTTGTACAGCCGGGAGATCAGCGCCTGCGCCGAGCTGCCCTTACCCGGACGCTTCGACCAGGGCTTCAATGGGATGAAGCCGGAGCCGGTGTAGGGGGTGTTGACCTGGGCGAGCAGGTTAAGGCCCGTGATGGCGAGCATGCTGTCCACTTCGGGCTGCTGCTGGATCACGGCTCGGATCTGCTCGAGCACCTGCTCGGTTCGCTGCAGCGATGCGCCGGGCGGGAGCTGCGCCACCATGAGCAAGTACCCCTGGTCATCCTCGGGCAGAAACCCGCTGGGCCGCAGCCAGACCAGGAATCCGAGCGCCACGACGATGGCTCCGAAAGCGCCGATCGCAATGGCGGAACGGCGGATGGCGTGGCGCACGGTACTGGTGTATCTCTTGGTGGCCCGTGCGAACAAACGATTGAATCCCCCGAAAGCGCGGGCGAGCGGCCCGGACGGCTCGAGCGAGGCGCGCGGCTTCAGAAGCAGCGCACATAAGGCCGGCGTGAAGGTGAGCGCGATGAGCGCCGAAATCAGCACCGATACCGACAGCGTCAGCGCGAACTGTTTATAGAATTGCCCGGTAAGGCCGCCGAGGAAGGCCACCGGCACGAATACCGCGGTGAGCACCAGCGCAATGGCGATGACCGGACTCGAAACGCTCGCCATCGCCGCGCGCGTGGCGGCCAAGGGATCGAGGCCTTTCTCCTCCATGTTTTCGGTCACCGCCTCGACCACCACAATCGCGTCGTCGACCACCAGACCAATGGCCAGCACCAAAGCGAACAAGGTCAGCGTATTGATCGAGAAGCCGAGCGCGACGAAGATGGTGAAGGTGCCGAGCAGCGATACCGGAACCGCAAGCATTGGAATCAAAGTCGCGCGCCAGCTTTCGAGAAATATGAACACCACCAGGAGCACCAGCGCCGCGGCAATGAACAGGGTGATCTCGACCTCCCGGATCGACTCGCGCACGAACTCCGACGTGTCGAGCGGTATCACGTAGCGAATTCCAGGCGGGAAGCGCTGCGACAGCTGCTCGAGCGTGGCGTGTATCTTCTTGCTCACCTCCAGTGCGTTGGCGTCCGGCAGCTGATATACACCCAGCAGCGCGACGGGCGAGCCATTCAACCGGCTCGAGCGCGTGTAGTCGGTGGCCGCAAGCTGGATGCGTGCGACGTCGCGCAGCCGCACGACCGAACCATTCTGGCCGGCCTTCAGCACCACATTCTCGAATTCCGAGACGCTGCGCAGCCGCCCGTGCACCGTAACCGTGTAGGTCATCTGCTGTCCGGGCGGCGCCGGCTCCGCGCCGACGATGCCGGCCGGGGCCACGACGTTCTGCTCGCCAATGGCGCTGGTGATATCGGCGGTGGTGATGCTGAGACGCGCCATCTTTCCCGGGTCGAGCCAGATGCGCATGCCGTAATCGCGCGCGCCGAACTGCTGCACCTGACCAACCCCCTGCACGCGCGCCAGCGCGTCGTAGACCTGCAGAGTCGCGAAGTTGCTCAGGAATAAGTAGTCGTAGCGGGGATCCGTCGCCTCGATGGCGATGAAAATCAGCGGCTGCGGCTGCCGCTTGGTGATGGAAACACCCTGGCGCAGAACGTCCGCAGGCAATTGACGCTGGGCGATGGCAACCTGATTCTGCACATCCACCGCGGCAATATCCTGGGCGGTGCCCACTTCGAACGTGACGTTCAGCGTATACGAGCCGTCATTGGAACTGCGCGAGTCCATGTAGATCATGTTCGGAACGCCGTTCACCTGCGTTTCGATCGGCGCCGCTATCGACTGCTCGATGGTCGCGGCATCCGCGCCCGGAAAGGTCGCCGACACCACCACCGACGGCGGCGTAATCTGCGGGAAGCGCGCCACCGGCAGCAACAGGAAGGCGATCAGACCGGCGAGCGTGATGACGATGGCAAGCACCGTCGCGAAGATCGGACGATCGATGAAAAAATTGCTCACGACTTCGGCGGCGCGGCGATGGGCCCTGCGGCGGATGCGGGTGTGGCAAGCGGCTGAGCCCGCACCGGCGTGCCGGGTTTAAGTTTCTGCGCGCCGTCCACCACCACGACGTCGCCCGGCTTGAGACCTTCCTCGACGATCCAGTCATTGCCCTGCTGCTGGCCCATTTTGACGTCGCGCTGCTGCGCCGTGTCGTGGTCGACGATCCAGACATAGTTCTTGTCCTGCAAAACCTGGACCGCGCGCTGCGGAAGCAGCAGTGCGTTCGGACGCTCGCGCGTCGCGACCACCACCCTGATGTACTGCCCCGCGTGCAGGAATTGTTTTGGATTCGGCACCGTGAGGCGGATCGCCAACGTATCGGTGCGAAGATCCACGGCGGCATCGACAAAATTCATGCTACCAGGCAATTCGTACTCGCTGCCGTCGGCAAGCAGGAGCCGGAACTGGCGCTGACTGGGATTGTGCTGGTCGAGCGGGCGACCCAGCTCGCGCTGTACCTGCAACAAGCGTTGCTCCCCGACGCTGAAATTGGCGTACATGGGATCGGTCTGATAGACCGTGGTCAGTAATGTCGTGTAGGCGGTGACCACGCCGCCGAGGCGCACCAGCGCGCGGCTCATGACTCCGTCGATGGGCGATCGAACCTGGGTGTAGCCCAGGTTCAGTTCGGCGGTCTTCACCGCCGCCTCCCCAGCCTTCACCTGGCTCTGCGCCGACTCATGCGCGGCGATCGTGGCGTCAAGTTCTCGCTGGCTGATGGCGTCCTGCTCTGTCAACGGCCGCGCGCGGGCCAAATCCCGCTCCGCCTGCGCCAGCGCTGCGTGCGCCTGCGCGAGTCCCGCCTGCGCCTGCGCCAGCGCGGCGACGTATGGCTGCGGATCGATCTCGAATAGCATCTGGCCGCGTTTGACCGGCGCGCCCTCGAGCGCCGCTTGACGCAGCAGAATTCCCGCGACCTGTGGACGGATTTCCACCGTGTTCGAGGCCTCGAGCTGTGCGGGATACTCCTGGGTCAGCGACGTTGGCTGCGGCCGCATCGTCAGGGTCGCCACCGGCTGCGGGGGCGGCGGCCCAGCCGCCTTGCCCCCGCATGCCGAGGCCAATGCGAGCAGGGCCAACACTGAAAGTTGCGAAATTATGCGACGCCAAGGCGCCGCAGGTACTGCCGATTGCATGCAAGAAGCATAACGTGCCGGGTGATTCGCTGCATCACCGTCATTCGTGTGCGCCACGCCCGGGGTTCCCCTCGACGAGGGCTGGCCGGCGGCCTTCATGGACTGAGTAGCGGCGGTCGTTCGCCGAGAAAATCCGCGAGCGTCGCTGTTCACCGGGAATTTCAGATCATTCGCCGAATATCGGATGAGCGCCTGCGGGATCTCCGGCAGGATTTCCTGATCGATCACCGCGCTTCGTCATACACAGGAGAGACCCATGCACGCCATTCGGAATTCACTGCTGGCAACGCTTGTCCTAAGCGCCGGCGTAATGCTCGCTCCATTGACGGGTAGCGCTGCCGAGAATTGGCCCACTCAACCCCCGCCGCCCAACCAGCCCGAAAACACCCCTGCGCCCAAGCTCGGCCAGGTTTGGGATGCCGGACACTGGGAGTGGAACGGCCACGCTTATTGGTGGCGCCGCGGTGCCTGGCGCGATGCGCGTCCGAACCAACACTGGGTTGCGGATCGCTGGGAACAGGTAGGCGATCAGTGGCATCTCGTGGCGGGACACTGGGAAAAGTAGGGACTTTCGCTGTTCCAACAGCACATCTGCCCACACCCCTGGGTCAGAGTCGCTGAAACACGGGCCCATTCGCGTGGGCCCTTTTTTTGCGGCGCTCAACCACTTTTGTGCGTCAAAAACGCATTGATGATTTGCGCCACCCCGGCAGGATCTTCCCAGAACGGATTGTGGCCAAGACCTTCGAATATCTTGACTTGTGCATTTGGCAGGGCATCGCGCAGCGACTTGCGCATCGGTTCTTCCATGATCGGATCCTTGCTGCCCCAAATGAGCAAGGTGGGTGCCTTCAGACGGGGCAGCGTGCGCTGCAGATCGGCGTAATTGTCTCCCGCCAGCGTTTGATCCAGTACGGCGAGCCAAACCCGCAGCGGTATGGCGGCTGCATCCTTGCGCTCGCGAGCGATGAAGTCCGGATCCACCGGCGTCGGCGAATCCCACCACGCGATCATGAAGGGCGAGTCGGCATCGATCGGCTCTTTGAGATTGCGGATCGCCGCGGCAAAATCGAACTGCGGTGGTTTTTTGGGGGTATCGGGCGGCAGGCCGCCGGTCGAGGAGATCAAGACGATGCGCCCGGTTCTTTCCGGCCAGTATTCGGCGAACGTCTGAATGATGATGGTGCCCAATGAATGGCCGACGAAATCGGCCTTTGGCAGATGCAGGGCGTCCAGCAGCAGCTTGATGTCGTAAGCAAAGTCGAGCCGGTTGTAGCAACACTCGGGTTTGCCGGACTTCCCGTGGCCGCGAATATCGATCAGCACGAGATGAAATTGCTTGGCGACATACGGCAGCATCGGCACCCAGTCGCGCGCGCTATCGGTATAGCCGTGCACCATGACGACCGGCCGGCCCGCCATGTCGCCCATCTCAATGTATGCGAGAACTTCGCCGTTGGGTAATGCGATGGTCTTTTTGAGCGCATCAAACGCGTTCAGATCAATTTTTGCGGCATCGCCCCCCAGCGCGGCGCCGCCCGCGGCCACGGCAACCATGATCAGGCAGACGCGCAGAAAACGCAGCGGTTTCATGAACGGGGCCTATCGATTCGCTTGCGTCTTTGCCGCGCTACTTTTCGCCGCCGCTGCTTCTTCCGCCCTGGCGCCTGCGAGCACGCCGGCCAGCGCATAGTTGCCCTCGTGGCAGGCGTATTCGTAGATTCGTCCTTTCGACGCGGTGAACTCATACTCGCCGCCCCAAGGCTGATCCCACACGGTCGGATCCTCAACCATGAATTGATAGAGCATGCGGTGTGGACCCTTGCGGGTGAACCGCTCGGTGACCTTGAGTTCCTTCCACGCGCCGCGGAACGCCTGGGCCCGGGGAAAATTGGTGGTTTCCACCACCAATGTGTCGCCTTCGTAGCGACCGATCGAATCCCCGAACCAGGGGCGCAGTCCGTCGGTGCGGTGCGCAGCATCGATGCGGATCATGCGCACGTCGTGCACCATCTCAACCAGGATGGCGACAAAGTCCTTCGACTGCGCAAAGGCGTAGTTGTTGTTGTACAGCAGGGGCAGCATGACGGGACCGGCGCTGTAGCCGAACGAGGTGAGACAGCGCTCGCCCAGCGCGCGATCCTCGGGGTTGTCGGTGGGACTGCGGGTCGCCGTCGCGGACCCTTCACCCTCGTCGCGGGCAATCCGGCCTCGAGGGCCTGCATAGTCCACCTTGTAGGCAGGAATCCGGCCGTTCGGCGTGCTGGTGATGAATGAGCTGTGCGGCTTTCCCTCGATGCGCGCCACCGTGGTCGCGGTATCCTTCCAGGCGCTGTTGTAGCCGCAATCAAGACCGCCGGGGCCTTGACAGTGCTTGCGAGTGGTGTCGGTGGCGGGCGCGTTGGGATCGGTCGGCGCGTTGCCCTCGATGTAGTGTTCGATCGCGGCGGTTTCGAGTTGCAACGCCTGCTCGGGAGTCAGGCCGATACTGTTTCCAAACTGGCTCGGACGTTCCAGGGGCGTGATGCTGACATTGGTCCAGACGCCCTCCAAGTCGGGTTGACCGTAGGGCGTGAGCGGAACCTTGTAGACCTTGTCTGCCGCAGCCTCCTCTGCCTTGGCTTTGGCAACCACCGCCGCTTCCTTCACCGCCCGAGGATCCGCTGCCTCCTGCGTGCCCGCCGCAGCGGGCGCGGCTGCTGTCGAGAATGCCAGAGCCAGGAGCCATGCCCCTCGTGATTTCATTGCCATAGTTTGACCTCAACTCTCGCGCGCGCCAAGTCTGGTGCTTTGACAGCCGCGGCCGGCGCCACTAGTCTCGGGCGCGTGAGCGAAGTTTCCCACGTGCACGCCGCGACCGTAGGCAGCTACCTGCTGGAAAGCCTGGCGGCCTACGGCGTGCGGCACATCTTTGGCATACCGGGCGTGCACAATGTCGAGCTGTACCGCGGCCTCGATCGGAGCGCAATCCGCCACGTCGTGGCGCGGCACGAGCAGGGTCTTGGCTTCATGGCGGACGGCTACGCGCGAGTCAGCGGCCAGCCGGGCGTGTGCTTCACCATCACCGGACCCGGCGTCACCAACATCGCCACCGCGCTTGCACAGGCGCGGGCGGATTCGATTCCGCTGCTCGTGATCGCGAGCGTAAATCGTCGCGGCCAGTTCGGCAGCGGCCGCGGCTTCCTGCACGAACTGCCCGATCAACATGGCTTCGCCGCGCAATTGTGCGCGTTTGCTCACACCATCCTCGAGCCTGCCGAGCTGCCTGAAATCCTGGCGCGTGTTTTCGCCCGCTTCGCGGCGGCACGTCCCGGCCCGGCGTTCATCGAGCTGCCGATCGATGTGCTGCAATCCTCGGCGGCCGGACTACCCGCTCCGACTCGGGCGATCGTGGGCCGCCCGGGAGTGCCGCAGAGCGCCCTCGACGAGGCCGTCCGGCGGCTTGCGCTCGCCCGCGCACCTCTGATTCTGGCCGGGGGCGGCGCGCTGCGCGCCGCGGCGCCGCTAGCCGCGCTCGCCGAGCGTCTCAACGCGCCGGTCGTCATGACCATCAATGGACGCGGGCTGTTGCCGCCCGCACATCCCCTGGGCATCTCCTACAGCGCCTCGCTCGCCCCGGTGCGCGCTCTGATTGGGGCAAGCGATGCGGTGCTGGCAGTGGGCACCGAACTTGGGCCGACCGATTACGATATGTACGCGGTGAGCGAGCTGCCGCAGCCGCCGGGACTCATCCGCATCGAGCTGGATGCCGAG
>Ga0210402_10000320_pt1 | contig 55066 bp, 47 predicted proteins | sample IncBWC7MmetaG_FD_161055 | JGI IMG/M metagenome (GOLD analysis project Ga0210402, IMG submission 161055) | Forest soil microbial communities from Barre Woods Harvard Forest LTER site, Petersham, Massachusetts, United States - Inc-BW-C-7-M | ecosystem: Environmental > Terrestrial > Soil >... | reverse complement strand
GCGGACTGCACGCCGGACCCGAATACCGGTCTGAATGCCAACTTCCGCAACATCAGCGTCGAAAGCCGCATCTTCTCGGTGGCCCTCGGCGCGAATCCGCTTACCGCGCCGACGAACGGCCAGTTGTTCTCTGGCATCCCCTGGTACAACTTCGTCTCCGAGACCGCCGTCGGTGCCGGCCTCGACAAGTGCTTCATCACCGGTGTCCGTAACACGGCCCAGTTCCGCACGAATGTCGGCTTCGTCAACGCGTCGCAGTTTTCGACCACGACGATCACGGCCACACTCTTCAACGGTGCCACCGGCGCCCAGATCGCGCAGGCCAGCTTCACGCTGGGGCCGCTCGGCACCGTCCAGTCGAATGCCGCAAGCGTCTTCCCTGCGTTCGCACAGGGGCCAACGGCTACGAACGCCTACATCGTCTTCCAGCAGGGCGGAACGACGCCGACCGCCGACGCGGCCGCCAACGGCTGCTCGAACGGCTGCCCGGCCTTCTTCGCCTACGGTTCGACGGTGGACCAGCAGACCCAGGACGCCACCACGCTCGAGCCGCAGTACCTGCAGCCGCTCACGAGCAATGCCATCACCTGCATCTACAGCCCGGACGTGGCCACCTGCAAGACCGGCGCGACGATTCACCGCGCGGTCAAGCACCAGTTCTAGGACTGATTCGCTTCGATTTGAACGACGGCCGCGCCTCATGCGCGGCCGTTTTTTTGCCGCCGCAACCGGAATCGTGCCGTCGTTCACGATGTTGTGACGGCGCGCTGCAAAGTGGTATCATCTGTCAGCTTTCGAGCAACAACCTATCGAAAGCGGCCGATTCGGCCGCTTTTTTTGTTGTCAGGAGATATGAGCGTTTTACCCGAACGGGTTGAGAAGGAAATCGAGGCCATCGTAACGTCGGAAGGTCTCGAGCTCGTTCACATTGAGTACCGGAAGCAGGGTCATGGGTTTCTGCTCCGCATCGACATCGACAAAGAGGGGGGCGTGGTGATCGCGGATTGCGAGCTGGTCTCGCATCAGGTCAGCGCGTTTCTCGACGTCGACGATGTCGTGCCCGCGGAGTATGAGCTGCAGGTCTCTTCTCCCGGGCTGGACCGTAAGTTTTACAAAACGTCCGATTATCAGAAGTTCATCGGCCGGCTCGTCCGCGTCAGGACGTCGAAGCCGGTACGGGGACTTCACGTGATCGTCGGCAGGTTGAAAGAATACAACGGCGAAACGATCGTCGTCACGGATCCGGTGATGAAAAAGGATCCGGACTACGTCGTCCCGCTGTCGGACGTGAAAGAAACGCGGTTGGAAGTGGAAATTTAGGTTGCTGAAGTTGCTGGGTTGCTTGGTTGCTGGGTGTTCAGCAACTGTGAAACCGAGCAACCTAGCAACCCAGGGAGCAGAATGTTCGACGAGAACCTCAGTAAAAACATCAAGGCGCTGGCGTACGAGAAGTCGATCGACGTCGAGCGCGTGTTCAAGGCCCTCGAGGATGCCCTCGCTACCGCCGCGCGCAAGTATTACAAGACCCGCGAGCCGATGGAGACGGTCATCGACCGGGTGAGCGGCGAGATGACGATGTACGTCATCAAAGATATCGTCATCGACGAGAACGAGATCGAAGATCCGCAGGCGCAGTGGACGCTGGAACAGGCCCGGAAAACCGAACCGGATGCCGAGGTCGGCGGCCGGATCCGGCTCAGCTACATCACCAAGGAAGTGGTCGACGTCGTCAAGGACTCGAACACCCAGATCCGCACGTATGAGGCCCAGAAGATCGACCCCGAGGTCGAGCAGGGCGACGAAGTGCACATCCCGCTGACGAAGGCTGCCGAAGACTTCGGCCGCATCGCCGCGCAATCGGCCAAACAGGTTCTCTACCAGAAGGTCCGCGAGGCCGAGCGGGAGAAGGTCTACAACGAATTCATCGGCAAGGCCGGCGAGCTGGAGAACGGTTACGTCAAGCGCTTCGAGCGTGGAGACATGATCATCGACCTCAATGGCAAGACCGAGGGGATCATCCCGCGCTCGCAGCAATCGCGCGCGGAGCGCTACTCGCAGGGCGACCGCATCAAGGCGGTCATCGTCGACGTGCACACCCAGCCGAAGGGGCCGCAGGTCGTTCTCTCGCGTACCGATCCGCGCCTGCTCATCAAGCTCTTCGAGATGGAAGTGCCGGAGATCTACGACGGAACGGTGGTCATCCGGGGTGCTGTCCGCGAGCCGGGCGAGCGGGCCAAGATCGCCGTGATGTCGCGTGAGCGCGACGTCGATCCGGTCGGCGCGTGCGTCGGCATGAAAGGATCGCGCGTGCAGTCGATCATCCGCGAGCTGCGCGGCGAGAAGATCGACATCATCCCCTTCAACGAGGACATCGTCGTCTATGCCCAGAACTCGCTGGCGCCGGCGAAGATCACCCGCGTTTCGGTGACCAGCGACGAGCAGGCCCACCGGCCGCACCTCGACGTCATCGTCGATAACGACCAGCTCTCTCTCGCCATCGGTAAGCGCGGCCTCAACGTTCGTCTGGCCGCGGAGCTGATCGGTGCGAAGATCGATATCAAGTCCGAGGAAGAGGTCAAGGGCGAGGTCGCCGATGCTCTCAGCGCCATGCTTCAGGAGGCGATGGCCGAGGCCCGCGCCGAGACGAACGTGCACGACATCGAGGAGATGCCGGAAGATTGGGCGAATACCCTCGAGGCGGCCGGTTACGACGATCTCGATTCCGTGATCAACGCCTCGGTGGAAGATCTCACCGCCATCGACGGCGTCGACGAAGAGATGGCCCAGCAGATGATCGAGATGGCCCGCAAGCACGAACAGGTCGAAGAGAACCCGCCCGAAGGCGACGAAGAAGAGCAAGCATATCAGGCGTCGGACGACGAGCAGCCTGAGGAAGAGTCCGAGGCTGCCGAGGCGCAGCAAGAAGAGGCGCCTGTGAAGTAGTAAGGTTGCTGGGTTGCTAGGTTGCTGGGTTGCTGAGCACAGCCACTTCGCAACCTAGCAACTTAGCAACCCAAGCAACCTAGCAACTTAGCAACCCAAGTAACTTAGCAACCAAGCAACCCGGCAACAAGCAACCCGGCTACGTAGCAACCAGGAGATTCAATGGCGGCAGCAAAGTTCAAAGTGAGCGACATCGCAAAGAAGATGGGGAAGTCCGAGAAGGACGTCATCTTCCAGTTGCAGTCGCTCGGTGCCGAGATCAGCGACCCGAATCAGGCGTTGGAGCCTGAGGTCATTCAGGCGCTCATCACTGGCAAGAAACTGACGATGCGCACACGCAGCGTCATCATGCGTGAGGACAAGCCTCAGGTTGCCGCGAAGAAGGAAGCGGTGCGCCCTCCTCGGGCCATTGTCAAGCCAACGCCGCGTCCGAAGCGCGAGGTGCCGGCCGAAGAACCGCAGGTTGCCGTGCCGCAACCTCCCGTGGTGATCATCCCGGAGTTCGTCGAAGCTGTCGAAGCCGAGGAACGTGCCGCCAAAGAAGCGCCTCCGGTCGTTGAAAAGCCGCGTCCCGCCGCGGCGGCTCCCGCTCCTGAACCGGTTCCCGAACCGCCGGCCGCCCCGCCACAGCCACCGCCTGCCGCGCACACGCAGCCGGCGGCTCCGATGGCCGCCAGCCCGGCCGACTTGCGTCGTCCCACCGGCCCGACGGGCCCGCGCGCCCGTGCGCCGCAAGTCACGCGTCCGAACTACGCCGGCCAGCAGCCGGTCTCGCGTCCGAGCTACAGCCCGTCCCCAGCCGGACGTCCTGCCTCCGGCCCGGGCGTTTCCCGTCCCGGCGCTCCGATGGGTACCCGTCCTCCTGCCGGTTCCAACGCTCCTGCGGGTGCTCGTCCGCCGATGGGCAGCCGTCCCTCGGGCCCGGGCGTTCGTCCCGGTGCTCCGATGGGTGCTCGACCGGCAGGTGGTCCTGGCGGGTTCCGCCCCGGTGTCAGCCGTCCCGGCGCCCCTCCCGCGCCGCCTCCACCTCCGGGCACGCTGCCCGGCGGGGCCATGGGCCGCCGCAAGACCACGCGCCCTGAAGGCGAAGATCTCTCCCCGAAGAAGAAGACCACCGGCAAGCGCGGCAAGAGCGAGCGCCCGGCCGAGGTTGATAACGAGTTGTTCACCAAGGGTCCGTTTTCCGGAACGCAGATCATCAACGATGATCTTGGCCCCGACATCCCCATTCTGGATACCGATGAGGATGGGAAGCCGCGCACACCGTCGCTTCGCCGCGACGTTCGTAAGCAGGCCGCGCCGGTTTCGGGCAAGGTTCTGAACTTCAATCGTCCGACCGAGAAGATTCCTCTCAGTGAAGGGGCGACGGTCAAGGAGCTCGCCGACAAGCTCGGCATCAAGGCGAACGATCTGATGAAGCACCTTCTGATGAAGAAGGGGCTCATGATCTCGATCAACCAGCCTCTCGGCGCGGAGCTCGCGCTCGACATCTCCAAAGACCTCGGCATCGACGCTGAGATCGTTTCGTTCGAAGAGGCCGTTGAGCTGGAAGCGATGGAAAAGACCGGCGCGACCGGCTCAACGCCGCGCGGACCGGTCATCACGGTCATGGGTCACGTCGACCACGGCAAGACCTCGCTCCTCGACGCCATCCGCGAGACGAACGTCGCGGGCGGCGAGGCGGGAGGCATCACGCAGCACATCGGCGCGTATCACGTGGAGAAGCGCGGACGGAAGATCGTCTTCCTCGACACGCCGGGCCACGAGGCCTTCACGATGATGCGTGCCCGCGGCGCGAAGGTGACCGACATCGTCATCCTCGTCGTCGCCGCGGACGACGGCGTCATGCCGCAGACGAGAGAAGCCATCGATCACGCCCGCGCCGCCAAGGTGCCGATCATCGTGGCCATCAACAAGATCGACAAGCCGAACGCGAACGTCGAGCGCGTCCGCCGCGAGCTCGCCGAGAACGGCGTTCAGGTCGAGCAATGGGGCGGCGACGTCGTCTCAGTCGAAGTCTCTGCCACGAAGAAGACCGGGATCGACGACCTGCTCGACATGATCCTGCTCACCTCCGATCTGCTCGATCTCAAGGCCTCGCCTGAGATCGGCGCGAAGGGCGTCGTGCTCGAGGCCAAGAAGGAAGCCGGTCGCGGCATCGTGGCCACACTGTTGGTGCAGGACGGCACGCTGAAGATTGGGGATCATTTCTTCTCCGGCGCGACGTCAGGCCGGGTCCGGGCCATGACCGACGAGCGCGGCAAGCGGATCAACGAGGCAGCCCCGGCCACGCCGGTGCAGGTCACCGGATTCGATGACGTGCCGAACGCCGGCGATTCGCTGCAGGTCGTCGACGAACAGACGCAGGCCCGCATGATCGGACAGATGCGCCAGGAGAAGGCGCGCGAGATGTCGCAGGGCAAGACCTCGCGCATGTCGCTCGATCAGCTCTTCCAGCGCATGCAGCAGGGGACAGCCAAGGAGCTCAACCTCATTCTGAAGGCCGACGTGCAGGGCTCGGTCGAAGTTCTGGCCGATACCATGCGCAAGATGTCCACCGCCGAGGTCAAGGTCAACGTGATCCATTCCTCGGTCGGCGCCATTTCGACGAACGATGTGCTTCTGGCCTCGGCCTCGGATGCGATCGTGGTCGGCTTCAACGTCCGCCCGGAGCGTTCAGCCGGCGAGCTGGCGGAGAAGGAAGGCATCGACGTCAGGCTCTACACCGTCATCTACAACCTGGTCGACGAGATCAAGCTGGCCATGACCGGCCTGCTCGATCCGAAGTTCCAGGAAGTCTTCCAGGGACGCGCCGAAGTCCGCAGCACCTTCAAGGTTCCGAAGGCCGGCGTCATCGCCGGCTGCATGGTGACCGAGGGCGTCATTCCGCGGTCCGCGAGCGTCCGGTTGCTTCGCGATAACCGCGTCATTCTCGAAGGGAAAATCGGCTCGCTGCGTCACTTCAAGAACGACGTCGCCGAGGTTCGCCAGGGCTTCGAGTGCGGCATCGGCATCGAGAAGTTCCAGGACATCAAGAACGGCGACATCATCGAAGCCTTCAAGGTGGAGCAGTTAGCCGCCGCGTTGGCATGAAAGGCAGAAGGATGAAGGCAAAGGGATGAACTTCCTCTCAGAGGGTCCTTCTGCCCTCTGCCTTCTGCCTTCTTCCTTTCCATGATCGTCTCCGTAGCATTGTTCGAGATCTTCATCCCGCACGCCCAGTCGCTGAAGGACAAGCGCATGGTGGTGAAGTCGTTGCGCGAGAAGCTGCGCCATCGCTTCGAGATCTCAGCCGGAGAGGTCGGTCTCAACGATCTTCACCAGCGTGCCCGCATGGCCGTCTCCTTCGTCTCGATCGACGATCCCTCCGCGGATGCAATGCTCGAACGCGTCCTCTCCTACGTCGAGACGAACACCGACGCAACGCTCACCGGCTGGACGAGCGAGAAGCTCGATTTCGATGAGAGCGTGGCCTTGGGCGTGCCGCACTTCTCGTAGACCCAGGCGATTCCTCACCTCTGGATCGCGTAACTCACTTTGAAGAAGATCGACCGGTCCTGTTTTACGAGGTCGTTGCTCGATGTCAGAAGGCGGTCGTCGCCATAGCCGGCGAAGAGGACGGTCTGCCAGTTCAGTTTGTAGCTGTAGAGGATCGATCCCAGAAACGCGCCGCTGTGCTGCGGGACCGGGTTGATGTAACGAGCCGGATTGCGGTTGACGTCGTTGTACTGCCCGATCACGCGGATGATCGAGTTCGCGGTGAAGCTGTAGAGCGCGCGGATGCGCTCGACCTGCGCCGTGTAGACGGGGCCGCCGGCGGCGTTGAGCCATTCGCGGTTCACGTCGACCTCGAACGTGGTCCGGTCGACGGGGCGGAAGATGGCCGTGAACTGCGCGCTGGGGCCGCTGCCGACGCGCCCGTTGGCGAAGTCCACTGACTGTCCGTCCCGCAACTGTAAGGAGACGCGCGTGAAGCGCCGCGACGGATCGAGTTGCAGGAACAGCGTTCCGTAGGACTGCTCCAGCAGGTCGTTGCCGACCAGCACCTTCTCGGCGGGATGAAAGAAGATGCTCGCTTGCAGGTTCTTCGCTCCATTGAAGATCGAGCCGATCGAGACTTGCCGGAGGAGCGTGTTGCTGTGCAGGTCATCCTGCAGATCGACCTGAATGGAGGGGCGGGCGAAGCTGACGATGGAGTGCTCAGGATAGAAACGCAGACCGTAGTACGCGGCCACCTCCCGGTAGCCGACCTGCGGGATGAACCCGAGATCGGCGCGGAAGTCGTTGCCGATGTCATTCACGAAGCCGCCGTAGTCGTGCCTTTTCACGACGTGATCCCACGCGGCGTGGAAGGCATACGAGCGCAGCGACTGGCCTGTCCAGTCCGGCGAGAGATCGGGCCGGTCGGGATTGGTGGTATCGCTTGCCAGCAATTGCGCCGTGACCGTGTCGGAGTCGTTGGGGCGCCAGAGAAAATCGGGACCGATCACGCGATTGTGTCCGCCGCCGCTGACCTCGCGGTCGGTGAGGACCGCGCCGACGAAGGAGCCGCCCATCTCGTGGCGGACGCGGGCGATGGTGTCGGTGGAGTGAAAATCCTGCGGCGCGAAATCGTTGCCGAGGGGGCCGGGGATAATCGTCAGTCCGCCGCCGCGGTCCTCTGCCACCAGCAGGGTGTAGGCGGTGTCGCCGATCCGGCCCGTTGCGCGCAGTCCGCCCTTCGGCGAGGTGATCGTGCGTGTATAAGCGACCTGCAGGGGCGTGTTGAAGAGGTCGAAGCCTTCCAGGAAGAATGGCCTTTTCTCGGGGAAGAAGACGGCGAAACGCTGATTGACGGTGATCTGCGGAACATCCGCCTCCACCTGCGAGAAGTCGGGATTGAGTGTGAGGTCGACCGCGCCCGCCGCGCTCGGGGTCCACTTCACATCCGCGCCGACGTTGGTGTCGAGCGAATGGTGATCGAGCGTGGTGCCGGTGCCGCCCGGTTGGTCAAGATGTTGACTGCTGATGTAGGGTGCCGCCGTGAGATGCCCCGATTCCGGCAGATTCTCCAGGCCGACGATGGGGACAGCGTGACAGACCAGGCAATTCGATCCGCGCGGGACCGGGGCGCTGTAAAAGGCGTAGCGGAAATCGCGCGGGTAGTTGCGCCAGACCAGGACGTTCCAGGTTGGATTGCGGCTCGAGTAGCGGAGCGACGAGAAGGGGATGCGGTACTCCGCGCTCCAGCCGTGGTCGTCGATCGTTGCCGCCGTATCGTAGAAATAGTCGGGCGAGAAGTCCTCCACCCCGCCTGCGTCGTCGAAGAAGCCGTCGGCCTGGATGCCGCGGGGATTTACGCGCAGCTCCAGCCCCATCCGGCGGTCGCCGCGCGTATCGAGAAAGATGGCGATGTTGTCGTCGGTCCCGATCACGCCGTCGCGCTCGACATACGGCGCACGGATCTTCTTCGGGTCCGGATCTTCGGCGCGGATGCCGATGTAGAAGTAGCGGTCGTCGAATGTGAAGTAGGCGATGGTCTTCACCTTTGCCGGGATGTTGTCTCCCGGTTGTCCCTCGAGGAAGGCGTCGACCTTCGCCGCGTCCTGCCAGCCGGCATCGGAAAGATCGCCGTCGACGACGATCGGCGCGCTGGCGCGGTGGATGGTGATCGGCGGCGCGGTTGGTGCCGCGGGCGGTGTTTGTCCGAATATCGAAACGGCCATCGAAGCGATGGCCACTGCCACCCAAAGGCGCATGCAGGTTCTCCTACGAGCATTACGCAGGTTAGACGGGGAAGTTGCGGGGAGGTTTGGTGGGGCGGCGTTGCCGGTTATCGGCTCAACGGAATGAGACGATCAGCAGTTCGTCGTGATCCTCCGTGATCACCAGCAGATCCGCTCGATTGTCGTGGTGCAGCTTGGCCATCACCACGTTGTGAGGCTCAGGCATCACAGCGACGGTTGGACCGGGCCGCGGTCCATTCGCGGATCCGTAGGCAATGCTGACCGTGCCATCAGCGGCGTTGACGAATGCCGCGTCGGCAAAGCCATCGCCGTTGATGTCGCCGGCGGCGATCCGCCAGCAGCCGTGGCCGATGGCGATGCGCGACGGAAAGGCGGTGAAGTGCCGCTGACCATCGTTTCGGATCCATGTCAGTCCGTCACGCGAGGTATCGGTGATGTGGCCGGAGTAGTTGGTCACCAGGATGTCCGGCCGGCCGTCGCCGTTCACATCAGCGACAGCGACCATGAACGGTGTGGGACCGCCGGCGATCGGGGATTGCGCCGCGTGCCGGAAGTGCCCGTGACCATCGCCGAAGAGAATCGATACGGTGTCGAAGGCCTCTCCCGGCCCTCCATTCGGCATGACCAGATCGATGTGGCCGTCACCATCGAGATCGGCGGCCACGACATTGACGTACGGTTCCCGGCCGATCTCGATCGGGATTCCCGGCGACTGCCATCCGTTGTGGCCGTCCGCGAGAAGCAGCGTGAGGCGCTTCTCCTCCCAACTGTCGGTGATCAGATCGACGTGCCCGTCGCTGTTGACGTCGGCCGCGGCGACCGTATGCGGGTGCGGGTTCGAGTGGACGTTCACCTGACGTGCGCTGAAACGGCCGCCGCCCTCATTGTGCAGGACTGTCAGATAGCTGGTTGCGTGATTTGCCACAGCCAGATCGATGCGTCCGTCACCGTCGAGGTCCGCAGCGATCATCTGCGACGGATTCGCGCCACAGCGCGCCTCCTGAGGGATCGGGCGCAGTCCTCCCTTCCCGTCACCGGCGAGGACGAGAAGTTGCTCGCCGGCTCCGCAAAGGGCGACGTCGATACGGCCATCGCCGTTGAAATCGGCAGCAACAAGCGTCTGGGGGTGGAATCCGACGGGCAGAGGAACGTGAACCGGAAGGCTGCCGGCGCGTGCGCAGCCGTTCAACACGCTCATGGCCAGCAAGGCGAGAAGTTGAGATCGAGTCATCATATGCAGAGGACGCAACCGAGAAGCGTACCGTTAACCCGCATTTCTCACACGCTCAAACACGGTCACTGGAATTGTTCCCTTGAGAGCCTTGCCACACCCTTCGTCGAGAGCTCTTCTCCCCACGCGGTTTCTTGCTGGGGGAGAAGGTGCCGAAGGCGGATGAGGGGGGCGTTTTACGAGATGTGCGCGGTTTACCGACGCTGGTCCGAGAGCGCTCGAAGGCGCGCGAATGACGTACGCGTGCATCGCCCCCTGCTCTGAAAATGGGCGTAAACTATTGATCTCTCATCTTTCAAAACTGAATAGTCAACGTCAACTTAAAAATGGGAGTGGTCTACCCATTTTCGTCCTCGGTGGTCTGCCGCGGGCCGTAGAGCCGCGGCAGGTGAAGTCTCATCCGCCTTCGGCACCTTCTCCCCCAGCAAAAAACCGCTGGGGGAGAAGGGTCTCGACGAGGTACAGGGTGCCGACGATCTAAGTGAGGCTGTGAGAAATGCATAGTGTTAACTTGTTAACACTCGCGCCGCGCCTTGCGTCCTGCCATTGCTGATGTCTGTTTGTACCGATGCCGATCTCGTTCTTGCCGCGCGGGCGGGCGATGTGGCGTCGTTCGAGGTTCTCTACGCAAGGTATGCCCCTGTCGTGCACTCGATTCTCCTCGGGCGCCTCTCTCCCGCCGATGCCGATGACGTGACGCAGAACGTCTTCATCACGGCGCTGACGAAGCTGGAGTCGCTGCGCGAGCCGGCCGCGTTCGCCGGGTGGATCGCGCGCACGGCGCGCAATGCCGCGGAGGACCATCGGCGGCGGATGATGGCCACGTTGGAGATCGACGCCGCACTTGCGACGCGGGGGACGCAGAGCGAGGACGCCGAGGCAGCGCGCGCGCTGCAGGCGATTCGTGATCTGCCCGAAGCCTATCGCGAGACGCTCATGCTGCGGCTCGTCGAGGGGATGTCAGGGCCCGAAATCTCCGCGCGCACCGGCCTGACACCCGGCTCGGTACGTGTGAACCTTCATCGTGGAATGCAGATGCTGCGCGGTGCGCTCGGCGGGAGTGCCGTATGAATGACGACTATCTTTGGGACGGAAGCGGCGAGCCGGATGTCGATGTGCTGCATCTTGAGACGCTCCTCGGGCGCTATCGTTCCGCCGCGCCGACGCCCGACTTCCGCCGCGTCGCCGTGATGCGTCCACGCCGCCGCTGGTTGTTGGCTATTGCCGCGGCAGCGTTGATCGTTATCGCGGTACTGGGCGTGCTTCGCGTCTACACGCCGCCGAATCGTTGGAGGGCGACGGAGTCGTCCGGCGCGGCAATCGTTCCCCACGCGATCCTGCGCGCCGGCGACGTCGTTCGCACCGGCGCACAAGGATCCGTACGTCTTATGTCGCCCGGGGTCGGCACGCTCGACATCGGCGCGAACACGACCGTCCAGTTGATCGAGAGCCGCCGCAATCGGCACCGCCTTGCCCTTGCCGCCGGCACGATCCACGCGAAGACGACGTCGATGCCGGGAGTCTTCGTCATCGATACACCGCGCGCCCGCGCCATCGACCTCGGGTGCGAGTACACGCTGACCGTCCGCCCCGGCGGGGGAGGGGAACTGCGTGTCATCTCCGGGTGGGTCGATCTCACTCACGGCTATCAGCAATCGCTCGTTCCGCAAGGGGCGTCGGCGCTGATGACGGCGGATGGCGCGCTGACCGTGCCGGTGTTCGATGATGCCACGCCACGCTTCCGCGCCGCCGTTCGCGACTTCGCGCGCGCGCACGATCTGCCTACGATCGTCTCGCTGGCCCGCCGCCGTGATGCCCTGACGCTTCTGAACCTCTTTCGTCTGACAACCTCCGAGGAGAGCCTGATCCTGTTCGACCGGCTCAACCAGCTCGTGCCCGCGCCGGCATCGATCTCGCGCGAAGCCGTACGGAATTGGCGGCCCGACGTTACGGAGCTCTGGTGGCGGCCGATCATTCAGGCTACCGGCCTGAATGCGATCAAGAAGAAGAAGGGGATGTTCGAGGGGCTGTGAAACGGAGCGCTGGCGTCTCGCCGGCTGGCCCGGGCGGGGGCCAATCATGGCGAGGCAAAGATTTGGCTCCACGAGGCAAAGATTTGGCTCCACGAGGCAAAGATTTGGCTCCACGAGGCAAAGATTTGGCTCCACGAGGCAAAGATTTGGCTCCACGAGGCAATGATTTGACTCCACGAGGCAAAGATTTGCCTCCGCGAGGCAATGAGTGGCCTCGCGGAGCTCATGAATGGTCTCGCGGAGTCCACTCGGGAGTGGACCACTCGCGATTGTTCTCACGCCGCGGCGACGGTCTTGGTCCCGCGGCCTGGGGCGAGGAGACGCCCCCGGGCCCGCCGCCGAGACGGACGGCGCTCCGTTTCCGGCGAGACGCCAGCGCTCCGTTTTCGGATCAGGCTAAACTGACCGCCGCATGCGCAAAACCCGCAGAACCTCCCGCGTCGGTGAATCGGTCCGCGACGCTCTCGTCGAAGTCTTCCGGCAGGAGCTGAAGGACCTCTCCCTCGGCCTCACCTCCATCACCGGTGTCGAAGTCAGCCCCGACCTCCATTTCGCGCGCGTCTACATCAGCGGACTCGACGAGAAAGAGACCAAAGACATGGTCCGCGAGCTCCAGCAGCGCCGCGGCTTCATCCGCTCCCAGCTCGGCAAACGCGTCCGCCTCCGCTCCACGCCGGAGCTCGACTTCAAGTTCGATGAGACCGCCATGCGCGCCGGCCGCATCGAAGACCTGCTGGCCGATATCAACAAAGAGCCGAAGAGCGACGACGAGAAGTAGTCACCGTTTGACGAAGACCGTCTTCCGGTAGTAATCGAGCTCCACGATCGACTCCTCGATATCCGACAGCGCGCGGTGCGCGTCTTTCTTCTTCGGCGATTCGTAGCGGCCTTCGTACCATTGTGAGATCAGCGTCTTGATGGAGCTGACGTCGACGATCCGGTAGTGTAGAAAGGCGTCGAGCCTCGGCATGTACCTGGCCAGGAAGCGCTTGTCCTGTCCGATCGAGTTGCCGCACAGCGGCGCTGTGCGCACGTAGCAGTATCGCCGGATGAAGTTCAGCGTATGCCGTTCCGCCTCCGCCACGCGGACGCCCTCGTCCCGCACGCGATCGAGCAGACCGCTATTGCCGTGCGTTCGCCGGCACCAGGCATCCATCATGTCGAGCTTGGCCTTGCTGGGCCGGATAGCCAGCACCGGCCCTCGGGCGATGATTTCCAGATCGTAGTTCGTGATGATCGTGGCGATCTCGAGGAGCACATGCTTGTCCGGATCGAGGCCGGTCATCTCGCAGTCCATCCAGACGAGATAGTTCTTGCTTCGTTGGATCTTCGTCATTTATGAGGATTCTATCGGCGTTTGCCTTATCCTTCCCCGCCCATGCAACCTCAACAACCCAAAGTCGACGGCCTGCTGCTCGTCGACAAGAAGACAGGCATCACCTCCCACGACGTCGTCGAGAAGTTCCGGCGGCGCTCGAAGATCAAGAAAGTCGGACACACCGGGACCCTCGATCCGCTCGCCACCGGCCTGCTCGTGCTCTGCGTCGGCAAAGCGACGCGGCTGCAGGCCTATCTCATGGGGATGGAGAAGACGTACGAGGGGATCATCCAGTTCGGATGGGCCACCGACTCGTACGATGCCGTGGGGGTCCCGGCGGGGGAGCCTGCCGAGGTCAATGTCGAGCACATCGACTTCGTGCCGCTGGTGACGCCGTTCCTCGGCGCCATCGAACAGATGCCGCCGCAGTTTTCGGCAAAGAAGGTCGGTGGCGTTCGCGCCTACGAGCTGGCGCGCAAAGGCGAAGTGGCCGCGCTGACTCCGAAGTCGATCACCGTCTACGAGTTCGAGATCGTGCAGGTGAGCGGATCGACGGTACGCTTCCGGGTGCGATCGTCCGCCGGCACGTATGTCCGTTCGCTGGCCCACGACCTCGGCACGGCGGCGGGGGTTCCTGCGCATCTCAAAGAGCTGCGGCGAACCGCCATCGGCAACTTCCGCATCGCCGACGCGCTGCCGTACGAGACGCTCGAAAACGCGCCGATCGAGACCCTCCTGGCCACGCCCTGGTTTCAGTCACTCTCCGATGTGGAGCTGCCGCTGCCGAAGTTGCGCATCGACTGGTCGCAGCAGGGGAAGTTCATGCGCGGCCAGTCCATCATCATGACACCGTCCGTCGCCGTGAAGATCGGCGATCTCCTCGCGCTCGGCAATCCGGAAGATCGTCTGGTCGCCATCGGCGAAGTGGTGAACGTGTTGCGCGAAGGTGGTCCGGTCGAAGTGCAGCCGAAGGTCGTGCTTGCGGGATGAGGGTGGCAACCCGGCAATATAATCGTGATACATGTCCCCTCGTACTGAGCGCGATTTTGCCGAGAGCGGGCGCGAGCCGACGCGGCGGCGCTTCATGATCGCCGGTGAGCACGTCATCCTGCGCGCGTTCGAGCGCGACGATGCGGAGCGCTGCTATCGATGGGTCAATGATCCGAACATCGTCCGCACGCTGAAGACGCGTTATCCGATCGCGTTCCAGAACGAGAGCGAGTGGCTCGACCGGGCCATGAGCGCCAGCCATGACGAGCGCCACTTCGCCATCGAGCGGCGGGACGACCGGACCCACATCGGCAACGCCTCGATCCACGACATCGACTGGGTCTCGCAGACGGCGTGGTTCGGACTCTTCATCGGCGAGCCTTCGGCGTGGAACCGCGGCTTCGGCGGCGATTCCATCCGCACCCTGGCCCGCTTCGCCTTCGATGAGATGAACCTCGGCAAGCTGCGCATCAATGTCTTCGACTATAACGACCGTGCCAAGCATGTGCTGGAAGCGTTGGGGTTCGTGCAGGAGGGTTGCCTGCGGCGCGACTTCTATCGCGAGGGGAGCTATCACGACATCGTGATCCTCTCGAAGTTCCGCGACGACGCGCCGCGGCAGGGAGCATCATGAGCGACCGAAAAATCCGGGTGTTGATCGCGAAACCAGGCCTCGACGGCCACGACCGCGGCGCGAAGATCATCGCCCGCGCCCTGCGCGACGCCGGGATGGAAGTGATCTACACCGGCCTGCGGCAGACGCCGGAGCAGATCGTGGCCGCGGCCGTCCAGGAGGATGTCGATGCCATCGGCCTCTCGATCCTCTCCGGCGCCCACAACGTCCTCTTTCCCGAGATCATGCGCCTGCTGAAAGATGAGAGCGCCGGCGACATCGTCGTCTTCGCCGGCGGGATCATTCCGGAGAAAGACATCCCGAAGATGAAGGCCATCGGCATCCGCGAGATATTCCTTCCGGGAACCCCGACAGCAACCGCGGTCGACGCCATCCGCCGTGCCGTGAACGTGTAACGTTCACGAGCTGCAACGGTTGGCGGCGCTCGGTCCGATCGCCACACAATTCCTGAAAGGGCTTTCCGCGCGCGACGACCGCCTCACAGCCTCGCAGCGGCTAATGCTTGCTGCACGGCTCGCTGATGTCTATGATTCTTAGACTTTCTCGATGGAGGGATTTGCATGAATCGCAAGACGTTTGGTTGCCTCATCATCCTCGTCTCACTTCTAGCTCCGGTGGCCATCGGTCAGAACGTCATTCGCTGCGAGTCCGACTACGGCAGGCGCCATGTCTGTAGCTTCGAGGGTTGGGGACGGGCAGCGTTATCCCATCAGTTGAGCCGGACCGCGTGCGTCGAGGGGGAGACCTGGGGGAGGGAGGGCCGCAACTCGATCTGGGTTTCCAACGGTTGCCGGGCTGACTTCATCATCGCCCGCGGCGACCGCGACGATCGTCGCGAGGAGCGCCACGATCGCAACGAGATGATTGTCTGCAGATCCAATGGCCGCTTTACTCGATGCGCGGTGGGTACACGCTTCGGCGTACAACTCAGCCGGCAGCTTAGCGGCGCTTCGTGCGTAGAGGGGCGGTCGTGGGGGTATGACCGCGATGGCATATGGGTCGATCGTGGCTGTGCGGCGGAGTTCTTCGTCGGCGACGAGAGGCATGGATGGCATCGCGACGAGAACCTCTACAGGCGGACCGTCGTTTGCGAATCGAATCATGATGCCCGTCATTTCTGCGAGGCGGACACGCGTTTCGGTGTCGAACTGAGACGGCAGATCAGCGGCAGTGCCTGCATCCTGAATCGGACGTGGGGATTCAACGACCGCGGGATCTGGGTGAAGGACGGCTGCCGGGCCGAGTTCGTGGTTGGACGCTGATCCGGGCTTTCGCAACGTCAGCGGCGTCCTTCGCAAGCGCAACCAACACGCACGGTCGTGCCGTGGTCGGTCGACGTGACCTCGACCCTTCGTCACAAGGGCAGCGAGACGCGCACCGTCGTGCCTTGGCTGCTCGACGTGACGTCGAGACGGCCGCCGAGCTGCTCGATGCGCTCGCTCATGCTCGCGATGCCGACGCCTCCTCCGACTCCGCTCGTAATGTGACCGAGCGAGGCCTTCGGGATGCCGTGACCAAGATCTTCGATCTCCAGCACGAGCATTCCGGCGTCACGCTGGATCCGGATGAAGGCAGTCTCGCTCCTCGCGTGCCGGTGGATGTTTGTCAGCGACTCCTGAACGATTCGAAAGATCACGATCTCGGTGTCGAGGGGCAGCCGGTCGAAATTCTCGGGCAGATCCAGTTCCACCTTGATACCGCTACGCTCGGCAAAGCCGCCGGCGTACCACCGTAGTGCCGACAAGAGACCTGCCTCGTCGAGAAATGGCGGATGAAGCAGGTAGGACACCGTCCGGATTCCCGTCATCGACTGTTCGGCCAGCGAGATGCTCTCGGCGAGGGTCGTGCGTTCGCCGTCACTGAGATGCTCGGCGGTTCGGTTCAAGCGCGTGAGGAGCATCTTCAGCGCGGCCAGATCCTGGGCGGTCGTCTCGTGCAGCATTGTCGCGACCCGGCGCCGTTCGTCATCCTGGGCGTGCATCAACCGGTTCGCCAGTGCGCGGAGCTCGTTGCGCTGTTGCCGGAGGGTATGCTCGATCTCGGCGCGTTCGCGGATGGTCGTGAGCAGGCGTTCGACCTCACGCGCCGTCTGGTTGGTGGCCAGGAATTCATCGGGCGGCACGTAGTACATGTTCGGACAGATGACGCCGCGATAAATGACCATCGGATGTGTGCGGATGACGTCCAGAACGAGCTCGGGTGGAAGGAGGTGGAGGTTGTACTGGCACAACGCGAAACAATTGAGGCTGGCCAGTACATTCGTGAGCCGGCTCTCGTACTCGATCCAACCCTCGACTCCCCGTGCGCCGCCGACCAGCCATTCAGTCTCGCCCGTCGCGCGCAGTGCCGAGAACCCCTGCCGCAGGGCCTGAGCCATCACATCCTTCCAAAACGCCGGCATCCATGCCGGATCGAAAGATCCTTGCTTCAGAAACGCGCCGTCCTTTGTCTCCAGCACCAGGCTGTCGGTGGCGATGGCTTTTTCGACATCAATACCCTGGGAATGCATCGCATCCCGCACGGCCGCCTCCCTTCCATCGTCGGCGATATAGATGCACTTCTCGCGGCGGTCGAGGCCGATCCGAATGAAGGGAATGGCCACGGCGAAGTGATCCTCCGGGCTCTCGTAGATCAAGGCGTGGTGATCGTGCGGTCCCATCTGTGCGAGGGCCGTTACCAGCGGCGTGTCGTATGTGGTGTCCATGTCCATGATGTTTCCCTTCTCACGTGCTAATCACGGGATCGCCACAACAAGCAACGTCAGGATGAACAGAAACAAGCGGCCAAAAGGACCTGATCAGTCTGTCATGCCGATCTAGTTTTTCATCCTCAGATTGTATGCTCAAGTCTTGCCGTATTTGAATTGATGCTTGTGACCGGCTGAATCGGAATTCCTCCTACAAGGCAATCGGACACGCTCCGTTTCGGAGAGAACTTCGCTGGCGCATATTCGTGTCAGCGATTCGGACGAAATCACCCGACGGAAGGAGCGGCCATGCAGTTGAAGCGGGAAGTATTCTGTTTTGCGCTGGTCGGCGCGCTGATGAGCGCAAGCCTGCTCGCGCAGCAAGAGCGGCCGCTCCCCGCGGAACAACCACCGGCTGAGCTGGCCAGCCTCGATTTGCAGGCCCTCATGAACCTGGAGATAACGTCGGTGTCCCGGCGGCCGGAGCGGCTGTCGGACGCGGCTGCATCAGTCTTCGTAATTACAGCCGACGAGATCCGGCGTTCCGGCGCTACGAATCTCCCCGAGGCGCTGCGTCTGGCGCCGGCCCTGGACGTCGTACAAGTGAGTGCCAGCGGATATACGATCAGTTCGCGTGGCCTCATCAACTCGGCCGCCAACAAGCTCCTGGTATTGATCGACGGCCGGTCGGTTTACACCCCTCTTTTCTCCGGCGTCTTCTGGGACGTTCAGGACGTACTCCTCGAGGATGTCGACCGCATCGAAGTCATCAGCGGGCCCGGCGGAACGCTCTGGGGTGTAAACGCGGTCAATGGCGTCATCAACATCATCACGCGCTCCGCGAAAAATACACAGGGCAGCCTTCTCGCGGCGGGCGGCGGCAATCGCAACTCAATTGGCGCGCTGCGGTATGGCGGTGAGGCCGGTGTGGACGGTGACTACCGTCTCTATGGCAAGTACTTCGACCTCCGTGACACGGAAACCGCCAACGGCACGGTAAAGGACGATGCCGGGCACAAAGGCATGGCCGGTTTCCGAGGCGATTGGGCGCGCGGCGCGGACCAACTTATGCTCCTTGGCAACGCCTACAAAGGCGCCGAGGGCCAACCGCCTCCGGGCACGATCTCGATTGGCGGCGTCAAGCTCGCCCTCGGTGTGATTTCAATCTCCGGCCTGAACCTGACCACACTTTGGAAACGCCACCTCGACGATGGCTCCGCGGTCACGGTTCAAGGCTACTTCGACCGGACCGAGCGGACGGTCCCGCCGACATTCGCGGAAAGGCTCAATATCTTCGACCTGGAATTCCTCCATTCGATCCGGCTCGGAGGCATCCACTCCGTGGCATGGGGCGCGGAGTATCGGTACGACATGGACCGCGTTACGAACAGTCCCTATATCGCGTTTCTGCCGGCGCATGTGAATCAGAAATGGGCCGCCCTATTCGGTCAGGACGAGATCACGTTACCCAGAGGTCTGCGGCTGAGCCTTGGAGCGAGGAGTGAGCACAACGACTACACCGGTAGCGAGTTTCTTCCCAGCGTGCGTCTGGCCTGGCACGTCGTGCCCGATCACCTGCTGTGGGCAGCGGCTTCACGAACGGTACGCGCGCCCTCGCGCCTTGACCGCGACACATTCGTACCTGCCAACCCGCCTTACCTGCTTGCCGGCGGGCCGGACGTCATCTCTGAAACCGCGAACGTGTATGAGATTGGATACCGTGGACAGCCGGCTTCGTCGCTGACTCTTTCCGTGACTGCATTTCATTCTCTCTACGATCACTTGCGGACTCAGGAGATCGCTCCCAGCCGCAGATCCCTCTTTTACGCGAACGGCATGGAGGGGACGATCAGCGGCGTGGAGATGTGGGCTTCGTATCAGGCAACGCAACGCTGGCGGCTGAGCGGAGGGTTCAACGGGCTCAAAGAACATCTCGAGCTCAAGCCGGGCAGCAATGACACGCCGGATCTCATTGCGCAGCAGGGCCGCGATCCGAAACGGAGCTGGCGGCTGCGCTCTTCGGTCGATCTACCCTGGCACGGCGCATTCGATGTCATCGCGCGCCGTGTCTCGGAGCGGTCGGATCCTGCCGTTCCCGCCTATTCGGCGGTCGACATTCGTTACGGCTGGACGCCGCGCCGGGGATTCGAGCTTTCGGTGACAGGACAGAATTTGTTCGGCAAAGGCCACGGGGAGCTCACCGACATATCCACCCGCACGGAGATCGGACGTGGAGTATTCGTCAATCTCGTCAGCCGCTTCGGCCGAGGGTCATGATGACCCGTCGCATCTTCTGGCAGTGGCCGTTGCTGCTGACCACGGGGCTTGGCATTGCTCAGGCGGGCGCCGCGGCGACGGCGCCCGAGTACCAGGTCAAGGCAGCGTTCATTTACAAGTTCACGACCTACATACGCTGGCCGGCTCCTGTTGGCGGAAACGCGGCCAGACCATTTGTGATCGGGGTGATCGGCAAAGATCCGTTCGGGCCTCTGCTCGCCGCGGTGGTGCGCGAACAGAGCGTGCAAGGGAGGGCCATCCGCGTCAAGACTCTCAGCCGGATCGAAGAGGCACTCGAGTGCGACCTTGTCTTCGTCAGTTCCTCTGAGCGAGGGAATCTGGGACAGATCTTCTCCCTGTTGCACGGGGCTTCGGTGTTGACGGTCGGCGACATGGATCAGTTCGCGGAGCAGGGTGGAATGATCGGCCTTGTAACCACCGAGGACAATCACGTTCGCTTTGACATCAACAGAGCGGCCATCGAACGGTCAGGGTTGAGAGCATCGTCGCAGCTCCTCCATCTGGCGCGGATCATCGATGAACCGCGTGAAGACGGAGGGCATCGCTGATGTCGCCCTCCCCGTCGATTGGCCGCAGTCTTGGCTGGCTGAGCATCTTCAGCAGCGGCACGGCACTTCTCGCGGCCAGTCTGGCGCTCCTCTTTTTCCAGTTGCAGGAGGTAAAAAGCAGCCTGCTGCTGCGATTGGAAACGGTGGCGGATCTGATCGCCTTCAATATCGCACCGGCGGTCGACTTTAACGACGTCGAAGCGGCGAAGGTCATGCTCGGCTCATTGCAAACGCGGCCGGCATTGCTGTCTGCCGGCGTCGTCGTGAACGGCCGCATCTTTGCCGTGTACAGCCGAAAAGGCGTGGCTCCCGAGGGTGGCGATCTGCGAAGGGTTTCGGCGGGGCATCGCTTCGACGATCACGAGCTCACCGTCTACAGGCCGATTTCCTCCCAAGGACGTCCGCTGGGAACACTCTTCATTCACATCGACCTCCATGAATACGATCAGACGTGGCGGCGATTTGCATTCATCACCGGACTGGTGGCCATCCCGGCGCTGCTGATCGCCATCCTGATCGCACAACTGCCGCAGCGCGCGATTTCCCGGCCGATCCTGAACCTCGCCTCGCTTGCCGCGGCCGTTTCGGACAGGAAGGACTATTCCGTTCGCGCTCCGGCCATGAAAAGCGCGGCCGAGATCGAGCGGCTCGTGGGCACCTTCAACCAGATGCTGACCGAGATTCAGGGCCAGCACGCGGAGATCGAAAACGCGCGCGCGACGCTGGAACAGCGGGTGGCAGACCGCACCAGGGAGCTGGAGTCTCGCACGGAGCAATTGGAGACCCAGGGGCGTGAGCTGGCCGCCGCAAACCGGGAGCTGGAGTCTTTCTCGTATTCCGTGTCGCATGACCTCCGTGCGCCGTTGAGAGCGATCGACGGGTTCAGCAAGGCGCTCCTGTCCGACTACCGCGCAGGAGCGCTCGACCAGCGGGGTGTCCACTTCCTCGAGCGTGTGCGCGCGGGGACGCAGAGGATGTCCCAGCTCATCGACGACATGCTCCACCTATCCAAGGTGACGCGCAGACCTCTCGAGCGAGTCGTGGTCGACGTCACGGCGGTTGCCCAGGAAGTGGCCACGGAGCTCGCAAGGCGCGATCCCGATCGGTTCGTGCACTGTGTGATCGAGCCGAACCTGCGCGCCTCGGCCGACTCTCACCTGCTCACCATCGTCTTCGAGAACCTTCTCGGCAACGCCTGGAAGTTTACGGGATCTCGTGAGGATGCCCGAGTCGAGGTCGGGCAGACGTCCATCGGCGGTGAGGCGGCTTTCTTCGTGCGCGATAACGGTGCCGGGTTCAACGCGGCGTATGCGGGAAAGTTGTTCGGCGCGTTTCAGCGGCTGCACCACGAATCCGAATTCGAAGGGACCGGGATCGGCCTGGCCACCGTCAAACGAATCATTACACGGCACGGTGGCCTCGTTTCGGCGGAAGGCGTCGAAGGCGTGGGTGCCACGTTCTATTTCACACTGGGAGGCAAGCCTTGAAGCAGCAGGTGATTCTATTGGTCGAGGACAACAAGGACGACGTCGAGCTCACCGTCATGGCTTTCGATCACGCAAGGATCACGAACCCGGTCGTGATCGCCAGAGACGGTGTGGAGGCGCTGGACTATCTTTTCGGTACAGGCAGCCACGCCGGCCGCGACACCCGCGAGCAGCCGGTGGTCGTCCTGCTCGATCTCAAACTGCCGCGCGTCGGTGGGCTCGAAGTCCTCGAGCGCGTACGTCAGGACGAGCGCACCAAATACATACCGGTGGTCATTCTCACGACCTCGACCGAGCAGGACGACATCATCAAGGCCGGCGATCTTCACGCGAACAGCTATGTGCGGAAGCCGGTCGACTTCGACGCTTTTGTAGATGCGGCCCGGCAGTTAGGCCTCTATTGGACGGTGCTCAACGAGCCCGTGCCGGCGACTTCGTAGATCCTGAGGGAAATCGATGGACGACAAATGCCTTCGTGTTCTGATCGTAGAAGACAATCCGGCCGACGCCGAGCTTCTGGAGCTGCAGCTCGTGAACGGAGGCTATGCTCCCAGCATCGTACGCGTGCAGACCGCGACGGAGATGCAGTCGGCCCTCGATTCCGAGGATTGGGACCTCATCCTCTCCGACTACACGATGCCCCGTTTTACCGGTCTGCAGGCGCTCGAGCTGTTGAAAGCGGCCGGGAAGGACATCCCATTCATCCTGATTTCAGGAAGCGCCGGTGACGACATCGCCGTCTCGGCCATGAGAGCCGGTGCTCACGATTTCTTTACGAAGGGCAGTCTGGCGCTGCTGGTCTCCGCGATTCAGAGAGAGGTTCGTGAGGCCGAGCTTCGATCGATCGCGCGGGCGCAGCGCGAACAACTCCACCAGAATGAAAAACTTGCGGCGCTGGGTACTCTGCTGGCCGGTATTGCGCACGAGCTGAACAATCCACTCTCGGTGATCATGCATCAGATCACGCTCCTGCAGGCCGAACTGAATGACGACCCGCGGCAGGTGCGCGCCGCAAGAGCATTGCATGCCGTGAACGGTTGTTCCCGGACCATCAAGAACTTCCTCGCTCTTGCCCGGCACGAGCCGCCTCGACGCGAGCCCGTTTCCATCAACGAGGTCGTGCAGGCTGCCATTGACCTTGTGGCCTACAGCTTGAGAATCGACGACATCGGCGTGGAATTGGAGCTCTTCGAGCCGATGCGGAGCGTTTCAGGCGATCCTCAGCAACTGGAACGGGTGGTCCTCAATCTCATGAACAACGCCCAGTACGCGCTGCGTTCGCGTCCCGGGCCGCGGACCTTGACCCTTCGATCGAGCATCGATGCGATCGGAAAGCGTGTGGTGCTCCAGATTGCGGACAATGGCGGAGGCATCTCGCCGGAGATCCGCTCACGCATCTTCGATCCGTTCTTCACCACGAAACCAACCGGGGAGGGCACGGGGCTCGGATTGTCCCTTTGCCACGGCATCATCTCCGCGCACAATGGAACGATCGCCGTGAGCAGTGAGGCCGATTCCGGTACCACCTTTGTCATCAGCCTGCCCATGGGCTCCTGTGTGAGTGCGGGCCCAGAGGTCGCAGTGCGGGCCGCTTCGCCGCCGCCGGCATTGCGCATTCTGGTCGTGGATGACAATCCTGATGTGGCCATGGCCTTCTCCGACATCCTGTCCGCCCAGGGGCATCTTGTGGATATCGCCGGCACCAGCAGGGCGGCGCTGCCGCTGATCGAGACGGGCGCATATGCGGTCGTGGTTACCGACATGCGGATGCCTGATCTCGATGGCCCCGCGTTGTACCGGGAGGTCACAAAACGGTGTCCGCTTCTCGCGAAATCATTCCTATTCATCACTGGCGACACCTTCAGCAGCGAGACCAACCGATTTCTGAAGGAGACCGGAGCGGTCTATCTTGGTAAGCCGTGCACATTTGACGAGGTCGACAGTGCCGTGGAGCAGGTGTTGCGCAGGTGTGCCAGAGAGTCCGCGGGTATACGAGACCTTGGCGATTGAGGTGGCATGAGGAGCAGTTCCCTCGACGTTATAGTGCCTGGTCAAAGGCTTATTCATGACGCGAATCGTAATTGCCGATGATCATGCCGTGGTCCGCAAAGGGCTGCGGCAGCTCATCGTTGAAGCGGCGGACATGACGGTCGTCGGTGAGGCGGCGTCGGGCGACGAGTTGTTGACCGTGTTGCGCTCGCGCGACGTCGATGTAGTCATCCTGGACCTCAGCCTGGGCGTCCGCAGCGGCCTGGACCTTCTCAAGCACATCAAAAGCGAGTTGCCTCGGCTGCCGGTCATCATTCTGAGTATGCATCCGGAGGATCTGTTCGCCCTGCGCGCTCTGCGAGCCGGAGCATCAGGCTACGTGGAAAAGAACAGTGCTCCCGAAGAGTTGCTGATGGCGGTTCGGCGCGTCGCAAGGGGAGGGACGTACGTGAGCGCTCTGATCGGCGAGAAGATCGCCGCCGACATCGCCAGGGGTGGTGCGGCCGTCCTGCCTCACGAACGCCTTTCCGATCGGGAATTGGAGGTTCTCCGCCTCCTCGGCTCCGGTATGTCAGTCACGGCGATCGCGCACGCGCTGAACCTGAGCGTGAAGACCGTCAGCACCCATCGCACCCGCGTTCTCGCCAAGACCGGCCTTCGCAACAATGCCGACATCGTCGAGTACGTGATTTCCCATGGACTTCGCTGAGACGAAGGCCATGCACCGCCTTCTCATTCTTGCGCTGATATTCATCTCGTTCGCTGCCCTGGCACAGCCCGCCGCCAGGAGCCCGCGAGAGATTCGGGTCGTGGTGGACAATGACTATGCGCCCTACTCCTTCCGATCGGCCGATGGCAAGTTGCAAGGAATCGTGATCGATCAGTGGAAGGCGTGGGAAAAGAAGACCGGGATCAAGGCGGAAATCCAGGCGATGGACTGGGCCCAGGCGCTGCGGCGCATGCGCGCGGGCGAGTTTGACGTGATCGACTGCATCGTTGTAACGGACAAACGCCGGGAGTATTTCGACTTCACGCCTGCCTATGCCACGGTCGAAGCGTCGATCTTCTTTCGCGATAACATTTCCGGGATCACGGGCCTCGCGTCGCTGAGAGGGTTCCCCGTGGGCGTCAAAGCGGGAGATCAGCATATCGACAAATTGAGAGAGAGCGGGGTCTCGACTGTGATCCCCTTCTCGAACAACGGCGACATCGTCAAGGCGGCGAAACAACACAAAATAGACGTGTTCGTAGCCGATGTGCCGTCGGCGCTCTATCTGTTGCAGAGAATCGGCGTGGCGAACGACTTTCGGCGATCGGCGCCGGTATTCCGGGACCAGCTCCGCAGAGCTGTTCGTAAAGGGGATGCAAAGACACTGAGTATCGTGTCCGATGGATTCGCGGAGATTGATCCGGTCGAGTTGAAGCGAATCGACGAGGAATGGTTCGGCTACTCGAGTAACTGGTACGAGGCTTACGTCCTTTACGCGGCGTACGCAACGGCAGCGGCGCTCCTGCTCATCGCCGGGCTGATCGGCTGGAATGGCACGCTTAGAAGGCGCGTCCTGCAACGGACCGCGGCACTGGAAGAGAGCGAGGAGCGCTTCCGTCAGATCGCCGAGAATACTCATGAGGTCTTCTGGCTCATCGCCGTTGATTCCAACAAGACGCTCTACGTCAGCCCCGCGTATGAGGCTGTCTGGGGAAGATCACGCGAGAGCTTGTATGAGGATTCGCAATCCTTTTTCGCCACGATTCATCCCGAAGACCGGCACCGTGTGGCCGAGGTGATGATGAGGGATCGCGAGCATGGGTTCGATCTCGAGTATCAAGTGGTGAGGCCGGGCGGTTCCATCCGTTGGATCTGGGATCGTGGATTCCCCATCAGGAATCAGGCGGGGCGTGTCTATCGTCTCGCCGGAATTGCAGAAGACATCACCGAGCGGAAGACGGCAGCAGATGTCGTGAGACAGGGCGAAGATCGCATTCGGCTGATTATCGACACGATTCCCATCATGGCCTGGAGCCTTCGGCCTGACGGCATCGTGGATTTCCTCAATCAGCGTTGGTTGGACTATACCGGGCTTACGTTGGAACAGTACGTCAAGGATCCGACCGGCCCAATTCATCCCGAGGACATTCCGCATGTCATGGAAAATTGGTTCGAGGTGATGGCCAGTCCAAGATTTTACGAGCAGGAACTGCGCTTACAGCGGGCCGACCGTAAGTATCGCTGGTTCCTGGTACGCACGGTCCCATTGCTCGACGAGCAGGGACGCATCGTCAAGTGGTACGGAACGAGTACAGATATCGAAGACCACAAGCGGGCTGAGGAGAAGCTCAAGCGGAGCGAGAGCCAGTTGGCAGAAGCGCAGCGGATTTCGCATGTCGGCCATTGGGAGCGCGATATCGAAGGCGGCGAAATCATCTGTTCTGAGGAAACCTACAGAATCTTCGGACTGCCGCCACAGGACGCGATCCGCAACCTCGAACAGTTGATCCACCCGGAGGATCGGCCGCTGCATGCCCAGGCCATGGCCCGAGCACTGTGTGGAGAGGTCTTTGATGTGGAGTATCGCGTGGTTCGGCCGGATGGCGGAATCAGGATCGTCCATAGCCAGGGCAGCGCGATTCAGGACCAATCGGGGCGGCCGCGCCGCACATTCGGAGCAGTGCAGGATGTGACGGAGATCAAGCGCACGGAGGAGATGCTGAAGGCAACAAGCGAACAGTTGCGCGCTCTTTCCGCCAGGATTCAATCGGCCAGAGAAGAGGAAGGGATCCGCATCGCCCGAGAAATTCATGATGAATTGGGCGCCACGCTCACGAGTCTGCGGTGGGAGTTGGAAGGCATCAAGAAAAGCCTTTCCGAACCGGAAAGGGTGTTGCCGAGAGCGAACCTGCAGCAGAAACTGACGACCATGTTTGGCCTGATCGACACGATGGTCAACATTGTCCGAGGAATCGCTTCCGACTTGCGGCCTGTCGTTCTCGACGTTCTTGGATTGGAGGAGGCGATCGAGTGGCAGGCGCAGCAGTTCCAGGACCGGACCGGGATCGCCGTTGATTGCCATCCTCCTGGTGAGGATGCCGATTTGAGCTCGGAGCAGTCAATCGCTGTCTTCCGGATCTTTCAGGAAGCTCTGACGAACATCCTCCGCCATGCGGGCGCCACGGGAGTTGATGTGACGATGGCGTTGGAGGTTGACGAGTACGTCCTGAGCGTTAGGGACAATGGACGAGGAATTACAGAGAGTGAGAAGTATGGGCAGCTTTCAATTGGCCTCCTCGGGATGCGTGAGCGCGCTCATTTGATCGGAGGCGAGATTGACGTAAGCGGTGTTGAAGGAGAGGGGACCACGGTTACTGTCCGGCTTCCGATCGTTCGGGCCTGCAGGACGGCAACTGATTGAGACGCATCCAAGGCTCCCGGAGAATGGAATCACAATCATGATTCCTCCTACGGCACAATAGGACAGGCTCCGACACCGCGGGGATGATCCTACTCGTGGGCGTTCGTTTTCTGTCATATCCATGCGCCCCTCCGCGAAAGACCGCAGCCGGCTGGATCGGGGTCCGGTCCGCAACGTTGCTCGGAAGTCAGCCGGCATCGCGGAGTCGCCTCGACTCGGGGATCGTTGTGACGGCCAGGTGCCCTTTGAAGCGGGAGGAGAATTTCCTGAGATAGACCTGCAGGACCCGGACCTTGCGAACCGAGGTACTCGCGCACTCAGGTGGTGGTCCACGGCGTGAGCATGCGACACGGGTTGCCAGGACCAACGCATCGTCCACTCCGGACGCCGGTTGCGAACCACCGTCACGCACATGTACGCTGCGCGCCCGGCATGGAACCACTCGAGACGCACCTCGACGCAAAATCGGACGGCTTCCGCCGCAATGCCGCGGCTCTTCAGGCGCTCGTCGATGAGCTGAACCAGCGCCTGGCCGCGGCGCGGCAGGGGGGCGGGCCGAAGTACGTGGCCAGGCACAAAGAGCAGGGAAAGGTTCCGCCGCGCGAGCGGATCGCCCTGCTGCTCGATCCCGACACCCCCTTTCTCGAGCTTTCCCCGCTCGCCGCGAATGGGATGTACGACGACGGCGCGCCGGCTGCCGGCATCATCACCGGCATCGGGCGGATTCAGGGGAGGGAGTGCCTCATCATCGCCAACGACGCCACCGTCAAGGGCGGCACGTACTTCCCGATCACGGTGAAGAAGCATCTGCGGGCGCAGGAAGTGGCGCTGCAGAACAACCTGCCGTGCGTCTATCTCGTCGATTCCGGCGGCGCCTTTCTGCCGCTGCAGGCCGAGGTCTTTCCCGACCGCGAGCACTTCGGCCGCATCTTCTACAACCAGGCCGTCATGTCGGCGCGCGAGATTCCGCAGATCGCGGCGGTGATGGGCTCCTGCACGGCCGGTGGCGCGTACGTTCCGGCGATGTCGGACGAAGCGGTGATCGTGAAGAACACCGGCACGATCTTCCTCGGCGGGCCGCCGCTGGTGAAGGCCGCCACCGGCGAGGAAGTGACCGCCGAGGAGCTCGGCGGAGCGGACGTGCACACGCGCATCAGCGGCGTCGCCGATCACTTCGCCGAGGACGATCACGACGCCATCGCCATCGTCCGCAACATCGTCGAGAATCTGCCTCTCGGCAAGCATGAACCGGAGACGCGTATCGAGCCGCAAGATCCGGCCTTCGATCCGAAGGAGATCTACGGCGTCATTCCGAGCGACGTCCGAAAGTCGTACGACGTCCGCGAGGTCATCGCGCGCATCGTCGACGGCTCGAAGTTCCAGGAGTTCAAGGAGCGCTACGCGCCTACCGTCGTAACCGGCTTCGCCCGGATCTTCGGCTACAAGGCCGGCATTCTGGCGAACAACGGCGTGCTTTTCTCAGAGAGTGCGCTCAAGGCCACACACTTCATCGAGCTCTGCAACCAGCGGCGTATCCCCCTGATCTTCCTGCAGAACATCACCGGCTTCATGGTGGGGAAGGAGTACGAGCGCGGCGGCATCGCCAAAGACGGCGCCAAGATGGTGCATGCCGTCGCCAACTCCACGGTGCCGAAGTTCACGGTCATCATCGGCGGTTCGTTCGGCGCCGGCAACTACGGCATGTGCGGCCGGGCCTACTCGCCGAGGTTTCTCTGGATGTGGCCGAATGCGCGCATCAGCGTGATGGGCGGGGAGCAGGCCGCCGGCGTGCTGACCACCGTGAAGCGCGATCAGCTGGCCCGCGAAGGGAAGGAGCTGTCGCGCGAGGAAGAGCGTTCCATCGCCGATCCGGTTCTCCGAAAGTACGAGACCGAAGGCTCCCCCTATTATTCAACCGCGCGTCTCTGGGACGACGGCGTCATCGATCCCGCTGAGACCCGCACATACCTCGGTCTCGGCCTGTCGATCGCGAACAACGCCAAGGTCGAGGACCCGAGATTTGGGGTGTTCCGAATGTAGTTGCTGGGTTAGTTGCTGGGTTGCTCGGTGTGAACCAGTCCCAGCAACCCAGTAACCAAGCAACCCAGCAACCCAGCAACCCAGTAACCAAGCAACCAAGCAACCCAAAAACCCAGCAACCATGTCCTCCACCTGCTTCCTCTTCGACCTCGGCAACACCGTCATCAAGCTCGCGTACGAGCGTGTGCTGGCGGCGGTCTGCGCCGATGCCTCCATCTCGCGGGATGAGCTTGTCGAGCTGCTCGAGCAGCCGGGGGCGTATCGGGATATGGAGCGGGGGGCGGTTTCGTTTTACGAGTTCTACGAATTTCTCTGCGACTACGCCGGCTACAGGGGCTCGATCCGCGAGTTTCACCGTGTCTGGTCCGACTTCTTCGACGGCCTCATGCCTGGAATCGAGGATCTCCTCGATCGCGTCCGGGCGCGGTATCGGGTCGCCTTCCTCTCGAACTCGAACGAGACCCACGCCGAGGTCATCCCGACACTGTTCGCGGGGCTGTTTCACAAGGATGAGCCACTCATCTTCTCCCACCGTCTCAAGAGCGCGAAGCCGGATCCCGATATCTTCCGCAGCGCGCTGGAGACGATCGGCACCACACCCCAGCAGACGGTCTTCATCGACGACCTGCTCGAGAACGTCATCGCCGCCCGCGCCATCGGCATGCGCGCCTTCCAGTTCACCGACGCGCGGACGCTGACGAAGGAATTGGAGGCCGAGGGGCTGCTGTAAGCGCGGCTACAACCCGTTCGCCACGCTGCGCGTCAGTTGATCGTTGCCGTACCACTGGCGATGGAACTGGAGCAGGGCGTCACGGTCGGAGGATGCGGGGGGAGCGGCCGGCGATCCCTCGCGGTGGAAGAGGCGGGGGACCGTGTAGAGCACGTAGTCGAAGTTCCGCTTCGTGTACTCCTCGCCGATCTTGTGGAACGAGGCGCCGTCGATCGAGAACTTCGTCGTGCCGCGATACGACAGCTCCACGCGCGTGTATCGCTTGTCGCGCAGCTTCTTGGCAAACTCCAGGAACGCCGTGTGGACGTCGATCGGCGTCTGGCGCGCTCCGATGCTGCGAAGGTCGTAGACCACCACGCCCGGCACCACGTAGTACTGGTAGTGCGCGGAGACGTCCATCCCGTTGAACGCGGCATTCTGCTTCAGCACATCGTTGACCGGCTGCTGGAGGAGTACGGCGTTCGCGGAATAGCCGATGATCGCGGCGATGAGCGGCGTTCCGATGAAAACGATCTTCCTCTTCGGGAAGTTGGGGATCGGAATGGACACGCGCTCGAGCTTCACCTGCTGCTTGATCCGCTGCCAGAGCGTGAGGCGTGCACGGGGACTTCTTTTCGACGACGGCGGCTCGACTGGAATCGCGTAGTAGAGAATCGACAGGAGCAGGCCGGCCGCGATCGACACCTTCCCGACGGCGCTGGAAAGCAGAAGCGCGCCAAGGCCGAAGACGTAGGCAACCCAGGCTGCGTAGATGATGCGGGAACGCAGACGCTGGGCACGTTCGCGATAAAACTCGTCGTTCACGATCTCCGAGCACTGCCGGCAGCGGATTGCCTTCAGCGGGATCTCGCTGCCGCAGAACTTGCACGGCGTCATCTGGTCGGCCGCGCGGCGCTTCTTCGTCGACAGGTCCTCCGAGCGGCGGTGGGGGGCGAGATTCAGCAGCAGCAGCCCGCAATTCGAACAGGCCGCCGCGTTGGCTTCGTACGGGGTGTGGCACTCAGGGCAGCGCATCATCAGCAATAACTGCAAACGTGTCGCCAGGATGCCACTTTCCCTATTGCTGCGGTTACCGGAATAGGCTGCTACCTCACCCGGTTGGCCTGTGCATCCGTGATTTGCCGAGTTGAGACGAAGAACACCGTTTTGAATCTCCGAAGGCAGCACAGAAAGGAGATTCAAAGATGAGAACACAAGGTAACGTCAAGTGGTTCAACGACGCCAAGGGCTTCGGTTTCATCACCAGCGAGAACGGTGACGACGTATTCGTCCACTTCTCGGCGATCCAGGGCGCAGGCTTCCGGTCGCTTCCCGAAGGAGCTGCGGTCGAGTTCGATATCGTCAAAGGACCGAAAGGTCTGCAGGCGGCCAACGTAGTCGCCGTCTAAGTAGCCGATCTTGTCATCGACGAAAGGGCAGGAGCGATCCTGCCCTTTTCGTTATGTGGAGGTTTATGGGAAGGCCACAAGTATCCGTCGTCAAACGTCAGCGCGAGCAAGCCAAGCGCGAGCGCCAGCAGTTGAAAGCCGAAAAGCGGGCTCAGCGGAAGAATGCCGAGCCGGGAGAGCCGGGCTCCGACATCGATCTCGCCGATCTCGTCGTCGAAGGCACCGAGATTCCGTAGGTCTGCGCCGGCTAGTGCCGGCGCCCGAATCTACGCTCGATATTGAAGCCGAGATGAAAGTCGCTCTTGTTCAGTGGCGAGCCCTGATACGTCGACGTCACGTACTGGTCGACGTGCGTGGCGTTGCTGTTCGTTAGCAGGATCTCGAAGTAGTGCCCGCCGATGGCGCGCTTGAGTCCCAGCGCCCAGGCGAAGTCCCCCTTCTTCATCGTTGAGGGCAGGTCGCGGTTCTTCGGAATCAGCTCCGCCACCACGCTCAGTCCCGGCCGGATCATCACCGCGGCGCCGAGCGGCACATTCACCGCGTGGTTGAAGAGCGCAGTTGACGTCGTCCCGTTGACCGCCCGCCCGGCGTTCGTGGCGTAGGTCGGAATCAGGAAGACCTCCGCGCGGCTGCCGAACTGTCGCGAGATCATGGCCTGCCCGAAGAACGTCGTGCGATCGACGATCTCGCGTGCCGTCCGCCAGTCCATCCCACCACGCACCGCCAGAGAGAACGGGATCGCCGGCGCCTGCTGCACGACCACGTACTTGAGCGACGATTCGATGTCGCCGCTGACGTTGCTGCGGTCGAATGTCGCCTGCAGGTCGCGCGTAACCACGTACGAGAATCCGATGCTGACGTCCGCGTTGCTGTCCAGCCCATACAGCGAATGCACGCGATCGCTGAAGCTGCCCTGATCGAGCGATTGGTTGAAGCGATGCGTGAACTTCAGCTCCCACGTTCCCTCGGTCGGGATATGCGAGGTCGGCAGCGACAGCAGCGCATCCCCGAGCGGCACGGGACGGATGGGGGTGTACGGGTTAGGCGCGGGCGCTTGCTCCTGTGCTGAAAGGCAGAAGGCAGAAAGCATCAGAAGGCAGAAGGCAGAAGGCAGAAGGCAGAAGGAGGCAGCTGCGCGGCCGCCGCATCTCTGTCGTCGATCCCGCGTTGTCTTACGTTCCGTCGTCCCCACTTCTGCCGCCTGCCTTCTGCCTTCTGCCTTTTTAATCATTCGGTGCACCTCGGCGGATCCAATCGCGCACGAGCTTGATCTGCGCGACGGTAAGATATGGGCCACCCTGCGGCATTTGAACGCCGGTGATTCCGGCGCCGGTGATTTTGCGGTAGAGGTACGAATTCGTCGGATCGCTCGGCGTTACACGCATGAGATTGGGAGTCTCGATGCTGGCCACGCCGACCGTCATGGCGTAGGCCCGGCCGGGTGAGAGGATCATGCTCTCCTGCCGCCCCAGCGGATCGTGGCATCCGAGCTGGGCGCATGTCGGCGTGAAGACCTCGTTCTGCACGCGGGTGAACGTCGCCGTCGGATCGATCGGATCGCCGGCCCCGGACCCCGGTGCGGTCGGCTCCTTCAGCCGGCCGCATGCGATGAGAAGAAGAAGTGTGAACGGGATGAGCTTACGGAGCATGCGCCGCGAAGGGTAGCCGCGCACGCCGATCAATCGCAAGTCTCAAGTTTGCAAACTTCACGAAAGCAGTTGTCGGTTATCGGTTGTCGGTTGTCAGGGTGTCGGTAACTGCGACCGCTGTCAGCAACCTCTGAAAACCGACAACCGATAACTGATAACCGACTACCGACAACCGAACTGACTACCGGCAACCGCCTCACCACCCGTAACTCCGCCCCGGCTGCGGCGCCTCGCGGCCCAGAAGCGCTTCGCGATACTTGCCGAACTCGCGGCCGGCGGTGTAGTAGTCGGGCAGTATCGTCTTCAGGTAGTCGACGTACTTCTCGCCGCTTACCGGCTTCCCGTTCTCCATGATCATGCCGCCGTTCAAGTCGTAGGGCATGAAGGCGATCTCCTCCATCCCGCGGGAGCGGAAGAACTTCACGTCGGGGGCGAAGAGCAGATCCTTCGGTTCCACGCCGCTTACAGTCTCGTGCGTGTCCTGCACTTCCCGGACGATCGTACGTGCCTCGGGGGCAGGCGTCCCCTTCACCTTCGTCTGGACCACGGCGATGTTCACCAGCTCCAAAACCTCGCGCACCTCGTTGTAGTACTCGCTCTGGGCCGTGCCGTTGTTGCGGTCCTTGAAGCCGAAGGCGATGGCCGTATCGCCGCCGCGCTCGTTGCCGAACATCTCCACGCCGCGGGGAACCCAGACGTTGATCACCTTCTGGATCTCTTCGATCGAGTAGCGGCCCGTGTCGTTGTGCGCCGCCACGGCAAGATCGCGGAGGAAGCCGCGGCCGCTGCCGATGTGGAAGCCTTCCTCCGACAGCATCGGTCCCATCGACCGCGCCATCGGCGCGTACGAAAAGACCTTCTGCATCTCGAGCTGATATTTCCCGACCAGATCGATCACCGTGGCGAAGACGACGTTGTCGATGAAGTTCACGAAGGGGATGTTGAAGGCATCAAGGACGTGGTTGCCCAGCTCCATCGCCAGCAACTCATCGATCGTCTCCTGGGCCACGTCGGGATGCCCGGGCTTCTTCCAGCTCTTGTCGTGGTCGAAGACCCAGAACATCTGATAGCCGTGCCGCAGTTCCTCGGCCATGATGCGGAGCACGGCCATCTTCATCTGATCGGTCGGCGCTTCCTCCAGCGTGAGGCGGTGCTGCTGGATCGAGCCGAGCTCGGTCGACGCCTGAGCCCGGACGATGTCGCGCGCCGTGTAGAACATGTTTCCCACCATGTCGCCGGCCTGTTCGAAGCGCGGCTGGCCGGTCATGCGGCCGTAGGTGATGTTCTCCGAGGCCAGCTTGCCGACCTTGGCGAAGAGCTGGAACGGCGTCTGGTTGTAATACGTCGACCAGTTCGTCTGCAGAAACTCGAGCTCGGGGAAGTTCCTCTTCTGCCACGCCACCAGGGCATCGTGATGGATGGGCGTGATGGTTTCGGTCGTATAGGCTGCCAAGGGTCCTCCTGAGAGAAACTACCGGTGCGGTCGACGGACTGAACGCCCGTGGACGCGGCGACATTCTCGCCGGATCGGTGCGATAATCCGCCAGCGCGGCGGATTGTAAGCGGTTCCATCGCCGCATGGAAGATCGATGGGAACCCCCCGGTTGCTGGCAACGCTGACACTTCAATGCAGACGCTGACGCTGGTCCATTCCGAGAGCTTTCCGATCGGCAGGTACTCCGATGCCTTGCGCCGGGAATCGATCTTCACGTTTCCCGTGACCAGCCTCGACGAACTGAACAGCGATGCCGGCTCCCTTCGCGTGATCCTGCTCGATCCGGCCATCAACAACGGCCGGCCCTCCTCCTTCGATGGGCGCATGGCCATCGTCGGCGTCGGCCTGGAGGAAGAGCCGAAGTGGCTCACTGCCGGCACCATCTACATCGAGCTTCCGGAGAACCCGCCGGCGCCGGCGTTGATGAACGCCGTCAAGCGGGCCTGGCAGTCGCTCTATCAGAAGGTGCGCGCCGATCAGTTGGAGCGCCAGCTCGGCGAGCGGACCCGCGAGCTCCGCGAGCTGAGCGAAGTCGGCATCGCCCTCTCCACCGAGCGCGATCACTCGGTGCTGCTGACGACGATCCTCAGCAAGGCGCGCGAGCTCTCGCGCGCCGACGCCGGTTCGCTCTACCTGCTGGACGAGGTCGACGGCGATCGGGTGCTGCGCTGGAAACTGGCCCAGAACGATTCGATCAAAGTCGAAGCCTTCGAGGAGATGGTCCTCCCGATCACGCGCCGCAGTCTGGCCGGCTGGGTGGCACTGACGGGCGACACCCTCGTCATCGACGACGCCTACTCGCTCCCCGAGGATGTCGAGTATTCGATCAACCGGACGTTCGACGAAAAGAACGGCTACCTGACCAGGTCGATGCTCGTCTTCCCGATGGTCACGCACGTTGGCGAGCTCGTCGGCGTTCTGCAATTGATCAACAGACGGAAGAAGAGATCGCCGGCCAAGCTGACCGCGGAAACGGTCCCCTCGGAGGTCGTTCCTTTCGATCACGAGACCGTCGAGCTGATGCGCTCACTCGCCGCGCAGGCGGCGGTGGCGGTGGAGAACAATTCTCTCTACAAATCGATCGAGCGCCTCTTCGAAGGCTTCGTCACCGCCGCGGTCACGGCCATCGAGCAGCGCGATCCGACCACCTCGGGTCACTCCTTCCGCGTGGCCGATCTCACCGTCGAGCTGGCGCGCGTCGTCGACCGCGACGACGACCGGTACCGCGACATCTGCTTCAGCGCCGAGCAGGTGCGCGAGATCCGCTACGCCTCGCTGCTGCACGACTTCGGCAAAGTCGGCGTGCGCGAACAGGTGCTGGTCAAGGAGAAGAAGCTCTACCCGCTGCAGTTGGAGACGCTTCGCAACCGCTTCGACTTCGCCATGAAGTCCGCGGAGAACGATGCCAACAGGCGCAAGCTCGACTACCTCCTCAAGCATGGCCCGGAGTCCTTCGCCGGATTCGGCGCGCAGGTGGATGGAGAGCTCCGCGAACAACTGGCGAAGATGCGGAAAGACTTCTCCTTCATCACCAAATCGAACGAGCCCACCGTCCTGCCGGAAGGGGAGTTCCAGTATCTGCAGCAACTCGCGGAGATGGAGTTCGGCGACATCCGCGGCGAACGCAGGCGGCTGCTGAACCCGGAGGAAGCGCGCATTCTCTCCATCCGCAAGGGAAACCTCGACGCCGGCGAGCGCAGCGAGATCGAGAGCCACGTCACGCACACCTTCAACTTCCTCCGGAAGATCCCCTGGACCAAGGACCTCTCCGCCGTCGCCGACATCGCCTACGCCCACCACGAGAAGCTCAACGGCCGCGGTTACCCGCGCAAACTGACTGCCGAAGAAATCCCCATCCAGTCGCGGATGATGACCATCTCCGACATCTACGACGCCCTCACCGCCAACGACCGCCCCTACAAACGCGCCATCTCCACCGAGCGCGCCCTCGACATCCTCAAGATGGAAGTCGGCGACGGTCTTCTCGACGCCGCCCTGGTCAACATCTTCATCGATGCCAAGGTGTTCGAGCGCGCCGGGGTGCTGAGGACGTGATCATCGGCGCTCCAGAATCCATACGCCGACCTGCAGGCCGCCACTCTCCACGCGCCGCTCCCCGGTGACTTTCAGCTTCGTCGTCCGCCGCAAAAGAGCGATAAGCGTTTTCGCGTGCGCCGTGTAGAGCAGCGCGCGGCCGCCAGGTGCCAGCGTGCGGGCGATGTTGCCGACGATGCGGCGATACAACCCGTCGAGGTTGCGGTCTTCGGTGCGAAGGCCGAACGGAAGGTTGGCCAGCACCTCCTCGCATCGATCCGGCCAAGTGGCTGGATCGCCTCCATCCCCCTGGCGCGCGGCAATGCGCGCCGCCAGTCCGGCAGCGATCACGTTCCCCGCCGCCGCCCGTATCGCAGTCGGACTGATGTCGATTCCCGCCAGCATCGTGCCGCGATCGAGCATGGCCCGTTCGATGAGCAACGTCCCGCTCCCGCATGTCGGATCGACGATCACACCCTCGTCCCCTCGGCGTACAAGCCTCGCCAGGCATGCCCCGACGACAGGATTGATCGATGCCCCGACGTCGGCGACGCGATAGGTGAACCGCTCGTCCGCCTCGAAGGTCGGCACGAGCCAGATCCGCGTGGCATCGCCGTCTGCCTCCACGCGCAACATCGCCGCGTAGCTGGAAGGGGAGTCGGTCAGTCCCTGCCGCGAAAAGGTCTCGCGCGCCAGCCGCAGCAGGTCGTTGAACTCCTGCTTCGTGATCCGGACGTTCTCGAGCGAGAAGCGATAGGGGAGGATGTCCGACGCGCTGGTGATCCATTCGCGCCAGCGCACCTCAGCCTTCCTCACCGTCTCCGCAAAGGCCCCAGCCGCCCCCTCGGCGATGAGAATCCGAACGTCATAGACGCAGCGTAGTGCTGCTGATCGTTTCGTCAACGCGATCGTTCCGCGCCTGACGACTGTCGCCTCGATCCCAAGTTCGCGCGCCTCGGCGATGGCAACGTCTTCCAGACCGATCGGCACGCTTGCGAAAACGTTCGTTACCGCGCGCCACCCGAACCCCGTAGCCGGCCCGCTGACCCGATCCCGCGCCTTCCGCAACGCCTCGGCCTCCGACTCCGAGCGCGCCTCAATCCCGGCCAGCGCCGCCCGCGCCTCATCCCCGCCGATCCTCCCCAGCGCCAGGATCATCGACGGACGCACCCATCCCACCTCCTCCGTTTCCAGCGCCGCCCGCAACGCGGCGACCGAACCTTCGCCGCCCCGCTTCCCGAGTGCGATCGCCGCAATGCGGCGGGATTGTGGGGAGGCGTCGTGAAGACCAGGCATCGCGCGCGCAGTCTACCGGAGCGCTGGCGTCTCGCCGGTCGGCTCTCTTCACGGACTGTCTCGGCACGACTCACAGCACAGAAAGGAGAGTCTGCCTTTGCCGCGATAGCGGCAGCCAGACGATAGCCAGGGGTGCGAGCGCTTTTTTGCGAGCACCCCTGGAAACGGATGTTATGGATTTCGTGCCGCATCAGCGGCACTGGAAGTCGTCGCAATCGCCATTCATTGCACTCATCCAGTGCCGCTGACGCGGCACCAACTTCAATGCACCGCAACCAGAGGTGCTCGCAAAAAGCGCTCGCACCTCTGGCTACCCTCTTTGTGCCGCTATCGCGGCGTAGTTAACGTCCAAACTTCAGTGAACAGACAGGACTGTCTGTGCCGTGCGGCGCAGCCGCACGCGGTTCCCGCCTCCATGTAACACTATCCCCATGCCCACATACGACGCCGTCGTCGTCGGCTCCGGTCCCAACGGCCTTTCCGCCGCCATCGTCCTGGCTCGTGCCGGAATGAATGTTCTCGTGCTCGAGGCGCACGAAACCATCGGCGGCGGCGCGCGCACCGAGGAGCTGACGCTGCCGGGGTTCAAACACGACATCTGCTCGGCCATTCATCCGATGGGTGTCATGTCACCCTTCTTCAAGACCCTGCCGCTGGCTGAGCATGGACTGGTCTGGCTCGATTCGCCGTATCCGATCACGCATCCGCTCGACGACGGAAGCGCCGCGGTGCTGGAGCTCTCGGTCGAGAAAACCGCCGCACGCCTCGGCGATGACGGCGATGCCTACCGCCGGCTGATGCAGCCCTTCGCCAGCAACGCCGCCGCACTCTTCGACGAAATCCTCCGCCCGCTCCGGCTCCTCCCGCGCCATCCTTTTCTCCTGGCGCGCTTCGGACTGGACGGCGTCCGCTCCGCGCTCTCGCTGGCCAAGCGTTTCCGAGGAGATGCCGCCCGCGCACTCTTCGGCGGCTGCGCGGCGCACTCCTTCCTGCCGCTCGACGACGCCGGCTCGGCATCGTTCGGACTGGTCCTGGCCATCGCCGGCCATGCCATCGGCTGGCCGTGCGCAAAGGGCGGCTCGGTAGCCATCATCGAGGCGCTGGCCAGCTACTTCCGCTCGCTCGGCGGGACGATCCAAACATCGACGCCGGTCCGATCGATGGCCGACGTCCCCTCCTCGCGAGCCGTCCTCTTCGACGTCACGCCGCGCCAGCTCGCCGGCATCGCCGGCGATGACCTGCCGCGGTCGTACATGAAACGCCTGCGCCGCTTCCGTTACGGCCCGGGCGTCTTCAAAGTCGACTGGGCGCTCGACGGACCGATTCCGTGGCGTGCCGAGGAGTGCCGGCACTCCGCCACAGTCCATGTCGGGGGCACCATCGAGGAAATCGCCGATCATGAAGCGGCCATCTGGCAGGGGCGCAACACCGGTCGGCCCTTCGTTCTCGTCGCCCAGCAGAGCCTCTTCGACAGCAGCCGCGCGCCGGATGGGAAACAGACCGGATGGGCCTACTGCCACGTCCCGCACGGCTCGACCGACGACATGACCGAAGCCATCGAGCAGCAGATCGAGCGCTTCGCTCCCGGCTTCCGCCAACGCATCCTGGCCCGCCACACCATGAACACCGCCGCCTTCGAGTCCTACAACGCCAACATCGTCGGCGGCGACATTTCCGGTGGCGCCAACACCCTCGCCCAGGTCCTGGCCCGCCCCTTCCTCCGCCGCGATCCCTACTCCACGCCAAACAAACGCATCTACCTCGCCTCCAGCTCCACCCCTCCCGGCGGGGGAGTGCACGGGATGTGCGGCTACTGGGCCGCAAGGTCGGCAATAGGGAAAGTGTACCGATAACAGGTTGCCGGTGCTCGGTTGCAGGGTTGCTCAGCAACCTCAGCAACCCCACCGCGAGACCGCGAAACCGCGAGACCGCGAAACCGCGATTCTGGCTCGCCAGTTGCTCCTAATAATCATGAACTTGAAACCCCAACAGGAGACACCATGCTCAACAAAACAGAGAGTTTACGTGGCGGCTTAACCGCCGCCGTAGTTGCTTGTTCCCTCGCGATATTCGGCTGTTCCACCAACCGCACTCCCGGAGACGGCCAGCCGTCGATGACGCCATCGATGAATCCGGCAGCGACGCCGGGCTCTTCCTCGGGGACGACCAATCCGCCCATGGCCAGCGCGATGGATAGCAGCACCAGCGTCCAGCGCGCCAACGACGCCGCGGCCATCGTGGCCGCCCATCAACGCGAGCGGTTCCTCGGCTACATCAATCCGACCGGTCCCCAGCCCAACCCTCCCGGCCAGATGCCCGTAACCGGACAAGTAGTCCCCCCTTCGATGTACACAAACCCTGAAGTCACCGTCAACGCCTCGATCAGCTCCGAGCCCACGCCGGTCATCACGAGCGGCGCAGACGGCAGCGACGACGAGGCGGCGTTCCTCGCAGCCGTGTCTGCCGCATCCGCCCCAACGACAGGCGCAACGAACAGCGCAACAGCGACACCTGCCACCGCCGCCCTCTCCGCAATGCCCGGCCAGTTCACCGCAGGCCCATCAACGACGTCGGCGACGGCGGCAACGACAGCCGCAGCGAATACCGCCACGCCGACCCCGACGCTCTCCTCCGCGGCCACGCCGAGCCCGACCCGCGCCGCCAATCCTCCGCTGACCATCGCCGGCGTGACGTCGTCCCCGACGACGACAGGGACATCCTCGAAAACGTCACCCACGCTCGCGACCGGACGTCTGATTCCGCCCAGCGGAGTGGTGACCAACGGCTCGGTCCGCGCTGTCGCAAGCGCCAGCGGCGCGGTCACCATCACCAACATGCCGGTCGTCATCAAGAGCAAGTAGCGCCATTGCCGGTTTCGCGGCACAACACCGCGAGATAGTCCGGCGGCGAGGTGGCGTCTCGCCCGCGAGCTGTAAAGATTGGACGCACGGTAAGCCAAGGAGGGAGGTGGTGAGGGAAAGGGAACGGTGAGGGACTACGCCCCCGTAGGCTTCACCGGCCGCCGCGCCGCCGCCACCTCGCGGATCATCTCCCCCGCGTCGGCTCCGAGCACCTCGGCCACCTCCAGGATCGTGGAGAGGGTAGTGACGTTTCCGCCGTTCTCGACTACGCCGAGGTATTGAGCATTCATCCCGGCGCGCTGAGCGAGTTTGGCAATCGTCCACCCGCGAGCCAACCGCTCCCGTCGAAGAACCTGTCCGAAGCGGACGGCATCAGGATCCGGCTGTCGTGCACGAGGCATAGGTTAAGAGTAGAGCCATGGACGCTGAAAAACAACCGTTCTGTAGGTCCATGGACATGACGAAGAGGCTCTGAGCCTATTCAGTAGGGCCGTGGATCTATTTCAAAGGACGAAAAGCCTCCTAGGTAGAGCCATGGACGTAATGAAGAGGCAATTTCTGCTCATGGGTAGATCCTCGGCCCTATCGAAGAGGCTGTGAGCCTATTCGGTAGATCCCGGGATCTATTCCGGACGAGGAAAAGCCCATTCAGTAGATCCCGGGATCTACTCCGAGGTTGATTCGGATCTCGCGCACGTGAAACCGCCTATTCCTGACGAAAACCGCTGTCCCCGCCACCCACGCCGGCTCCTCGGTACGTGCGGATGCCACATCCACAAGCTCGCGCGTCAGCGAAGAGGGTGGGATGGCTCAACGGGAGGCGCCAGAGCCACCCTCGATATCAGACGGTTTGAACCGCAAGATCGCCGAGGTGGATTTCGACATCAGACGGCTGATCTGCGCGATCACCGGCGGACGTCTGCGATGTCTGACGGCAGATTTGCAAGATCATACGGGGAGGACTTCGATATCAGACGGCAGATCTGCAAGATTACTGGCGGAGGACTTCGATATCACCCGGCTGATCTGCGAGATCACCCGGGAGGACATCGATACCACCAGTTTTGTCATCTTGAAGCCGGCGTAGCGCGGCCGAAGGATCTCAAGTTACGTAGCTCAAGCCGGAGCCAGTAAAGCTTGACCCTCACGGACGCGCAGTCATCCGCGCCCAGGACGAGACCGATCAATCGACTCGCACCGAGCCGAAATCTCGCGAAAACGCCGGTTCGCTACCTCGCCGGCCACTGCATCGCCATCGCGAACCCCGGCACCCCCGCCAGCTCCTCGGCATACGCGGACGCCACATCCTCCAGTTCCCGGGGAGACTTGGTGTCGGACCTTCGTTTCTCCAAGCCGGTAAGTCTATGAAATAAAGTGACTTGTCGAGGGATGTCCGGCCTCCCATGCAACTTGATCAGTTATTGGTGGCAAGCCATGGCGGGAGGTTCCCCAGTTAGAAGGGCATGACGGGGCCGAGAATCTGACCGCCATCAGGAGGATCGAACGCTTGCGCCAATCGCAGTATCCTGCTATATGTGCATATGACGGGAAGGAGGACGGATGCCCCAGTTGCACCTGTACGTTTCTGATGAAGTCGCGGAGGCCGCGAAGTCCCGAGCCAAGGCTGCTGGAAAATCTCTATCCTCCTACCTGGCAGACCTCGTCGTCAACGAGGTGGCTGGCGAGTGGCCCGAAGGCTTCTTCGAGGAGGTCGTCGGTGGATGGAAAGGGGAGCCACTCGAGCGGCCGAAGCAGGACCGCCCCGAGCGCCGTGACCCTCTCTAACGATGTATCTCCTCGATACGAACGCCTGCATTCGAATCCTCAACGGAACTTCACCCTCTCTGGCCGAGCGGTTGCGGTTCATTCCCCGTTCGCAGTTGAGGCTCTCCTCGGTCGTGAAAGCCGAGCTCCTCTATGGTGCGAGGAAGAGTAGTCGGGTCGCTGAGAACATGCGGCTGCTGGAGCGGTTCTTCGACTCGATCGCGAGCCTACCCTTCGACGATGGCTGCGCCGAGGAGTATGGCCTTCTTCGTGAGGAGCTCGAACGCGCGGGAACACCGATCGGAGCGAACGACATGCTGATCGCTGCTACGGCCCGGGCTCACCACGCGATACTCGTCACGCACAACGTTCGGGAGTTCTCGCGCGTCGCGGACTTGCGTCTCGAAGATTGGCAGTCGCGCTAAGAGACCAGCCGTATGGCGAGGCATGACGGATCTGGCGGCGAACCTTCACCGATATCTCTACGGATGACGAGGAAGGGCCTCGCCGAGAGGTTTCCCTTCGCGCTCTTCGCGGCTTCGCGTGAGATCGAAGTTCACGCGAAGACGCGAAGCCGCGAAGAAAAAGGGCCACCGAAGATCGGCGGCCCTTTTCACACAACGGAACGAGCATCGCCAACTACTTCGGTGCCGGCTTCTCGAAGATCTTTGGATCGACGGTCGGGTTGATCTCCATGGTCGTCACCTTGCCGTTGCCGCTGGGTTGGCCGGCGGTGGTGGTGGTGAAGGCCACCGGGAGGGTGATGCCGTCGAAGGTCTTCCACTCGGTGTAGTCGGTCACGGCGTCGCCGCGGGGGGAGGAGGAGAGGCGTTGCAGGATCTTGCCGGAGGTGGGGTCGACGACATACTTGACGGGGGAACCGTCGGCGTCGATCGAGAGGATCGAGGCGTCGGCCGTTCCCACCTTCGCGCTGCCGTCGACGGTGAAGATGTACTTCGGGTTGTCGATGTTCTTGATGATGCCGATGATGTCGGCGCGCGACTCATTGTGCATCGCCGTCTTTTGCGAGCCGGGCATGTCCTGCGAGCCCATCGGGCTCGACATGAACGAGGCATCGGGCGTCATCACCATCGTCACCTCGCCCATCGGCGTCTTCGCGATCCGGCGGCTCGAATCGGGGTACTTGATGGTGCTGTCGACCTCGATGTCCATCGGTCCCTGCGGCGACTGCATCTGCATCGAGCCGACGGAGTGCGTTGTCTGGACGGCGTCGATCTTCGCTTTGCCGCCGACGAAGGCCTGGATTTTCTTCACCAGGGCAATTCCCTCGGAGCTGCTGGCGGCCGGCTTGGCCGGCGCTGCTGCCGCGCCGGGGGCGGCGGGCTTGGCGCCGGGCTCGGGGATGGTGATATCGATCGGCGTTACAGTGCCGAGGGTGGAGAGAGGCTTGTCGAAATCCTTCTCCTTGCCGACGACCAGCACCGAGGTCTGACTCGGCTGGACGTACTTTTTGGCGACCCGCGCCACGTCGTCGGCGGTGACGGCCTGCAGCTTGGCGGGGTACTGCTGGTAAAAGTCAGCGGGATAGCCGTAGAACTCCAGGTTCACCCGCTGCGACAGGATCTTGGCCTTGGAGTCGGCGGTGAAGACGTAGGCGTTGAGGATCGATTCCTTCGCCTGCGCCAGCTCGTCGGCTGTGAACGGCTTCGTCTGCAGGTCGGTCAGGTCGGTGCGCGCCGCGTTGATCGCTTCGACCGTGGAGCCGCTCTTGGTGCCGATCCAGATCTGGAAGAGGCCCGGGCGGTCCCAGTTCGTGTCGATGCCTCCGAAGACGCCGTAGGCAAGGCCGCGCTGCGTGCGGATGTCGTTCATCAGGCGCCCGGAGAACCCTCCGCTGAGGATCTCGTTCATCACCTGAGTAGCGTAGAAATCGGGATTGCTGCGCAGCACGCCGGTGCTGCCGTGGACGAGGTAGATGTTGCTCTGCGTGACGTCGTCCTTGGCCACGAGGTAGACGCCTGGTTTCGCGGGAGTGCCGCCGGAGGGGGCAACTGCCGGGGTCTGCGGGCCCTTCGGCCACGAGCCGAAGGCGGCGCGCAGCTTCTGCTCCATGGCGGGGGCATCGAAGTCACCGACGAAGCTGAGGATGATGTTGTTGGGATGGACGTACTTCTTATGAAACGCGATCAAATCGTCGCGCGTGATGGCATTGATGGTGGCGTATTCGGGGTAGCGGGCGTAGGTCGAATCGGCGCCGTAGCCGAGCTTCCTCATCTCGCGGCCGGCGATGCCCATGGGGTCGTCATTGCGGCGTGAGATGGCCGTTGCGGATTGGGTCCTGGCCAGATCGATTTTGTCCTGACGGAAGGCGGGGTGCTCGAGAACGTCGACGAAGATCGGGAGGACGGTGTCGAAGTCGCCCTTGAGCACGGACATGGAAACGTTCATGGAGTCTTCGCCGGTGCCTGTCTCGACGCGCGCGGCACGTGCTTCGAGGAAGTCGTCGAGATCATCGCCGCTCTTGGACTCAGTGCCGCCGGTGCGCCAGGCCGAGCCGAGCAGGCCGGTCAGGCCGCTCTTTTCGGCGGGGACGTCGCGTCCGCCGCCGCGGATGCGTGCGCCGCCTCCGATGAGAGGCAGCTCGTGATCCTCCATCAGGAAAATCACCATGCCGTTGGCAAGCTGTACGCGCTTCGGCTGCGGCTGCTGGATCTGATGCAGAGGGGGCGTCTTGATGTCGTGGTAATCGGAAACCTGGCCGAAGGCGGGCAACGAAAGAAAAACCGCCGCGGCCGCGATGGCATGCATGCGAAGCGATTTCATTTCGGGTCTCCCTTCGGTGCGGTGATGGCTGAGGAGGTCTTCTTCGCCGACTCGATCATGGCCGTGGTGCGGTTGGATGGGACGAAGGTGGCGTTGGCGACGCGGCGGATGTCCGCCGGCGTGACTTTGTCGATCCTGTCGACCTCGCGGAACAGGTCGCGCCAGTCGCCGAAGACGGTCTGGTACGTGGCGAGCTGCAGGGCCAGTCCGGAGTTGCTGTCGAGCTGGCGAAGAAGCGTCGCTTTCGCGCGAGTCTTGATCGACTTCAGCTCGTCCGCGGAGACGTCCTCCGATTTCAGACGGTCGAGCTCGGAATGGATGGGATCGGCCAGTTCGCTGGCCGTGTGTCCGGCCGTGGGGATGCCGATGCAGGCGAAGAGGTTCGGATACTTGTTTCCGGGGAAGCCGTTGAATCCGGCAGCCACGGCGGCCAGCTTCTTGTCACGGACGAGCGAGCGGTAGAGGCGCGAGGTGCGCCCTTGCGAAAGAAGCATCTCGATGGCGTCGAAGGCCGGGGCGTCGGGATCGGTCTCCGCGGGACGGTGATAGGCCTCGAAGTAAATCGGCTGCGCCTGTTCGCGCAGAACGACGGAACGCTCCGCGGTCTGTTTCGGCTCGACCGTGCGCAGCGGCTCAGGCGCGGGCGCTTTCGGCAGGCGGCCGAAGTACTTCTCGATGATCGGCATCACCTCGGAGGCCTTGACGTCGCCGACGACGGCCACGACCATGTTGGCGGGCACGTAGTTCCTTTTGAAGAACGCGGCCGCGTCCGTCGCCGAGAAGCTCTCCAGATCCGAGGGCCAGCCGACGACCGGCTGTCCGTAGGGATGGGCGGTGAAGGCGGCGGCCAGGGCCTGCTCTAAGAGGCGGCCGATGGGGTTGCTTTCGGTGCGCATGCGCCGCTCTTCATGAACGACGTCGCGCTCTTTGTAGAACTCGCGGAAGACGGGGTGGAGGAAGCGCTCGGAGTCGAGATAGGCCCAGAGCTCTACCCGGTTCGACGGCATCGAGTAGAAGTACGTCGTCTCGTCGGTGTTGGTGAAGGCGTTCACGCCGGTGGCGCCGGCGCGGTCGACGATCTTGCTGAACTCGTTCGCCACGACGTACTTCTGTGCCTCGTCGATGGCGGCCTTCCATGCTTTGTCCAGTGCGGCGACCTTGGCCTCGTCGTGGTTGACGGGATCGCGGCGGGCGCGGTCGTAGGCGGCGTAGGCCTCTTCGACTTTTCCCAGCGCGGCCGACTCGGCCGTGTAGTTCGATGTGCCGACCTGGGTGGTGCCTTTGAAGGCCATGTGCTCGAACATGTGAGCCAGGCCGGTGATCCCCGGGACTTCCTGAGCCGATCCGACATTCACGATCGTGGCGAACGAGAAGACGGCGGCTTCGGGGCGCTCCATGACGATCACGGTCAGGCCGTTGTCGAGCTTGCGCATGGTGGTGCGCTTCTCGAACGAGGCGAGATCCTGCGCGTGCAGGGTCGCCGTGATCGTCAGAAGCAGGAAGAACGATGTGGACAGTCTTCGAACTGCTCCCTTCAATTGATGCCTCCTTGGTTGGTTCGGTTGCTTGTTGATGAGTGAGAGACGTTGTCGATGAGGACTGGGGAAGTGGGAAGAGAGTACACCCGTCTTCCTTGATCCGTTGATAGGTTGCTTGGTTGCTTGGTTGCTTGGTTGCTTGGTTGCTGGGTTGCTGAGTTGCTAAGTGGCTTAACCCCAGCGACCCAGAAACTCAGCGACCCAGCAACTCAGCAACCCAGGTAAGCAGACCTCATCCCCTGTCCCTTATCCCAGGGTTTCTGTGATACGTCTTTGACACGGGGAGGGTTTCGTTGATTGAACGCGGATGACGATCTCGGCTATCGCGGCTGGCGGCGCCCAGGTCCGGTCCCGCCGCGCGGGGTCGACGCCGAGCCAGGCGAGACACTCGACTATCTGTGCGGCCACTTCCGCATCTTCCAGTACGAGCGCGGTCACCGCTATTCGACCGACGACGTGCTGACGGCGTGGTACGCGACGCAATGGTCTCCCCGCGTCGACCGGGCCGCCGACCTCGGATCGGGCATCGGCTCCGTCGCCCTGATCGCGGCATGGCGGCTTCCGGGAGCACGCTTCTGCACGGTCGAGGCGCAGGCGATGTCGGCCCGGCTGGCGCGCAAGAGCATCCGCTACAACGGACTGGAGGCGCGCTTCACAGTCTACGAGGGCGATCTCCGCGATCCGTCGATTCTGGCCGGCGAGGCGCCGTTCGATCTGGTGACCGGCTCCCCGCCGTACTGGCCGGCCTCCGCGGCGACGGGAGCTGTGCATCCGCAAGCGGTCCCGGCGCGCATCGAGATCCGCGGGACGGTGGCAGACTACGCGGCCGCGGCGGCACGGATTCTGGCGCCGGGCGGGATGTTCGTGTTCGTTTTCCCCTGCAACCGGAATCCTGGCGACGAGGCAACGGGGTCTCGCGGTCTCGCGGTTGCGGGGTCTCGTGGTGGGGACGCCATCACGCCGCGCGCGCCCGAAAGACCGCGAGACCGCGAAACTTCGAGACCGCGAGACCGTTTCTCCGGCGTTCTGTTTGTGGAGGAGGCGCTGCGCACGAATGATCTCGTCCTGCTGCGCCGCCGCGACATCATCTTCAAGGAGGGGGAGACGCCGATGATCTCGCTCTTCGCGGCCATGCGCGCCGCCGATCTCCCGCCCGGACGCGAAACGTGGATCGAGCCGCCGTTGATCATTCGCACGGCGAACGGTTCCGTGCATCCGGAGTATGCGGCGGTGCGGATGAGCTTTGGCTTTCCGCCGGGGGATATCGGACCCGGTTGATGGTGAGCGCAATGCGAGGGTGGGAAACTGGCGGTTCAGGGCACTCCAATGAAAGGAAAGGAGTTCTATGCGAAAGGTCGTTTTGCTGCTCTCAATCGCTCTGGTCATCGCGGTCGTGATCCCGTCGGCGCACGCCGGGACCTCGACGCTCACGTTGAAGCGCGGCCCCGTGATTAATGTCGCCGACGCCGCGGGATACTGGCAGTACATGGCGGGAAGTGTGTTTCGGGGGAACACGCAGGTCGGCGGCTTCGCGGCGACGCTCCGGTTCATCAACGGGGAGACACCGACTGCCAGCATGTTCACCCTCTCTCTCTTTTTCTCGGGAGCGAATCCCCCGCGAAACGTCACACTAATGGGATCGTGGACCAGCAGCCCGGGTGGAGGAATCGGTGGTGTGAGCGCGGCATCAGTGCCGTATCAGTTTCTCCAGCATGACGGGACGTTCGTCATGACCTCCACCAGTGCGACCACGTTCACGCTGACGATCAACTGGACCGGCGGCGGGGTGGTTCCGTAGGGTCAGGGGCCGTCAGAATCTTCTTCACGACGGTGGCTGCGCGGCTCGTCGAGCGTGAGCTCTGTCTCCAGTGTCTCCGTCATCCGTGCATCCGGACTAAGCCGCGATCCGTAGTACCTTCGGATTCGGCCGGTGTCATCCGGCCTGGAGGATGTGAATGCCCCTTGCCAATGCCCTGATCGCCGAGTTGGAACAGGAAGGGAAGTCGACACTGCGGATGCTGGAGCGTCTGCCGATGGATAAGCTCGACTGGACGCCGCATCTGAAGTCGCTGACGCTGGGCCGCCTGGCCTGGCACGTGGTGGCCATCCCGGCACTGGCTGTCGGGTTGATCAACGCAGGCCGGTTCGACATTACCAACGCCGGACCGCCGCCGATGCCGGAGAATCCCGAGTTCGTCGAGACCTTCCGCGGCAATCTGAAGGCGATCCGGGCGAAGCTGGCGGAGATGGATGACGTCGCGCTCAGGACCCCGTTCGCGATCGTGCGCGACGGCGACGAGCTGATGCATCCGCCGACGATTGTCTTCCTCAGGCAGATCATGATGAACCACCAGTATCACCATCGGGGACAGCTCTCGGTCTACCTGCGCATGCTCGATGTTCCGCTGCCGGCGATCTACGGGACGAGTGCGGACGAGGTGATGTGAATCGGCGGCTGCGCCGCGTTGTCGGTTGTCGGTTGCTGGGTTGTGCAAAACTACCGGCATGAAAATCGTAGCCGGGGACATCGGGGGGACGAAGGTTCTGCTCCAGTTTGTCGATGCATCGCAGACGGGGCGCACCGTCCTCGCGGAGCAGCGATATGAGAGTCATGCGTATGCGACGTTCGATGATCTGCTCGGCGCGTTCGTGAAGGAGCATGTGGCCGGACCGATCGACGCGGCGTGCTTCGCGGTGGCCGGGCCGGTGTTCGCCGATCGCGCCGAGGTGACGAACCTGAGCTGGAAGATGGACGCGATGGCGCTGGCGAAACAGTTTTCGATCGGGCGCGTCTCGCTGATCAATGATTTCTATGCCGTGGCGCTGGGTGTTCCGATCCTGGCGCCGGCGGACTTCCTCATCCTCAACGCCGGCACCCGCGTTCCGTTCGCGCCGATTGCCATCCTAGGGGCGGGCACCGGGCTTGGCGAAGCGAATCTGGTTCACGACGGCGTGAAGTGGAACGTCGTTCCATCCGAGGGAGGCCATGCCGACTTCGCGCCGCAGGATGAGGAACAGACGCGGCTCTTCCTCGCGCTTCACGCCAAATACGGACACGTGAGCTGGGAACGCCTGCTGTCGGGCGCGGGGCTGATCAACATCCACAATTTCGTTTCGGGCGAAGAGAAGCCGTACGACGAGACGCTGCCGATGGAGATCGCCAAGGCGCTGGCCGGCGGCGATTCCGTGGCGGTGAAGACATTCGCCATCTTCGTCGACATCTACGGTGCCGAAGCGGGCAACATGGCCCTGCGGCTCCTGGCCCGAGGCGGCGTCTACCTCGCCGGCGGCGTGGCCGGGAAGAACATCGATCAGTTCACCGACGGCCGCTTCATCAACGCCTTTCTTCGCAAGGGCCGCTTTCAACACATCCTCGCCGCGATTCCGGTGAACCTGATCACGAATCCGAAGGTGGGACTGATGGGAGCGGCGGAGATGGCGACGCGGGTGGGGTGAGAAAGGCGAAATGTTGAATGTTGAATGACCGGGGGCGGAGCGAAGCCGTTGCGGGTGATGGGGCGTGAGAAAGGCGAAATGTTGAATGTTGAATGGTGAATGTTCAATGTTGAATGACGGGGCGGAGCAAAGCCCATTTAACATTTAACATTCAACATTGAACATTGAACATTCAACATTGCAGTTCCTTCGCCCGCCCTCAGGAATCGCGCCCGCCCTCCAACCGTTCCCCCCGCCGCGGTTCAAGGAGTCACAACACGCATGGGTCTTTCAGTCGGTATCGTCGGGCTGCCGAATGTCGGCAAGTCGACGATCTTCAACGCGCTCACGGCCGCGGGGGCGCAGAGCGCGAACTATCCTTTTTGTACGATCGAGCCGAATGTCGGAATCGTTCCCGTGGTCGATGCCCGGCTGGACAACCTTGCCGGGCTGGCGCAGAGCAAACAGACGATTTACACGGATCTGAAAGTCGTCGACATCGCCGGCCTGGTGCGCGGCGCCTCGAAGGGGGAGGGACTCGGCAATCAGTTCCTAGCCAACATCCGCGAGACGGACGCGATCCTTCACGTCGTCCGCTGCTTCGATGATCCGAACGTGGTGCATGTGGAAGGTTCGGTCGATCCGGAGCGTGACATCGAAGTGATCGAGACCGAGCTGCTGCTGGCCGACATGGATGCCGTCGGCAAGAAGCTCGATCGCGTGGCTCGCCTGGCGCGCGTCGGGCAGAAGGAGTATGCCGTCCAGGCCGAGGCGCTCGAAAAGGCGAAGGCGGCAGCGGACCGGGGGACGCCGCTGCGTGCGGTCGACTTCACCGATGAGGAGCGCGAAACCCTGAGCGAGCTGAACCTCATCACGCTCAAGCCGGTGCTCTATGTCGCGAACGTCGCGGAGTCGGACCTCGGTAAGGAGACGCCGCTGCTCCAGAACGTGCGCCGGGTGGCGGCGGAGAAGAAGGGAGAGGTCGTCGTGATCTGCGGCGAGCTCGAAGCGCAGATCTCGGATCTCCCTCCTGCCGAACGGACGGACTTTCTCCAGGAGATGGGGCTGGACGAGCCGGGCCTGAACATTCTCATCCGCGCGGCGTACAAACTCCTCGATCTCGAGACATTTTTCACCGCCGGCCCGAAGGAAGCGCGCGCCTGGACGATTCAACACGGCTCGAAGGGGCCGCAGGCGGCCGGCAGGATTCACAGCGATTTCGAGCGCGGCTTCATCCGCGCCGAGACCATCGCCTACGATGATTACGTTTCCCTCGGCGGCGAACAGGGAGCAAAGGCGGCCGGGAAGATGCGCAGCGAGGGGAAGGATTACGTGGTGCAGGACGGGGATGTGATTCTGTTCCGGTTCAATGTGTAGCGACAGCGATGCAATTCACCATCCTCTCTGACGAAGGTCTTCCCATCCGCGGCGATCTCGATGCGCCGCCGGAGGCGAAGGCGCTCGTCGTGCTCGTTCACGGGTTCAAGGGCTTCAAGGACTGGGGCTTTTTCCCGTGGCTCGCCGAGACGCTCTTCGCGCATCGTTTCGCCGTCTGCCGCTTCAACATGTCGCGCGGCGGGATCGGCGAGAATCCGGAGACGTTCGAGCGTCTCGATCTCTTCGCTGAGGATACGTACTCGGGACAGATCGCCGACCTGCAGAAGGTGGTGCGGTATTGCCAGCAGCGGGTCGATGCGCCGGTATTTCTGGTCGGTCATTCGCGCGGCGGCGGAGTGTCGCTGCTGGCGGCTGAGGGGATCGAAAACCTGAGTGGAATCGTCACGTTGAGCGCGATCTCTCACACCGACCGATGGGACGACGCTACGAAAGCGATGTGGCGCCGCATCGGCTACGTGGAAGTGGAGAACACGCGGACGAAGCAGATGATGCGGATGTCGCCGCGCATGCTCGACGACATCGAGGCGCACCGCGAGCGTCTGGACATCCTCGAGCGCGTGACGCAGATCGAACAGCCGATTCTCGTCATCCACGGGGCCCGCGACGAGAGCGTGCCGGTGGCCGAGTCGGCCGAGATCGAGTCGTACGCCCTCAACGCCTCACGCGTCGTGATCGCGAAGGCGAGCCATACCTACAACGCCATCCATCCGCTGATCAACGTTCCGTTCGAGCTGAGCATGGCCGCGGCGCTGACGGCGCGGTTTGTCACCGTGTACGCGTAAGCGTCGGAGCGCCGGCGTTTCGCCGCTGAGGGTTACTGGGAATGTGTCGAGTCTTGCCGGGCCGGAGGCGAGACGCCAGCGCTCCGGCCGCTGCGCGGCAATGGAGATTGGACGTTTACGACGCCGCGTTAGCGGCTCAAGAAGGTAGCCAGGGGTGCGAGCGTTTTTTGCGAGCACCCCTGGAACCCGATGCGATCTGAAATCGTGCCGCGTCAGCGGCACTGGATGGAGTCCCACGTTACTCAAATGCCGCTGACGCGGCACCAAATTATGCATCTCTTTACCAGGGGTGCTCGCAAAAAAACGCTCGCACCCCTGGCTACCGTCTCGCTGCCGCTAACGCGGCAAGACCGTTTCGCGGCATGCATCATCGTTTTGGTTCGAGTAACTTCGCGACTTGAAGATAGTAGGCCCGCGCCTTCTCGCGATCGCCTGCCATCTGGGCGGCGTGCGCCGCTCCCGAGAGGCTGTTCAAGCGGCCGGGGGAGTCTTTCAGCGATCGCTCGAATGCTTCCAACGCCGGCTGCGGGCGGTTCGTCGCCAGCAGGAAGTCGCCGAGCATTTCGCGGGCGGGGAGGATCGAGCCCGGCGTGACGGGGCTCTTGTCCATCGAGTCTTCGAGGTCGGCCGCCGAACGAAGCAGCCCCTCGGCATCAGCATATTTATTCGAAGCGTAGGCGATCCATCCTTCGACGGCGCGGATCTGTACGTCGACCTGATCGGCCCAATAAGCGCTCTTCTGATCGATCAGCTTCTGGCGCAATTGCTTCAACCGCTCAACGTCGCCCTGCGCGCCTGCGGGATCGCCGTTGCGCGCGTGACCGATTCCCGCGGCGAACCAGGTCACGGCCTCGGCGTACGGGTAGCGGTCCCATGGGAAATCGGCAGGGCGAACGGTAAGCGCTGCCGCGTCCGCCCAGCGTCTGCGCTCCAGCGCGAACCGCGCGGGCACCGAGGCGAGGGCGTAGTAGCCGGCGAAGTTCTCGACGTCGAGAGACTTGGTCGCGGAGAGCTCGCTGACCAACTGGCGGACCGGCTCATCGTCAGCAAGCTGAAGGTACGCGTACGCGAGATAGTCGGAAGCGTGAAGGTCGTCAAAGGACGTCGTACCGGGATGCGTACGCGTCGCATGCTCCCGCGCCGCCTTCGCCGAGGTCAGGTTGGAGTCGATGGTCTCCTGCCACATGCCGAGGCGAACGAAAATGTGAGAGGGCATGTGAAGCGCGTGAGGGGATGACGGGGCGATCTTCGCGTATGCGTACGCGGCGTTGAGAGCCAACGGCGCCAGTGCGGGATAGTCGAAGGAATGGATCAGATAGTGGGCGATCCCGGGGTGATCCGGATGTTTCGCCAGCAGCCTGTTGAAGATTTCCGCGGCATTCTTCTGGTAGGTGTAGCTCTTGTCGGCGGGCGTGGACATCCCGTGTGCGATGAGCGCCAGGCCGTAGAAGATTGCCGCTTCATCGTCATTGGGGAAACTGGTGGTGAGGTGCGCCATCGCCGCTTCATAGGCGCGTGCGCGCGTGATGACGTCGTCGTGCTCGACGTCGTGGTAGAAGGCGGCGATGGCGTCGATATAGCCGTTCTCGCGGGCCGTCTTCGCACCGACCGACCTGGCTTTGCCGGCAGCAGCGACGCCGCGCGCGAGCTCGGCCGGCGAGTAGGGGGATGGCCAGACCTGGTGGTAATTGCTCATGGCCACGCCCCACCAGGCGATTCCGCATTCCGGATCGGCCTTGGCTGTTTCGGTGAAGGCTTTCTCCGCCTCTTCGTACCAGAACGAGTGCAGGAGCGCCACGGCACGCGTGAATCGGACCTGCGCATCGCTGCTGCAACTGACGGGGAAGGAGACGGTCCCCAGGTGCTCCGCGGCCGGGCCGTGATGGGCGTGCTGCTCGGTTTGGGCGCCGAGAGGTTGAGAAACGAAAAGAAGAATCGCGATTCCCGCAACGATCCGCATGAGCTTGCCTCGCGCCGATTGTAGCGGAGGGGTGAAGCGGTTGTCGGTTATCGGTTAACCGGGTAGGGAGTGCGCGAAGGAACACTTCTGTGCGAATGAGACAAAGCGCGCAGGAGCTTGCGCTTCCCTTTATCGAGAGTCCTTCTCCCCCAGCGCTTTTCAGCTGGGGGAGAAGGTGCCGAAGGCGGATGAGGGGGCGGTGCTCGCCGCAGCCTAACCGGTATTCACTACGTTGCCGGCGTATTCGGGCGTGCGCCACCGCGGCGGCGGCGGCGACGGCGCGGGCCACCACCGGCAGCCGGTTGCGGTCCCGGAGTGTCGTCGTCGTCCAACTCGGGCTCGGGCTCAGAGACCGATTCGGGCTTGATGCCGCGGTCCTGCAGCTTCTCTTCGTCGAGCAGCCAGACCCACTGGGTAGCGGCATTCTTTGCTTCGGGGCGTTCGCGTTTCGGCTGAGGAGGACGCGTTGCCGCCGGGCGCGGATCGCGCGGGATTCGCTGCGGCATCATCGGGCGGCGCTCCTCCACCGGCGCTTCCATCCGCTTGAGGCGGACCAGGACTTCTTCGCTGAGTCGCCGGTTGACCGAGATCAGGTCGGCCACGAGTCCGATCAGCAAGG
>Ga0210402_10000319_pt1 | contig 55092 bp, 45 predicted proteins | sample IncBWC7MmetaG_FD_161055 | JGI IMG/M metagenome (GOLD analysis project Ga0210402, IMG submission 161055) | Forest soil microbial communities from Barre Woods Harvard Forest LTER site, Petersham, Massachusetts, United States - Inc-BW-C-7-M | ecosystem: Environmental > Terrestrial > Soil >... | reverse complement strand
ACGACCGCTCGCCCACAGAGTGGCGGTGACAATGGCAACGGCACCGAGCACCACCGCGACAAGTGTTCTTGGCATTCTGCTGAGTGTACCGCGGGTCCTTGCGGGTTTTACACCTCCGCCCATCCCCCTGCATTCGCGGGATGAGCGGCAAGGCCGTTCTCCTCCCCTTTTCTAATTCCCCTTTTCTATTTCCCAAGTTTAGAGAGTTTCAGGCGGGCGCGTGACGCGCCGCGTCAGTCGCGGCGGACTGAAAACGCAACGGGCCGGGTGCCGTATACGCCCGTTTGCGTGTGCGGGTTACGCACTGGGTTGTCTGGTTTCACCAACACTTGCGATACGGTAGGGGTTTGCGTTTGCGCCGATACCGTCAACGCGCAAAACGCGAAAAGAAATGACCAACAAATGCGGTGGGCCACAGGAAAAACCCTCCTCATTCCGGCCTAAGATGGCACATGCCGCGCGTCACCAGAAGCGACCCCTGAGAATCGCAACGGGCTGAAGCGGTCCCAATCGACGCTCACTCGCTGCTGCGTAATCCATTCGCGAATCAGGCGCGCGGTGATGGGCGTGAGCAGGATTCCGCTGCGGAAATGTCCCGTAGCCATGAGCAGGCCATCGAGATCGGTAGGGCCGAGGATGGGAAGGTGGTCGGGAGAGTCGGGCCGCAAGCCGGCCCATGTTTCTTCGATGCGCGCGTTGGCGAGGCCGGGCGCAAGGTCGATGGCGGCGGAAAGAATTTTGTCCATGCCGCCCGCCGTTACACGCTTGTCGAACCCGGCGTGCTCCACGGTCGCCCCGGCGAGAATGCGCCCATCGTTTCGGGGAACCAGATAAATCCTTTCTGACCAAAGCACGCGCTCGATTTTCAATTCATCGGCGCGTAGCGCAGCCATTTGGCCTTTCGCGGGGCGCACTGGCGCATACGGAGCAAGGCCTTCGATCGTCGACGAAAAACATCCCGCGGCGATGATTGTCGAGTTGGCCTCTACTTTCTCGTTCTGCAAAACTAACCCCGCGCAACGGTTCCCCTCGCGCCAGATGGCCTTCGCGCCGTTGCCGGCAAAAATTTCCGCGCCACTGCGCTTCGCCGCTCCCAGAATCGCAGAGGTCATCGCGCGGTTGTCCACCGATGCTTCCTCAGGGCGGAGCACCGCGGCTTCGACTCCTTCACTCAGTGATGGTTCGAGCTCGCGGGCATCTTCGGCGCGGAGCGGCTCGGCTTTCAACCCCAAGCCATGGTGCAGCGCGATGATCGTGCTGAGCTCCGCTTTGGTATCGTGCGAGAACAGTGCTTCGAGAGTCCCCTTTGGCCGAAAGCCGACGCTCGCTCCGGAAATTTCCTCAACTTGCGCGACAAATTCCGGGTACAGAGACATGCTGGCTTTTCCCAGCGGGACCATGGAAACCACTCCGGGATTTTCCGGCGCCGGCGAAAGAATTCCCGCGCTGGCCCAAGACGCCTCCTGGCCCGGTTGCTGGCGGTCAAAGACCGCCACGCGCAGGCCGGCGCGCGCCAATTCCAGCGCGATGGCTCCGCCAATCACCCCACCGCCTGCAATGGCCACATCGAACTTCTTCATAGTGAACCTGCGAGTTCCTCGGAAAGCACCTGCGCTTTTTTGGCCAGGCTGCGAGCGCGGCTCCAATCCGCAACCTGCGCGGCTTCGCGCGCGTCTTTGATGAAGCCGCGGAGCTTGGAAACCAGGTCCGACTGCGCCGCGTTCAGAGCTTTCCCGCGTGCGGAGTCCAGATTCTTTTCCGCGATGCTCAAGCTCTGGGTGGTCTGCTGCTGGGCAACTTCCGATTCTTGCGGCGTTAACTGCGGGGCAATCAGCGGTGTTTGCATTTTTTCGGCGTCGGTCCCGCCAGCTGTCGATGGTGGCGTGCTGGCGCGCGGACGCGATGGCGCGGTTCGAACGGGAATGAAATGGCCGGGAAATGGCGGCAAGTCGAGCCGCAGCTCCGGGCCCAAATCCTCGGATGCGTAATCTCCAATTGCCGTGCGCGCTTGCACTACCGGTTTCACCTGTACCGCCGTGGCCCAGGGAATATTCGGCCGTTTCTTCATCGCGCACCCGCCGAGCGCAAACGTGGCACAGCAGAGAAGTACGACATTCGAACGGCGGGAGCGCTGCAATAACACCAATAGGGACCGGACTGGGTTTTCCGTCATCTTTAGGCCGCGAGTGGCAGTTCGATTCGGAACGTCGTGCCCCGGCCGACCTCCGAAGTAAAGTCTATCGAACCGTTGAGAAGCTGCACAATTCGAAAGGTGCTCGCCAGTCCGATGCCGCTGCCCCCCGGACGCGTGGTGAAAAACAATTGAAAGATTTTCTGACGGTTTTCGAGTGGGATGCCTTTACCGTTATCTCCCACGGTAATTTCCGCACTTTCCCCGCGGCGGCTCAACACCAGCCGCAATTGTCCGCCGCTGGGCATGGCTTCCGCAGCATTCAGGACCAGATTCAGCACTGCTTGCTTCAGCAGCGCACGATCCACGTACACTTCCGGCACATCGATCGGCAACAATTGAGCCAGCTGAATGCCCGACTTCTGAAGCTGTGGTTGCGCGACTTCCAAGACGTCCCGCAAAAGTTCCGCAAGCTGCGTCGCTTCCAGCCGGATGTCCATTGGCCGCGTGAAATCCAGAAAGCGCTTTACCACCGCATCCAGCCGGTCGATTTCCTTGTCCAGCACCTGCACGGCCTGCAGCGACGCGCCGTCCGCCTCCGCGGGGAGCGACTCCTTCAGGTTTTCCAGCCACAGTCGCATCGAATTCAAAGGATTCTTCACTTCGTGCGCCACGCCCGCGGTGATGCGCCCCAGCGCCGCCAATCGTTCGCTGACCTGAAGCTGGGTGTTGATGCTTTCCAGCGAATCCAGATCCCGTAGCGTCACCAGCGCGCCCATGCGTTCGCCATCTTCCTGGATGGCCTGCACCGTGACGCTGACGCGCTTGGGCCCTTCGCTAGTTTGTAATTCCGTTTCCGCCGCCACTTCGCTCAGTTCGTCGCTTTCGATGTGCAATGCTTCGTGCAGCGGATGTCCGGTCGGGAAAATCTCCGTGACCCGCCGTCCGAGAAATTGCCCGGCAGGCTGGCCGAGAAATTTCTCCGCCGCCGGACTGATCATTACCGCGCGCGAATCCCGCGTGAAGAGCAGCAGCCCGTCTTCGAGCCCGGCCATCACAGAATTCATGTTTTCGCGCATGGTGCTGAAGATTTCATGCACCCCGCGCAATTGCTGGCCGACCTGGGTAATCTTCCGGCTCACGGCTCCCAGTTCATCGCCACTTCCGCCGATGCCCTTCAATTCGGGAGAGGGCAGGTCATATTGTCCCGCCGAGATGCGGTCCAGCTGCGCAGCGATATCCTGCAACGGAGCGAGGGTCGCTCTGCTCACGATGGCGGCCAGCATGGTGGAAACCACCACGGCGAGCAGCGCAATCGTTCCGGAAGTCCACAGCGTCGGAGAGATTTCGCTCAGCAGCAAGCCGACATTGAGCACCACGCGCACTTCGCCGAACGGCTTCTTTCCTTTGCTGAAAGGATAATCGAGCTCAAAAACGCTCAACGATCCTGCCAGCGCTTTGACTTTTTGCGGGAAATTGCGCCCCAGCAATTGCGAAAGCGGCGGTCTTCGCGGGAGAAATTTTCCCGGCAGATTCTCGTCCGTGGAAATCATCACCATGCCGTCTTGATCGGTGATCGACACTTCATAAATCAGCGGGTTTTCTTTCGCTGCTTTCAATAGAGTGTGGAGACCTTCGTCAATTTCGAAAGCGTGTCTGACGTAGTCGTGGATCTCTTGAGGAGTGTCTGAGGCTGGACGCATACCCTGCTGTCCGGCGTCGGTCAAGGAGCGCTGCGCTTGGAGAAATACGTCGGTCGCGAGATCACTCGCACGGTCCTTGGTGGCCTGCAACATCTGGTCGAGAAGCTGCGCCGCGAACACGCCAGACAAAACCGCCGCGACGAGCAGCACCAGGCCCGTCATCACCAATGTGAGTTTTGTCCGCAGCCGCAGCTGCATTCTGCGTTCCTACTCCGTTTCGGCGCGTTCTCCGCCGTATTCCTTCAGTTTGTTGTGAAGCGTTTTCAGGCTGATGCCCAGCAGTTCCGCCGCCCGCGTCTTGTTGTTTCCCGTCGCGCCCAGCGTCTGCAGAATCAGCTCGCGCTCCATCGCATCCACAGTTGTTCCCACGGGAAATTTGATCCCCGAAAGATCGCTCGGCCCTTTCGCGGCCGCCTTGCCAAACTCACCCGGCAAGCAAGCCCGCGTAATCAAATCTTTCTCGCACATGATCGTAGCGCGCTCCAGCACGTTGCGCAGCTCGCGGATATTTCCCGGCCAGGTATGCCCCATGAAAATGTCCATTACTTCCGTGCCGATCCCGCGCACATGCTTGCCGTGCTTGGCATTGACGTCGCGCAGCATATGCTCGACGAGCATCGGAATGTCTTCCTTGTGTTCGCGCAGCGGCGGCAGGTTGATGTGAAACACGTTCAGCCGGAAGTAAAGATCCTGGCGCATCTGCCCGCTTCCCACGGCCGCTTCGGGTTCCTTGTTGGTCGCCGCTAGTACGCGCACATCCACCGGCGTTTCGCTCTTGCTTCCCAGGCGGCGAACTTTGCGGTCTTCGAGGACGCGTAGTAGCTTTGCCTGCGTCGGCGCCGGCATTTCGCCGATTTCATCGAGCAAGAGCGTCCCCGCGTCCGCAAGTTCAAAGCAGCCGATGCGTCGTTCGGCCGCACCTGTAAAAGCACCGCGCTCGTGGCCAAAAATCTCGCTCTCCATTAATGTTTCGGGGATCGCGGAACAATTGATCGCGATGAACGGTCCGTTGGCCCGCGGTGAAAGCTTGTGCAGCGTCCGCGCCACAATCTCCTTGCCCGAACCCGTTTCTCCGGTAATCAGCACCGACGCTGAACTCGGCGCGGCCATCTCCACGATGCGCATCACTTCCTGCATCGGCTTCGAGGCCCCCACGAGGTCGCCCAGCCTCCCCGTTTCGCGCAGTTGCCGCTGCAACACCAGGAGCTTCCGCGCATCGCGTGCCTTGCCCAGCGCACGGTCCAGCAGCGCCCGCAGCACCGGCCCCTTCAGCGGTTTTTCGATGTACCAGAAGGCTCCCGCCTCGATCGCCGCCACGGCGCGTTCTTCGCTGCCTTTGCCGGTGATGATGATCGCCGGCACATCGTAGAGTTCCGGGCCGAGTTGCTTCAGCAGGTCCAGCCCATTCATCCCAGGCAATTCCACGTCCGCGATCAGCGTGTCCGGCTGATAACTCGCAAATTTCGCCAGCGCTTCTTCCGCCGTGGCCACGCCAACCACGTCGCAACCCCAGCGTTGCAAGAGCTGTTCGTAGCCCTTGCGCGCGTTGTCCTCGTCTTCGACAATCAGCACGCGGTCCTTCCGTTCCACCATCTCGATGGCCCGCACTGCCGCCCGAGTCTCTTCCCCCATGAGTCCTAGCCTCTCTTCGGCCTGCTCTTGCTGAAAGACATTCACACTGTTTCGCTGGGTACTTCGACTCTAACAAGCCGCCAGTCACTTGCCAAGTTCTTAGCGCTCCGTTCAAAAGAACGCCTTGAACCTTTGCAGGACTAATCCTCGATTCTATTCCCTAGAAAATCGCTTCTAGGCGACTTGGGCTAAGGGCTCTACGGTTACTTTGAAGCCCAAACCTTCGAGCCGTTTGGTTGGGCGGCGAAGTCCTTCGGGGTTCAAGCGATCGAAATATCTTCCACTAAGGACTTGCCCAGACAATCCATCCCTGCTCCCCCGTTTCCGAGCGAACTGTGGCAGTGGTATGGTTTCAGTGCTTTTGCGTGGGAAGGAGTTGAGGTCATGTCAAAGCTGATTTGGCTGGTCGGTCTTAGCCTGATGGTTGCTTCGCACGCCAGCGCCGATGTCAAAGTTGAAAAAATCGAATACCAGGGCTGGCGCAATTGCTACCGGGTCAGCAATGGGGAAATTGAACTTGTCGTCACCGGTGATGTAGGCCCGCGAGTGATGCGCTTCGGATTCGTCGGCGGTCAGAATCTTTTCAAGGAATTTGCCGATCAACTCGGTGGCACCAGGGAAGAAAAGCACCAGCTGCGCGGCGGAGATCGCGTGTGGAAAGCTCCCGAGGATCCGGTCGCGACTTGGGCGCCCGACAATGTGCCCGTTGAAATCACGATTACCGCAAACGGGCTGATTGCCAGAGCCCCGATCGAGCCGCTCACCAGCCTGCAAAAAGAAATTGAAGTGCGAATGGCCGCTTCGGGAACCGAGGTCACCGTCCTTCACCGCATCACCAACCGTTCTCTCTTCGCACTCGAGTACTCCGTATGGGCGCTGACCATGATGGCGCCGGGAGGCATCGCCATCTCGGGATTTCCGCCGCGAGGGAGACATCCCGCGAATCTGGAAGCCACCAATCCCCTGGTGATGTGGGCGTACACGAATTTGTCGGACAAACGCTGGGTCTTCACGAAAAAATACCTGACATTGAGGCAGGATCCTGCTAACGCCGAAGCGCAGAAGCTGGGAATGTTCAACGCGGATACCTGGGGCGCATACTTTCTAAATGGGGAAGCCTTTATCAAGAGCGCGCACGCAAATTCCGGCGAGCCGTATCCCGATTTCGGTTGTTCGTTCGAAACTTTCACCAACAACGAGTTTTTGGAGATCGAAACACTCGGGCCCTTGACGCGATTACCCCCTGGAAAGTCCGCTGAGCAAGTCGAGCAGTGGAGTCTCCACCGCGGCGTAAGACTCGCTGAACTTACAGATGAAGCGATTGACGCGGTCATCCAGCCTCTGTTGCGCTCAGGTGCGAGCGCAAAGAAAAACTGACATCGCAGCGCGTTCGCCACACTCCTTGGCGAGACACACCACTCGCCTCAACTCCAGTTCGAGTTTTGGGCCATTGGGCAGGTTCAGCGCGGCTAACCCGGATTTCTGTAGGTTCTCCTATTGTTTAATCAGGGGATAAAACAGACGCTCAAGGAATGTCGTCTCCCTCGCAAGAACAACCCACCGGCGCGAAAAGAGTCTTGTAGCAAGGCGCCGGTCAACTCTGGGTACTCGGCCAATGATCGAGAGCCTTTTATTCCTTCACGAGATACAGTGCGCGCTCCAGCTCCAGCTCTAGTTTCGCTCCTTTGGGGAGATTCAACTCATGGCCGCGGCCGGACTCCATGAGGTACGCCGTCAGCGCACCCAGCGCTGCTCCTTCGGCCGCTTCCTTTTTGTCTTTGTCCTTCACGCCTTTTACTGCGCCGATAGCCGCGCCGCCAGCGGCTGCTTCCGCCGCGTCCTGCTGGGTGCTGCTCCGTCCCTCAATGAGACCCTCCTTGCGCGGACCCGATTTCACGCTGTGGTCGCCCGGTACGTCCACGACTTCGGCCACGATCGGCAGATCGCCAAATCTGGTGTGGATTTCATCAAAGGTCAGCCAGAGTTTCGCTCTCCCCGCCACTCCCGCCGGTTCCACGTGGCTGATATGGCCGCGAATCTCTGCTCCCGGGGGTAAATAGATACCGCTGCCGGCTTCCAGCGGCTCCAGAGTTTTCACTTGGAACTTCGCGTTTTGCTGAGTGCCTTTCGTGCCCAGCTCCTCCTCGAGCCGCACCAGAAACTTGGTGCCCGGGGCTACGGCATAGGTTTCGATCGAGAGCCCGTGCCGCTCGCCGTCCGCCTTCTGACGCTGTTGGTCGAACGCCCGCGGTGTTGATTCTCGTGACCGTTCCTGACTCCCCTCTTGCGCTCTAGATGTGATTCCCAACGCAAGCATCAAGGTCAGCGCCACGACGCAAACGAATGCACTGCCAATTTTGGTTCGTTTCATGATCTCCTCCCGCGAGATGCTGAGCACTCAGGGAATGCACTTGCCGAGCCACTCTGGGCTCGCGAGACGGGCTGCAAAGGATTGAAAAAGATGCACTTGGAGGTGTTGCCGGACACAGAAACCAGAAGGGAGGCCTACTGTCGGCGATTCACACCAGCGGAATGCAAGAGTTTCCCGACACCTCTTGCAACCGATCGGCAACCCTTGAAGAGGGCTATGTTCCTAGAAAGAGGCGGATCCGGCGCAGAACAGAAGCGTACATGGCAGGCGTGACGCGGCCGGTCTGGGTGTTTTGCTGGCTGGGGTGATAGACGCCGAACAATCGAGGAGTGCCCGGTGCGACCTCGGCCTCCGCACCGTGCGCAAACTTGTAGAGCGCGCGTGAGGCAATCACACCGCGTTGTTTCAGAATTTCGAGGAAAGCGTCCCAGGCTATTTTTCCCAGCAGCAGCACCGCACGGGGCTGCAAGATTTCCAACTCGCGTTCAAAGTACCCACGGCAATTAGCGATCTCGTTCGGCAGCGGCTTATTGTCCGGAGGAGCGCACCGGCACGTCGCACTGATATATGCGTCATGCACCTGCAAGCCGTCATCGCGGTGCAGGGAAGTTGGCTGATTCGCAAAGCCGGCCTTATGCATTGCGGCGTACAGAAAATCGCCTGAGCGGTCGCCAGTGAACATGCGCCCAGTGCGATTGGCTCCATGCGCTGCGGGTGCCAGTCCCAGAATCAAGAGCCGGGCGTGAGCGTCTCCGAATCCTGGAACTGGCTTTCCCCAGTACGTCCAGTCGCGATACGCGTAGCGCTTTTCCCGAGCGATTCTCTCGCGGTAGCGGACCAGCCGTGGGCACTTGCGGCAAGCCACAATCTCTTCGTTCAAGACCCGGAGCAGAGAGGGCGTTTCAGGCATTGGCTTCGTCGGCATGGCGAGTCATCATTTGCTTCAAATCGTCGAAAGGCGTTGCTCCAACGAACATCATCTTGCAAGAACGTTCGTCCAGCATCTCCCTGCCGATGCGTTGCACCAGTCCCATGGCGGCGCGCATGATGCCGGAGCCGGCACTCACCCGGGCTACGCCTGCTTTTTCCATTTCCGGGATGCTCGGGCAGGCGGGATTCGCCAAAATATTGAGCGGCGCCTCGACCGCCTTCACCAGCTTCTTGATCGTTTCCAGGTCGTACACTCCCGGCGCGAACAGACAATCCGCCCCCGCTTCGCGATAGGCTCGTAACCGTTCGACCGTTCGCTCAAAGCGGGTGGCCTCCGGACCGATGGGCATCAAATAAATGTCCGTGCGCGCGTTCAGCACAAAGGGAACGCCTGCCGAGGATGCGGCTTCACGGATGGCGCGAATCTTCTCCATTTGCAGAGGCAAGTCCACCAGGGAGCTCTCGTCATCGCCGGTTATGTCTTCCAGGTTCATTCCGATGATTCCTGCGGCAATCGCGGCCTTGACCGTGTCTGCCATCTCCTTGGGGGTGGTGCCATAGCCGGCCTCGAGGTCGGCCGTCACCGGGATGTTGGCCGCTCGCGCGATGCGGCCCGCCACTTCCAGCATTTCGCCCCGCGAAATGCGCTGGCCGTCCGCATAGCCGAGTGCATAGGCCACGGCGGCGCTGCTGGTCGCAATTGCGGGATGCCCGCATTCTTCCAGGATGCGTGCGCTGGCAACGTCCCAGGCATTGGGAAGCAAGAGCATTCGCGGCCGGTGATGCAACTCGCGGAATTTCTCCGCCTTTTCTACTTGTTTTCGAATGTCCATGGAAGCCTCCTCGGAGAGAACGCGCATCGCAGCGCGACTGAGCTTAGGGATTCAAAGCCGTTGCTGAAACATCCAATTTGGAGAGAACTTTGCTCTTGAACGCCGGTGAGAAAAATCGGCGCATCACCACGGTTTGCTCAAGTCGCTTACTTCAGGGCTCTTGCCAGGAGTACGGCTTGGTTGTGCTCTTCATCCTTGGCGCCGAAAAGCAATGTCACCGTGCCATGTTCCTTCTCCAGCTTGCTCAATTCCGCCAGGTTCTCCTTTTTGTTTTGTAGCTCTGCTTGATATTTTTTCTCAAACTCGGTCCACTTCATCGCCTGGTGGTGGAACGACTTCCGGAGTCTGTCGCTCGGCGCTACGTCCTTCAGCCACAAATCCACTTTCGCCGCTTCTTTTTTCATGCCGCGCGGCCACAGGCGATCCACCAGTATGCGGAAGCCATCTTCCTTTGCGGGTTTCTCGTAGACTCTCTTGACCCGGATCATCCCTCGCCTCACCGCAAAATCTTCAAAACTTCCTCATGAATGATTCCGTTTGTACTGATGAGCTGGCCGGTATAAATCGTTCGCTCGCCCCGCGCATTCGTCGACCGACCGCCGGCCTCCTCGACCATGATTCCGAGCGGCGCGAGGTCCCAGGGCTTGGACGTCCAATCCAGCGCGGCTTCGATTGCACCTTCCGCGACCAGCATGTGTTGCCAGAATCCGCCGAAGGAACGGCTGTTGCGCGCGGCGTCCAGCAGAGCTCGGATCTTTGCCTGGTCGCCGGCGTTTTTGCTCGGACCGGTTCCGGTCGAAAATACCATGGCCTTGTCCAGTGATGTCACGTTGGAAACACGAAGCTTCTTGCCGTCGCGATACGCGCCCTCGCCTCGATACGCCCACCAGCGCGAATGCAATCCCGGTGCGCTTACCATGGCGGCGACGATTTCACCATGTGACTCGATTCCCATCAGCGTGCCAAACGTCGGGATCCCGCGCGAAAACTCTTCGGTGCCGTCAATCGGATCGATGATCATCCGCGCTCGGCCTGATGCGCTCGCGGACTTCGCATCGCCACCGCCCATTTCTTCGCCCAGAACATCCATGGTCAGTCCGCTCGCCGCCACGCGTGCTCGCGCCATTTCTTCCACAGCGCGGTCCGCCTGGGTCACCGCCGTCCCGTCGCCTTTCCTGTCAACGCGCAATTCATCCGCCCGGAAATACCGCAGCGCAATCGCATCGGCTTCCTGAGCGATCGTTTCCAACAAAGCCCCGTATTCTTTCCCGTAACCCATTGATTCTCCCTTTTTGAGAATGCCGTATCGGCCAGGCACCATCCAGTCACCAGTCACCGCATTTGACTCTCCCTCCCCGCACCCCTAGCATACAAAGTTACGACCATGTCTGCTCATGCCAATGCCGGAACCGTGCTGGACCGCATTCTGGAGGCGCGGCGCGCCGAGGTCGATCACCGCAAACGCGTGCTGCCGGAGGCCGCGCTAAAGTATGGCGCGAAAGCGGCCGAGCCGTTGCGCGATTTTTCCGCCGCACTGTGCCGAGACGGTTTGAACGTTCTCGCGGAACTGAAGCCGGCCTCGCCTTCGCGCGGCGTGATTCGCGAGCCATTCGAGCCGGTGGAGCTCGCCCGGGGCCTGGAATCCTCAGGGGCCTGCGCCCTATCCGTGCTCACCGAAGGAGAATTCTTTCACGGCGCATTGAAAAATCTGCGTGACGCACGCAAATCGATCAAGCTTCCGGTATTACGCAAGGACTTTATTTTCGACACCTGGCAAGTGTGGGAAACGCGCGCCAACGATGCCGATAGTTTTTTGCTGATTGTCGCCACGCTGTCGGATGGCCTGCTTCGCGACTTGCTCGCTCTGGGACGTGAAATCGGCATGCAGCCACTCGTCGAGGTCCACACCGGCGAAGAACTCGATCGCGCCCTCGCCGCTGGTGCATGCATCATCGGAGTGAACAATCGCGATCTAAAGACGCTGACCGTCGACATCAAGACTTCCTTCGAATTGATCGGCCGCATCCCCGATGACTGCATCGCCGTAAGCGAGTCAGGTTTGCGCACCCATGACGATCTCGTGAAACTCCGCTCCGCTGGCTTTGACGCATTCCTCATCGGCACGCACCTCATGCTCGCTCCCGACCCCGCCGCGGCGCTGTCCACTCTCCTCAGTTCGCCGACGGGAACAGTTTAGCCAGCCATGATTCAGGTCAAAATCTGCGGGATTACCAATGCCGCCGACGCTCTCGCCGCCATCGACGCCGGCGCCAATCTGCTCGGGTTCAATTTCTACGAGAAGAGCCCGCGCCATATCACCGAAGCTGAAGCCGCCAAGATTCGTCCGCGGCTTCCCAAAAAAGTCGAAGCAGTAGGCATTTTCGTAAACTCTCCGCCGGCCGGCGTCGCCGCATTGTGCAAGTCGCTGAAACTCGACACCGCTCAGCTTCATGGGGACGAACCGCCGGATACCGTTGCAGAACTCGCTCGAAAGCTCGCCGTCTGGAAAGCCTTCCGAGTGGAGCCTGATTTTCGCTTGGAGACTCTCGATGAATACCCCGAAGCGAGTGCCTATTTGTTTGACGCCGCACATACCGACCAATATGGTGGCACCGGCCGCACCACGGATTGGGACGTCGCCAGGCGCGCCGCACTGGGACACCGTATTATTTTGGCAGGCGGCCTGAACATCGAAAACGTGGCCGCGGCTGTGCGCATTGTGAGACCCTATGCCGTGGATGTTGCCAGCGGCGTGGAATCCAAGCCCGGAAAGAAAGATCATGGCCGGATGCGCGAATTTATTCAGGAAGTCCGCCGCGGCGAACGGAAGTAGAATCAGGGAGAGAATTTTTCACGGGAATCCATGAGCTCCATTCTTCAATCGCCGACCACAGCGCCGGGCCGCTTCGGCCCTTACGGCGGCCGCTACGTTCCCGAAACACTGATGGTGCCGATCTTCGAGTTGGAACGCGCCTATGAAGCTGCGAAGTCGGATCCAACGTTTCAAGCGCGCTTCCAGGATCTTTTAAAGAACTTCGCCGGCCGGCCCACCCCGCTGCAGTTTGCTTCGCGCCTCACCGAAAAGCTCGGCGGGCCACGCATTTATCTCAAGCGCGAAGATTTGCTGCACACCGGCGCGCACAAAATCAATAACGCCATCGGCCAGGGCCTGCTGGCGGTGAAAATGGGCAAGCCGCGCATCATCGCGGAAACAGGCGCAGGACAGCATGGCGTGGCTTCTGCTACCGTCGCCGCGCATCTCGGCCTCGAATGCGTCGTTTACATGGGCACGGAAGACATGGCGCGGCAGGCGCTCAACGTGGCGCGCATGCGCCTGTTGGGCACCGAGGTTGTTGGCGTTGATTCCGGGAGCCGCACGCTCAAAGACGCCATTAACGAAGCCATGCGCGACTGGGTCACTAACGTCCGCACTACTCATTATCTTCTTGGCTCGGTCCTCGGCGCGCATCCCTATCCCACGATGGTGCGCGATTTTCAGGCGGTCATCGGCCGCGAAGCCCGCGAGCAAATTCTCTGTGCAGAAAAGCGTCTCCCCACGCATCTGATCGCCTGCGTCGGAGGCGGCTCGAATTCCATCGGCCTCTTTTTCCATTTCCTGCCAGATGCCGATGTAAAGATGATCGGCATCGAAGCTGGCGGCCGCGGCGGCCAACTTGGTGAACACGCTGCTCGGCTTGCCGCGCATCAAGGATTCGCCGGAGCGCGCCCCGGCGTCCTGCAGGGCACTTACACTTACGTTCTGCAGAATGAAGACGGCCAGATTGCCACCACGCATTCGATATCTGCCGGCCTAGACTATCCAGCCATCGGCCCCGAACACGCTTGGCTCGCCGACCAGCGCCGCGCTGAATACTCCGCCGTCTCCGATCGAGCTGCGCTCGATGCGGCGCGCCTCCTTTCGCGTACCGAAGGCATCATTCCCGCGCTCGAATCCGCCCACGCTATTGCCGGCCTCATCGAGCGCATCCCTCAGTTTAAGAAAGACGACCTGGTCATCCTCAACCTCTCCGGCCGCGGCGACAAGGACATGGACACTTACTCCCGCCTGCTCTAATCTTTAGGCTTCCCGAAATCCAATGTCCGCGGCGCTCTCCAACTCGACCCGCATCTCCAAACGCTTCGGCGACCTGCGCGCCTCCGGCGAACTCGGCATCATTGCCTACATCACCGCCGGCGATCCGTCATTCGACGCCACGCTGAAATATGTTCTAGCGCTCGCCGAAGCGGGCACCGACGTCATCGAGCTCGGCGTTCCTTTCAGCGACCCGCTCGCCGATGGCCCCACGATCCAGCGTGCTTCCGAACGCGCCCTAAAGGCCGGTGCATCGCTTGCAGGCGTGCTCGATCTCGTCCGCCGGATCCGGCAGTCATCGCAGGTTCCACTCGTTCTCTTCAGCTACTACAATCCCATCTTGCAGATGGGCCTGGAAAAATTCGCCTCTGCCGCTGCATCCGCTGGCGCTGATGGCGTCCTTGCCACCGACCTTACTCCGGAAGAATCGGAGGACTATCGCCGCGTTCTCGCCGCCCATCATCTCGACACGATTTTTCTCGGCGCGCCGACTTCCACGGACGAGCGCCTTGCGAAAATCGCCGCCTGTTCTAACGGGTTTCTCTACCTCATCTCGCGCACTGGCGTGACAGGTGCGAAGGATGCCTTGCCCGACGATCTTCCCGCGCTTCTCCGGCGCGCTCGCAGCGTCACGCAACTTCCCATTGCTGTGGGCTTCGGCATTTCGCTTCCGGGCCATGTGTCGGTTCTCGGTGGCCTCGCCGACGCAGCTGTAATCGGCTCTGCCCTAGTCTCCGAAATTGAAAAGGCGTCGTCTGTCGAAGCCGCAGCGTCGGCCCTCGGCGAGCGCATCCGCGCCCTGAAACAGGCTGCGCGTCACGGTCTTTCCCGGCGCGAGGTAGCGCCATGAATCTCAGTGATTGGCGGCGCCGCATCGATGAGATTGACAAGAAGCTGGTCGAGCTTTTGAACGAACGCTCGCACTGCGCGCTAGAAATCGGCAAGCTTAAGCAGGAGGCCAAGATTCCACTGTATCAGCCGGACCGCGAGAACGAAGTGCTCGAAAACGCCGAACGCAATAATCCCGGCCCGTTAACCGACGCCGCGATTCGCCGCCTCTTCGAGCGCATCATTGACGAAGCTCGCGCCGCGGAACGCAACGCCATGCATCCCGGCGGCAACTCCGGCAAAAGCGGGAATGAATGACCGACCCTTGCGGTATGTATGGACAGGGAAGCTGTAGGGGCGGGGCCCAAGTCCCGGCCTAGTAGGTTGGCATTTGTGGTGGCGGGACTTCAGTCCCGTGCTTTTCGCTCGGAGTTGCTTAGAAAAGGAAACAGGAAACTCTCATGGTCATCGTGATGCAAGAAGGGGCCAGCGACGCCCAAATCCAGCATGTGATCGACCGCTTGGTCGCCAGCGGCTTCAACGTTCACCGTTCCACGGGCGAATCACACACCGTGCTCGGCGCCGTCGGCGTCCACCGTGACTTCGATCACCGCGATTTCGAATTGCTGGATGGTGTGCGCGAAGTCATGCGCATCACCCAGCCCTTTAAGCTAGCCAGCCGCCAGTTCAAGCCCGAAGGCACCATCGTCGATCTTGGCCGCGGCGTCAAAATCGGCGGCCCCGAAGTCGCCATCGCCGCAGGTCCGTGCTCCGTCGAATCGCGCGAACAAATCTTTTCGGTCGCGGAGAGCGTCTCCAAAGCGGGGGCAAAAATTCTGCGTGCTGGCGCGTTCAAGCCGCGCACTTCTCCCTACGCCTTCCAGGGGATGGGCGAGCCCGGCCTCCAGCTGATGCGCGAAGCCGCCGACAAATTCGGCCTTTTCACTATCAGCGAAGTGATGGACGCATCGCAGATTCAGATGATGATGGGCTACGTCGATATCTTTCAGGTCGGTGCGCGCAACATGCAGAACTACTTTTTGCTTCGCGCCCTCGGCGAAATCCGCAAACCCGTTCTTCTCAAGCGCGGTATGTCGGCAACAATGGAAGAACTTTTGATGAGCGCGGAGTACATCCTTGCCGGCGGCAACTACAACGTCATTCTCTGCGAGCGCGGCATTCGCACCTTCGAAACCTACACGCGCAATACCTTCGACATCGCGGCGATACCCGTCATCAAAAAGCTTTCCCACCTTCCGATGCTAGCTGATCCATCGCACGGCACGGGCCGCCGTGACAAGGTCCCGCCGATGGCCCGCGCCGCCGTTGCTGCTGGAGCCGATGGCTTGCTCATCGAAGTTCACAACGATCCTGATCACGCGCTCTCCGACGGCGCGCAATCGCTCGAGCCCGGCCAATTTGCGCAACTCATGGGCGAACTCCGCATCATCGCCCCCGCCATCGGCCGTCGCATCGCCTGACAATGCCGGCTGGTCACCTCATCTCGCGCGTCACGGTCCTCGGCACCGGCCTGATCGGCGGCTCGTTCGCGCTTGCGCTACGCAAATACACCACCGGGATGCACATTTCCGGCTGGGACCGTCCCGACGTCGCGCTTGAAGCGAAAACTCGCGGCGCCCTTGACGAAGCTTTCTCCGGCGATCTCGCGCCTGCCTTGCATAACGCTGATTTGATCTACCTCGCGCTTCCCATTGCAGCCACCATCGATCTCCTTCCTGAAATCGCGCGCCTCGCTCCTTCCCACGCGCTGGTCACCGATGCCTGCAGCACCAAAGTTCGCATCTCCCAAACTGCCGACGAACTCTTTCCCGCCGAACATGGCCCGTTCTTCCTCGGCGGCCATCCTATGGCCGGGAGGGAACTGCCTGGAATCGCGCACGCCAACGCCGATCTCTTCCGCGAAAATACCTACGCCCTGATCGCTAAATCCGCCGAGTCTGTAACGGCGGGTCTTCAGCCCCGTTCTTCTTCCGTGGGGAATGAACCCGCCTCCGCTCACGATCCCCGTATTTCCGCCTTCGTCAAAATTCTCGAAAAAATCGGCGCCCGCCCCCTGTGGCTCGGCGCCCAGCAACATGATTACGCCGTCGGCCTAGCCTCCCATCTCCCGCAACTTGCCGCCGTCGCACTCGCCGGATTCCTCTACGACCGCCTCGACGAGAACGGCCTCCCCATCACGTTAGCCGGCCCCGGCCTTCGCGATTCCTTACGCCTGGCCGGCAGCCCCTACTCGACCTGGCGCGACATCGTCCTTACCAACCAGGAAGTCCTCTCCGCCGCCCTCGATCTCTTCGCCCGCCGTCTCGACGATCTGCGCGAAAAACTCACCTCCCGCGAGCTCGAAGCCGATTTCGACGCCGCCAACGAACTCTACAAGCTCCTCAGGAGCCTCTGACGTCCATGTTCATCGTTCACTTCGTGGGCCATCACTAACGCAAACCCTGCCGTCGGCGTCAACAGCGCAGTTGGCCTGGTCTTGATGGAGTACCGACAGAGTCGAAGTGTGCTAGACAGCACAGAAAAAAGAAGCATATCCATGTTATTCGAAGGGAAGGATTCTTTCATCCCGCGCCCAAGACCTAGTAGAGGCCCGCGGTATAGGTGAACGAGCGGTACCGAGGAGTCTAATGTCACTGCCGAACACAATTTCTACTTCCGAAGCGGTTGAACGATTGGGCCTGAATTCGCTCATTTTGGAGGAGAATATATCCCTTCGAACGTTGGCCCTCCCACGCCCGGTGCTCCCGGCCAGAGTTGCGGTGGTTGGGAACTACCTTCCCCGGAAGTGCGGAATTGCGACTTTCACAACCGATCTTTGCGATGCCATCCACGCCGAATACAGCGCGACCGAGTTGTTGGCGTTGCCAGTTAACGATACAGCTGAAGGCTATAGCTATCCCGAGCGCGTGCGATTCGAATTGTCAGAAGACAGTTTAGCTACCTACCGCCAGGCCGCCGACTTTTTGAACTTCAGCAACATCGACTTGGTCTGTCTGCAGCACGAGTATGGAATTTTTGGTGGACCAGCCGGCAGCAATATTCTGGAGCTGCTACGCCGCATTCAAGTGCCCGTGGTTACGACGTTGCATACCGTGTTGCGCGAACCGAATCCCGACCAACGACGGGTTATGGCGGAGATTGCCACGCTCTCCGACCGGCTCATTGTGATGAGCCGGCAATCTGCCGAGATTTTGCAGGAGGTTTTCGACGTACCAGCTGGAAAGATAGACCAGATTCCCCACGGCATCCCCGACTTGCCTTTTACCGACCCTAATTTCTATAAGGACGCCTTTGGAACCGAAGGCAAGGTAGTTCTGCTCACGTTCGGTCTTTTGTCGCCCAACAAAGGCATCGAGAATGTGATCAAGGCCCTTCCCAAGATTCTGCTTCGCTACAGCAACGTCGTTTACATGATCTCGGGCGTAACTCATCCGCACATTCTCAGGCATGAGGGCGACAAGTACCGCGAATCCCTTCAGAATCTGGCCAAGGAGCTAAAGGTTGCGGACAACGTAATTTTTCGCAACCGCTTCGAGAGTCCCCAGGATCTGGTTGAATTAATCGGCGCCGCGGATATCTACGTCACACCCTACAAGCACAAAGGACAGGTCGTTTCCGGAACGCTAGCGTATGCTCTGAGTGCCGGCAAGGCGATCATCTCGACGCCATATCTGCACGCCGTCGAGCTCCTGGATGACGAACGCGGCGCTCTGGTTCCCTTTGATGACCCCGGAGCTATCGCCTCGAAAACGATAGAACTCCTCGACAATCCCACGGCTCGGCACGCCATGAGGAAGCGCGCTTATCTCTATTCGCGAGACATGGTATGGAATCGCGTCGCGCAGCAGTATATGGGGAGTTTTGAACGCGTGTACAACGAACGCTTGCGAAATCCGCGCGCCACTTTTTCGGCTCAGAACACCGAAAAGGAACTGGACCGTCTTCCCGACTTGAAGCTCGACCACCTTTGCCGGATGACCGATAGTACCGGGATCGTCGAGCATGCCGTATTCAGCGTGCCCAATTATCCCGAGGGATACTCCACTGACGATAACGCGCGCGCGCTAATTGTCACCACCCTGATGGAAGAACTTGGAGTGGCCGCGCCGCCAGGTTCCGCCGACCTAGCTTCGCGCTATCTGGCGTTTCTGTGGCTCGCTTTCGAGCCAGTTTCAAAGAGATTTAGAAACATTCTTAGCTACGAACGCCAGTGGCAAGAACCTGAAGGCTCGGAAGACAGCCACGGTCGCGCCTTGTGGGGGCTGGGAACCGTACTGGGCAGATCCAAGGATGCGGGCCTGAGAGGGGCCGCTGGGCGTCTCTTTGAACTGGCGATTCCTGCAGCTGTCGAATTCAAGAGTCCGCGCGCCTGCGCCTTCGCATTGCTTGGACTGCAGGAATATCTCGACTCCTTCCCAGGGGATCGAGCGGCGCTCAATGCCTCGGACACGCTGGCCAATCGTCTGCTCCAGTTGTACCGGGCTCACCAATCGGCCGATTGGAAGTGGTTTGAAAACGTTCTGGCCTACTCCAATGCCAGATTGCCGCAAGCGCTCATTCGCGCTGGGGTACGCAACTCCAATGATGAGATGGTTGCTGCAGGACTAGAGGCTCTGGACTGGCTGACAATTGAGCAACGCTGTCAGACGAAGGGCCATTTCGTGCCCGTCGGGTCGGACGGGTTCTATTCCAAGCAAGCCGAGAAAGCGCGCTTTGACCAGCAACCGGTGGAAGCCTGCGCGGTTGTCTCCGCTTGCTTGCAAGCTTACCGGGCCACCGGAAAGGGCCGCTGGCGAAAAGAAGCCTGGGCGGCCTTCAACTGGTTCTTGGGAGACAATGACCTGCAAGTCGCCCTTTACGACCCCAGCACTGGTGGCTGCCGCGACGGACTGCATCCCGACCGCGCCAATGAAAATCAAGGCGCCGAGTCCACCCTGTCCTTCCTGATGGCTTTGTTGGAAATGAGAAAGTTGGAAGAATCGGACGGCACGCACAACAAGTCCTCGGCCACTTAAGCTCGCACCCCTCCTGCGAGCTGTCTTTTTCTAGCAGCTTATTTCGTCGTTTAGCGTGAATTCTTGCGCAAAAGGAAACATGAACCACTACGAAACACTCTTTCAGCGCCATTCTTCAAACCCCATCTTGAGCGGCAAAGACTGGCCTTACTCCATGAACAGCGTTTTCAACGCCGGGGCCACCATGCTGGCGGACGGCACGACGCTTTTGCTCTGCCGCGTCGAGGATCGCCGTGGACACTCTCATCTGTGCGCGGCTCGTTCGCAAAACGGCGTGAGCGGTTGGCAAGTCGATCCTGAGCCCACGCTGCTGCCTGACCCGGAAGGACATCCCGAAGAAGTGTGGGGCATCGAGGATCCACGCATTACTTATGTGCCGGAGCTCAAGAAATATGCCGTGGCCTACACTTCCTACTCGCGGGGTGGTCCGGGAGTTTCTTTGGCGCTCACGGAAGACTTTCGCAGCTTTGAAAGATTTGGTGTCATCATGGTGCCCGACGACAAGGACGCGGCTCTGCTGCCGCGCAGGATCAACGGATTCTGGGCCTTGATCCATCGCCCCATGACCACTCTTGGAGCCCACGTCTGGATTTCCTACTCTCCCGATCTGCGTCATTGGGGAAGTCACAAACTTATGCTCGAGGCCCGACGCGGCGCTTGGTGGGATGCCAACAAGATTGGCATGTCACCTCCGCCCATTGAGACTCCCAGTGGCTGGCTGATGATCTATCACGGCGTGCGCAGGACGCCTTCGAGTTCCATCTATCGTCTGGGTCTTGCTCTGTTCGACCTTCAACAGCCGGAGAGGTGCTTGAACCGCGGGGACTCCTGGATGTTTGCGCCCGAAGCGGACTACGAACGTCAGGGAGATGTCCAGGACGTCGTTTTTCCCTGCGGCTTTACCATCGCGCCGGATGGAGACACCATCAATCTCTATTACGGCGCTGCTGATTCAAGCATCGCTTTGGCGCACGGCAGCATTCGCGCGCTCCTTGGCTGGCTGGACGCCAACGGCCACTCGGAACACAGTGGCGACCGGCGGCAGAGACAATCAGCTTAAACGCAGACAGGTTTCCTGCTCTGCCCGAGGGTATGGTGCCGCGCGCTCCGGCGTATTGCGGGCGACTCCCTTTACCAAGCGCCTTCTTTCCTGCCGACCCACCAGATCACTCCGACCGTGGCGGTCTGCTGTTCCTTGCTCAACACGCCGTCTTTATCGGTGAAGAAGGACGGCTGGTTCGAGAAGTCCCGGCGCCATTCGTAGCGCATCAGGAATCCCTCGCCGAATTTGTAATCAAAAGTCGCGGTTGTTTCCTTCAGCGCCTGCGTGATCCCGCTAAAAAGCCCGCCGCGGTCGGAGAGATATTCCGCCCGGCCGCCTACTGAAATTTTTGGAGTGAATTGGTAGCGCGCATAGGCCGCACCGCCGATGGTGTGCGAAGGCGCCGCCGAATGCCCCGGCGATGATGTCCTCCACTCGCGCTGAATCACATAATCACCTTCCAAAGCGAAAGTGAATTTCGGCGTAGCTTGCCAGCTCACGTAACTATCAAAGATGTGCAACCTGCCGTCCGGAGCAGGCCGGATCGCCGCAAACGACAGCCCGGGTTGAACTGGGATCGCCCCATTCGGCGTCACCGGAGTACGGTCGGGATGCTCTTGCCCGAGGTAGTAGTTCATGTTCCAGGTAATCGTTTTGCGAGGTGTGGCCGTGAACCCGAACAACTCGTCTTTAAACCCGTTGGTAGCTTCGGCCTGGTTCGTCCCGTTCACCAGCCAGTAATTCAACGTCATCTGGTCGTTGAGTTTGTAGCTGGCGCGCACGCCCATGTGGTAAAACGGCAGAAAATCAAACCAGAACGCTCGAGAATAGTTGATCTGGTCCTTGGTGTAGTTTCCTTCGATTCCAATCGAGCTTCCCCATTTGCCGACATCCAGAGTCAACCCCTTACCGAGCGGCGCGACATACGTTCCATAAGCCTGAAAAATATTTCGATAGATCTCCGGCCTTGGTTCGTTTAAGGGATTTCCCTGCAAGGTGTCCGTGGCCTGGCCGAATTGTAAATCGAGGCGTACTCCGAACGGCCGCCCCGCGCCAGTATCGGGAGCGCGCTCGAAAACCACATCCGCCTGATTCAAGCTGATATTGTTGCTCAGAACGTCGTAAGCCCGCAGGGCATTCACCCGTCCCACGGGGTGGTTAAAATTGAATGCATAATATTCATCCAACGCGAAATTCAGCGTTGCCCCGTGAAGGTAATCCAGAATTCCGCGGTCCCCAGCGACGAGTTGCTCTTTGCTCGTTTCCAACGAAGCGGTTGGCGGGGACGTCGCTGCCGACGCGGCTGTTGCAATGCCAATTGCAGCGGACGCTGCGTTCGAGTCGCTCGGCGTTCCTCCCATTTTCGTAGAAGAGGTCTGCCGTTGCTTCAGCTCGCTTTCCAGTTCAGACACCCGCGTCAGCAAGCTCTGCACCACCTCGCGCAACTGTTTGACCTCCTCGGCCGACGCGGGAGCCGGGGCATTCGCCTGCGCGCGGCTCGCAGGACACCACGCCGCCAGCGCGAGGCACATCCCCATCGTGCAGCGCAACGTGGTGCGGCGATTCAGAATCTTGCTGCGGAGTGAGGTGTGGTTGGTCATAGGGAGGCATCTTTCCCGGTCGGCGCTCATGAGCCCCGACCGCGTTCTCGCCCCCGAGTTTTAGCATGGTTTGGCCGGAACTGCTCCCACCCGAAATCACTCGTGCAACCCCACAGCCGCCTTTCCGCCCCATCACTGAATGCAGTAAACTCCCTCCGAAGACTCCGGAGCACGCCATGGACAAACGCATCGCCTCTGCCGACGCTGCCATCGAGAAAATCCGCGACGGCGCCACTATCCTCATGGGCGGCTTCGGCCTTTGCGGCATCCCGGAAAACCTCATTGCCGCCATCCGTCTAAAAGGCACCAAAGACCTCACCATCGTTAGCAACAACGCCGGCGTGGACGATTTCGGCATCGGCGTGCTGCTCCAACAGCGCCAGGTCAAAAAAATGATCTCCACCTACGTCGGCGAAAACAAGCTCTTCGAGCAGCTGGTTCTCAGCGGAGAATTACAGGTTGAGCTGAATCCCCAAGGCACACTAAGCGAGCGCCTCCGCGCCGGAGGAGCCGGCATCCCGGCCTTTTTCACCCCCACCGGCTACGGCACCATGGTCGCTGAAGGAAAAGAAACCCGCGTATTCGACGGCCGCCACTACGTCATGGAGCGCGCCCTCCGCGGCGATTTTGCCTTCATCAAAGCCTGGAAAGGGGACCGCTGCGGCAACCTCATCTACCGCAAGACCGCGCGCAACTTCAACCCCATGATGGCCACCGCCGCCGACTACGTCATCGCCGAAGTTGAAGAACTCGTCGAGCTCGGCCAGATCGACCCCAATCAAGTCCACACGCCCGGCATCTTCGTCGACGCCATTTTCCAAGGTCCCAAGTATGAAAAGCGCATCGAGCGCCGCACCGTCCGAAAAAAAGAGGGAGACTGATCGGCATGGAACAACGCGAAGTCCAAGTAATCAGCCGAAAGGAGAGAGGGTTTGCTTGGGTCGCGGCCATATTCGTCTCACTATGCTGCTTATATACCTGCCTAGTTCTGGTCGAATCCACTGGCATCTTCAAAGAGCTGTTCAAAGGTCTTGGAGTGGAGCTGCCGCTGGCGACGCGATTCCTAATCTCAACGTATATTTGGCTCTACCCGTTGCTTTTTATTGCCGCGGCAGTCTTGGTAATCGCCAAGGAGTTTATGCTTCGTGATCTCCGGCTCAGGATCACCACGACTGGGATTGTTTTTTTGGCAGCAATCTCTTCGGTAGGCCTGGTGCAGTACGTTATGAATCTGCCGCTGCTTGATTTAGTGCAAAAGCTCAATCAAATAAAATGAGTTAGGAACCGGAAGATGAGTCTCACCGAAGAACAAAAACGCGAACGCATCGCTCGCCGCATCGCGCTCGAACTACGCGACGGTTACTACGTCAATCTCGGCATCGGCATGCCCACACTCGTTGCCAACTACGTTCCGAAGGGCATGGACGTGATTCTGCAATCGGAGAACGGCATGCTCGGCGTCGGCCCTTATCCGCTCGAATCCGAAGTTGACCCTGATCTCATCAACGCCGGAAAAGAAACTGTCACCGAGCTTCCTGGCAGCGCTTATTTTTCTTCTGCTGATTCTTTCGCCATGATTCGCGGCGGTCACGTCGACCTCACCGTTCTCGGTGCGCTCCAGGTCGATGAAAAGGGAACGCTTGCTAACTGGGCCATCCCTGGCAAAATGCTGAAAGGCATGGGCGGAGCCATGGACCTCGTCGCCGGCGCCAAGCGCGTTTTTATCGCCATGGAGCACGCTACTCGCGACAATAAGCCGAAAATTCTGAAGAAATGTTCGCTCCCTCTTACCGGCGTCGAAGTCGTCGACCACATCGTCACCGAACTCGCTGTCATCGACATCACTCCCGGTGGCCTTCTCCTCCGCGAACTCGCTCCCGATACCACGCTCGAACAAGTTCAGTCCCTCACCGAAACAAAACTTCTTCTTCCTCCCGGCGGCCCCAAACCCATGCCCGTGTAGGATTCAATTGAATTAAGCAAAGTGGCGCCCCATGAAATCCAAGAAGAAAGCAGCTAAACCAAAATCCAGCCGCTCCAAGATGCCGAATTGGTTTCCTCTTGATGATGAGATGAAGGAACTTTCCGCCATGCTCGAAGGAGAAGTTTCCGGCTGGCCCGGGGTGTCGAAGAAAAATATGTTCGGCTACCAGGGCCTTTACCGGAATGGACAAATCTTTGCCGCCCTGCCGCGTTCCCGCGCCATGAAATCACCCAGAGCGCTCATGCTCAAGTTCGCAAACGTGTCTCCAACTATTCTGAATTCCTTGGAGAAGGATCCCAGGGTGGATACCGTTTCGGGCATGTCCGGCGCACGATGGTTTTTCTTTGAACTGGACGAAGCTTTCGCCATCAAGGACGCTCTCGGCTGGCTAAGCCGCGCCTACGAAGCCGTGAAGAAATAGCGGCTCTTTCCCCACATGATCGCGGTTTTATTTTGCTTCCGGTGTGGAACCGTGGAGATGCCGGGCAGTGCTGAATGAATAGTGAAACCCGGACAGGACGCTCAGTACAGTAACCGTATAAATGAAAATGCGATCCAGAACGCCGACGTGGTAGTTGGGATAAGCCGTGCCCAAAACGACCAGGAATACGAGGACGATCTCCGCAGCTGTCGTAAGCTTGCCGTAGATGCTGGGCGGAAATGGCCGGTAGCCGGAAGTCAGCAGAATCACGACGGCGACAATCAGAATCAGGACGTCACGGCTGAAAACCAGGATTGTGAGCCACCAGGCTAGCTGTTTCTTGAACGCCAGAAGCACAAATGAAGAAGAAAGTAGAAGTTTGTCCGCGATGGGATCGAGATACGCGCCGAGGGCCGACCGCTGATTCAGGCTGCGCGCCAGCAAACCATCAATTCCATCGGAGAGCCCGGAGACGACAAGCACCAGAAGCGCCCAACGATACCGGTCGTAGGCGATAAGCATGAGAAAAATCGGCAAGAAGCCGAGGCGCAAAAACGTAATTTGATTGGGAACCGTCCAGATGCGGCCTTTCATTGTGATTCAGGATAACGCAATTCAAGCGAATTGCGCGAGATAGTCGGCAAGCGTACGCCCCACTTTGCGAGCGAACAGCTCGTTCATCGAGGGGATAGACCCGGAAGGTTCATCGAGCGAGATGCGCTCGACACGGTTCATGGGAAAGAAAATGGTGGGCAGGCCCATGCGCTCGCCATCTGGCTCATTGATCTGCCGAATGAAGTGATCGAAGGAGTTTAGATCGATGCCACGCAGCGTGATTCCCGAAGGCACAATGGCCAATAGTTCGCCCCACACTTTTTCCTTGGGCGTGTGCAGGCTGACGACGACGATGGAGTGTGGATCCATGAGAGAGAGTAACTAGAGTATCGCAGATTTCAGGGCGTTAAGCGCCGGACTCTTAGAAAATTCCATCGAGTGCCAATAGCGACGCCCCAGACTCCGGGATTTCACCCTTACCTCCCAGGCAGCGGATCGCGATAATGCAGAATCATCAAAGTAAAGCACGCAACCACAACGATGCCGGCAAGCCATCCCAATGCGTACGCATTCCGGCGCTCGCTCGAATTCATCGGCTGGCGATCGGCAAACAATTTTCCAAGACCAAAGCCAGCAGCCAATCCAGCAAAGTGCGCATAGTTGTCGATTCCCACACCCGAAAATCCCAGAACGAACAGGATGGCCACCGAAGAGATCAATCTTGACCGTAAGTCGCGCATGTAAGCTCCACCACGCTTCGTGGTGATCGCCAGCATCACTCCAACCAGTCCCAGGAGTCCGCCGCTTGCTCCCAGCGAATAGTTGTGGAATGCCGCGCTGACCAGAAAGCCAAACATGCCCGTGAACATGTACATGAAAAAGTAGCGCGCAGAACCGTAGAGTTCCTCCAGCGCGGGACCGAGCTGCATCAGCGACATCATGTTGAAGCCGATGTGTATCAAGCCGCCATGCAAAAACATCGCCGTCGCAAGCCGCCACCACTGATGTTCATAGAATATCGGGTACCAATGGCTGGCACCCAAACGGTAAGTCGCCTCGCCGCCCATCCCCCACAGGATCTTGAAACCACCACCTCCCGACTCGTTCGCGAGCGCGACCCAGCTGATGCCGAACATCAGGAAATTTGCAACCAGGAGGGCCGTAGTCACGGGCGCTTCCTGCTCGCCAAAAAGTCCGGAGAACTTCTTGCTCAGGGCGGCGAGAGAAAATCGCAGGCTCGCCCCGCACTCGTGGCAGCGTGTAGCGTTGATTCCCACCAGCGCGTTGCAGGCCGGGCAGATTTTAGGCCGCGGCTGCTGGTCGCCTCCGCCAAAAAACGTGCGCAGGGAATTCTTCCATTTTTCCACGCGCCACTGCCACCGATAGGGAAGCGCCAATTCTCCTCCTTGCGACCCGCACACCGCGTTCCTATAATACCCAAGTCGCCGGGCTTCTTCTCCTTCCGGCGATTTTTCCGGGGGACTGGCACTATGGACAAATTTGAAGAGTTCGGCAAGCACATCGACGAAGAATTCGCGCGGCTCAAGAGCATCAGGAGTTTCGAGGATTTCGGCAAACGAGTGGATGAAGAGCTCGACCGCGTGAAGAGTTTCGTAAAGGAGGAAGTCGCGCCAGAAACGGAAAAGCGCACCGCGCAGTTTTTGCGTGAAGTTTCCGAAAAGCTGGCCGAAGCCGCCTCCAAGATCGAAGCGCGCAACGCTGCGCGCACTTCGCAGAATCCGCCATCTTCATGAACCAGGCGGCCCTTTGAAGAATTCACCGGAATCAGTCTGCCGCAGCTGGGATTCGCGCAGACGGATTCGCGCGTCGCAATTCGGTTCTCTCCCATACTCTTCAGGTAGACCGTTCTTTCCTCTCTGTGCCCTCTGCGCTCTCTGCGTTCTCGGTATTAATTTCACCGGTTGCGCCTCCCGCAAACCCGTCGCTGACCGCCGCCAGCCGCCCCCAGCGCAGCCCGCCGAGACTCCTCCCGCAAACGCAGAAGCCGCGAAGCGATCGACGGACGTACCGGAAACTCCCGTGCCTCAGCCAATAACGGTGCCAACTCCGAAGCGCAGCAAACCCGCTCCCCTGCCTGCTCCTTCTGGTTACACCGAAGAAGGCAATGCTTCCTGGTACGGCGTGCCGTTTCACGGGAGGCACGCTTCGAATGGCGAGATCTACGACATGTACAAGCTCACCGCCGCGCACCGCACGCTCCCGTTTGAAACCATGGTTCGCGTCACCAACCTGAACAACGGCAAATCCACCGTGGTGCGCATAACCGACCGGGGCCCCTTCGTCGACAATCGCATCATCGATCTCTCGCTCGCCGCTGCGCGCGAAGTGGATTCCGTTGGCGCGGGCGTTGTGCCCGTCCGCGTGGAAGTTCTCGGCGGCGTCGATCCCACGGCCGGTTTCTTTACCGTGCAGGTTGGGGCTTTCCGAGACCGTGCCAACGCCGAGCATCTCCGCGATCGACTCGGCGCCACCTACTCGCCCATTTTCATCCAGCAGTACGATTCGCCCGACGGGGTGTTTTATCGCGTGCGCGTTGGAAAAATCTCCGGCGAAGATGCCGCGCACCAATTCGGCGAGCAGCTCCACGGCCGGGAAGGTTTTATTCCGTTTGTGACGCGCCTCGATGAGGGCCCACTCGCAGGAGGGAACCGATGAGCGCCGACTGTCTGTTCTGCAAAATCGCCGCGAAGAAAATTCCGTCAAAGATCATCTACGAAGACCCTGATGTCTTCGCCTTCGAGGACATCAGCCCGCAGGCGCCCGAGCACATCCTCATTTGCCCGCGAAAGCACCTCGAATCGCTGACTGAGGCGGCAACCGAAGATCAAGCCGTGCTCGGCAAGCTGCAACTAGTTGCCGCGCAGCTGGCACGCGAACGCAATCTCCTTGCGGGCTATCGCACCGTCCTCAACAACGGGATCGGTGCAGGCCAATCCGTTTTTCATCTCCACTTGCATTTGCTCGGCGGCCGGCAATTCCGTTGGCCTCCTGGATAGCCGTAGCCCAAGAATTTTGTTCTTCTCGTCAGTCCAGCTTAAACTAGCCACCGTTCCCAGGAGGATCGCATGACCCTGCGGTGCCGTGTTTCGTTTCTCTCACTGCTTCCTGCCACCTTTTTGTTCTCTGGACTCTTTGCGCCTTCCATTGTGGCCCAACAGCCAGGCGCTGCAGGGAGAGCGCTTACCGTCGAGCGGATCTATTCGCAGCCGAGCTTGAGCGGGCGGTTGACTCGGGGCCTGGCGTGGACTCCCGAAGGCCGGCAGCTCAGCTATTTCGAAACGAAAGGAGCGGGCAAGGAGGCGAAAACGGAACTTTGGGCGATGGATGCCGTGACCGGGGAGCGACGGCTTCTGGTTGCCAGCGACAAACTCGAAACTATTCTGCCGGAGGAAACTTCGAGACCCACGCAAGCCACGGGGCTGGGACGTCGCGCGCCTTCACAATATCAATGGGCGCCTGACGGCGCTGGAATCCTGTTTCAAGGTCCTACGGCGCTGGCCTGGCTGGAACTGAAGTCGCAAACGGGGCGCACGCTGGTTTCCGGCAAGTCTGGCATTGCGGATCCCAAGATTTCTCCTGACGGGCGTTTTGTTAGTTTCGTGCGCGATCACAATGTTTGGGTCGTGAATCTTGCCGACGGCAAGGAGCGTGCAATCACCCAAGGCGGTACAGAAGAGATTCGCAAGGGCGAACTCGATTGGGTCTACCCCGAAGAGTTGGAGTGCAAAACGGGTTATTGGTGGGCGCCGGATTCGTCGGCCGTCGCCTATCTCGAAATGGACGAGCGCAAAGTTTCGCAATATCCTTTGATCGATTTTTCGTCGCCTCGCGGGGAAGCGGAAATGGAGCGTTATCCCACGGCTGGCGGCGCTAATCCCATCGTGCGCGTTCTTGTGGCTCCGCTGAACGGCGGGCAACCGCGAGTGATGGACATTGGAGCGGAAACAGACATTTACATACCGCGCGTAAACTGGCTGACCGATTCAAAGCACATTGCGATTCAGCGGCTTGGTCGCACGCAAACCGTGCTTGAACTCCTGATTGCCGACGCCGGCACGGGCAATTCCCGCACGATCCTGAACCAGAGTGATGCGAATTGGATCAACATCAGCGACGATCTCTATTTTCTAAAGGATGGCAAGCGCCTCCTGCTGTCGAGCGAGCAGAGTGGCTATCGCCACCTGTATTTGTATGATTTCGAAGGCAAGCAACTCGAGCAACTGACCAAGGGCGATTGGGAAGTTTCGGCGGTCGATGCCGTCGATGAAACGAAGGGGCTGGTTTATTTCAGCGCGACGGAAAAATCGCCCCTTGAGCGCCAGGTCTACCGTGTTGCGCTCGACGGCACTGGGTTCACCCGTGTCACCAAGGCAGAGGGCACGCACGCGGCGGTTTTTGGGCCCAGTGCTGCCGCTTTCTACGACACGTATTCGAGCACTGCGGCCCCGCCACGCCAGGACCTTTTCCGCGCGGATGGTTCGCGCATCGCAACCATCAATGAAAACAGAATCGCTGAGCTGGCCGACTACCATCTCTCGCCGATGGAATTCGTCGCCGTGAAATCTCGTGATGGTGTACCGCTCAACGCAAGCCTCATCAAGCCTCCGAACTTCGATGTGCAAAAAAAGTATCCCGTGCTGGTTTACACATACGGAGGGCCGCACGCCCAGGTTGTTCGAAATGCCTGGGGCGGCGCGAATTTTCTATGGCACGAATTGATGGCGCAGAAGGGCTACATTATTTTTTCGTTGGATAATCGAGGCTCTGCGGGACGCGGCCACGCGTTCGAAACGCCGCTGCACTTTCGCATGGGCGCGCAAGAGCTTTCCGACCAGCGCGACGGAGTGCAATACCTCAAATCCCTTCCTTACGTCGATGCCAGCCGCATCGGCATCTGGGGATGGAGCTACGGCGGCCACATGACACTGCACGCCATGTTTGAAGCAGGCGATGATTTTAAAGCCGGTTTTGCCGGCGGCCCGGTTACCGACTGGCGCTACTATGATTCGATCTATACGGAGCGCTACCTCGGCCTTCCGCAGAAAAACGAGAAAGGGTACCTGGACTCTTCGCCGGTGAAATATGCCGCGCAACTCAAAGGCAAGCTGATGATCGCCCACGGCACGGGCGATGACAACGTGCACTTCGCGAACACCCTGTCAGTGATTAACGACCTCATCGAAGCAGGGAAGTACGTGGAGGTTCTTGCTTTCCCCGGCCGCGGCCACGGTGTCAGCGACCCACCCGCCCGCCGCGTCCTGATGCAGCGCGTAACGCAATTCTTTCTCGATAACCTCTGATTTGCGGAGGCACCGCGCGGGGTGGTCCGGCGTTGATCGGAGCGAGAATCGGAAGGGGCGAGGATACTCGGCTTTGCCCCTGTTCTCATCTCAAAAAGCTGCGCCGCCTTTTCTGCGGCATGATTTCAGTGCACGCCGAAATACTCGACGTGGACGTAGCGGCCGAGGCGGGCGTTGAATAGCAAATACCAGCCAGGATGGTGATCGTCGTCGTACACGTAGACGCGATCGCGGTCCCATTGCCAATCGCGGCAGCGGTCGAGGTCATAGGAAGCAACGACCCAGCTCGAATTGTCGTAGAGCTCCACGCGGCGCGTCCGAAAGTCCATGCGCCGGGCGATGAAGTCGCTGCGCACGTGTTCGTAGCGGCCATGGGGATAAGCGCGCCCCGGCTGAATGCGGTCGTGGTCGGCATCCCAGTTGGCATGGGGGTTGTGCGGATTATCCCAGCCCTTGTGATTGCCATTGTCGTGGCGGTCGCGGTCGTCGCCGCGATCGTCGTGCTTGTCTTGGCCTTTATGCTTCCCGTTGTCGTGGCGGTCACCACGATCCTTGTGGTCGTCGCGGTCTTGGGGCGGCGCGGCGACGGAAAGCGCTCCTGCCAAGGCCATGAACCAGATTCCTGTCAAAATCTTGCGCATAGATTGGCTCTCCTGAAAGTGCGTTGCCGGCCGATTTTTCCTCGCTGAATTTCCCCCTGGGAATCGGTACGGCATTCCGCAGGCGGGTGGGCCTGTAGTTATTCTCGCCCTTTCGTTTCCTTCCTTCCATAGCCAAAAGTTCTGCGTTTCACATTAGGCACGTCCCGTATCGGCTGGCACTCCGGAGGGTTTCCAATCAGCTAGGTGGCGGCGAGTTTAGTCCGGCAGATTTCCGGCGTTCCAGCCCATTCGGCCTTATAATCCGGCTGACCCGGAGGTCACCGTGCTGAAACGACTGTGCTTTCTCGCTTGGCTTTCCGCCCCGATTTGGGCGCCAGCGCTGTCTTGCGCGCAGCAAGCCGCTCCAGAGAAAACTGACAAAGCGGCGCAGGAGAAAGAGCAAGTCCTGTGGCAAAAGCTGGAAGCGACCATCAGCGGGGTGGACCACAATCTTGACGGAGTGCTCGGTGTCGCCATTTTGGATCTCACAACGGGGCAAAAATATTTTTTTCATGCGGACGAGGTTCTCCCCACGGCCAGTTCCATCAAGATTGCCATCCTCGCAGAGCTTTACCGCCAGGCGCAGCAGGGCAAGCTCAAGCTCGGCGATCTCTACACGCTGCAATCGTCCGACCTTGTTGCCGGGAGCGGCATCGCAAACGCGCTTACCCCCGGCGTCACTCGTCTGACGATCCGCGACGTGGCCGCGCTGATGATTTCCGTGAGCGACAATTCCGCCACCAATATCATCATCGACCGCATCGGCATGGAAAACGTGAATGCACTGCTCGATTCGCTGGGGCTGACACACACGCGGCTGCGGCGGAAGATGATGGACCTGAAAGCCGCGGCCGAAGGCCGCGAGAACATCGCCACGCCGCGCGAGATGGTGGCGCTTCTGGAAGACTTGTATCGCGGAAAAGTCTTGAACAAGCAGATGACCGACGATTTCTTTGAGCTGCTCAGCGTGCACAAAGAGAGCTACATCCCGCGCGAACTCCCCGAAGATTTGCGCATCGCCAACAAGCCCGGAGAGCTCGAAGGCGTGCGCAATGACTCCGGCATTGTTTTCACGGGGAACCGGCCGTTCGCCATCAGCGTGATGACAACTTATCTGCGCCGCGAGAAGGACGGCGGGGACGCGATTGGGCGGATCGCGGCGGCGGCGTATCAGATGTTTGACCGCCTCAGCCGTGCTTCCCAGTATGGGCGTGTCGTTTCAATTCACGACTCGGGAAATCCCTGAGAGATTCTTATCTGATCGGAATCGCTTCAATCCGGCACAGAGTGCCGGATTGACTGCGCTTCCACACGTCAGGGGGCGACAACATCCTTTAACTTCGACTTCACCTGCACGGCCGAAAGGCTGGACGCGTCCCAGCCTCCGCCGAGTGCCTTGATGAGCAGAACGCTTGTCACCAGACGCTGTCCGTGAATCACGGCGAGTTGCTGTTCACTATTCAAAAGATTTTGCTGCGCGTTTACGACATCCAGGTAATTCACCAGGCCGCCGGTGTAACGGCTGCTGGCAATGTCCAGAGTGCGCCGCGCTGAATCGACGGCCTGCTGCTGCGATTGATTTGCCTGCTCCAGGACCGTCAAGCCGGTAACGTCGTCCTGCACTTCGCGAAACGCGTTCAGAACGCTGTCGCGATAAGCAGCCACATTGGCATCGTAGCCCGCTTTGGCGAATTGCACTTGCGCGCGCCGAGCGCCGCCCGTGAAAATGCTTTCCGCAACGTTGGCGCCGACCGCCCAGAACGTGCTCTGCACGTTGATCAGCTTGGCGATGTCCGCGGCCTGCCACCCGCCAGTTCCAAAGAGATTCAGCGACGGGTAGTAGGCGGCACGGGCAATTCCGATTTGGGCGTTAGCCACCGCCATTTGCCGCTCCGCTTCCGCGACATCTGGCCGCCGTTCCAGCAGATCGGAGGGCAGCCCGGCGTCCAGCGCGGGCGGCGCATCCTGCAGTTCCTTTGACGAAAGATGAAAGTCCGGCGCTGGCTTTCCAACGAGAACAGCGATGGCGTCTTCGAACTGTTTTCTTTGCTGTTTCAGCAGAATGGCCTGCGTTCGCGTGGTATTTAAGAGCGTCTCTTCTTCCGCAACATCCAGCCCGGAAGCCACGCCGCCTTGGTGGCGGGAATCCACCAGTTGCAGGCCTTTTTGCAGCGTCTCGACGGTGCGGTTCAGAATGCCGAGCTCGGTGTCGAGCTGGCGCAGCGTGAAATAATCGCCGGCGAGTTCCGCGGTGATCACCAGCCGCACGTTCTCTAGATCGGCGGCGTTTGCCTGATAGGACGCCTGCGCCGCCTCAATGCTGCGCCTGCGCCGCCCGAACAAATCCACTTCGTACCCGGCTGTGAACGGCAGTGTGAAAGCGTTTTGGGTCACCGCTGAGGTCACCGGGATGGTGCTATTTGGCGGACGGTTCCCGGAGATGCGCTGGCGCTCCGCGAGCGGCGCCACGGATAGGCTGGGAAATTGCGCTGCGATCTGGACTGCAGCGGCCGCCCGCGCTTGTTCCAGCCGAGCCGTGGAAATTTTGATGGTCTGATTTGCGTCGAGCGCCTGTTTTTCCAGCCCGTTCAATTCTTCATCGTGAAACGCGCTCCACCATTCGCCTTTGGCAACGCCGTCTTTGGGGGCACTCTCGCGCCAGGGCTCGGAGACCTCCCATTTGGCCGGCACAGGCGCGGTGACGCGCTTATAGTTTGGCCCCACGGTGCAACCACCGCCGAGAGCGCAAACACCAAGCCCAGTCACAGCGAGGAATTGCTTGATGCGTCTCATTATTGCTTCTTGGCCGCCGGAGCGGGAGGTTGCTGCGGAGCTGGCTGACTCGGCGGGCGGTTCATCGCCATTTCCTTCACCCGGACTTCCTGCCCATCGTCGAGGGAATCCGCAGGATTCAGCACGATCCAGTCGTTCACGTCGAGCCCCTGCAGGACTTCGAGAGTGGTGCCATAGTCACGGCCCACGGTGATCGGGCGCAGGTGCGCCCGGTGATTGGCATCCACCACCACCGCGCGCAGTCCTTCCGAACGGAATAGCAGCGCATTAACAGGCACGGCCAGGCGGGCGCCAGTGACCTTCACTTGCAGGTGAGCCTGAGAATAGCCGCCGGGAAGCAGCGCGGCCGTGTGATTCGGTACGTCCACTTCGGTAAGCAGGGTGCGGGTGCCGGGGTCTATGGACTCCGCGGTGCGCACCACCTTGCCGAGAAATTTCTGGCTGGGATATTGCGTGAGTTCCAGGAATGCGCCGAGTCCCGCGTGAATCGAAGGCGCATAAGCCTCCGGCACGCTGACATAAACGCGAATAGGATCGGTCTGCGCGAGAACAAAGAGCTGCTCCGACGCGCCCCCGTTGCCGGCATTGATCAACGTGCCGGTATCCACGCTGCGTTTCGTGATCACGCCGCTGAAGGGTGCATAAATGTGTTTGAAGGATTCCAATTCCTCTAGCCGCCGCACATTGGCTTCCGCGGATTTTACGTTGGCGACTTTGGCTTCCAGATCGCCGACGGCATTGTCGACTTCCTGCTTGGAGACACCGTCGGTTTTAATGAGTTCCTGATAGCGCGTCGCCGTGATCTTGGACAGATTCGCGTTGGCCTGAGAGGTATTCAGATCAGCGCGCGCCTGAGATAATTGCTGATCCACTTCCGGAGTATCAATGTCCGCAAGCAGATCGCCTTGGCGGACGCGGCTGCCGATGTCGTGATACCACTTCTTCAGATATCCGTTGGTGCGCGCATAGATGGGCGACTCGACATAGGCTTGCATCGCGCCAGGAAGGACAAGGTCCTCCTCTGCCGACTCCACGGCGGCATGAATCACGGCCACAGTGGGAATCGCCAGCGTTTCGGTTTCCTTAGCCAGCGCTTGATACTGTGTGCGGCGCTGGAAGAGAGTAAACGCGCCAAGAACCACCAGCACAATCACGACGAGGAAGAGAATCGTGAAAACCCGGCTGCCCTTTGGCCTCGGTTGCTCTTGATCTGCAGGATCCATCTGAACTCCGCGTTCCATAATTACCCATCCCCGCTTTCAGTTCCAGAAAGAAAAATTTCAGGCCGTTGCCGGCGACCCCTGCTGCGCCATTCTCCGCGCACGGCGCCCGTGAATCATCGAGAAAACGCACGGCACAAAGAAAAGCGTCGCAAAGGTAGCAAAGACCAGCCCGCCTATCACCGCGCGGCCGAGCGGCGCATTTTGCTCGCCGCCTTCGCCGAGGCCCACGGCCATCGGCACCATGCCGATGATCATGGCCAGTGCGGTCATCAGCACCGGCCGGATGCGCACAAAGCCGGCTTCGATGGCCGCATCCCGTGCATTCTTGCCTTCGTCCAGTTGCTCGCGGGCGAAGGAGACCATCAAGATGCTATTCGCCGTGGCCACTCCCATGCACATGATGGCGCCAGTCAACGATGGGACGTTCAGCGTAGTGTGTGTCAGCAACAGCGTCCAGCAGATCCCGGCCAGCGCTCCAGGCAGCGCCGTAATGATGATGAACGGATCGAGCCAGGACTGAAAATTGACAACGATCAGGAGATAGGCGAGTACAATGGCCCCAATCAAGCCAATGCCCAGGCCGGCGAAAGAACTCTTCATGGTCTGGACCTGCCCGCGAATGACGATGTGGCTGCCTTTCGGCAAATCTTTCTCGATGGCCTGAACGCGCTGTTCCACCACGTCAGCGACGCCCCCGAGATCACGTCCATCCACGGACGCGTAGACGTTGATCATGGGCTGTGTGGTGTAATGCGACACTTCGGCCGGACGGGCGGTCGTCGAGGTGGTAACCAGGTTTCCCAGGATTTGCGGCCTTGAACCCGGCATGCTGCCGCTGATGGGCGTATTTTGCAGCGCCTGGTAGGTGTCTACGCGATACTGCGGCTCCTGAACGGCGACGGAGTATTCCACGCCATTTTTCGGATCCAGCCAGAAGGCCGGTGCGGTCTGGAAGCTGGAGCTGAGCGAAACGAGAACGTTTTGCGCCACGTCGCGCGACTGCATGCCCACGGATTGGGCGCGGGCCCGATCGATTTCCATGTAAAGAGTGGGATTGTCAAAAGCCTGCTGGACGTGCACATCCACGGCGCCAGGAATGTGCCGGAACTCGTTGGCTAGTTTTTCCCCGATCAGATAATTTCCGCGCTGATTCGCGCCGGTGACTTCCACGTCGATCGGCGCGGGGGTTCCAAAGTTCAGGATTTGCGTCACGATATCCGCGGGCTGAAAGAAAAATTGCACGCCGGGAAAGCGTTGCGGGAGCTTCTCCCTCAATTCATTGATGTACATGCCGGTGGGCTTGCCGCGCACTTCTTTCAGTTGCACAAGAAATTCCGCGTCGGAACTGCCGATCGTGCCGGAATTGCTGTAGGTCAGGTTGATGCCGCTGTAGGGCAAGCCGATATTGTCGAGAATCGTGGTCAGCTCCTCTTTCGGGATGGTTTCCTTGATGACGCCGTTTACCTGGTCCGCGAGGCGCGCCGTTTCCTCGATGCGCAGGCCGGTGCGAGCTCGCATGTGCATGCGAATTTGTCCGGCGTCCACCTTAGGGAAGAAATCGCGCCCGAGTACGCCGACGAGCGTAACTGACAAAATGCAAAAGGCCAGAAAGCACGCGGAGAAGATTCCTGGCGAGCGCAGCGCAGCTCCCAAAGCCCCGCGGTAGCCTTCCCGGAATTTCTCAAAATTCCGCTCGAAGCCCTGTTGATAGCGGCGGAAGAAGCCCATCTTTTCACCGATGTGTTCTTCGGGGTGATACTCGTCTTCCGAACTCAGAAGATACATGGCCAGCGTTGGCACGATGGTGCGCGACCACATGTAGGAAGCCAGCATGGCAAAGCTCACGGCTTCGGCCAGCGGAACGAACAGGAACTTGGCCACGCCGGACAGAAAAAACATAGGAATAAACACGATGCAAATACACAGCGTGGAAACAAACGCCGGCACGGCGATCTGCTGCGCGCCGTCAAGGATCGCCTGGACCGTTTCCTTGCCCATTGCCAGGTTGCGGTTTATGTTTTCGATTTCCACCGTGGCGTCATCGACCAAAATGCCCACAGCGAGCGCAAGGCCGCCGAGCGTCATGATATTGATGGACTGACCCAGGGCGCTGAGGCACAGAATGCTCACCAGAATCGACAGAGGAATCGAGACGGCAATGATCAGCGTGCTTTTCCAGTTGCCAAGGAAGAGCAAAATCATCACCGCCGTCAGGCAGGCCGCGATAATCGCTTCGCGAATGACGCCCTGGATGGAAGCGCGCACATAGAGCGACTGATCGAAAAACGTGGAGATGTGCATCCCATCGGGGACCGATCCCTTGTTGTACTCCAGCATGCGCTTCACGTTGTCGACGATTTCGATTGTGGAAGCACTGCCCGTCTTGTAAATGCTCATTAGCACGCCGCGCTGGCCGTTCGATAGAACGACATTGGTCTGCGGGGAGAAGCCGTCGCGCACGTGGGCCACGTCTTTCATATATATCGTTGCGCCGTTCACCGTCTTGACCGGCAGATCGTTTAGTTCCGCGACGGATTGCGGGCTACCATTCATCTCCACGTTGTACTCAAGGGTGCCCAGCTTCGCGGTGCCGGTAGGCAAAATCAGGTTTTGCACGTTTACGGCGTTTACGATATCAACCGCGGAAAGTCCTTTGGCTTGAAGCGCCGTCGGGTCGATGTCCACGCTGACGATCCGCTGCTTGCCTCCATAAGGGAAAGGTGTGGCCGCGCCCGGCACGGTAGCCAACTGCGTGCGGATAAAAAAGTTGCCAAAATCGAAGAGTTGCTGCTCGCTGAGGGTATCGCTGGTCAGGCCGATCTGAATGACAGGCACGGTCGAAGCCGAATAGATGATCACCAGCGGCGGCGTAGTTCCGGGCGGCAGGAACCGCAAAAAGGTTTGCGAGATCGCGCCGGTCTGAGCCAGAGCTGTCTGAATATTGGCGCCGGGCTGGAAGTAGACTTTGATGATGGCGATGCCATTGAGCGATTGCGATTCGATGTGCTCGACATCATTCACCAATGTCGTCACACCGCGCTCGACGTTGGAGGTGATACGCTGCTCCATCTCCTGGGGTTGCAGACCGTTGTAGGTCCAAACGAGACTGATGACCGGTATGTTGATATCGGGGAAAATGTCTACCGGAGTGCGCAGCAGCACCACAGGAAACAGCAGTATGATAGCGAGCGCCATCACCACAAACGTGTATGGCCTCCGTAGCGCTAGCCGGACAATCCACATAAATTCTTAGTTCGCCACCTTACTTGGGGAGGGCGAAAGCTCTCGTCTGGCTGCCCCTCCATCGCCAATTTGAGTTAGATTCCTGAGAGCGTTTGTTTGGGTACGGTCCTAATCGGGTTGCGAGGAATTTCCAATTAAGTCTCACGCTTTGTATCAGATAGAAATCGAAAGGCGCTGCTCCCCGCAGGAACCATACCCTTTTCGATGCCGTCATTCTGACACAAGGCACATACACAGCTCCATCCAATTTGGACGGTGCTTTTTGCCTTGGGGCAGGCCGGCCTAAGCGGCAATGAGAGTTCGCGGTAAAGGCTATTTATGAGTCATGGTAAAGACGCCGTCCCAGCCGGAAGGCGGTTCATCGAAGAGATAGTCCTGACAGCGCTTCCAGTAGGTCCGCGAGGGACCGTCGTCGGGCCACTTGTCCAGAATGGTCTGGAAGGATTTCTGGGCCTCTTCCCAGCGGCGCTTGCTGTAGAACTCGTGGGCCTGCTGAAAGAGATCAACACGCTGGCGCACTTCCTCGGGTGTGCCGTAGACGGAGTTCTCCCCCGTGCGGCCGATCAGCTCGTAAATAGTGACGGGCTGAAGTTTACCCTTCACGCGAATGAGATCGAGCTCGCGAAAGAAGAAGCCGTCGGCCTTGGCGGCGGCGTACGTTGTTTCGTTGACGAGAATGTGCGTGCCGTAATCCTTGTTCAGCCCTTCCAGGCGCGAGGAGAGATTGACGGTGTCGCCGAGGGCTGTGTAGCCGAGGCGCTGCGCAGAGCCCATATTGCCAACACTGGCCACGCCGGTGTTCAGGCCGATGCCAATGTCGAGGTGAGGTTTGCCTTCGGCTTCCCATTTCTTCTGCATTTCGCGGACGCGCTCCATCATCTTCAGTGCGGCGTTGCATGCTTTGCTCTCATGGCCAGGCTCCTCGTAGGGCGCGCCCCAGAAGGCCATCACGGCGTCACCGATAAATTTGTCGAGCGTCCCTTGGTGCTCGAAGACGAGGCGGGACATGTCCGAGAGATACTGGTTGAGGAACAATGCTAATTCCTGGGCGTCGAGTTTTTCGGAAATGGTGGTGAATCCGCGGATGTCGCTGAACATCACGGTGATGTCCGTCTTTTTTGGCTCCACGAGACGCGGATCCACCAGCAGCCGTCGAATGACTTCCGGACTAAGATATTGTCCGAAAGCGGAGCGCACACGGCGCTTTTCTTTTTCCTCAAACAGCGACCGGTACAACGATACGACCAAGACGTTGGCGCTTAGCGTCAAAGCGGGAATCGTGAAATTCAGCCACCAGCCTCGCAGGAACGTGTAGTAGTCCACGGCGACCAGAGGAGCGAACAGCGCGATTCCAAACCACATCCAGCGCGGGGATACCAGGGCCATCCAGATGCCCAGAGGAATGCCGAACAGCAAGATCAAAATGGCATCCCACAATTGCTGCTTTACTCCGCGCACCAGAAAATTCTGATGCAGCATGTTGTCGATGGCGTTGGCGTGAATTTCCACTCCCGGATAGTCGTTCTCTCCGTACGGAGGCGTGCGCAGATCGGCGATTCCCGTGGCCGAAGCTCCCACCAGCACAATTTTCTCTTTAAAAGCTCCTTTCATAAATTTTCGCCGAATAACGTCGGCTACCGAATGATAGGGATAGGTTCTTTTCGGACCGTGATAGTTGATCTGGTTGCGCCCTGTTGAATCCGTCTTCAGCTGCAAAACGGAGCCGAAGTCGAGGCGCACCACCCCAGTGGGATCGAATTGAACGGTCACCTGGTCCGATCGCACTCCCAGATACAAGCGAATCGCCTGCACCTCGAGCGAACCGTACATCTGCCAGGCATTGGTCTCCTCGGATCTCCCGAACGGCAGCACCAGCAGCGATCGCCGCACCACGCCGTCTTCGTCGGACGGTTCATTGAAGAACCCCATGGTAGTTTTTTCACTCTTCTCAGGATTTGCCAGCTCGGGGATATTCGCGACATTCGCGGTAAAAAGAAGGCCGTCTCTCTTATACCGTCCTACCAGTTCGGCGAAGTCCTCCTTCCCGGTTTCTTCATGCAGCGCATTCCGCCCGATCGAAAACCATTCAATGAGTTCGCCGTATTGATCGAGTGTCTTGCTATCGATTCCTGCCAGTTGGTCCGGGGTCAGGAAGAAGTTTCCCAGCACGACGGAGCCAAAGCGGTCCAGCGCTTCCGAGAATTGCTTATCCGCATCGTATTTCGCCGCCAGGCCGCGGACTTCCGCCTCCAGTCTGGGGTCCGCAGGCTCTCCGCGTTTCTTTCGCTCTTCAAGCTCCGACCAAAGAGCACGGACGGGATCGGCGGTGCGGTCGGGCTTATCAAAGGTGACATCGAAGGCTACGACCTTCGCGCCATCTTCACGCAGTACCTCGAGCATGGCGGCGAAGTTGGAGCGCGAGAACGGCCATTTGCCCAGTACTTCCTGCGATTGCTGATCAATTTCGACGATGACGATGCGCGGATCGGGCGGAGTCTTTTTTAGGGGACGCGAGCGAAATCGCGTGTCCAGGGTGTTGTACTCCACCCGCTGGAGGAATTGAAACATGGGAGTGGGGTGTTCTCCGAAGAAGGTGAAGTAGTAGAGAGTCAGCGACCCAAGCGTGATAGCGACGGAAATGAGAAACGAAACGCGGTGGCGCCACCACGTGAGAAGCAGTTCGTAGAGGCCGAGTGCGCCCCGCCGTTGCCAGAAAGCTGCTGACGGAGCGGCCATCGCGTTTCGTAGGCTACTCGCGGAAGATGAAGTTCAGCCGCACGCCGGAGACCTCGACGAGATCGCCATCGTTCAGGCGTACCGGGCCGGAGACCGGATTGCCATTGACAGTGGGCACCTTGTCGCCAGGACCGAGGTAGAAGCCGTCGTCGCGCTGATTGATCTGCGCGGCCATTTGTGGCTTGAACCAGCCCTTCAGCTTAACCGTGGCCATGGCGGATTTTCCGATGACCGTGAGTTTGTTGGTCAGCACATATTCTTTTTGATCGGTGTTGCCGCTGAGGATGATGAGCGTGGGAACTTTCATGCGCGCGCCGGCAAACTGCATGGATTCCCCCATGGCCGCGGCCTGCTGCAGCATCTGGCGGCGTTCCTTGGTGTCCAGCACCATGGTTTCATCAATCCGCGGCGCGGCCGTTTTGCGCCCAGTGTCCCAGGCCAGAGGTGCATCGCCGCTGGTATCAACTTTGATCTTGTGTTTGCCGATGTGAATGTTATCGCCATCGTGCAAAGTAGCGCGCTCTACACGAAGATCGTTCACAAAAGTGCCGTTGAGGCTGTCGAGGTCTTCAATGACCATGCGCCCGGCTTCGTAGTAGATTTTCGCGTGATGATTGGAAACCGCGAGGTTGTCCACCGGGATGTCATTGTCCGGTGAACGGCCGATGGTTACGGGCCTGCTGCCCACGGGCACCTCTTTCACGATTTTGTTGTCAAACATGAGGCTGAGCTTCGGCATCTCAATTTCCTCCAACCCTTCCATTCGATCCTAGATCTTTTCGCGCCCCGCGGCGCAACCACGAAAACCATCCTTTGGCTTCCTTTTCAAGCCGCACAATGACGACGGTGATGTTGTCCGGGCCGCCGCGTTCATTGGCCATGGCCACGAGACTTTCCGCCGCCCTGGTAAGGTCGGACTCGGCCTGGAGCGTTCCCGCGATTTCGGGCTCGGTGACCATACGCGTCAATCCATCGGAGCAGAGCAACAGCACATCGCGGGGGAAAAGCGTGTGTTCCTCGGCGTCCACTTCGATTTCCGCTTGCGCTCCAAGCGCGCGCAGCAGCACGCTTTGCATGTCGCTTTCTTCCGCTTCAGCAGAAGTCAGAATGCCGCGCCGCACCTGCTCCGAGACCACTGAATGATACCTGGTGAGCTGCAGCAAGGTTCCGCCCCGGAGCAAATAGGCCCGGCTGTCACCGACGTGTGCGACGCTGAGTTTCGTGCCATTGATCCACACCGCGGTCAGCGTCGCGCCCATGCCGTGCTGATCGGGATTCTCTTCGGCGGACTTGAAAATATTTCTATTCGCCAGATGGACGGCCGTGGAAAGACGCTTTGTGAAGCTGCTCCAATTGGGCTGAACCTGGCCGATCACCGTGGCCGCGGGATTGGTCTCCAAGTCGAGGCAATGCTTCACGACTGTTTCGACAGCCATGGCGCTGGCGATTTCGCCGTGCGCTTCACCCCCCATGCCGTCGGAAAGCACATAGAGGTTCAGCGTCTCAACGATCTTGTAGCAGTCCTCGTTGTTTGAGCGCACGCGACCCAGATCGGTCACGCCGCCACTGGCGATTCGCACGCGAACTCCCCTTGCCCCGTACAGCTACACCCCTGCCCACACGTGTACCGGGCAACTCTGCTCCCACGCTAACAGAGCCCCGACGCCCGCGAAAGGCTGTGAACCCTACTAATTACTCGCTCTTTCGCCACATGACGGCGGCGAAGTGGAGCGTCCTCTTTGGGTTAGAGGTGGGTGTGAGTGATTGCGCATTTCCGCGTTGACACATTGCGTGCCTACCCTTCGGGCTTTCGTTATACTCTCGGTTTCCGCGGAGCGCCCCGCCTCTGCGGTTTTTTGCCCTTTTTTCCATGAACAAAAACAAAAAATCGCCAGCTACGAGCGCTCCGAGAGCCCGCAGAAAGTCGCTCAGCGCGACGAAGGCAACGCGCGAACTCGAGGAACTCAACCGCGTCGGGATTGCTCTATCCGAAACCCGCGACGTGGGGCAATTGCTGGAACTTATCCTGACGAAAGCCCGGGAAATTACGGTGGCGGACGCCGGCTCTTTGTATCTGGTGGAAAACGCTTCGGCTACTGCTGAAGCCGGTTTGCGCGTTCCGCTATTGCGTTTCAAGCTGACACAAAACGACAGCGTGCAGTTTCCATTTGACGCACACACGCTGCCCTTGACGGAAGGCTCGATGGCGGGGTATTGCGCGCTGCATGGCGAGGTGATCGAGCTGGCCGATGCGTACCGCATCCCGAAGGCCCGGCCATTCCGGTTCAATGCCACGTTCGATGAGCAGGCGGGCTACCGCACGCGTTCGTTGATCACCTTGCCGATGAAAAACGGAAAGGGAGAAGTTCTTGGCGTATTGCAGCTAATCAATTCCAAGCGCAACGCGAAAGCGCAACTGCGCGATGCTAGGGCGGTGCGCCGGTGGGTGCACCCGTTTCCGGAACGCGCGGTACGGCTGGGATTGTCGCTGGCCTCGCAGGCGGCAGTGGCCTATGAGAATTCAAAGCTGTATCGGGAAATTGAAGATTTGTTCGACGGATTCGTGAATGCGGCAGTGGAGGCCATCGAGCAGCGCGACCCGACAACCTCCGGCCATTCGCAGCGCGTTTGCGAAATGACCGTGGCGCTGGCCGAAGCGGTGGACCGCGAGCCGCGCGGGCCCTATGGCGACTTGCGATTTTCGCGGGAGCAGATCAAAGAACTTCGCTACGCCGCTTTGCTGCACGATTTCGGCAAAGTGGGAGTGCGCGAGGAAGTTCTTGTGAAAGCGAAGAAACTCTACCCGCTGCATTTCGTGCGCGTGCTGGACCGTTTCGATTATATCCGGAGGGACATCCAGGCCCGCGCCGCGGAGCAAAAGGTGGAAGCGCTGCTTTCGCTCTCGAAAAAACAGGCCGCCGAGCGCTTGCGCGTGCTCGACGAAGAATCGCGGCGGCTGCGCGGCGAATTGGACCGTTATGCGGAGTTCATTGCCAAGGCCAACGAGCCGACGCTTCTGCCTTCCTGGGACTTCGATGTGCTGACCGAAATTGCGCAGAAAACATATCGCGATGCACGCGGGACGGAGTGCCCTTATCTTTCCGGCGAGGAGGTGCGGTTTCTTTCCATTCCTCGCGGCAGCCTGGACGAGGACGAGCGCCGCCAGATTGAATCGCACGTGGTGCACAGCTTTAACTTTCTGGCGCAAATTCCGTGGACCCAGGAATTCCGGGCCATCCCGGCGATTGCCCGCGCGCACCATGAGAAGCTCAACGGCAAAGGCTATCCGTTCGGGCTGGTTTCCGGGCAAATTCCCGTGCAAGCGAAGATGATGACGATTTGCGATATTTTTGACGCGCTCTCCGCGTCGGACCGCCCTTACAAGCGCGCGGTTCCCACTGATCGCGCGCTGGACATTTTGAAGCTCTGCGTGCGCGACGATGAGATCGATCCCGAGCTGTTCCGCGTTTTCCTGGATAAGCAGGTTTACCGGCTAGCCGCGAAACCTTCCGAGCGCTTATCGCGGTTTACTCATTGGAGTTAGCGCCGCGCGAAGCGAGAAATGCGCCACAGCTTCTTCTAAACTGAGGAGAGGCCGCTTTGCCGTGCTGACCTATCTGCTTGGCCCACTCTTGGCACTGCTACCGCAGCGGTGGCGCAAATCTCTGTCCATCGGTGCTGACGTGGATTGGCACAGGGCCACGGCGCTCAGTGGATTTTCAGAGTCATTGATCGCGCTCGCTTCGGCGATGTACTGGTATTCGCACTACATGAATGTTCTGGTGAGCAACGGGCTGGATTCGGCTCTTAGCGGGAAAATGGGGCCGGGCGTGACGGATATGGGCATCGGATTCACCGCGCTGCTGGTCTGGGCGACGCACCCGCTGACGTGGCTCCTCGCTTTTGCGGGAATCGAGGGCGGCGTTCGACTAGTTGGGGCCGCGTTCACGGAGAACAATCTGGGGACCCTCCCGCTCTTTTTAGCTGACAAGGTGTTCCTGAAACTTACCGGGCAGAGCCAGCCGAGCTCCGCCAGGGCCGCCGGTTATTCGGCAGGGAATTTATCGTCCTACGCGGGGGCTATCCGGGAGAAAGCGGTATTCAAGCGGCTTCCGCAGGTTCCGGATGAACTTTTCGTCAGCGGAAATGGGCCCGACGAAATGCTGGAGATTCGCGCGTGCCGCAGAAAAGAAGATTGGAATCCGCCGCGCACGGTGCGCTATCACGACACATTCTATAGGCTGGAAGCTTCGACCGAAGGGATGCCGCCGCGCCCTTTCCGCTACACGCTGCGGAAATTGTCAGCCGGAGTGATGGGCCGGACGGTGCTGATTTATAAGCCGGAGGAAGCGCCAGTCCTAGCGAAGAAGTGAATCAAGTAAGGTTCCGGAACTGGCCCGTGCTTCGCTTTCATCGGTATGGGTTTCTCCACTACAATTCCCGCATGGTCTTGTTCCGTTACAGCTTCGTTTCGCCATTCTTGTTTCTGATTGCCGGCGTTTTCGCGCTGCAGGCCAGCGGCCAGCAGCCTGCCGCGCCGGCGGCTTCCGGTGCGCGGATGTTGCTGCTGCCGCGGCAAATTGTTTCTGGCGAGCGAGCCACACTTGCGGTGCTGGATCTGAACGGGCGGCTGACTCCCGGTGTCACGGTGAGTTTCTCGAACGGGGACCGGTTCACGACCGATGCGACGGGTAGGGCTATGTTCGTCGCGCCGCTGAATCCCGGGGTCATATTTGGCTCGATTCTGGGGCGCACCGGGCGAGTGGCCACGGCCGTTCTCACGCCCGGCGAAGCAGCCTCGGCGACGATCGAAGTTTCCGCCGCGCCGCGAGTGGCTTCGCTGGCAGACCGCTTCGAGATTCTCGGAAAGGGCTTCTGCGGCGAAGCAGATGCCAACAAAGTGACGATCGCTGGGCAGGCCGCGATGGTGCTCGCGTCTTCGCCCAACGCGCTGGTCGTGCTTCCTCCGCCGGATTTGCAGGGTGGCAACGCGGCAGTAGCGGTTTCGTGTGCGAAACGCCAGGCGCCGCCGTTTTCGCTCATTCTAGTCGGGCTCGAACTGGAGGCCGATTCCTCCCCTTTGAAGCCGGGCGAACATCGGGCGCTCTTGGTACGAGTCCGCGGCACGGCAGAGAAGATTGCCCTCGAGTCGCGGAATCTTGCTCCGGACATCGCTGAACTCACCGGGGGCAACTTCGTGCGGGTTACCAGCAATGGAGGGACGGAAAACTCCGCGCAATTTGAAGTCGTGGGACGGAAGAACGGCAGCTTCCTTATTTCCATCCGGCTGGTGCCCAGCCTCGGACGCCCGAAGCCCTGAGGCAGGACGACCCCGATGGCCGGCAGCTAGGCGCTTTTCTTGATGCTGGCCTCGCGGGGAAGCGCTAGGGTCCCCTGTGGGTTCTCGAAAGGAAGCTCCGGAACACCGGCGCCGAGCATGGTTTCGAGAGTATTTTGAGCCCTCTCGAATAGTTTGTCGGACTCGCTGTAGCTCTGCTGGGCGTTCTTCAAATGGTTGCCCAGAGTGTCGAACTTGTCGGCGAATTTTTCCATTTGTTTTTCCATCCCGGAGAGGCTCTCTAGCAGACGCTGGGCATTTTCTTCCATCTGCATGCCACGGAGGCCCATGGCAATCACGCAGAGATGGGCGTAGAGAGTATTGGGAGAAACGGCGATGACTTTCTTATCGCGGCAGTAGGCGTCGAGGGGCTGTCCCTTATTGTCCGAAGTTTGCAGGAGTTCGTAGTAGACGCTTTCCGAGGGGACAAACATGAGCGCGACATCGAGAGTGCCTTCATCGGGCACGATGTATTTTTTGGTGATGGCGTCGGCATGGCCTTTGACGGCGGTGGAGAAAGCGCGGCGCGCATCGTCGCCCTCCGCGGCGATTCGGCGATAGGCATCGAGGGGGAACTTGGAATCGATGGCCATTAATTTTTTGTCGCGGAGCTTGATGACGGCATCCGCCGCTTCTCCGCTGGAGAAGCGGTACTGCATCGCATACTGCGCGGAGGGAAGGGAATCCTCGAGCAGCCGCTCGAGCGTTACTTCCCCCAGGGAACCGCGGGACTTGGCGCCGCCCAAAATGCTTTCGAGCGTCTGCGCGGTCTGGGACATCTGCTTCCCGGCTTGCTGGACTTCGCCGAGCTGGCGCTGAATCTGGCTGATTTGCTCGCGCGTGTTCTTAAGCTCATCGGCCATTTTCGTTTGGGCGTCGGAAGTCATCTGGCCGGTGATCTGGGCGGAATTCTTGATGGCGTCCTGCAGGGCGGGCGTGACGCTATCGAGGCGCTGCGCGACACCTTTGGCGATGGTTTCCAGTTGCCCGGTGCTGGAAGCTTGCGAGGTGGCGATGGTTTGCAGATCGCGGCGCAGTTCGTTCATCTGGGATTCGATGGCGCCGCTTTTCTCGCGGCTTTGCAGGGCCTGCATGGCCAGCCAGATCACCAGGATGGCTACAAGAATCACGCCGCCAATCAAGAATGCGTCCATTTATTCTCCGAAACGAGCACGGGAAACGGTCTTCTTACTTTACGCCGAATTGGTGAAGGAGCAAACCGGGACAAGATGGTGGTCAGAAATTGCGGCTTTCAAAAGCTGAAATGCTGGCGGTGAGTCGATGGCGCCCAAAATGAAAAAGGGGCGCAGCATGCTGCGCCCCTACAAAAACAACTTGAATGGTTTCGAAGATTACCAGCTCACCTTGAGGGCAAACTGGAACTGGCGCGCGTCGTAAGACGCCGTGGGTTGGCCCGCGGTGCATGTCGCGCCGGCGGACGGGTCGCAGAGCTGGTTGACCGCCGCAACGTTCAGGCGGTTGAAGAGGTTGAAGGCGTCGGCGATGACGTCGAGCTTGAAGCGCTCGCCCAGGGGAATGCGCCGCGAAAGGCGCAAATCCATTTGAAAGAAGTTTGGTGAAGTGAAGGCGTTGCGCCCGAGATTTCCATTGCAACCGGCGCCGAGAGTGGTGAAGGGAGGCACACTGAACGTGCTGCCGCTGGCCGTCAAACATTCGTTGGCCCTGGAGAAGACAACTCCCGGGATGAAAGGTGAAGTCGTTCCAGCGGAAGCGCCGATTGAAGGCCGAGCCTGCGACGCGCCCAGGTCAAGGCGGGTATCCGTTCCGGTGATGACATTGTAGGGCCGCCCAGCAGCGAATTCGATGATCGGAGAAAGCGTGAAATCGCCGATGAGATGCTTGAAGAATCCTTCGCCGGACTTGGCGCTGGCCGATTGAATGACGGCGCTATTCACCCAGCGGTAGCGTTGGTCGTTTACGGAATTGGAGCGCTCCAGATTGGGGAAGCGACTGTCCTGCGGCTCGAGGGGAGATTGCAGGTCGGTCGAGTCATCAACGGAATGAGAGTAGGTGAAGCTGGAGAGCATTTCAAAACTATGTGAGAAACGCTTGGTGAGATTGAGAGTCAGAGCGTTGTACCAGGAATTGCCGTTGGAAACTTGAGCGTCTACGCTGTTATAGGCCACCGGCACGCCAAAACCCTTTGGATACTTAGCCAGAGTGGCCAGGGCCACTTGCGTCGGGTAACCGCCGGGAACCAAACCGGCGAAGGATGGATTGGGGCCGGAGGGCCGGAAAAAGTTGAAAAACGCCGGTGTACCCACGAATCCAACTGCCGCTGCTGGATTGCAGTTGGCTGCGGCAAAGCCTTGGCCAAGCGCGCCCGGAGCAATTAGGAAGACGCTGCCTGAACCCACATTAACGCAGGAATTGGGGTTGCCGCCGGGAACCACCACCGTCAACGGGTTGGTTACAGAGATTCCAGATGCAGCAGCGTTAAACGCGTTCTGGTCCAAAAGTTGGGGATCGGTGGAATTCAGGTCTTGCGGGCGGTTGAGGTGTATGCCACGAGTATGTTGAAATCCGGCGCTGAATTTCCAGGAGCCGGCGATTTCACGTTCGATGGTGAGATTGGCCTGGTTGGCGTAGCCGTAGACGAAATTCCTGCCCAGCGGAAGCGTGAACGGCAAGATGGGAAGCGGGAAACCGGCGTTCAGGTAGTTTTGATTGGCGAACAGCGATCCGGCCGCGAAGGGATCGAAACGTTGCTGATCCGCTTGGTAGCCAAGAGTGAGAGACGTTGGAAGTGCGAGATAGATGGAATTGGCGTTCAACACCCCTTGGAAAATGGACGAGCCATTTAGATTCGCTGGAGTGTCCCCTCCGCGCCCGCAATATCCCGGAGGGGGAGTGTTGATCAAAGCTTGCGGCAGCGGAAGTAGACCGCACGCGGAGGGCGTGCCTCCCGTGGAAAGCAATTGAGTCGAACGCCCGCCGTCAGCAGTGGCGGAATCGAAAGCGGTAGCCAGCAAGGGGTGATCATAGAACATGCCAAAACCGGCACGAATAACGGTCTTGCCATCGCCCTTGGGATCCCAAGCGATGCCGATGCGCGGCGCAACGTTGTTGTAATCCCGCGGGATGCCTTCGATGACTCCCATCACCTGTTCGGCAGCGGCGTTAATGCCTGGCAGAGGCGCGAAGAGCGGGGTAATTTCGACGTCATAGCGCACGCCATAGTTGACCGTCAGCTTGCGGTTGACGCGCCAGGCGTCCTGAGCGAAAAAACCCATAGGGATATTGTCAAAAGGATTGTTGGAGTTTCCAATGCCCTGGATGTAGGAAGTCGGAACTCCGAGCCCATAGGATTGCAGGCCGGTGGTTCCCGGAAGGTTGATTCCCGCAATGGTATCGGGAAAACCGAAAGTGGACGCGGCGAAACCGCCAAAGTTGACGTCGCCGCCAAAATCGAGTTCGAAGATTTGCGCTTTCTTGGAGCGCAACTGAATGAGGTTCACGTCGGCGCCGACCTTGAAAGTGTGCTTTCCGCGGATCAGCGTGACATTGTCCGTAAATTCGAAGCGCCGCTCGATGCGGTCCACGGTGGAGTAAGGTTCGCGACCGAAGTAGGCATACCCGGGAATATTCACGCCGATATCGGATCCGCCTGGCAGTTGAGAGAATCCGAAGTGCAATCCGCGGCGGGCGACCTGCATCCGGAATTCATTGAATGCCGTGTCGCTGACGATGGTGTCGTGCTGAAAGGTAAAACTGAGGTCCCGTGACTGATTCACGCCCGCCCGTGTGCCGGAATTCTGGCCAAAGACCTGGTTCTGAGAAGTAGAAGGAAGGCCAGTGACCAAGGACGGCGAGATGCCCACGCGGAGGAACGAATTGTTGTGATTGTTCCAACGCTGGTCAAGTCTGGCGGACCACAAGCTGGTCTTCTCCATGGCCGGATAATTGCCGCGAACGTTAGGACCGTTGAGAATGGCAAAGGACTTAGGAAGTGGGGCCACATAGACGCCGAACGCCGAGCAAGTTGCCCCATTGTTAACAGCTTGTCCGGCGGGACACGCTACCGGGATAGGGAATTGCGCGCCCGGCGCGGCTGTGAGCGGAATGCCATTTTTTTGATAGAACCCCGTGGCGACAGCGCCAAAATCGATCCCATTCAAAGCGACGCTGGAAGCGGAACCCATAAACACTCCGTATTGCACGCCGAGGGTCTGGAGCGCGGGGACACCCGATGTTAGCAGTGAGTTCACCGCGGCGGCTTGCGGGCCCGTCAATTCCACGGGCAGTTGACCAGATGGTGTCGGCAGCGTCACAGTTTGCATGCCGAAATTGTTGACGCCGATGCTGGAGAAACCGGACTCCTCGCGCTGCGTGTATTCGTAAGAGAGGAAGAAAAAAGTCTTGTCTTTCTTCAGGGGGCCGCCGAACGTGAGGCCGCTCTGGGTCCGCGTATACGCCTGCTTGACGGGATCAAGCGTCCCAGTCACCGGATTGATCTGGCCGGAAAAGGGATTGCGTGCCTGGAAAGCCTTATTGCGCAAAAAGCCAAAGACGTCACCGTGGAAGTCATTGCTGCCGCTCTTGCTCACGATGTTGATGACGCCACCACTGGCGCGGCCATACTCGGCGTTGTAGTTGCTCAGAATAAGCTGAAATTCCTGGATGCCCTCTTGAGAGAGCGTCGAGCGGATCGCGTTGATGGAGTTGTCGACGGCGTCCGCACCGTCAACACTGACCGCGGTTCCACGGGCACGTGCGCCGCCGATACTCAAGCCGCTGTTGGGCGCAGGACCGATAGTTGGAGACATATCACGGTTGGTCTGAGAGTTAGTCAGCGTGAAATTTATGTAGCTGCGGCCATTGATCGGAAGATTGTCGATGCGGCGCTGTTCGACGGTCTGCGAGACGTCGGATTTGGTCGTCTCGATCGGCACGGTTTCTGCCGACACCGTTACGGACTGCTGCATCCCTTTCAGGACCAACCGTGGGTCGAAGGTTGCGCTTTCACCGACAGTGAGAACGATAGAGGCACTGTCAAATAACTCAAAATTGGCGCCGCCATCAACAGCCATTTTGTACTGGCCCGGCGGAAGTCCGACGAGATTGTAGCGCCCGCCATCATCCGTGAGGGCGTTTCGCTGGGCGCCGGTGCCGGCATTAGTCATGGTGATCTTCGCTCCCTTGACCGGCAGACCTTGGGGATCGGTTACGGTTCCTGACATCGTTGCAGTATTGACCTGTGCCGGGGAGGAAGTGGCCCACGCCATCACCAGCACGCCCAGCGTGGCCGCAATGGTCAGGGACCGCAAAACGTTTGATGCGAGTTGCGAGCTTTTCCGAATCGAAGTTGACACACACACACCCAGACTGCCTTGCATGAGTCCTCCTGTTGGCACCGACTAATTTTCCGCTACCCCGAGCGGTGGCGGGCATTCCCGCCGTTTCTCGAATCAAACAGATGAAACAATTGAATACACGGCTTTTACTGCAATATACCGTTGCTTTCAACTGAAAACTTCTCTAGCGTCGCCCAGAACGTACTATCCCTGATGCAAGGGTTCCATCAACCAGGCTGGACCGGCTTGACGAACTGAGGATCCTTGGCACCAGCGCAGGATCCCGGTAAGAGAGAGGATTGGCAAGAGACAAGGAACGAAACGGAGCTAGATCGAGGGGATGTCGCTTCTTGTCGCTATCCGGGCTGAGGAGGTGGATTCAGCAAAAGGCAAAGGGCGAAGAGGCGCAGAGGTGCGGTAGATGAGTGAAGCGAAAGTGGTTAAAGCTGGAGATGGCGCTGGACAAGCTTGCGGAGCTTTTCGCGGTCTTCGTCGCGCATGTGCACGAATTCTACGCCGCTGCCGTCGGGGCCGATGTTGCGGACCACCGCAGTGAAATTGATCTTGCGGAGGCCGGCGCGGACTTCCAGCTTGATGGAGTCGCCGATGCTGAGCTTGCGTGGAGACTCGAGATAAGCGCCGCCCAAGCTGATGGTTTTTACCCGTGCGAGGCCTGCCGGGGCGCCTTCGATTTGAGCGCGAAGTGGCGATTCCAGAGGTACCCGAGTATAGCGACGCGGGATTACATAGCTGGAGCTCGATTGTCCCGGCGCGCCAAATGCGGCGGCGGCTTGCTTAAAGGTCGGGCGGTCCTCGATGAGCGCGAGGGCATCTTCGGCAGCAGCGCGCAAGCCGGCCGGCTCCACATAAGCGAGGCCTTCGCGGCTCTGCGCCAGCGTGCGAAGCAATTCAGCGGCTTCCGGGGCGCGCAGGCGACCAAGGGCTTCAATGGCTTTGATGCGCACAAACTGGTCGCGCAAAACTTCGTGCTCGCCGGCGGCGATTTCCATGAGCTGCGGCACAGCGGTAGTTTCCTGAGCCAGGCCCAGCTGGTCGATCATCATGGGAACGACCATGGGATGCGCGTCGGAGAGGATCGCCGAAAAGACAAAAGCCGTGCTCACCGCCGAGGCGGAATTGTTGGGCCGCGAAAGTTCGCTGACCGCCAAATCCTGGAGATTCCATTCCCAACTCGCCATGGCGCGCGCGAGGCCGCGCAGCAGCCGCTCGGGGTCGGCGGCAGCCAGAAGCTTGATCGCTGCCGTAACGCGTTGGCGGCGGGCTTCGTAGAGGCGCGTTTCTAGAAGGTTCAGAACTGGCACGCCGATGGTCCGCAAAAGGCGAGCCATCGCGGGCACCATTTCCGCGCCGCGAGGTTCGGTGAGCAGCAAAGTCATGCGGTCCAGCAGCCGCTCGGGGTCGCGCTGCAAAAGGCGAGGTAGGACGGGGTCCAGTGCGCGGTTGGCGAGAGCAGCGTCCACCAGCAAGAGCCAGCGATCCTGTGCCACCAAGCGGTTCGCCAGTGCTGCCATATGTCCGTGCTCTTTGTCTTGAGGAACGCGCTCGAGACCGGTCAGGATGGTTTCAAAACCGGAATAGTCGGCGCGATTGACGGCGATGCGTCCGAGGGATTCGACGAAAGCCGCGAGCAGAGCGGCGGTTTCCGGAGACTTTTCCGTGTCCAGCGCTTTCATGGCCCCACGGCTGAGGTCTTCCGGCAATTGATTGGGCCAGAGGGATTCGAGGATGGAAGAAAGTTCATTCAGCCCGGCAGCGACGGAACGCCTTGCGGAAGGATCCGCATGGTCGATGCGACGGGCGTAGTTCAGGACGATGTTGCGCGCTTCGCGGCGAGGAGCGTCGGCGCCGGCCTCGGCGAGTTGGCCGAGCGTATGGCGCAACGCTGCCACCGGAACGCACCAAACGTCCGGACCGCGCAATACGGCGGATTTTTCGCGGGGAGAAAGTTCCAGCCAGAAGCGATCGATGAGCCCTTCGCGATGTGTGTCGGTCGCCCAGGTGACTGCAAGCGATGAGAGATGCTGCGAAGAATGCGGGCCGGAATAGCCGCCGGCTTCGACCATGACATCGCTCAAGCGATAGAATGTCGGCCTGACGGATGAAGCCGTGAGCGAGCCGCTGGAAAACTCGGCGCTGAGAAATTCAAAAATGACGTGTTCGGAAAGGCGCAACAAATAAGGTTGCGGGCGTTCACCTTCGCGGGGTCCATACTGCGAAACCGAACTGAGCAACATGGATACGCTGTCGCGGCTGGCTTCTTCCATCGCGCCGTGTATGGCGCGCGCCGCTTCTTCCGGAGAGAGACCGCGGGCGGATTCGAGAGGCGGCGTCAGCCGCGCCAGAAGCCTAAGGCAAGACACAAGATCGTCGAAGTCCGGAGCCTGGATGGGGGCATCGGCCGCCTCGCGCGGAGAATGTCCGCCGTAAGCCACGAGCGCGGCGATAAGGCTCGCCAGCACCGTGTCTACCCGGCGCTCCGTTTGCGTATTGATGGAAATCCCTTCCACGCGGTTCTCCAGAAGTCGCGCCGGCCACCAACCATTGCCACCGCCGTTCGCGGGCTCTTCCGATCTTAGCAACGATGCTTTCACGAGACGCACGAGCGTGTCCAGTTCGCCTACATGGAATTTTTTTGAGAAGACCAGCGCGTAAACTCCGGCGCGCTGCAAGTCGACGGCCAGGGCCTGCATTTCTCCGCGCGTATCAGGAAGGTGGGCATCGCCGAGTCGCGGCGCAACCAAGCCGCCGCGTTCCACGCGGATCTCAAGTCCGCCTAATGTTTCGGTGGCGCTGCGGATGGAATCGTAGGCGCTGTCCAGGCTGTCCAGCCGGCGCGGATGGTCCTTTTCGTAGAGGCGTTCCGAGCGCATCAGCAGATGCAGATTCCGGAGTGCTTTTTGGACTTCGATTCCTTTGTGGTCGGTCGCGACTGCCGGTACGCGGGAGACTGCGGTCGCGAGTTGGCGCAGGTAGGTACGCGGAGTGAGATCCGGGTTCGACTGTGACGGGTCGCGCTGTGCTTCCACGACTGGCAATGTTGCCTTGACGACCAAAGGAGTCTCCGCTTTCTTCCTGGTGCCTCGTTCGCCCTGCTTCGGATAGCAAGGGGGCCGCCCACTGCTGTGCGATCAGACCTAGCGAGGGCCGGTAGTCCCACCCATAGAACAAGCACGCCCCCGGCCCGAATCGGACGGCCCTAAGTCCTTTATCTAGAATGAATAACGCCGTAGGTCCTAGAACTGGAAAAAAATTGGCGTAACAAAATGTTACGATTCGGGTAGGTGTTTCAGGCCATCTCTAC